>Ga0307488_10000303_pt1 | contig 39274 bp, 30 predicted proteins | sample SB02metaG_FD_202248 | JGI IMG/M metagenome (GOLD analysis project Ga0307488, IMG submission 202248) | Sea-ice brine microbial communities from Beaufort Sea near Barrow, Alaska, United States - SB 0.2 | ecosystem: Environmental > Aquatic > Marine > Coastal | place: USA: Alaska | collected... | reverse complement strand
TGGCACAACCGGCGCTTTTTCCATTCGCGATTCACAGACCCGAGTATGGTTTAGCCTATCATTCATATTTTTAATCCGTTGAACAATTTCGAGATTGCCGGAACGGCGCGCGCAGTATTCAAAGATCACGCCGGATGAATTCGTAATCACCTCATCAGAAGGTATATGAGTAATTTTGAGTTTCTTATTTAGCCGACTAATTCCCGCATGCGGTCTGGTCACTAAGAGCTTGGAATCGATATCTCCTCAATGCATCCTCTTAAATGAAAAATCTGAAAACCCAAAGATCTGAACAATAGTAAGAATTTTATTTTTAAATTCACTAACACTATGTGCTGAGGATAGATCGGCATAATAACCAAACTCATGCTCCGAAAAGTGCTCGGTTTTATCTGCAAAAGCAGCCTTTAGCTTTGGAGGTAAAGTTCTTGAAATATGAATAAGGTCGGCAGTCTGATAACAAAAATCATCCTCCCGTGTAAATAATTGTTTTATTTCTGCCATTTTTACTACCGGTTGTTGCTGTATGAAAACAATACGCAGGTGAAACTGCGCACCTCAATACAGAAGCAAAATTGATGTGGGAGAAATATAGGAGCTTTAGGGAGTTCTAAACTAGACGCAGATCAATAAAAACCTATCTCTGCGATTTCGATGTCGGCAATGTGGTCTCTGCCGAAGGCAACAATGCCAATACTGCGGATTGAGCTGGATTTTACTGCTTTGCCAAGCCAGTTGCCTGAGCGGCCAAAGGCTGTGAGTGGCACTTTTATGATCTGCCACTGGTCTGTTGTGGTGAAGCTTGCTTGATAGTACTGCCAGGGCAGCAATGTTCCCGAGGTACGCAGGTGCAGGTAGTACTGCTGGCCATTTCCACGGACCTTTAAATAGGCGCCGATTGCTGTATCGATGGTTTTCTTGGGGATGGCTTTGCGCAGCTGTATAAAGCCGCCATTATTCTCGGTGCTGACCTGTCCGGTCATATGGGCAAACTGTTGGCCGTTTTCTTCTTTGAAGGCCACTCTGCCCTCAGATACACCGCCCATAACCTGATCGCTAACGTAGGACCAGCGCAGCTGTGGGTCGGAATCGAAGCTATCGATCATCAGGGGCTCCAGAGCAATGGTGCTGGGTATCAAAAACAGGCTGAGGCAGCTGGCGATGATGTGTTGGCGAATATTTTTCATGATTGAGAGCCTTCTATCCGCGCTTGTATTGAGTGGGGCAATAGCCGCGACTAACATCGGGAGAGCGCAGTTGCAGATGTTTGGTTTTACGGCCTGTGACACGTTTGCGCCAGAGGCGAAATGATCGCGGTTTAAGGGTGCGGCGCATCAATGAGACCACGGCCGATTCGTTGAGCTTAAACAGCCCTTCGATGGCTTCAAAGGGGGTACGATCTTCCCAGGCCATTTCCACAACGCGAGAGACTTCGCTGGCGGTTAAGCCATTGACTGCGGGTGCTGCTGAGGGATTTAGCGCGCTGATATTATTCGCCCTGCCGATGTGTTTAAACGGATTTACAGTTATACGCTTTGCAGGGTTTATGCGATGACTCACTCAGCTATTACATTTGCCTTGGCTTTACGGTAGAGTCATGCGCTTAACTGGTTAATCGATCATTCTACGAACTTTAACCGACTATTTAAATCCATTATTTTAGTAGCTAACTATGACTGAAAAGACGACCGAACAACAGGGCATCAATATCGACGCTCGCAGACTCTTTAATCTCGGCGCCAATCTTCTGGTCGCTGCCTTTATAAAGCAAACCCCAGAAAATGCTAAAAAGCTGTTTAAAGAACTGAAGCAAGGTGCTTCGGTGAAATCCGGCGAACTCAGCGGTGAAAACAGCGGCGTTAAGATTCCGGTTAAGTTGGAGCTTGATCGCAGTGAGTACAAAGGGCAGTTTAACTACCCTAACTTTGAGCTGTCATTAAAAGCCATGCTGCAGAAGTTTCAGACTGAAACTCGAAAGGACAAAGATCTAAAGGATTTGCATACCTTAACCAACGACGCTACTGGCGGCATCGTGTTTAATCTTCCCTCTGGTGTCCAGATCGAAGGCAATCTCAATGTGATGATGCTTTGCATGGAGCCACTGGCTGAGAGTCTGGTGGTAAGATTGATATTTGTTGACTCTAAGCAGTTCCAAGAACAGGACTAGCCAGCCGGCACCCTTTTCGGACCAACCGGAGTGAGATCCATGTTGTGAGCAGCGCATCTTGAGCAGCCATCTTCGCGAATTCAGCAACCAGCTAGCGGCAATTATGCCCGAGATTGGCAGCCAACGGCTGCCCTCTCTGCTGGTGCGTATGTTGAAAAGCCTGGTGCCTTTCGACAATGCGGTTATTTTGCACTATCGCCATGGTGAGAAACCGCTGATTATCTACAATGATCTTCCGCCCCTCGAAATCAAGCAGCAGATTGATGAATTCATCAACGGCGCGTTCTTGATCGAACCCTTTTACCGAGCCGCAGTAGACGATCGTGTCAGCGGTTTAAACCGGCTGTCTGACTTGGCACCCAATGGCTTTGAAAAAACCGAGTATTACCGCACCTACTTTAGGTACACGGAAATCAAGGATGAGATTGGCTTTATTATTCATCTCTCTGCTGATCAATTTATCAATATTTCCATGGGCCGACTGACCTTTTCGCAACGCTTTAATCGCACTCAAATCAGCCTGCTGGACGATATTACCGAGGTGATAGAGACGCTTTGTAAGCTGCAGTGGGTTGCCGAAAATGGCGTGCAGCAGGCGGCTGAGAATAAGCTGCCGGGGCAGCTAGATAGTGCGCTGAAGCATTTCGGTACGGCTTACTTAACCGATAGAGAGACGCAGGTGGTACAGCTTTTCCTGCATGGCCATTCGACCAAGTCAATTGCTGAGCGCTTGGGAATTTCACCGGAGACCGTCAAGCTGCACCGCAAAAACAGCTACGCTAAGCTGGACGTGTCATCTCAGGCGGAATTATTCCACCTGTTTATAGACTCCCTTGCCAGCCTGTCCAGCTATTCTGGCGGTGACCCGCTGGTGGGCTATTTATAATAGCGGTCAATACAAACTCTCAGCACCCATTAACCGAACACCACCACGCCCTCTTCTAAGACACCCTTTATCTCTGCCCCCGGTGCAAATTGGCCGGAGAGAATGCTCTGGGCCAGTGGGTTTTCGATTAGCTGTTGGATCACTCGCTTTAAGGGTCTAGCGCCATAAACGGGATCAAATCCCGCTTCGAGCAATTTGTCCAACACCTCATCACTCAGGGTCAGTCGCAGCTCGTGTTCGGCCAACCGTTTGCGCAATAGATCGAGCTGGATACTGGCGATACCGCGAAGCTGATCTTTGGCCAGGGGATGGAATACCACGACTTCATCGACACGGTTGATAAATTCCGGACGAAAATGCCCGCTGACCACGTCCATGACGGCGGATTTCATGACATCGTAGTTCTCTTCACCGGCGAGCATTTGAATCACATCGGAACCAAGATTCGAGGTCATGACAATCACGGTGTTTTTAAAATCGACGGTACGACCCTGACCATCGGTCAAGCGGCCATCGTCGAGGACCTGTAATAAAATATTGAAGACATCGGGATGAGCCTTTTCAACTTCATCCAGCAGCAATACTGAGTAAGGGCGACGGCGCACTGCTTCGGTGAGATAACCGCCCTCTTCGTAGCCAACATAGCCAGGAGGCGCGCCAATCAATCTTGCCACCGAGTGTTTTTCCATAAACTCAGACATGTCGATGCGTACCATGGCCTCTTCGCTGTCGAACAAAAATTCGGCGAGGGATTTACAGAGTTCGGTTTTGCCGACGCCGGTGGGGCCCAAGAACAGGAAGGATCCATTGGGACGATTGGGGTCTGAAAGTCCGGCCCGTGAACGGCGCACGGCGTTGGAGACGGCGACCACGGCTTCGCTCTGGCCCATTACGCGCTTGTGCAGTGAGTCTTCCATACGCAGCAGTTTGTCGCGCTCGCCTTCGAGCATCTTCGACACGGGGATACCGGTCCACTTTGCCACAACCTCTGCCACCTCTTCTTCGGTGACCTTGTTTCTCAGTAGGCGCTTTTCAATCTGAGCTTCGCTGTTGGCGCTGGCTAGTTGCTTTTCTAACTCGGGAATAATGCTGTATTGAATCTGTGCCATCTTCTCGAGGTCACCGGATCGGTGAGCCGCTTCAAGATTGACCTTGGCCTGCTCAAGTTCGGCTTTAATATGGGTCGCGCCCTGCATTGAGGCTTTTTCTGCTTTCCAAATTTCTTCAAGGTCGGCATATTCTGCGCCGAGTTCGGCAATATCATCTTCGAGCTTTTGCTGACGCTTGCGCGAGGCTTCGTCTTTATCTTTTTTAACCGCTTCTCGCTCTATCTTGAGCTGAATTAACCTCCGTTCAAGACGATCCATCTCTTCAGGCTTAGAATCGATCTCCATGCGGATGCGACTGCCGGCCTCATCAATAAGGTCGATGGCTTTGTCGGGCAGTTGGCGATCAGTGATATAGCGCTGGGACAATTTGGCGGCGGCGACTATGGCGCCGTCTGTAATCTCAACGCCATGGTGAACTTCATAGCGCTCTTTTAGACCGCGCAAAATCGCCACGGTGTCTTCTTCGCTGGGCTCTTCCACCAAGATTTTTTGGAAGCGGCGCTCCAGAGCGGCGTCTTTTTCGATAAATTTGCGGTATTCATCGAGGGTGGTGGCGCCAACACAGTGCAGCTCACCGCGGGCCAATGCGGGCTTGAGCATATTGCCGGCATCCATTGCACCCTCGGCTTTACCGGCACCGACCATGGTGTGAATTTCATCGATAAAGAGGATGATTTGCCCTTCTTGCTTGGACAGGTCTTTGAGTACGGCTTTTAAACGTTCTTCAAAGTCACCGCGGAATTTCGCGCCGGCTAACAGTGCACCGAGATCCAAGGTTAAGACACGTTTGTTTTTTAATCCCTCGGGTACTTCGCCATTGATGATGCGCTGGGCCAGACCTTCGACGATGGCGGTTTTACCGACCCCGGGTTCACCGATTAATACGGGATTATTTTTGGTTCGGCGCTGCAAAACCTGAATGGTGCGACGAATCTCGTCATCGCGGCCAATCACTGGATCCAGTTTGCCTAACTCGGCCTGCTCGGTGAGGTCGATGGTGTATTTATCTAGGGCTTCACGCTGACTCTCGGCATCGGCATCACTGACCTGCTCGCCCCCGCGAACCGATTCAATGGCGCTCTTGGCTTTGTTGATATCGCCAAATTTGGCGAGGCTTTTACCGAGTAAGTTTTTATCTTCAAGGGCGGCCAGCAGCAGTATTTCGCTGGAGACAAATTCGTCACCCTTCTTTTGGGCGCTGCGGTCGGCCATATTCAAGAGGCGACTGAGATCCTGAGAGAGGTTTGCTTCACCAGTGGGGGAACTGATCTTGGCGAGTTTATCCAGTTCGCTATTGAGATGGGTCTGCAGACCAACCACATCAAAACCGGCGCGATTGAGTATCGGGCGCACACTGCCGCCCTGTTGGTTAAGCAGTGCTAGCAGCAGGTGCAGCGGCTCCATGGCGGAATGGTCGTTGCCCACGGCAATGGACTGCGCGTCGGCCAGGGCACTCTGCAGTTGGTTGGTCAGTTTGTCTATTCGCATTGCATACCTCGGAATGGTTTTTCATTTAGCTTATTGTTTTAAGTGGGGGCTGCCAGAGGATTTTCAACGGGTAAGACGAAACCGTTGATGCAAGTCATAAAAAACAGAGCATCAACCGCTAGTAGTAGAAATTTAAATTTGACTGAGGTTCAGCCGGAGTGAGCTTTAAAGGGACTATCTGACAACCATGTTGTCACGATGAATAAGTTCGTCATCTTCACGGTAACCGAGAATATCTGCGATGCGCTCAGTGCCTTGACCCTTAATCCGGGCTGCTTCGCCAGAGTGGTAATTAACCAGCCCGCGGGCAATTTCCCGACCATCGGCATCAACACAGCTAACCAATTCGCCACGGGTAAATTGCCCTTTGACGTCGGTAACACCCACGGCCAATAAGCTGCGACCCTGTTGCTGCAGAACTTTGACTGCACCGGCGTCGAGCACCAGCTGCCCTTTGACTTGTAACTGTCCCGCCAGCCACTGTTTGCGTGCGGCGAGGGGCTGCTGAGATGCCGTGAGTAGTGTGCCAACTTCGGCACCTTGAGTCACTGCGATCAATATGCCGCTGTTGCGCCCACCAACAATGACGGTGTTGCAACCAGAGCGTGCTGCCAGCCTAGCTGCCTGTAATTTGGTCACCATGCCCCCTCGACCAAGGGCGCTGCTGCTGCCGCCGGCTAAGGCGTCGAGAGAGCTGTCATCGGCCATGGCTTCGTTGATCAACTGGGCGTTTGGATCTAGATCGGGATTGGCGCTGTAGAGACCATCTTTATCGGTAAGGATTACCAGCAGGTCGGCATCAATCAGATTGGCCACCAGTGCGGCGAGACTGTCGTTGTCACCGAAGCGAATTTCATCGGTGACTACTGTGTCATTTTCGTTAACTATGGGTACGACATTTAATTGGATTAATGTCTGCAGGGCGCTGCGTGCATTGAGGTAGCGCTGGCGATTGGCCAGGTCGTCGTGATCTAGGAGTATCTGTGCGGTGAGTCGATCAAAGCGTTTAAAACTGCTCTCATAGGTTTGGATCAGACCCATTTGGCCCACTGCGGCAGCGGCCTGGAGTTTGTGAATACTCTCGGGACGGGTTTTCCAGCCGAGTCGGACTATGCCTTCGGCAATTGAACCGGAGGAGACTAAAACAATTTCTTTACCCTGAGCCAACAGTTGGGCGATTTGCTCGACCCAGCCGTCGATTGCGTCGCGATCAAGACCGGCGCCATTATTGGTTAACAGTGCACTGCCAATCTTGACGACTAGGCGCTGTGCATCTTGGGTAATTGCTCTTGTCATACCTAGCTACTCTCTTAGCTACTTTCGTAATTACTCATTTAGCGGCGTCCTACCTACTCTGCGTAAACCACTTCAACGTCGTCGTCATCATCGTCTTCAAATTCTTCATCGAACTCTGCGCCTTCGATCTGCTCTCCACCAAGGCGGGCTAGACGACGAGCGTCAGCCAGTCCTTCGATACGCTCGCGGGCTTCGGCTTGGATCTGCTGGCGGCGCTCTTCCACTGCAACAGCCAGTGTCGGATCGATGTTTTCACGGTCGCGATGGCCATCGATGTAATCCATGATCGCTGCGCAGAGTGCTTTGGTGCCCTGTGCCGAGATCGCGGAAATTATAAATACTGGGCCCTGCCAGTTAAGTGTTTCAACCACGTTTTTGCAGGCTTCTTCTACTTCTTCTTCGGGCATTAGGTCAGTTTTATTTAATACCAACCAGCGATCACCTTCCGCCAGTGTCGGGCTAAATTTGGCCAATTCCTGCTCGATAACCACGGTATTTTCCGCTGGTGTGGTGCCGTCGTAGGGCATCATGTCGACTAGATGTAGCAACAGTCTGGTGCGCGTCAGGTGCTTGAGGAAACGAATACCAAGGCCAGCGCCTTCAGATGCGCCTTCAATCAATCCGGGAATATCGGCGACGACAAAACTTTTGTCACCGCTCATACCCACTACGCCCAAATTGGGCACTAGGGTGGTGAAGGGGTAGTTCGCGACTTTAGGACGCGCTGCCGAGACGGCGCGAATAAACGTTGATTTTCCGGCGTTGGGTAGGCCGAGCAGTCCGACATCAGCGAGCACTTTTAGCTCAAGCTTGATCTCGCGTAACTCGCCTTCACTGCCAGGGGATGTCTGTCGCGGTGCGCGGTTGACGCTGGATTTAAAACGCGCATTGCCGAGGCCGTGAAAGCCGCCCTGGGCAACTTTGAGTTGCTGACCCAATTCGGTGAGGTCGCCCAGTACATCGCCAGTCTCTTCGCAGAGCACGGTAGTGCCCACGGGAACGTACATAATGAGGTCTTCGCCACCGGCACCAGTGCAATCTGAGCCGCGGCCCTGTTCGCCATTCTCAGCGCGAAAGTTACGCGTGAAGCGGAAATCGATAAGGGTGTTGAGACCTTCGGCACCCACCAGAAATACGCTGCCACCGTCACCGCCATCGCCGCCATCTGGGCCGCCTTTGGGAATATATTTCTCACGGCGAAAACTCATGCAGCCGTTGCCGCCTTTGCCTGCCTGTACTTTAATTGTTGCTTCGTCGACGAATTTCATAGGGTCAGTTTACAGTTGCTGTTGCTGTGTGTCATTGCTTGGGCGACGGGGGCTAAATCCCGCGCATAAAAAAAGCCCCACGTAGGGGCTTTTTTAACATGAAGTGGTAGTAACCTACGCGGAAACCACTTCTGCATACTTACGGTTTTTCGGGCCTTTCTGCACAAACTGTACAACGCCTTCGGCAGTTGCAAACAGTGTGTGGTCTTTGCCGATACCGACATTGTTGCCTGGGTGGAATTTAGTGCCACGCTGACGAACGATGATGCTGCCTGAATTTATTGCTTGGCCACCGAAAACTTTAACACCAAGGCGTTTGCTTTCTGAATCGCGACCGTTACGAGTACTACCACCAGCTTTTTTGTGAGCCATTGCTATTTCCTCTTCGGATTATCCAGCGTTAATGCTAGTAATCTTAACTTCTGTATACCACTGTCTGTGGCCCTGTTGTGTGCGTGAGTGCTTGCGACGACGGAATTTAATAATATTCACTTTGTCGCCACGACCGTGAGAAACGATCTCAGCAGTCACTTTGCCACCCTCTACTAGAGGAGCACCAATCTTGACTTCGGCACCTTCGCCGACCATCAAGACTTCTTCAAAATCGATATTATCACCAGTCGCCAGATCCAGCTTCTCAAGACGAAGGGTCTCTCCTTCAACTACGCGATGCTGCTTTCCGCCACTTTTGATTACTGCGTACATGTTCTGCTCCAATTTATAGTGGCCGCATCAGTTAGTTAGCAGCCAGATTCCGTCGCTTTTTTTCTTGAAGCCAATAGCCTCTGCGAGAGGGCGGCAATTCTAATGGAACACCCCCCTGTTATCAAGTCTTATCCGAGGGAAAATTAGAGGAATTTCAAGCTCTGCACAGAGGCTATCCGCGCAGCCAAATCAGCGACCCGTTGCGGCCGGTTTTTGGCTCCCGTCTGTAGGAATAAAAGCGCTCTGAATCGCTGTAGCTACAGTAGTCGCCACCGTAGATTTGAGTGACGCCAGACGCGCTTAATTCAGCTCGAGCCAGGGCGTACAAATCGGCCAGATACTTATCCCCTGCAGAATCGCGCAAGGTAAAAGCCGCCGTTATGGCTTGCTGTTGCTGTGAGTTTTGTGCCTTATCGAGAAACGCCTGCAAAACTTCGCCACCCACTTCAAATATCCGCGGGCCAATGGCCGGCCCAAGATACGCCAACAATTGGTCTGGTGACTGCTTAAAGGTAGCCACGGTTTTGCGCAATATGCCACCACAGAGTCCGCGCCAACCGGCATGGGCTGCGGCAATCTGGGTGCCGGCGCGATCGCAGAGCAACACTGGCAGACAGTCTGCGGTTAATACTGCGCAGACAGCGCCGGGCTGATCGCTGTAGCTGCCATCGGCTTGTGGTGTGTCGGCTGACGCTGGCCCATTCAACCCCTGAGCGTAAACCAAGTCAGTGCCATGAACCTGATCGAGCCACAGAGGTTGGCTTGGTAATTTGAGGGATTGCAAGAGGCTTTTACGATTGGCGACTACGTCTTGGGGATCATCTTGCACATGGAGTGCAAGATTGCTCTGTTCAAAAGGTGCAGTGCTGCAACCGCCTGAACGCAGAGTAATGGCTGAGCCCACATTGGCGGGTGCTGGCCACTGGGGGGTTATTACATCTATTGGCATAAGTTTGCTCCCGGGGGTTCCCTATTCTTTACGCCTACCCTTCCTTTAGGGCGGTCAAGAGGTCCTGCATATCCTCGGGAAGTTCGGTCTCCCAGCTGACATACTCGCCGCTGGCGGGATGCACTAAGCCCAGTGCTCGGGCATGCAGCGCTTGTCGGCCCAGCTGTTGCAGAGTCTCTCTAAGCTGATCGGATACGCCTTTATGGATGCGAAAACGGCCACCGTAGGTGTCATCGCCGACTATGGGGTATTTGATACTCGCCATGTGCACACGAATCTGGTGGGTGCGCCCGGTTTCAAGTTTTAAGCGGATATGGGTGTGGCCGTCAAAGCGCTTGACCACTTTATAGTGGGTGCGCGCCTCTTTGCCATCTCGGACCACAGCCATTTTGACTCGCTGTTTCGGGTGGCGGCCAATTGGCTGATCGACGACCCCTCCTCCGGTCATCACGCCGCTGACTACAGCTTCATACTCGCGACTGACGGTGCGCGCCTGCAGCTGGGCGACCAGATCCGTGTGTGCGGCTAGGGTTTTGGCAACAACCATCAGGCCGGTGGTGTCTTTGTCCAAGCGATGCACGATTCCAGCGCGGGGCACTGATTCTAACTGTGGGCAGTGAAATAACAGTGCGTTGAGCAAGGTGCCCTCGCGATTGCCCGCTGCCGGATGCACGACAAAGTTGGTCGGTTTGTTGATAATAATAATATGTTCATCTTCGAAGACGATAGTCAGCGGGATATCTTCGGCCTGCCAATCGCCCTCGGGTTTTAAGTGTGCCGAGACGGCAAGCTTTTCGCCGCCCAGCAGTTTGAATTTGGGGGGTTGCTGTTGCCCATCCACTGTTAGCTCGCCGGATTTAATCCACAGCTGCAGCCGGGAGCGGGAATAATCGCTAAACAGTTCCGCGGCAATTTGATCCAGTCGACGGCCGCAGTCAGTTGCAGATACGGTTGCGCTTTGTTCAATATGGTCAGTAAAATCAGTCAATCGAGGTAGTCCTAGCGTTGAATTTGGGGTGCTGCCGACTTGGGCCGCTGTACTGGTTTTGTTTACCAGCGCCTTAACAGTAGCAATATCACCCACACAGATTGGTTTACCGCAGGCTGTGTGGTTAAATGCACGACTACATCGCTAGCGCGTCGACACTTTCTCAGGCTGGGAATATTACATGAAAATCAGGTCAATTATTTTACTCATATTGAGTTTGTCTGTTATCTCTGGGTGCTCTTGGCTAGGAGGGGGCGACGACGAGTCGACCGAAGACGAAAGTTCAGGCTACACCGAAGTCGATTTTTACGAGAAAATTCAGAGCAGCCTAAATTCGAGCAACTGGTCGGTAGCGATTAGCAACCTGCAGCTGTTGGAATCACAGTTTCCCTTTGGCAAGTATGCCGAGCAGGCGCAGCTGGAATTGATGTATGCACAGTTTAAATCCGGTGACCACGATTCGAGCATCGCTGCCGCCGACCGATTTATTCGTCTGCACCCACAACATCCCAATGTCGATTACGCCTTTTATGTGAAAGGTCTCTCTGAGATCTCTCAGGCCTCTAGCGCCTTCGATAATTTTCTGCCCACCGACAGCAGCATGCGTGACATAGGTACAGCTCGCGATGCCTTCGGCACGTTCTCGGAGCTTCTCAATCGCTTTCCGAAAAGCCCCTATGCTGCTGACGCGCGCAAGCGCTTGGTCAATCTCCGCAACCAACTGGGACGCGCTGAGATACATGTGGCCAACTACTACTTCTCCCGCGGCGCTTATCTCGCCGCCGCCAATCGCGGTCGTTTTGTGGTCGAGAATTTCCAGCAGACACCCGCTGTTCCAGATGGTCTTGCGGTGATGGCGCAGGGTTACCAGATGCTGGGCATGCAGGAATTGTCTGACAATGCCGTTCAGGTATTAGCCGCCAACTATCCCGAGCATCCATCACTCAATCAGTCCGGTGAGTTTGATTTTGATAAGCGACTTGCCGGCAACGGCGATTCGTTTCTCGGTAAAATCAGCTTAGGCTTGATCGATCGCCTGCAGCCTCCTGCCTTTGACTCTCGCGCTATCTATAATCGCTCAGTGCGCGAAGCAGAGTTGATTGCGACAAATGACGAGAAGAAAGAAGAACCACGCTCGATTTGGAACCGTATCTCCTTTGGTCTAGTCGACTGACTTATCCACTGTCCAAAGGGTTGTTGCGGAGCTTATGAACAAGGCCGATATTATTCAAGAAATGCGGGTTATCCCAGAGATCGACCCGCAGCATGAAATCCAACGCAGAACTCAATTTATCAAAGACCAGCTCACTGCAGCAGGTAGTAAAACGTTGGTTTTGGGTATTAGCGGCGGTGTTGATTCATCAACCTGCGGCCGTCTCGCCCAACTTTCCATCGATCAACTGAATGCTGAACAGAGCTGTGATGACTACCAGTTTGTTGCTGTGCGACTGCCCTATGGCGTGCAGATGGATGAGGACGATGCCCAAGTGGCGCTGAGCTTTATCCAGCCGAGCAAGAGCCTCACGGTGAATATCAAAAGCGGCGCTGACGGCATTCATGACAGCGTCTGTGGCACCCTCGCGGAAAGCGGTCTGCATCCAGAGTGCGATGCAGCCACGGACTTTGCCAAGGGCAATCTCAAAGCCCGTGCGCGGATGGCGTCGCAGTATGAAATCGCCGGAATTCTTGGCGGTTTGGTGTTGGGCACAGATCACTCGGCAGAGAACATCACTGGCTTCTATACTAAGTTTGGTGATGGTGCCTGTGACTTGGCACCACTGTTTGGCCTGAGCAAGCGTCAGGTGCGCCTGCTGGCAAAAACCTTAGGGGCACCAGACTCACTGGTGCTAAAGACGCCCACTGCGGATCTGGAATGCCTGATGCCACAGAAAGCCGATGAACAGGTTCTCGGTCTGAGCTATGACGAGATTGATAACTTTCTTGAAAACAAAGCTGTCTCTCGGGAAGCCGAGGATCGGCTGATTGCTATTTATAACAAAACTCAACACAAGCGTTTGGCCATAGCGACGATTTACGACTAATCGAGGCTAGTTGAGTTAACTCCAATTTGGATGGAGATCTCAGTATGCAGGAAGCACAGCAGGACAATTTAGCCCTCTCCAGATTGCTCAAACTCTACTCCAGTTACCGACTGTTTCTCGCAGCCCTGTTGCTCTGGCTAGGCTACTTAGAATCGTCTCCAGTCTATTTCGACGGCAGTGATAGCGGCCTTTTCTCGTTAACGGCTGCAGCCTATTTAGTGGCCAGCCTGATCAACCTGACACTTTTTCAGATAATGCGCTGGCGTCCCAGCGAAACCTTGTTATTTGCTATGTTACTGGTGGATGTTGTGGCAATTAACCTGATGCTTTACAGCTCCGGCGGGATGGCCGGATCCATGGGTTATCTGCTAATGGTCACGGTGGCCGCATCCGGCACCTTTCTCAGTACCCGATTAGCTCTATCCATTGCTGCGATTGCCAGCTTTATTCCGGTGTCTATTGCGATGTCGGAATTTGTTCTTAGCGATGGCGGCCAGGGGCAGGTGATGCGCAGTGGTGTATTCGGCATTCTGCTGTTTGCCACGGCCCTTATCTTCATCTATCTGGCCAAACGTTTAACCTTGGTTGAGGAGCTTGCAGAAAGCGAATCGCGAGCGGCAATACGGTTACAACATATTAATGATCTGGTGTTTAATAAAATGCTCACTGGCATTATCGTCTTCGACAGCGATTTTCGTATAGAGCAACTCAATGAACGGGCCTCTCTTTTACTCGGCTCAAGTAACAGTCAGAAATTGCTCGCCCGCCATGACTCTCTAAATCAGGTCGCCGACCTACTGCCCTACTACCATGAGTGGAAAGCCAACCCTCAGCGCCAATTACCGACCTTCCGGTGCAAAAACTCTGATATTCCACTGCAGATCAGCTTTAGTGAAATTCGTAGTAACAGTGTGGTGGATACCATCTTATTTATTGAGGATGCACGCACGCTTTCGCAGCATGCCCAGCAGCTTAAAAACAGTTCACTCGGCGCCCTCACCTCAAGTATTGCCCATGAAATACGCAACCCTCTTGGTGCCATTAGCCACGCCGCACAACTGCTGCAGGAGTCGAATCTGCCCGAATCGGATCAGCAGTTGGTGGATGTCGTGCTGCGCCACAGCACCAGAGTGGACAAGCTGGTGCGGGATATTCTGCAGCTGTCACGGCAGCAGGCACCGCAGATCAGCGTGACCAACATCTATGACAATTGCATACTGAGTAAAACCCAAGTCGAAGAGAGCCACCAGTTCCAGAATCCCCAGATCCACATCGACGGCTCTGCCCAGGCTGTCAATGCGCCATTTGATAGCGGCCAACTGCAGCAGGTGTTGATTAATTTGATCAGCAATGCCCTGCGCCATTCGGAGAAAAAAACCGGTCTTCCCTGGGTGGCTATCAGGTTCGATTACCAGACCGATATGAATTTGGCGATGTTAAAAATTTACGACCGCGGCGCAGGCATCTCAGCGGCCAACACAAATAAAATTTTCGAACCCTTCTTCACCACCGAAAAACAGGGTGTAGGCCTTGGCCTCTATATAGCGAGGGAACTTTGTGAAATCAACTTCGCTACACTAAGCTATGTGTATGAAAGTCCGGCAGAAGGTTATTTCAAAATAGTGTTTTCTGATCCGGCCAAGCTACTGCCAAGGAATGCAGAAAATGAACAAGACCGTTCTGATCATTGATGATGAACTGGATTTACGCGAACTGCTCAAGCTGACCCTGGCAAAAATGCATATTGCCGCGGTCGCAGTTGAAACGGTTAGTGAAGCCAAAGCCGAACTAAAAAAACAGTCCTTCGATCTCTGTCTCACCGATATGCGACTACCCGATGGCAGCGGTCTCGACCTAGTCGCCTATGTGCAGAAAAACCATCCACAACTGCCTATCGCTGTTTTAACCGCCTACGGCAATGTCGAACTCGCGGTTGAGGCACTTAAGTTGGGGGCTTTCGACTTTCTCTCGAAACCGGTCAAACTGTCGCGCTTGCGCAGCCTGATTAGCAATGCCCTATCACTGCCTGACGGCTCCCACTTAGACAGTATGATCAGTACACCTCTGCTGCTCGGGGAATCCCAGCATATGCAGAATATTCGTCAGCAGATCACCAAGGTCGCACGCAGTCAGGCGCCGATGTATATCAGTGGTGAATCCGGCACCGGCAAGGAGTTGGCGGCGCGGTCGATACACCAACAGAGCGCCCGTGCCAAGAACCTCTTCGCACCGGTTAACTGTGGTGCTATTCCGAGCAACTTGATGGAATCGGAGTTTTTTGGCCATCTCAAGGGCAGCTTTACCGGCGCCATTGAAGATAAGATGGGGCTTTTCCAAGCGGCAGCTGGTGGCACATTATTTCTTGATGAGGTCGCTGACCTACCTCTAGATATGCAGGTTAAATTGCTCCGTGCGATTCAGGAAAAACGGGTTCGACCGGTGGGCTCAGAGAGCGAAGTGGATGTCGACGTGCGGCTAATCAGTGCCACCCACAAGAATTTACAAGATGCGGTGATGGAGGGCAGCTTTCGCAGTGACCTGTTCTACCGCCTCAATGTTATCGACATTCATATGCCCAGCCTGCGACAGCGACCTGAGGATATAGAACCCCTTACCCAAGAGTTTCTCAAGCACCTAACCAGCAATGGTAAAACGGTTAAGCTCTCGAGTACTGCTCTGGATGCACTGCGGTGTTACAAGTTCCCGGGCAATGTGCGCGAACTGGAAAACATTCTTGAACGGGCGGCTACCCTCTGTGAAAACAACCGCATTGAGGTCACAGATCTTAAACTCAATGTCGACAGCGGCAACCCAGATCCGAGCAACAGTCGTGTGGAGCGTCAGCCCGAGCAGATTGACTCACTAGATGACCATCTTGAAGAGATTGAAAAAGAGATCTTGCTCGACACCTTGGAGCGCTCCCGCTGGAACAAAACTGCGGCCGCGAAGAAGCTCGGCATCAGTTTTCGTTCCATACGTTATCGTCTCCAGAAGCTTGGGCTTGATGATTAGCTGAGAAGTATTAAGGGCTGGGCTACTTGTCCTGTTTACTGTACCACCAGACGCGACGTCGAACTCCCAATGGGTCACCCTCAGTGTCTTCCGCATGAAACCCAAACATCACCCCACTGACGGCCTTCTCCTCGGTTGTACAGTTACCATCGGCATCGCAAACCGGCTCTTCGATGATAACCGTAAAGCCCACTGGCGGCGGTAAAAAGCCACCCCCCTCGACGGTGACATAGTTTTTCTCTCCCGGCGCCTTGCCCAATACTGAGAACGGATTTATTTTATAGATACGCGCTTCGCCAAGATCCGTGCAGGCATCGTTTTGCCCGGGAAGATTGGTGGCAAAAGTAGCAACCTCATTCGTGGTTAATGCTGAGGTCACCACTTTCTCACCGTCTTCAAGAGTCAGATACCAGCCTTTCAAAAACTTGCTGTTGCTGGTGATGTCGGTATCGGGATCGAAGGCCTCAGTGCTGCCAGAGACAGCGGTCGTGGCTGTCGCCAAATCCGCTTGGTTTAATGTCACTATCGAGGTTGAAGTGCTGGTTTGGTCGTAGTCACGATAGAACAGCATATAGTTCTGCACTGAGGTGTCCACTGGCTTTTCCCGGTTGCCAGAACCAATAATAATCATGTCGTAATTACCATCTGGGCTCTCAACAACATCGGGAGCATTTAAGAAACGCTGGGGGGTAGTGGAGAATTTAAACAGTCGCGTGGCTTTCCAATCTGCCACCGTAGCGCTGGCAATATCAAGCCGCCAGAGCTGACCACCGGTATCGCCAAAATAGACCCGATCGGAATAACCATTGCCATCTCGATCAACCACAGCCAAATCCGAAGGCACGCTAAAGGTCATATTGGCTTCACTGAGAACGGTGCCCGAGGGGCTGGATACTGAGCCTGAGGTGACCTGCCAAATATCCTCGCCGGTTAGGGCATCAATAACAATCACACCGCGACCCTGGGTGCGGGTTACTGAAGGTCCATCATCCACATCAGGATCGTAGCCCAGGCCCATCATCAGTACGATTTTGTCATCAGCACCTATCTTCAATTTGGTTACGACTGGCTTAGACCAAGTCTGCCCCAGTTCACTGTAGCCATCATCGGCGCGACTTTTGCGCCATTTAATCACCGGTAATTCGGGGTCGGTAACATCCAGAGCATAGAGCAGATCTCCACCACGGCGGGCGGTCAGATAGATGATTGCAGTGCTGACTTCGTTGTCGCCGTCGTAGACTACATAGCTGCCTACGGAGCCATCAAAAAAGTAGGGCTTGTTGTCAAAGCCGCCAGTCAGTGTGGTGTTGTCATAGAGTACTTTAAGTTGCGGGAAATGCTCCGGAGCGGTAAATGCCCAGACCTCCTCACCATCGTTGGAACTGCTATCCGCGGTCTTCTCGATGATGCCGCCCTTTACTGCGTGAAACATGCCATCGTTAGAGCCATAGAACACATAGGGTCCTTTGGTACCGCCATAGTTTATTACCACTGGCTGTGAATGGATTACATCACCGTGGACATTGGGCCGAATATCAGTGATATCTGTGGGGTCATCATTGTCTGCATCTTCAAGATCAATGCCTTTTGACCAATTGATGATGTTATTCATCTCGGCGGCATCAGCGGCAGCAAAGTCAGCGAAATTTAGATTATTATTCGAGGTGGCGAAATCTTTCAAACTGCTGCAGGTTCCGGTGCAGGTATAGACCGTGCGACCGGTGCCGACATATTCACGTAACCCCTGAGCCACACCGCCACGCTCTACCTCTTTACCATCGGGGTTATCGCTGACGCTGGTAGTCTCGGAGCCTCGATTAACCGACAGCGTGGGTATATTGGTCCAGTAAGTGCTGGATGCGGTCCAAAAACTTCGCGCCTGCGTTTCAATAAATCCGGTGCCTGTGTCTTCCGCAGCCGCTCCTTCGGCATCGACCAGTATTGGTTTGCCTGTAATAGAATCCAGACCAATTTGATAGAGCTTGAGATTGCCTGCCCAGCGCGGCTGCTGAGAGGGCCGAAAGATGCCCATATAAATCTGGTTTTCGTTGGTGCCCTTGATATTGACCGACACCGGTAAACTGACCGCGGCAAAAACACTGTTTTTCTCGAGAATATCGTCAATCACATCGTTGAGCGCCGCAGCCAGTGCATCGGCGTCTGAAGCAACTAGATAGTCGCCGCCACCAAAACCTGCTGATGCGTTGTACATCAATGCATGTTTTGAGGCATCCGGTTTGGTTAGGCCAAATTGCCTGTAGTTTTCTGCATCGACGCTCGGATCATATTGTTTGTTGTCGGAATTGAGGGCTTCAAATACATCCACAGCATAGACCGAGACATTCTGCTTGCCCTCCACGTCATCATTAATATCGTTAGTGTTCAAAAAACGTGCGTATTCATCCAACCAACTAGCCTCTTCACCGCTGTGAAAACCGGTGGATAATGGATCACCGGCAAAGACACCTCCAAGTGCATCGAGCTTGGATTCAGCGACATTGTTCTCGCCGCTATCCGGGCCACCATTAGAGATAAATAACATATAGTTGTTAGCGCAGGCCAGATCATCGATAGGGCTAATGTAGTCACTGCCATTGAAGGCACTGGGATCAAAGCCGTCGATATTCGACGAGGATTGCGCGTCATCCTGCTGACCCGCCTGATAAGACTCGCCAGCAAACCACAGGTAGGCTTCATTAAAGGCCAATGCCATAGGCGCATTATTGGTTTTTGGCAAATTTTCCGAGCCGTAAAACAGGCTGTCATCAAAGCCTGCTATACCCCACTCCATACTCAACTGAGAGAGACAGTCGGCTTCATTGGCTGCGGCACCATTGCCTCTAAAGGCATCCTCATTGCAGTAGAGTCTTGCCTTGATTGCATTGATATCCGTGTCATTTGCCGATTCAATTTTGAGGAAGGCCTGGATGGCTTTACCGCCTTTTGGCGAGTTGCCGCTGGAATAAACCAATATCCCCAGATTGATACCCGGAAAATCGGGATTGGCTACAAAGCGTTTTTTGAGGCTATCGAGAAATTTAAACAGTGCTTCGTGCATAATCTGCTGCTTGGTAACACCGCTGGAATTGCTATTCCAGTTAGCCGAATTATCCAGTACAAACAGCACATTGGGCGCGGCAACATTGGCAGAGTTAGTGCGGAAAATATCAATATCTGCGGCCGAAGACCAGAGTGATAACAGCAGTATTAATGCCGCTACAGGCCCCCGCACTAAAAAATTGCGCTGGATTATAGGTTTATTTTTCATGGTGTAGCCTCCTGGCTTATCAAGCGGGGCAATAGCCCTCGAGATACCTGAATTTGAATCCTTCAACAATATTCGATGATGCCCCCGAGACATTGTCCGTGACGCTGACATCGGCCTCCCAGTAATACTCTGGATGGCAGGGCGCCGAACTGCCCTCGATCAGGGAACAACCCGCAGGTGTAGCCTGTAACAGGCATTGCAGGCCGTTGATGGTGACAGCCATACCATTGGACACATTACTCGGGAATGACAGGGTGAAGTCTCCATTGCCATCTAGGTAGCTGCTGTTATTAACGTAATAATCGAGATCACTGAGCAGATAGTTAATCGAGTTCTGCGCCGCCTGACTGGCTTCTTGCTGGCGCTGCTGGCTCTGCACCAGTTGCAGCGTAATATTGGTCGAGGTAATGGTCGAGACACCGAGAGTGGTCATCACTAGAAGCATCACTAGGGCAACAATCAAAACCGCTCCGCGCTGCTGCCTTCTAAATAAAGCTGTGCTCATTAAAGCCGCGCTGACTAAAGACTGTTCACTCATACTCCTGCCCTCTTAATACTGACATTAGTGAGTCGTGCAACGGCGCTAAATAAACGACGTTTTTTACTGTCACTAAAAGTAATGCCCGCCTTGTCGGCGTAGGAGTAGGTTTTGCCGTCGGCCAGTCCCGGTGCATTACTAGTGCTACTGAGCAGCAAGAAAACTTTTACTGATACCACATCTTCCCACTCGTTGGCGGAGGCGGGCAGTTCAACAAAAGCGGCATTGGCTCCATCGGCATTGGCAATACCATCCCCTGAGCGATCTATGCCATAGACCAACTGGAAATCATCCACCCCCTCAACTAAGGGTTCCACGGTGTAGGCACCGTTAATAAGGCTTAGGCGGTTAAACACATTGTCAGTGTCGACAAAGTAAATATCCTGGTGATACTCGCGAATGGCGGCAACCGTGGCGTCATCTTTTTCCAGTAGGATAAAGTTGTCACTATTGGCACCCGTATCCAGCACTGCAGCGGTTACTGTCTCTTGCAGATAGTGTTTATTGTCATCCAAGCCTGCGGTGGTGTTGACCGAGGTGGTATCCGCACGACGAATTAACAGTGCATCTGTGCCGGTTAGCAAGACATCGCCATTACAGGTGGTGGTGCCGCCGGCAACGCCATCCAAACCAAATACCGGGTAGTTCATACCATTGCGCAGGCTGGTCGAGGATAATCCCGTGCAGGCATCGGGCTGCGCTGTCACCGTGTCGTCAACATAGTCTTCCAGACGGCCATAGAACCCAGCCAGTTGCAGTTCGCTGCTTAATAGCTTGGTCAAGTAGCGGCCATTTTCGACCATCTCACTGGTCAGTTCGAGCTCTCTGGCGGTGCGTGAGGAATTTAGGGTGACATCGAGAATCGCCCAGGACAGAATTATACCCAGGGCCACGGCGATCAATAATTCGACCATGGAAAATCCCGACTGCTGCTTGTTGGATCTGTGCGCGTAATAGGGGGCGTGTTTGCTCATATTCAACTATCCAGTGTCGGGGTGCGCAACAAATAGGTTACCGCGCGACGCATTTTACTGGTGGCGCCACCATAGCTAGCGGATCCACAGTTGGTGCTGGTGGGCGCAATGGTTTCCACCAGGCCCTGCCAGACCACAGAAATACTGTAGGTTTCATTGACGCTGTCATAGACAATACAGCCCCGAGCGTTGAGCAGTCCACCGACGCTGGTGCCACCAATCGCTTCGCCTGTGCCCTTTAACAGATCGCTCCATTCATTGACTGCATCGACCACCTGAGCCTGGGTCTCGGCAGTGCCGTAACTTGAACAGGCATAGGAACCGGAAAAGCCGGTACCGACTTCCACCGTTGCCAGTCCATAGCAGCCCTGAGCCAGAGGGTTGGAGCGAATTTGATCGACCATATAGTCGACCAGATTGAGGGCGTAGACACGCTGATAGACTTCAAGTTGGGCTTTTTGTGCGCGATTTTGCAGCGACGCATAGCCAAGCAGTCCAACTGAAAAAACCAGCAGCGTAATCAGCACCTCAATAAGGCTAAAACCGCGGCTACTGTTGCGCCTAGTTCTAGCGTCGAAGGTTCTCAGTTTAAATCGACTATTAGTCATACCAGCTGGCATTTTTTTGTCCCAGGTGATTAACCGTTAAGGTGTCGCTGCCCGCCTGTGGCGTGCCAGCAATGGGTGCTGCCTGCAGCGTAAAGGTCGGCGGCGAAGCGGTGTTATCGACGGCACCTATGGTCACTGTGTAATTGTCGCTGACGCGGACAATAGGCGTGCTGCCGAGGGCAGTGAGCGTGGCGGCGTAGGTGCGGGTATCAAGAATAAATTGATGTTGCAGACTAGAGACTTCGAGTAGATATTGTTGCGCGGCGGCGCGGTTGTTGCGGACTATATATTGCTGATAATTGGGATAGGCGATCGCTGCCAGAATAGCCACTATGGCGACAACGATCATTAATTCAAGCAGTGAAAATCCTGCGGCTTTTGGCTGGCTCATCATGACCCGTTTAACTCCCTGATAACGTTCTATTAACACCTATCATGCAAATTCTAACTCTCTGTAAACGACTTTAGTGCTCCGGGCGAAAAAAAACAGCTCTCACAGATTAGCGTCAACAAACATCAGACCAGCGTCGGCCCAGCACTCTATTTGGCTTTTTTAACCAGCCTCTTTACCCGTATTTAACTCAGGTACTAACTGCTAGGGCAGTCTATTTTTGACCCGTTGAAATCATCGTAACCATCGCCATCGGAATCGCTGGACAAGCGAATACGGCCACTGCCAATAAAAATTACTCGACGTCCATAATCAACTGTTTGGTTTACCGAACAGACTTCAATGTTGCCCGTTTCCAATGCTTCGCCACTGCGCGCGAAGCGCACATAAGGTCGACTAAACGAGGCTGACACCTGCAGTGCAATGGAGTTGATATCAATGTCCTGGTGGAGCATTTCGCCAGTATTGAAATCTTTGTCGTCATTATCATCGCGAAAGACCAATAGCCGCAGACCGGCGCTGCTGACACAGCTATTTGATGCATCCACAGTGCAGACCGTCCACACCTGACGCTGGGATAGCGCAAGGCCGCGCGCCAACTCCAAGGCATTGCGCACCTGCACTGTCTTTTGGCTTATAGCGCGCTTTTGCGCAAAAAGGGTAAATGACGGCACAGCAACGGCCAATAAAATAGCGGCGATGGCGATGGTGACCAGTAACTCGACTATAGTAAATCCGCGCGAGAAGGCGAAGCGGTTCATCCCTAAACTCCTGACAGTGCAGTGACTGTGCAACGACAGTAAAAAATATGGCGGTGCGTTTAACTTGCTATTAAAGGATAGCAGCTAATCAGGGCGAGGCTAATTTGTATCAAGCAGTTGCGATTAAATTCATATTAATCCACTGGCACAGCGGCTTTTAGCCAAGCGCTAAACGCCAGAATCACAAGCTCATGCCCAGCCAAAGATAGGCAACCATACTGATCACACCCACCAGTATTGAGTAGGGAAGCTGAGTTTTAATATGATCAATATGATCCGATGCGGCACCAGTGGAGGCCAGAATAGAGGTATCAGACAGGGGTGAACAGTGATCACCAAAAACGCCACCGCCGGCTGTGGCAGCCAGGGTTGCATACACCAGTGTCGAGAGTTCGCCGCCGGAAAAGGTAAACGCCAATGGCACTGAAATCGGGATCATAATCGCGTAGGTGCCCCAGGACGTTCCTGTGGAAAAGGCGATAACGCCTGAAATAACAAACACCAGTAACGGCAGGATTGCCGGCGTTAACCAGGACTTAGAAATTGAGACAATATAGTCCGCTGTGTGCAGTGCCGCGGAAAGATCATTCAAGGCATAGGCAAACGCCAGAATCACTACCGCTGGCATAATGCCCTTGATGCCGAGCATGGCAGTCGAGGTAATCTCATTTAATGGGACACCCTGAATTCGCATAATAACCGCCAAGACAAAGGTTGCCAGCATAAAGGCCTCGAGAGGCTTGGCACTGGAAGTGAGACTCACCGACACCAGGGCAAAACCGATTACCAGAATCACCGGAAAAATAAAGTTCCAAAACAGACTGGTGCGAATACCCTCTAGCGGCTGTATACCGGTTAGCTCATCCGCCATCAGTGGCTCGCCGCCGTCACGCACCACCTTGCCCTCTTCCTGTGCACGGCGCTCTGCCTGTTTCATCGGCCCAAAATCCGGCAGCATGCCCGAGGCAATCAGGCCGACCATCAGCACCGAGAGTATGGGATAGATATTAAACGGAATAGCCGTAATGAAAAACCCCATGGCATCGCCAGCATTGGCAACGGGTCCCATACCGATAGTCAGCCCGGCAACAAACACCGCCCAGCCGGTAAAGGGCACCAAAATACTCACTGGGGCAGAGGTCGAATCGCAAATATAGGCGAGTTTTTCCCGTGATATTTTGTAACGATCGGACAGACTGCGCATGGTCGAACCGACAAACAGCGGGCTAAAATAATCACTAAAGTAAACGAACAGTCCCATAAACCAGGCGATTAATTGGATGCGCTTTCGGGTCATCCTGCGTCGTTCAATAAACAGCGAAAAATTGGCCACTGCACCGGTGCGCTGGAAAAACGCCAGCAGTATGCCGATAAAAAATTCGAGTAACAGAATCCAGGAAAAGCCCTCATTGCCCAGAGCCCCGACTAGCAGATCAGGAAAACCCTGAAAGCCCTTGCCCGCGACCAGCACGCCGACCAGACAGGCAGCCGCCAATGAGAACACCGTATTGCGTGTGGCAAAGGCCAAAAATACTGCCACACCAGCGGGCACCAAAGACAGCGGCCCAATATAGTCTGTTACTTCCATTATCAATTCCTTTTTGCCAATTCCTTATTACCAACCAAGGCGCTCCGATTAGAAGCAGCAGCCATAAACGTCCGCTACCTCGACTACAGCTCGCGCCGGCCCCGCCAACTCTCCAATGCCGCGCTGGCATGAAAACCAATACCCCGCAACGGGTCCGGTGGCATCCAACTGGGGGAACCAAAAACAGCCGCCACATCTAACTCGCTGTGGCCCAAGGCAAGCTCAGCGATTGCGGTGCCTAAAAGCGTGCCCTTAACCGTGCCACCGCCATTACAGCCGCTGGAGATAAATAATCCCGGCTTGCTCTCGCCCCAAACTGGCGCACTGTTGTGGGTGACGCCAACCGCACCACCCCAAACCTGTTCAAAATCTTGCCCGCGCAACTGAGGAAACCTGCGCCAGAGACGATCCTGCAAAAGAGCGGTGACTTTTGATCCAGACATCTCAGCCTCATAACTATGCCCTGAGCGCACCAAAAGTCGGCCATCGGCTGTGCGTCGCAAAGTACTGCCGAGCCTATGGGTGGGCAGTAAGCCCCAGTTGCTAACGCTGCCCAAGGTCTCGAGAAGCTGTGGATCTAATTGCGCGGTTAGGCCGGCATAGGTATACACCGCGGCCAATCGTGAGCGCGCCACCCCCAGCTCTTTGGCAAAGGAGTTATTCGCCAGCACCAGCTTCGAGCAGGTTAATTCACCTTCAGCTGTGGTCACTGCCCACTTGCCGCCACTGTTGCTAATGTTTAACGCTGGGGTATTTTCAAAAACAGTAATCGAGTCTGCCAACTGACTATGGATAGCGCGAATCACCGCAGCGGGCTGTGCCAGATAACAATGGGGTGTGTAGAGGCCGGACTCATAAAAATCAGTTCCCAGTTCCGCTTTTAACTGCTCCTGATCCAGCTGTCTATAGGGGAGCCCTGCTCCCTCAAGGAACTGGCGATAGTTGTTTAATGATTTGTGCCCTGCCGAGCTAGCGGCCGCACGATAGGTTCCGGCTCGCTGCAGATCAACATCTAAACCGCTGGCCTGAACATTGCTGAGAATCGATTGCATGGCTGTCTGGGTCAGCCGATTGGCCTCTAACATGCGCTGCATATTTTCTGGATTAGCATCTTCGGCCAGGGCAATTTCCAATAGAAAACCCGAATTTCGACCCGGGTTACCCTCACCGATTTCGCTGGCATCAATCACCACTACCCGCGCATCCGGCTGTAGTTCCTGCCAGCGACGGGCACAGGCAAGACCGGTAAAGCCGGCGCCAATAATCACTACATCGGCAACCAGATTACCTTGCACAGGGTCATGGGCTCGACGATCGGGCAATAGAGCGTTCCAGCCGCTGGCCAGTTGGTAGTTTGGAAAAATAGGTCGCATGTTTTTATTCTTTTTATTTTAATTATTATTATCTTCGGTTCAAATTTGAAACGGTGTTACCAAGTACGATCTACCCTAAACGGACAGATAGCAAGGGGACCGTCTTCACCCACTGCCAGAGCAGACAGCATAGCCCCAGTCACGGCGGCTTGGGTTAAGCCTAAATGGCCATGACCAAAACCAAAGAAGACATTATTAAAATGCGGCGAGGCGGAAATAACCGGCACTGTATCCGGCAGACTAGGTCGAAACCCCATCCAGGGCTTTCCATCATCGGTATTCAACCGCGGAAACAGATAGGCGGCCTGCTGCGCTAGATTGTGCGCGCGCTGATAATTCGGCGCAGCCTTGAGGCCGGCAAATTCCACTGTGCCCGCCAAACGCAAACCATCGAGCATACTGGTGGCGGCAAAGGCACGGCCGGCAAATAACAAGGGCCGTTTCAATTCGATGCCAGGATTGGGTAAGTCGAGGCTGTAGCCGCGCTCAGTATCCAGCGGCACAGTGCTGCCCAACTGCTTTGCCAGAGTCTTGGAATAGGCCCCGGCGGTAATAAATACCTCGCGGCAGGGTATCGGGTGATCAGTGTGTAGCGCCGACACACGCTGCCCCTGAAACTTAAAGCCAGTGACCTCGGCGGCTAAAAACTCACCACCCTGCTTTAGAAACAGCTCGAACAGGCTGCGAGACAGGGCCAAGGGCGACAGCGTATGAGCGCCAGCCGGCACCAGCACAGCACCGGCCAATCCAGGTCGCAGGCTGGGTTCAAGTTTTGCCAACTCTGGCCCTTCAACTAACTGGTAATCGACCCCGCGGCGCTGGTAATAGCTGCAATTCAACTTTGCCGCGGCAAACTGGCTGGGAGTCTCATTAATATACAGTGTACCTTCTTGACGCAGCAGGGCTTGAGCGCCGGCCTTGGTGACAAGAGGCTGTAAATAGTCCAGCGCCCGACTCGACAGAGCACTGATAGATGCCGATGACTGATCAGCTTTGAGCGCCGAACTACTGGATAGAAAGCGCGCAAACCAGGGTAGCAAACGCGGTGCATAGGCTGGCCGCAGAGAAATAGGGGCGTGCCGCTGGAACAACATATGGGGGATCTCTTTCCAGATGCCGGGCATGGCCTCGGGATGCACAGAGCCAACCGAAATAATCCCGGCATTGCCCGAGCTCGTGCCTTCACCGGGCGGCAAGCGATCAATGAGGGTGACCTGACGGCCCTTCTCCTGCAAATAGAGCGCGGTGCAAATGCCCACTATGCCTGCGCCAACCACCACAGTTTGTGCTTCGGTATTCATGATTGGGAAAGCCCCTAAGCTGCTATAAGAAAAAAGCTACTGTAAGAAAAAGCTACTGCACAAAAAATAACGGATATGCCCAAGCGCACAATATAGGAATCAAGCAGCGATAGCGCAGCTCTAACCTAAGACAGGTGGTGGCAATACTGACCAAAGAACCTGCAGCCCTGAAACGAAAAACCCTTGCAGGCTAATGCTTGCAAGGGTTTTAAAAATCGTCGCACGCTTGTGGAAGGTGCGCTTTGCTCGGTCTGAAGAAGTGGTAGGAACACGCAGACTTGAACTGCGGACCCCTTGCATGTCATGCAAGTGCTCTAACCAACTGAGCTATGCTCCTATTTCTTCTGACGAGCGCATTCTACACAAGCCCCACAACTCTGCCAAGGAAATTTAAGACAATTCGAACTACAGTTGGGCAGCTAACAACTTATCGCCAAATACGATTTTTTGAGGCAGATTTACATCAATCTCCAAAGATTTCTCATGCTCCAACCTGTAATTATTGCCGCGGAACAATCGGCAGCGTCAAAGGTTTAATCTGCGAAAACGAGCCGGTCTCTATTCCAATTGGCTCGGTTCACAGCTTAGACAGCAAAATTGTGATGGAGCTAGATAAAATACAGTCCGGCACCGATCTAGGAGACCACGGCATCGTCCGCTTTAAGGATCTCTATGGGCGCGTCTGAAGTAGTGGGTAGCTCGGCGTTGGCAGCAGCTGCGCGACTCTCCAGATAATTCTGACGGCCAATGGCAAAGTACTGCAAGCCGTGCTCTTGTAAGCGCTTGGGATCATAGAGATTGCGGCCATCAAAGATCACCGGATAGGTTAGTGCGGCTTTAATCTCACTAAAATCAGGGGACCAAAACGGTTTCCACTCGGTGCAGACCACTAATACATCTGCGCCACAGAGTGCCGCCTCTTTGGTGCCACAAAGCAGCAGATCATTGCGCACCCCATAAATAGATTGGGTGGCCTCCATAGCGTGAGGGTCGTAGGCACGCACCGATGCCCCCTGGCGCCACAACGCCTCCATCAACAGGCGGCTGGGTGCCTCACGCATATCGTCGGTACCCGGCTTAAAGGCCAAGCCCCACAGCGCGATGGTCTTGCCGCTCAAGTCACCATTGAAATAATCCGAGAGTTTGTCAAACAAGCGGTGCTTTTGTTCATCGTTCACCGCGGTCACCGCACCCAATAGTTTAGGCTGGTATCCCGCATTGATCGCCGTCGCTTCCATGGCACGCAGATCCTTGGGAAAGCAGGAGCCGCCAAAACCGCAGCCGGGATAGATAAAGCTGTAACCTATTCGCGGGTCGGAACCCATGCCAATCCGAACCTGCTCAATATCCGCACCCACTAGTTCAGCGATATTGGCTATCTCATTGATAAAGCTAATTTTTGTCGCCAACATTGAGTTAGCGGCATATTTGGTCAACTCCGCAGATCGCACATCCATAAAGATCAGTTTGTCGCGCTGGCGGTTATAGGGGGCATAGAGCTCATGCATCATCTCTTCGACTCTGGAACTGTCGGTGCCGACAATAATCCGGTCGGGGCGGGTGAAGTCAGACAGTGCAGCACCCTCTTTGAGAAACTCGGGGTTTGATGCAACGCTGAACTCGCAGTCCACCTTGCGCTTATCGAGCACCGCCTGAATCTGTTGCCTAACTTGATCGGCGCTGCCCACGGGGACCGTAGACTTATTCACCACAACCTTAAAGCTGTCCATATACTGGCCAATGCTACTGGCCACATTGAGCACATACTGCAGGTCAGCAGAGCCATCTTCGGTGGCCGGTGTGCCCACGCCGATAAAAATCATCTCGCCATGTTCCACAGCCATGGCCGCGTCGGTGGTAAATTTTATATTGCCATCGGCCAGTGAGCTGCTGAGATAGCTTTCCAGCCCCGGCTCATAAATTGGCACATGGCCGGCATTGAGAGCATCGACCTTTTCCTGGTCTATATCGACACAGATCACCTCGTTGCCAACATTGGCAAAACAGGCTCCGGTTACTAGGCCTACGTATCCACTTCCAAAAATTGTTATCTTCAAAACAGATCCCTGTTGAATTATTTACGTCCTGTAAATATAGACCATAGAAATCCATTCGAAGCTGAATTAGAAAATCAGTACAAAGCAACCCTAATAAGGGCTAAGGCTAGCCCAGATCAGTGCAACGGAAGATTTATCGGCCGCCATTTAGCCGAGAATTTCATGGATTTGAGTTTTCTGCCTAGCTGCCAGATAGAGTGATTATTAAAAAACTACAGGCCATGTTTTACCCTATATGAAAAAAGATGCCCATAAAAATCCTAAACCCACAAAAGTAGGGAAATATAATTTCTATTCACTATTAATAAAAATCCAATTACCGCACTATTTTACTCAAGTAAATAAAGCTTCCGGTAAAAATAGATAACAGTAAAATTGATCTCTTTGTTTTTCATTTACTTTTATCTAGTTTCAATAGTTTAATGTGTCCTGAGTCTCTATAAGCGACATTTGGCCGAAATAGACACCCTAATGACGCTTTGCGACAGTGTCTAAGCATAGCCTTGGGCTATTATAAGTTTCTCTTTAACGCCTTTTGGATTCAGTCAGACTGCGTTTTAAGACTGGCTACGCACCCTTTATGGAATCAAGTTTTACTTAAAATATGCATAGTGAGGGGTCAATAAATATAAGGACTTTTTAAGAAAACGTTTTAGCTTACTGAAAATAGGCTTTAAACAGTACTTTTAGACAATTAAATGCGAATAACAATATCCACAAGCAGTTTAGAACAGCACTAAAAAATACGTTTACCTACATGAAAATAACAATAATAAAGGCTGGGAAATATTATTTATTAAAGCACTCTAAACCCCTACTAACAGGCTAATACAGCCACTCAAAGGGGTCTCTCCAGCTAACCAATAATAACTATAAATGCGGAAAAACCGCTTCAATAGCAATCAGGGGAAGACCAATGAAAACAAGCTCATTTCTTAAACTAAGTAGTTTGGCATTAGCCATAGCGACAATATCCACTGGCACATACGCTGCTCAGCTTGAAGAGATTATCGTCACCGCGCAGAAGCGCGCCGAAAGCCTTCAAGACGTGCCTATATCAATGACTGCCCTAAGCGGCGCGAAAATCTCGGAAGCCGGCATGAACAGCTTCGCCGATTTAGCGGCCTATGTACCTAACTTGGGTATCTCAGAGAACGCAGTTGCTACCGGCATTTATATGCGCGGTGTCGGCCCAGGTGCTCAGCAGTCTTTTGAACAATCCGTTGGACTCTATGTCGATGGCGTGCATATGGCCAAAGGCCGTCAAGTTCGAACCGGTATGTTCGATCTGGCTCAAGTTGAAGTATTGCGCGGCCCTCAGGGCATCCTCTTTGGCAAAAACACCCTCGCTGGCGCGATTAACGTAACCTCCGCCTCGGCCAATGTTGGTGATGAATTTGGTGGCAAGATCAGCGTGTCTAAAGAATCTTATGGTGGTCAGATTGTTGAAGGTCATATCGCCGGCTCTCTGACGGACACATTGGCCATGCGTTTCGCTATGAAAGACCGTCAAAGTGATGGCTACCTGTATAACAGCTATGCAGACGAAAACTCTCCGAGTGCAGACGAAACCATGTGGCGTTTAAGTGCCAACTGGGAACCCACCGAGAATGTCTCCGTCAAGTTTACCCATGCTGAAAGTGAGCAGGTTCGTGTTGGTTCAACCATTGCAATCAATAAATTTGCAAAAACCGATAATACTGGCGCCGCTGACGGGATCATGTTTGGCGTAATGCTCGGCATCGACCATCCCACTTTTGGTCACCTCTATGACGCTCAATTCCCTGACTTTTTGACGGGCGCAGGAGCTGGCAAGTTAGACGCCTACCGCGATGCTATATCCTTGGGCGGTTGTGCCCTTGAAGCCTCGCTGGGTCGCTCATCATCGGTCTGTGACAATGGCGGCGAGAAACCTGAAGGTACCAATACCAACACAGAGGATACCTCGCTAAACATTGATATTGAATTGGCTAATGGCTACACATTTACCTCTGTAACGGGCCGCGCTGCCTACGACTATGAAGATGGCATCGATGCAGATGGCCTGCCGGTTCGCTTTATCGGCCGCAGTGATATTTCAGATTATGAGCAAACCAGTCAAGAATTCCGGCTCTCGTCACCTGCTGATGCCAAGTTCTCGTTTATTACCGGTGCTTATTGGGAGAACCAGACCCAGAAAATCGATCGCATCGTGGCGGTTGACGGCACCTTAGGCTTGCCAGCTGGACTTTCTACCTTCCCCAGCATAGGTCCTTCACCTACGTTCCTGGCGTTTAACCAAGCGCAAGTTGATGGCATTAACACTATCGGCAGCTTTACTGGCGGACGAACTGACTACGCAGTGGGCATACCGGGGGAAACCTTGTGGCTTGCTGGTGGCCGTGTTTCTAATTGGGAGCAAGAAACCGATGCCTGGGCTGTGTTTTTTCAGGGTACCTACAACCTAACCGATAACCTAAGCCTAACCGCTGGCATTCGCTACACCGAGGAAGACAAAACGGCTATCGCCGCTATGTACAACACAACAGCTGACATTGGTTTTACCGCTACGGGTCTCGACCTCGATGTTACCGAGGGTATGGCCACACCAACCGATTCACCCTTGTGGCCACTACTTGTACAAGGACTTTTTGGTACTTACAACCACCAGTTTGACGACGAGCGTTCTACTGATCAGCTAATGCCGGCAATGAGCCTAGAGTGGAAGGCCTCTGACACCAGCATGTTCTACGCCAGTTATTCGGAAGGCTTTAAGAGCGGCGGTTTCAATTCGGTGGACGATCAAAAGCCCGCCTTGGCGGTCAATGCCTTCGGTCAGGACTATGCACCAGACCCCACTGTTCCTGGTGTCGGCTGGACCTATGAAGATGAAACAGCGAGTTCACTTGAGATCGGCGGCAAGCACACATTGCTAGACGGCGCGATGAACTTTAACTGGGCAATCTTTAACAGTGAATATGTTGATCAGCAGGTCTCTACCTTTGTTGGACTAGGCTTTGTTGTCGCCAACGCCGCATCGTCGAACATTGACGGTGTCGAGTTGGATCTCACTTGGCAGGCTAGCGACAACCTTCTGCTGGGTGCCAACGTAGCCTATCTGGATGGCGAGTACGGCTCCTTCCCTGGTGCGGGTTGTACTGCTGAACAGGCCTCAGGCGTTCTTGGCTTGGGTGATATAACGCCAGACTCGGCCGTTATTTCCTTTGACGGCTGTACCCAACAGTTTGATGGCGTCGTTGCAACAGGAATAAGCCAAGATCTTGCTGGCGGCCAAATTGGTGCCGAGTACTCCGGCGCGCTATTTGCTGACTACACTCGCCCGGTTGGCAATGGCGTGGTCTGGTTTGCCAGTGTCGATGTTAACTTCACCGACGGTTACTACATGACCGGCGATCTCGATCCGATTGACTATCAGGACGGTTTCGAGAAAGTGAATCTACGCACGGGTCTGCGCGGCGAGAACTGGGACATTATGCTCTATGGTCGCAACGTCACTGATGAGATGACTGCATCAGGTGCAGCCGATGTGCCACTGGCATCTGGTTCTCACTGGAGATACATGGCCGCTGGCGAAACGTGGGGCGCACGCTTCAGCTACAGCTTCTAAGAACTGTGTAACTTAAGTACTGTGCAACTATTGTAAAAAAGCTACAACTGAAAAGGACGGGTAACCCCCGTCCTTTTTTTATGGCTAAAAAACACTAGGGCAATCGGTCTCTGGGCAACAGACGTGCCGCTGTCCGAAATTGCCACTGCCCTGACTGTTGACGACAGTGAACAGCGTGTATTTTTCGCTACCATAAGCGGCTAATTGTAAGCCCCTACGAGTAAGTCCCTGCAACAAACAACTCGTCTACCTAAACTCTGCGGACCAGAATATGCAAAATAAAACCACCTTAGTAACCGGCGCATCCGATGGCATCGGCCTCGAGTGCTGCAAAATACTTGCCGCCAAGGGCTCCAACTTAATCCTTGTCTCACGTCGCAAGCCACTGCTAGACGAGATCGCCGAGAGCCTTAAAGAGCAATATCCAACCATTAGCTGCACGGTTATGGCGGCGGATCTCGCCGCACCACAGGCTGCTCAAGAGTTGTTTCAACGGGTTCAAGAGCAAGGTTTGGAAGTGGACTTTCTGATCAATAATGCTGGGCTATTACAAAATGGCTTTTTTACCGAGCTCGATCTGGCCGCTCAAGAGAGAATGATCAGCGTTAATATTCTCGCCCTAACCTCCCTGACCCACCTGTTTGCCAATAATATGGCCAGCCGCAATGGCGGGCATATTTTGAATGTTGCCTCCCTCGCAGCCTGGATGCCGATCCCCAATCAAAACGTCTATGCCGCCAGCAAAGCCTATGTACTGTCCTTTACCCAAGCCCTGCATGATGAGCTCAACGCGAGTAATTCTGGGGTTACGGTAACCGCTCTATGCCCCGGTTATACGGCGACAAAGATGATGGACAACCCAGACCAAGGGGGCAAACTCCTAGTTCCATCAAGCATGTTGCAGTCACCACGAGAGGTGGCGGAACAGGGCATTGAAGCCTGTCTCGCCGGTCGACCGACGATTGTCACTGGACTGGCGAATCGCATCACCGTGGCCATTACTCGCCTGTTCTCGAGAATGACGTTGGCAAAAATTGCTGGACGCTATTACCGCAGCAACATGCAGTAGCCGTTGCCGCAACCTACCCATAAAGTGCAGTTATAAAAATAATAAAAGAGACCAATATGAGCGAGCAAACACCGAATAAAGTCATGATCACCGGCGCCAATGGTTTTATTGGCAACAGCTTGATGCGCCACTATCAACAGCAGGGCATTGATGTGGTTGGCGTTGACTTGCGCGGTGATGGCGCGTCGATTGTAGAGGGCGATATTGGCAATCCGGAGACCATTGCTGAGCTGCTCGATCAATGTGACATCATTATTCACACCGCGGCACTAGTCTCAAATGCCCTCAGCGATGCGGATATGTGGCGGGTTAATGTTCAGGCCACAGCCAATCTAATTGCCGCCGCTGAAAAGCACAATGTTCGACGTTTTGTACAACTTTCATCGATTGTTGCCTACGGCAATTCCGCTGCCGGTGAGTTGCATGAAGATCATCCAGTGCATGCCGATGGCGGCAGCTATGTATTGACCAAGCTCGCCTCTGAACACGCGGTGTTAGCGGCTCACGCCAAGGGCAATATCGAGATCGTGATTATACGTCCAGGGGATGTCTACGGGCCCGGCAGTCGACCCTGGTTGATATTGCCTTTAGAAGCCATTCACAAAGGCCAGTTTATGCTGCCAGAAAAGGGCGAAGGCTTTTTTCGCCCCACTTACATAGATGATCTGATCCGCGGAATTGTGCTGGCAGCTGCCTGCCCCGAGGCCAACGGTGAGATATTTAATCTCTCATGCCAGGGTTATATCAGCAGCAAAGAGTTTTTCAGTCACCACTTCAGCTGGCTGAATAAGAAAGGTCCAATGGTGGTATCCACGCGACTGGCACTGATTGCTGCCAATCTGGCAACCAAACTGGCCAATCTAACCGGTGGTGTTAATGAAGCCTCCACTGCCACTGTGGCTCAGCTGTCGACCAAGAGCTGGTTCAGTATAGAGAAGGCGCAGCGAATTCTCGGCTGGGTACCTGAAGTCTCGTTTGAAGAGGGTATGGACCGCTCAAAGCAATGGGCTACTGACCAAGGACTGCTTAAGAAATAATCAGTCTTTTGAATTAGCTGTATGTGCTGTGCGGTAGGATCCGGCGGTCTCGCCGGTCCACTGCTTAAAGCTGCGATAGAACGAGCGGGCCTCGGCATAACCCAGTTCATAGGCAATATTATCTAGAGTCAGCTCAGTATTTTTCAGAAAGTAGATCGCCAGTTCATAGCGCAGTTCATTGAGCACATCTTTGTAATGGGTGCCCTCTTCGCTCAACTTGCGCTGTAGGGTACGACTGCTGATGCCCAGTTTTTCGGCGATCATCTCACTGGAAGGCGGTTGCTGATTAATCATCAAACGCAGAATATTTTTCACTTGATCAGTAGTGCGCTGACTTTGGTCTAACCCAGCCAATAATTTGGTGGCATGGGCCAACAGCATTTCCAGTAACTCTGCATTGGCCTGAGGTAGCACCTCATCGAGCAAATTCTCGCGAACGCGCACACCACTGGAGGGCTGATCGAAGAGCACCTCACAGTTAAAAGTCTCCTGATAATCTGCCAGCAGTGCTGGATCCTCCGGCGCCGAATGCTCAAACCAGACGCTGTCCCAGTGATCAAAGTTGAGAAACTGGCGCGCGTAACAGACCCAAGAGCCGATAACATTTTCCACCTCGTGGCGCTTCACCGCGGGATCTGTAAACAGACATTGCCAGCGCTGTAAAACAACTCCATGGGCGGTCTCAAAAGAGGTAACGCCCATGTCGCCAACGATTTTTTCATAGATCGGAATTTTTGCCTGAACCATCCGCAGGGTGGAGCAGTTCATGGAGATATAGCCGAGCACACTAAAGGAGGCCGGCTCAACAAAGCGCGCCGCATGCAAACCAAAGCAGGGGTCTTTACTCGCTGGGATCAACAGTGCCAATAATCGCTCCATACAGGCATTGGGCAAATGGCGATTATTATCTTCCAGTATCTTGGGATCTATTCCGGCCTCAACCAGCAGAGGCTGAATATCGACACCGCAGGCTTCGGCAGCTTTTACATATTGCTTAATCGCAGGTGCCGAGGCCAACCCATTACTGACGACTTGATTCATCTTTTGCCCCCTGTGTATGCAGCTGACCGAAATCGTCACACCGCTGTCGTCACCTGACAGTGACCAATCTCAACTGCAGACTATCATAGGCAACAAAGCTTAGTCTCAATAAAAAACTCTAATAATAAGGTATTTGCTATGCGTCTATGGAATGGCTGGGGAAATGAAAACAGCGAATTACTGATGGAACTTAACAGTGGCCTGCACAGTCTGCTGCAGGCCCTCGTGGGACCCGCCACCCCCTTAGGTGAGGCGACACTGCAACAGGTTATGGCTAAAGTGCCGGCCTCCAGAGCGCCTGCCCACCCACTTATCAGTACAGATCCAGAGACTCGCGTGCGTCATGCCCGGGGTCAAAGCTTGCCGGACTGGTTAGCCATGCACAGCGGTGACGTGGACAGCTTTCCAGACGCAGTGGCGCTGCCTGAGTCCAGTGAGCAGGTGCGCGAATTACTCTGTTATGCCAGAGACAATGGCCTCGATGTAATCCCCTACGGCGGCGGTACCTCGGTGGTCGGTCATATCAATCCAGAGCTCAGTGCGCGTCCCATATTGACCATTGATATGAGCGCCATGAACAAATTGATTAACTTCGATCGTGAGAGTCAACTGGCGACCTTTGGCGCTGGCACAGCGGGCCCTGAGTTGGAAGCCCTATTGCAGAAAGAGGGTTACACCCTAGGTCACTTTCCACAGTCTTGGGAACTCTCCACCGTGGGGGGTTGGGTCGCCAGCCGCTCCAGTGGGCAGCAGTCTCTACACTATGGTCGGATTGAAAATATGTTTGCTGGGGGCTCAATTGAAACATTGGCCGGCACCCTCGAAATACCCACTATTCCCGCCTCCTCTGCCGGCCCCGATATTCGCGAAATGATTCTCGGCTCTGAAGGACGCATGGGGATTATTACCGAGGTGGTGGTCAGAGTGACCAAGCTGCCTGAGGCGGAATCTTTTCAGGTGGTGTTCTTCCCCTCCTGGGAAATTGGCCTGCAGGCCGCCAGAGAATTAATTCAGCAGCGTATTGCCCTATCTATGGTGCGCCTGAGCAACCCACTGGAAACCACCAGCCTGTTATATATGGGTGCCGGTGATGACAGCAGCGGTGTGGTCGCTCTGGAAACGGCTCTGGCGGAAAAAGGCATTGGTGCCGGCAAGGTAATGATGACCTTCGGTGTCACCGGCTCCGCCCGCCACTGTGCAGTTGCCAGAGAGATGGCACTGGATCACTGCACCAGTCTTGGTGGTATTGCCGATCAAGCGGGCTTGGGCGATAAATGGGCCCATGGCCGCTTTCGTGCGCCCTATCTGCGGGATCCTTTGGGCAGTGCTGGCTATGCGGTGGACACTATGGAAACCGCGGTTGATTGGTCAAAGTTGCCACAGGCGGTGGAGAATATCGAATCGGCGATCCGCAATGGCCTAGCTGACGAGGGCGAGCAGGTACACGTCTACACCCACCTAAGCCATGTCTATGGTCAGGGGTCGAGCATCTATACCACCTACCTATTTCGTCTTGGCGACAGCTATGGGCAAGCCATGGAGCGCTGGCACAAACTTAAATCTGCCGGTGCTGAACAGATCGTTGCCAGCGGTGGCACCATTAGCCATCAGCACGGCGTGGGTCGGGATCATCGCGACTATCTGATCGCGGAGAAAGGCGCTCTGGGTTTGGCGGCAATCAATTCACTGTGCCAACTGTTTGACCCCGCGGGTCAGATGAATCCGGGCAAACTATTACCTGACGAGCAGTCCTAAAATGGTTGAAGCGAATTCTCTATTTACCTCGCGTGAAAAGCTGCTCGCCAAGATGCGCAAGGGCGAGTCTCTGGACTGGGACATCATTATTATTGGCGGCGGCATTACCGGTGCCGGCATTTTACGTGAGGCCGTACGCCGCGGTTATCGTGCCCTGTTGCTTGAGCAGGGGGATTTTTCCTCGGGCACCTCGAGTCGCTCATCGAAAATGGTTCACGGCGGTCTGCGCTATCTCGCCGCCGGTGATATCAAGTTAACCAAAGAAAGCTTAACCGAGCGCGAACGTCTGCTTGCCGAGGCACCAGGCTTAGTCGACCGAATTCATTTTTATTTCGCCCTCAGCAAAGGTCTGTTTCCGGGTCGCTGGGCAATGGCGGTTATTTTAACGATCTATGATTTTATCGCCGGTATCTACGACCACCGCTATCACAACAATCGCCGCCTCGGGGAGCGATTCCCCGGTCTGGAACAGGGCCACCTCAATGGCGCAGCCTCCTACAGCGACGCAATGGTTGATGACTCACGGCTGGTGCTGCGGGTATTGCAGGAGAGTATTGCGGCCGGCGGCACAGCCATCAACTACAGCAAAGTCAGCGAACTGCTGCTCAAAGAGGGGCAGGTTCAGGGCGTACTACTCGATAATCCAGAGGGCGCGGAAGGCATCAGCCTGCGCGCTCCGGTAGTGATTAATGCGACCGGCGCCTGGGCCGATCGCCTGCGCAACCAACTCAATCCGGAAAAACGCATCCGCCCACTGCGCGGCAGCCATCTGATTATTCCTCGGGCGCTGATGCCCGTCACCGATGTGCTCACATCATTACACCCTGACGATAAGCGCGGCGTTTATGTCTACCCCTGGGAAGGCACCACGGTTATCGGCACCACCGACCTCGACCACAGCGAAGATCTGGATATTGAGGCGAGCATTAATAACGCGGAAGTGGACTATTTACTCCATGCTTTTAATGTGCAGTTTCCTAAGCAAACTATTGGTCGCGCCGACATTATTTCCAGCTGGGCTGGAGTGCGCCCCGTTATTGGCTCGGAAAGTTCCAAGGATCCCTCTAAGGAGCGCAGGGATCATGCGGTCTGGTCGGACAATGGCTTGATTACCGTCAGTGGCGGCAAGCTCACCACCTTTCGACTTATTGCTCTGGATGCCCTAACAGCGGCCTTCAAGTATTTGCCCGAAGCCAAATCGTTCACTGATGACCGAGTGTTTAACACGCCGGACACCGTTCCCTCGGATCTGATTGCCGATGACCCGGCCTGGGCGCAGCGTCTGCTTGGGCGCTACGGATCACAGGCCAAGGCCATGCTCGAGTCTGCACCCCCTGCCGAGAGACAGCGTATCACTGGCACCGACTTTTGCCTTGCCGAATGTCGCTGGGCGGCCCGTCATGAAGCGGTCGCTCATCTCGATGACCTGCTCTTGCGGCGCACTAGATTGGGTATGGTAATGGTCCATGGCGGCAGTGAATTACTGCCCTCTCTGGAAGCCATCTGTAAGTCGGAGTTGGGCTGGGACAGCGCCCAGTGGCGTCTTGAAGTGAAACGCTACCTGAGTATTTGGCAGCGTTTTTACAGCCTACCCGAAGACAACGATCGCCCATAAAATAATAAAAATAGAGCCCAGTTGCCATGGAAACAGTACCCAATAAGCAAGAGTATTTACTCTCTATCGATAACGGCACCCAGAGTGTCCGCGCTATGGTCTTTGATCGGAATGGCCAGCTGGTGGCCAAGAGTAAAGTCGAGATCGAGCCCTATTTTTCTTCCCAGCCAGGCTGGGCCGAACAGCAGGCAGACTATTTTTGGCAGGCTCTCTGTCAGGCCTGTCATCAGCTCTGGGAACAACTTGAGATTCCTCGGGAATCGATCAAGGCCATGTCTGTCACCACCCAGCGGGCCACCGTAGTGCCCATGGGTGCCGATGGCCAACCATTGCGTGCCGCCATCAGCTGGCTCGACCAACGTCAGGTCGACAGTAAGCCCG
>Ga0307488_10000302_pt1 | contig 39282 bp, 29 predicted proteins | sample SB02metaG_FD_202248 | JGI IMG/M metagenome (GOLD analysis project Ga0307488, IMG submission 202248) | Sea-ice brine microbial communities from Beaufort Sea near Barrow, Alaska, United States - SB 0.2 | ecosystem: Environmental > Aquatic > Marine > Coastal | place: USA: Alaska | collected... | reverse complement strand
ATCCCTTGTCTTGTTGACGTCCGCGCCCGCCTCGATCAGCGCCAGCACTACCGCCTCGTGGCCCTCTTGAGCGGCCATGGCCAGCGGCATCTCGCCGTCATTCATTGTCTTGTTGACGTCCGCGCCTGCCTCGATCAGCGCCAGCACTACTGCCTCGTGGCCCTTCTCCGCAGCCACGAGCAGCGGCGTCACGCCGATATCGTTTGCCTTGTTGGCATCCGCGCCCGCCTCGATCAGCACCCGCACTATTACCTCGTGGCTGTTATCAGCGGCCACGACCAGCGGCGTCCTGCCGTCACTTTTCGCCTTGTTGACGTCCACGCCCAACTCGATTAACGCTCGCGCCACCGCCGCGTGGCCCTTTTCAGCGGCGGTGTGCAGCGGCGTTCGCCGTGTGACATCATTCATCTCACTGTGGACGTCCGCGCCCAGATCGATCAGCGCCCGCACCATCACCTCGTGGGCGAAATGAGTGGCGGTGTGCAGTAGCTCCTCATCGTCACACGGGCAGCCATTCGCGCGCGCCCACATTGAGGTGCCCGCCCCCCGCAGCGGCGTGGCACGTATTCTCGTTCCACGGTGCGCGGTTTGAGCGCGCCCACTGCAGTACCTCGAGATGCCCGCCCTCCGCCGCCCCACGACACGTGCGTGCGTCCCACGGTGCGCCAGTCGAGCGCGCCCACTGCAGCACCTCGAGGTGACCGCCCCTTGCCGCCGCCCAACACGTGGTTGCGCTCCACGGTGTTTCGTTCTCGCGCAACGACTTCAACTTCTCAAAATGTCCACCCCTCGCAGCTGCTTGACAAAGGAGTTCTCGACGCGACAGGAGACCTCTCCGTTGCCGGCGCTGCAGCGCGCTTAAACATCCGAGCTCTAAGGCGTCATCCTCATCGATCTCCTCAAACCGAAGCCCCGTCGCCGCCACCGCGCCGCGCATCCCACGGCTCACCGCTGGGAGCCGTGCGAGATCGGCGGGGTCGTCGAAATACTCAGATCTGAGAATGTCCGTGGCGACGACGTGGTCGGGAAGGCCGGGGATAGCCTCGCCCGCGTTCGCATCGCGGCGGCGCTCGCGCTTTTCCTTTCGCGCGCGAGCTTTTTTACCGGACATCGCGTCGGAACACAAACGTGGATGGTTTCAGGTGCGCGTCGTTGTGTCGAGGCTTCCGAGAGGGCGTATTGTTTGGATTAGGTTGGAATAAGTCGGAGAAAGTGAAAACGCCATCGCGTCGCGTGAGTCTGCTTTCGGGCGGAGTCACGTGAGTCAGTTGCATCAAGCCTCCATGGAAGAGAGGTAGGAATAGGCCGCTATCGCAGACAGGTAGGAACAGCAGGAAGCCTGCATTTTTTAAAGAAAGAACTCGTTCACAAGATCCCGCTCTTCATGTTCTTTGGAACACCCACACCCACCCGGTTTAGTTCGCGCGGACCCGGAATTAAGCCTCCTCCTCCGTCTTTTCCTCCGCGGGCCGCTCAACCTTCTTGCCAACCTCTTCGCCGGAGTAATCCCCGTGCACCTCCATGAGCTTGGTGACGTCGAATTTCGGGGACTTCAGGATCTTCACCTTGCGGATGTACACGTTTTGAAGCGGGTAGATCCCGGCGCACACCTTTTCGATCTCCTTGCCGATGACCTCAGGGATGAACTTCAGCACGTTTTCCTTCAGGTCGCAGGTGGAGACTTCCCTGGTGATGACTTCGTTCATCTTTTTGCGGATCTGCCGAATCTGGCCGCTCTGGGCGTAGCAAGTTCGTTTGGCCTGGTCCATGCGCCTCTTGGTGAACCCGATGCAGAACACGCGCAGGGTGTACTGGTCCGTGGTCTTCACGTCCACGAACGTCTCGATCAGCGAAAACCACTTCCTGACAAGGCTTCGCAGCTTGTCCGTGGTGAAGTCCATCCCAGCCCAGTTCGTCAGCACGTTCTTGCCTTGCACGTCCTCGCATTTGAGGAACATCTTGCGGAAGGCTTGGTCTTCGTCCTGTGATTGTTGGAAGGGAAAGGAGAGTTTGGGTCAGGGGGGGGTTTGCGTGGATCAGACTAGACGCGCGCGACGATCGCTTTCGGGTGGTACGACGTCCTGTCCTTGCTCCTGTCGAGCGTATCGAGACTCCTTGGTCGTATCGAGGGTATCGAGACGCGTTCCAGACGTCGCGACCGAAACGAACAGCACGCGGTCGTGTTTGAACCGCAGTCTGAAAAGACATCCTATGTCTCCAGTTTGTCACAGACTCTCAATGCGCGCGCGGCGCTAAAATCCATCAACACCAGTGTGGCAGTATAGGGTTTCCACGACGACTTCATCTGTCGTGCACGACGGATCGGGAACGTACCGCGTTGAGGTCCGCGAGCGAGGCTTCGAAGATGCGGCCCTTGAGGCCGTCGGAAGAGAGCTGTGTTTGTTTGGGTAGGGGGGTTGGGGGTCAGCGAATGGCGGTTGGAGAGAGGCGGGGGCGGCCGAACCCGGGGGTCGCGCCATTCGCGATGGGTGGCGTCGCGGGAAATTTTCTCAAAGTCGCGGTCGGCGCGGTCGAGGCGCGCGACGTCGTGTACGTCGCGCGCTTTGGCCGATTCCGTGGCAGACACGCGCGCCACATGCATCGCGTGATGATGCCACGACACACTCCACGACCGCGGCGTGTTGAGGCTCGTGCCCGCCCGGTTAGCACCGACTCCGTACCTTGGTCCCCGCGGTTTTCGTCACGAGCGTCTTCCCGACCTGCTTCACGGAGAACATGGACGGCGCCTTGACGTCGTACCACTCCTTCTTAAGGAACACGTCTTGGGCTTTCTTCTTGCCGCCCTTCTTGCCCTTGGACATGCGCTTGTTCTTGCCGACCGCCATCTTGCAAAGGTGGGGGGAGAGGCGCGCGGTGTAAAGACCGGGCGCGATGGCGAGACGCGCGGGGTAGCATTCTTTTAGGGTTCCACGAAGAGCGGAATGTGCCAGGACAGGAATTGGCTTTGTGGGCCACAGCACTTTTCGGCATTTTGAACTTTCTGGGCGAAGTGAAAAAACTCCAACTGCGGCGCCGCTCTGCTTCTCTCGCATCATCTCCCGACGCACGGCTCGCCCCGATGTCGAACAAACGCGCGACCCCGGATTCCGCGATCACCATGGACGACGTGGACGGGTTCAGCGCCGCGGAGCTTTTCGGGCAAGGTGGGTGACCCGGCTTCACGTTTCGCGTCGGCAGCGCGGAGACGCGATCTGGTTTAAACAACAACCAACACGGCGTGCCTAAGCAACAAAACACATCTCATCGTCTAACCCCTCCCTCTCGTTGTCCTCCCTCTCCTCCACGCAGGCGTGTGCTACACCTACGACGACGTGATTTTTCACCCCGGGCACATCAACTTCGCCGCGGATGCGGTGGATTTGAGTGCGAAGCTTACACGGAACATCACGATACGCACGCCCATTGTTTCGTCCCCGATGGACACCGTCACGGAGAGCGACATGGCCATCGCCATGGCCAGCGTGGGCGGCGCGGGTTTTTTGCACTACAACATGACGGAAGCGGAGCAAATCGGTCATTTGAAGTGCGTCAAGGCGCACCGGCTGGGTTTCGTGACTCGGCCTGCGGTGTGCGGGCCTGATACGCCGCTTTCGTGGCTAGACGAGCTCAAAACACGGCGCGGGTTCGGGTCCGTGGCGGTCACGTCTTCGGGCGCCGTGGGCGGCGAGCTGCTCGGGGTGTGCACTAGTAGGGATCACGAGCTCGTTTCCGACCGGTCTTTGGCCGTTTCGGAGGTCATGACGACCGTTACTAACGGCCTACTCACCGGCGACACGGAGTCAAGCATCGAGGCCCTGGAACTTGTACTGCTCAACTCGAAGAAAGGGAAGCTCCCCGTGGTCAACGGAAAGAACGAACTGGTCGGGTTGATTACACGCCAGTCCGTGATCGACAAAAAACGCCGGCCGCCCCCCGGGTCGCCCACGCTTGACAAGAAAGGCAGGCTGTTCTGCGGTGCCGCGATCGGCACGCGGGAGGCGGACAAAGCAAGGGCGAAAGCACTAGCCGCGGAAGGCCTGGATGCGATCATCCTGGACTCGTCGCAAGGCGACAGCACGTACCAGATTGAGATGATTCAGTACCTGAAAAAGGAAATCCCGCACGTGGACGTCATCGGGGGCAACGTCGTGACGCAGGCGCAGGCGCGGCGGTTGTTGGAGGCTGGGGCGGACGGGCTGCGTGTGGGGATGGGCAGCGGGTCCATTTGCACCACCCAGGAGGTGTGCGCGGTTGGCCGAGGGCAGGCCACGGCAGTGTACAAGTGCGCCAGGCTCGCCGCGCAGTTCGGGGTTCCCGTGCTCGCGGACGGCGGCATTCAAAACAGCGGGCACGTGGTGAAGGCGCTTACCCTGGGCGCGTCCGCGGCGATGTGCGGAAGCCTTTTCGCGGGTACCACGGAGGCGCCTGGTGAGTACTTCGTTGGCGAGGACGGGATACGGGTGAAGAAGTACCGCGGGATGGGGAGCCTGGACGCGATGGCCAAGGGGAGCGACACGCGGTACTTAAGCGAAAGCGGACACCTGAAGGTCGCGCAAGGCGTGAGCGGCACGGTGAGGGACAAAGGCTCGGTGTGTAAGATGGTTCCGTATCTGATTCACGGCGTGAAGCAGGGGTTCCAGGACATGGGCGCCACGTCCTTGACGCACGCCACGGAGTTGCGGGAAGCGGGTGCGATGCGCGTCGAGACGCGGACGGGCGCGGCGCAGAAAGAGGGGGGGGTGCACGACATGCACTCGTACAAAAAAGTGCTCTGGTAAGGGGATTGTCGTATCGGAGGGGTGGTCGTGGTGACAAAGAGTGTGCGCGCCCTAGGGTTAGGGACATGGTGTCATTCGATATTTCATGACCGTATATCGAGTATTTTCTACGCGCGTTTCCTGACTCAATACACGGGACTAATACACGTCCGTGACACTAGTAGTAACACGGGTAGTTCAAACGCTAGTCGTAGCATAACTAGCTAGTAGTAAACACCACGATCGTATCACTTCCTCGACCCGCCGCTCAGGTACCTCGCTGCGGCTTCATCCACCCAGGGTTGCTTGTACATATTGCTTCGCCGCTCGGCTTTGCGCTTGGTAGACCCGTCCGCTCGGTGCACCGCGGCGTCCCCCGCTTGCGCCGCGACGACGTGGTTGATGAATTTCGTGGGCGCGTTCGCGAACCCGAGCAGAAAAGTTCGCCGTTGTTCGTGCCGCTCTATTTTCCGAACCCCCGCCTCGATCCTTAAATCGCACGCCTCGATCTCGCCATCCTCGCCGTGACCGGAACAAGAGTGGTACACGAACGCGTGGTTCTTGGTGGGCGGTGTTTTGCCGTTTAAGCGCTTGCCCGTGTTCGCGTCCGCGAACATCGCGGGGCCTGGGCCTCCGTTTGCGCCGTCGCCGGTCAACGGTAACTCCTCCACCCCGCCTGATTGTAAAAAAAGAAATGTCAGTCTCGTATATCGCGATGTACGGACAAACAGTCAGAGGTAAGACGTCTCTTCTGGTACGAGTATGGGCAATCGCAGAGGCGGAGCGTGGAAATGGGAAAGCCCCTTACCAGTAGGCACTTCCACGAACACGTCGTACACATCCGGTGCTGTTGGGTTTTTCCGGCCGCTGGTGCGCACGACGTGGTCGATCGTAACGGGCGGCACCGGCGCGAGTAACGCGAAACACACCGTGCGCGCCAGGGTTTCGAAGGGAATCGTTTCGTTTCCGGTCGGGGTTGAGGTTCCGGGTTTGTCGCAGTCACTGACGCGTGCTGTCTTGGTCTCAGCCGTTTCTCCAGCCGTTTCATCCGCAATGCTTAGTAACCCTCCTAACGCCTCATCCACGACAACGGACGCGGGGTCGAGTAAGCAGTGCAGCTTGTGCGCCTCGACGTACCGCCATAACGTTCGGATTATCTTCGGCTTACTGCCGTACTCGAGCCCCAAAACCTTCGCCAAGGCCTCGTGTGTTTTGAAGAGCTCCACACCGTGGTTTATTTTTATGGTTATCACCACCCTGCGATCGCAATTACCCACCCGTTTCAGCTCGAAACCGTCGGGGGCTTGAGCTAAAGGGTCGCTTCGCGCGCGCGAGTAGCGGCAATCGATCGCGTCATCGTTATCGGTTGCTGTTTCTTTTTCTTCCTCACCACTGATTCCAACTTCTGTCACTCCAACGCCAGTGACTCCAGTAACTCCACTCACGCCGACTCCAGTCACCGTTAACGTATCCACGAACGCCCCGAACCTCGGTGTGTATCCAACGCTCGTGCCTTCCGGCGCCCCGGAAACATCCCCCGGTTCACCGGGCTCCAGGAACCGGCCGTGCACGTGAAGCGTCCTGATTGTAACAGAAAAAGTGTCAGCCTCTCGTGATGTGTAGGAGTAAACAGTCAGGGCAGAGGTAATGCGCCCTTCTGGTACGAGTGGGCAAACAGGGAGGCGGAGCGTGGAAATTGGAAAGGCCCTTACCAGCTCGCGGGTTCCACGTCTGTTTTCTCGCCATCGCCGTCGCCGTCGTTGACGCCGGTTTTAACAACACCCGCGCTGCGTTCCTTTGAGAACGTGTTGAACACGTACACTCGCAGGGTCCGGGTTACCCGGTCCACGCGCTTCAGCGCCTCGTTGACCTGCGCCATTTTTGCCGCAAGCACCATGTCCACCTGGTGCTCGAAATCACAAAGCGCGGTGTACACTTTGGATTGGGGAAGAAAAGTGGGGCGCTCGATCGCCAGCGCGCGCGCCACTCTCGCTTGCTGAAGCTCAAGTTTCCTTTTCTTTCCCCGGCCGCCCCGGCCGCCGGTGTCCACGCCGAACTTGGAGCTCATGGAACACGGCTTTTTGGGGGGAAAGCACGCGCGCGGCAGGGCGACGCGCGGGGGCGTGTGAAGCAATCGAGAGATCGAAATGCCTCCGTTTACCCTAAACGCACTTTTCGTCGGTCTCTGAGTTTAACAGTTTAACTGTTGCTTGCACGCCGTGCGGATCAATCAGTGCTCCGGCGCGGGCGGGCGACGCCGCGGCCGCCATGGATCGGTTTTTCGAAGGTACGTGCTTGGCCGTGATGCGAACACGACGCGGCGAGCGGGGAACGCGGTGACACTTCGTGACCCGCGCAAAGCCGTGTCCGTAAACGCCAAAGCGCCATCCGAAGCGACCGCTGGTCATCCCCGTGGCGTGCCGATTGATTGTGATTGTGTCTTCATCACGGGTGCCCTCTCTTTCCGCGGGTGATGAGCACCCTGTTTCCGACCCTGCGGGGTGTCACGGGCCCTCTCGTCGCGTGAACCCGTTCGCGCCCGCCTTATCGGTTCCGCCCGCACTCGTATCCAAACTCCATCCTGACCCTGACCCTGACCTCCCACGACCTGATCCGTGATCGAAAAACAAAAAAAAAAAACAACAAAAAAAAACAGACGCCTCCACCAGCTCCCCGGTTCTGGAGGTGATTGAGGAGTCGTTGCAGCGCGGCCGCGCGACGTGTGTTGCTTTTAACCGCAACGGGACTCTGCTGGCTACGGGTACCGCGTCAGGGGTGGTGGAGATCTGGGACTTCGAAACGCGGGCCGTCGCGAGGGAGCTTGTTGATGAACGCACGTTACAGGAAAACGAAGACACAAACGAGGAAACACACGATTTTGGAAATCAAAAACAAGCCGGGCCGGGCGCGGTGCTTTCGGTGAACTGGAGCGGCAATGGCCGGCGGCTGTTAGCCGCGTATGCGGATGGGTCAGTCACGGTGTGGGACGTCCAGGAAAACGACACCGTTTTCAGAGCCGTGCTGGACGCGCCCCTGCACGACGCGCGGTACTCGCCGAACAGCGTACGTATTGATTGGGCTTTCCCAAATCCGTCAACACACTGTTTTATCTCTCAGCTGGTGACTGTTTGTCCATACATCGCCCAATATAATACTGACACTTTCTTTTTACGAAAACAGAACTCGCTGGCGCTTGTAGCGCCTTCGGACGACTCGCCGGCGACGTTCGCGCTGAATCGAGGCCGGAAAAGGACGCCGCTTCCGCAAATGCCAGGCACGCTTGACGTCCCGTCGCTGGTGTGCCGCATTCCCACCAACGGGCTGCAAGGGGACACGAACGTGGTGAAGTCGCCGGGGCACGCTATTTTTTCGAAATCGGTACGTACGTCTTGGGTCTTTCCCAAATCCAACGACTGTTTCCCTATACAATACTGACACTTTTCTTTCTCAATCCAGGGCAAGCACGCGTTCGTGGCGGGCGCGCGGGGCGTCATAACGGTTGTCGAAACCGCCACCGCGGACATCGTGCAGGCGTGCAAGGTACCGGACGCGCTTGTTATCAAACGCCTGGAGCTTTCCAAGTGCGGGAAGTTCTTGTTGGTAAGTACTTCCCAATCAGCACATTCCGCCGACTGATTGCCCATACAAGACTGACATTTATTTTTCTACAATCAGGCGGTTTCAAACGCCCGGGCGGTGCGGTCGTTTTGCGTCAACGAGGACGCCAACCTCGGCGCCACCAACGTTTCAAATTCGGTACCCAAGAAGTCGCCAGCCACAAACAACGCCTTCGCCGTGGAGGAGGACGAAGACGAGCCCGGTGGTGGCGCGCAAAATAGTGAAAGCGAAAAAGAAGAACCAAAAGGCGTCCTCACCCCCTCCACGGTGTTCCAAAACGAGCACTCGCGAGGCCAGTGGAGCTGCGCTTCGTTTTCACACGACGCGCAGTGTGTGGTCGCCGCGAGCGGGGGGGGGGCGCACGAACTGCACGTCTGGGCAAGGGACACCGGGACTGTGATACGCGTCGCGGTGGGCGCGGAGGCGTCCAAGGTTGGTATTTCCCAATCACCACGTTCCGCCTACGCGATTGCCCGCACGAGACTGACACTTTCTTTTTCCACAACCAGGGCGTGTGCCAAATCGCGACGCACCCACACAAGTGCGTGTTCGTCGTCTTGGGTTCCAACGGGATGATGTACGTGTGGAGTTCCGTACACGACGAAAAGTGGAGCGCGTTCGAACCCGGGTTCGTGGAGCTTGACGACAACGAGGAGTACGTGGAACGCGAAGACGAGTTCGACGTTCCGGTTTGCGGCGACCTGGCGCGGGACACGGGGGACGTGTCCGGTTCGGTGACGAAAGCGCTGGGCGCGCCGACGATTGTCGCGGCGGGGGCCGCTGTGGAAGCCGCCGTGCGAGTCGCGAGGGCGGAACACGCGGTGCGAATGGAGCTGGAGGAGATGGAGTTGGCGGAAGCGCGGGCGGAGGCGGATGCGTTGGCAGCGGCAGCGGCGCAGACGCGCGGCGCGAAGACCGAGCAGGCGGAGGGCGTGAAGATTGAGACGGCGGATGGAGTGTTTGCGCAAACGTTTCCAAAACCAACACCGAGACCGTTCGGGGAAACGTCGCCAGTCGTGGCGTCAGGAGGCGCGATTGTTGTTGCTGTTGTTGAAACCGGGGGGGAACCGCGTGTGCCACTTGTCGGGGAAGGTGCGGCACTGAGTTTGAATTCTCAGGAGTTAGTAACGCATCAAAAACACGAGTTTCGCGGCGAGGAAGGTACCGCGCTTGGCGGGGAAGATACCGCACCTACGGCACAACCCGTTTCGCGAATTCGCGTCGCGGACCAGTCCGCCGTTTTGACCTTGGTCGGCAAGCTTCGCGAACCGAGAAGCGCGGCCGCGTGTTGTGCGGCGACCGAGGCGGAGCAGACAAGCCTGACGAAATCGCACGCGCTGCGAAACGCGCGACGATTGGCGGTTGAGGCGACCGCGCTCGAGGCGTTTGCGAAACAATCCCTGGCCGCGCTCCGACAAACCGACCCCGAATCGGAGGACGTCGATATTTATACTTTACGGTCGTCCGTCTCGGAAACAGACAATGACACCATGGGAGGCAACGACGACGGGTACATGCACTACCTGCCAATCAACCTGGTTTCCGACCCGGAGGCGAGCGTTGTGATTGCTACGCGGGTTGCGCGGTGGCGCGAGCGCGAGGTGAGGGTCGCGGGCGAAGCGGAAAAGATGAAAACCACCTCCGCCGATCAAGCGACCGCCGACGAGGACGCACGTACAGGTCCTAAAACAGACGCGCCGTACCAGACACCCATGGCCGTGGACGACATCGATGACCCGGAGGATGTTTTGATGGACCCGCTGGTGGGGGAGAAGAGGGTACGGGAGGATTTGATGGACGCGTAGAGGCGGGGGACGGACGACGGGACGAGGACGGACGGGACGGACGAGGGATTCTGGCGAGCAAAGATCAAGCAAGACCTTTCCTTAAAGTAAAGAGATACCAGTAATAAAGTCTTGTTTAGATGTACCAAGACGTCACTTTATCCTTTCCACCGCTACCCGCGCCAGTTCCTTCAACGCGCGTCTGCACTGCGCCTGTTTCCGTTGTTCTTGTTCGTCACCCCCCGAGACCCTCGGCATCGCGTCCACGGCTTGCGACGCCAACAAAGCGTGCCTCCGCGCGAGCGCCTTTGTCTTGTCCACCCCCGCGCTCGCCCGCACCCAAAACGCGGCTTGCTCCACGTCCCCTTGATTTTTAAACCTTCTTGCGACTAGCGGCGTCAGCCCTGGAAATTCCTCAGACGCGAAAAGCACGGGCGCGGTGGCGATGCCTTCGCGTAAATCGCCAAGCGTGGGTTTGCCCAAAATGGAACCGCTCCCCGTGAAATCAAGCACGTCGTCCGTGTATTGGAAAGCGAGACCGAGGTGTTTGCCGTAGTCGTAGGCCAACTCTGCCGTAGCCTCTCCATGCCCTCCAAGAATCGCCACCGCTTTTGATGAGTTCGCAATCAAACTAGCGGTTTTCAAATACGTCTTCTTCTTGTAGTGGTCCCAGGATTTTAAAGAATCGCCATCAGCGGTCATCTGCATCACCTCGCCCGTCACTAAATGCTCCAGGACTCGTGAGAGCAATTCAATGACCTCCACGTTTTTTAAGCTCGCTAAGGTAACGGATGACCTGGCTAATAGGAAATCACCAGCTAATATAGCCAGTTTATTTCCCACCTCAAGATTCAAGGCTCGTAAGCCCCGTCGCGTAGCACTGCCGTCAATCACGTCGTCGTGCAGAAGCGACGCGACGTGAATTAATTCCGTCACCTCGGCGAGCCTTTGTTGCTTTCGCCGGACGCTAGACGGGGTTTCGTGCGCGGGGGCGTGGTCGGGCTGGTGATCGTTTTCCTGTGTAACGCCACTAGTAACGCCTTGTGTAACGCCATTTGTCTCATCGCCAGCGGCAGGTCGACCAGTGTTCTTTTCTCCAAGCGCGCTGGCCATGAGCAGCAAAACCGTGGGCCGTACTCGTTTCCCCTCCGACCCCGAACGAAAAAAATACTCCGCCGCGGTTTTCAGCGCCGGAATGTCGCTGGTCACCGCGGTGCGCATGCGCGCGCTGATCGCGCCGAGCTCTGTTTTCACCAGTCCAAACGGGTCTTCGGATGGGAAAGACGTCTGGTCCTCCTCCTGCGAAAGCGGTGTCGTCATCGTGTGTGTATCAACCGCCGCGGAGTGCGCGGCGAAGGATCGACGGGCGTGGTTGTGTCGATGCCGATGATCGTACGGAGGGTGGTGCGTGTCGCACCCGCCGCGTTTCAAACGCGAGGTCACGCCCAACGCATCCACCACGACGTCATGCAAACCGCAACGCGCGACGATCCATCGCGCGGAAGCTCGGCGGCACGCGCCGCGCGCCGCCAACATCGCCACCGGGGCGCGGAACAGCTGTGCAGCCGTGACGGCACGACACAGCGACATCTCGTATTGCCAATCGCGAATGACGTGTCAAAATATTCATCGGCTATTCGGTGGTAGAAGGGTCAAATCCAGAACTTCGACACGTAAAAAGAGACGCCACGGATCAAAATATCGGTCAAACATGTGATTTTTGACAAATCTCGGAAAAATCGAGAACGTCACCTCAAAGCTATGACTCCCACTTCGCTTCGACGACACACGTCGAGGCGCGCGGCACGCGACGACTGACCGAGAGTCATGGACGCGAATCGGAAGCGGTGCTCGCACGGAAGGCAGAAACATGCATGCGCAGAGTGCAACCCGTGTCCCCACGGCAAGGTGAAACACAACTGTGCGGACTGCAACCCCTGCCCGCACGGCAAGCTGAAACGCAAGTGCGCAGAGTGCAACCCCTGTCCGCACCACGGCAAGGTGAAAAACAGCTGTGCGCAGTGCAACCCCTGCCCTCACGGCAAGCTGAAACGCAAGTGCGTGGCGTGCACGGCCTGCCCCCACGGCAGGCTGAAAGGCAGCTGCGGGGACTGCAGCCCCTGCCCTCACGGCAAGCTGAAAGGCAGCTGCGTGGCGTGCACTCCCTGCCCTCACGGGAAGCTGAAACAGGGCTGCCTTGACTGCACGACCTGCCCCCACGGGAAGCAGAAGAGCAACTGCGCAGCATGCAACCCCTGCCCTCACGGCAAGCTGAAACACAGCTGCACAGTATGCAGCCCCTGCCCTCACGGCAAGCTGAAAAGCAGCTGCTTGGCTTGCAGCTCTTGCCGTCACGGCAAGCGAACGAGCAGGTGCGCAGAGTGCAAAGCAGCACGCGCCGCTCCGCCGAGTTCGGAGCGGGTCAAACGCGAGCCGGAGAGTTCGCCCGAGATCAAGCCCGAGCCCGAGATCAAGCTCGAGCCCGAGATCAAGCAAGAGCCGTTCACCACTCGCGGCTACTTCGGTTTCGGCGACGAGGATGTCCAGTGACTGAAATAAATAGTGTCAAGAACATCTACCCGCACTTCCTGTCCCACCTCGCGTACGCCAGCCCTCCTTCGTGAATTCTTTCCGGAGTCATCGCCACCGCGTCGCGCACCGCGCGTCGCACCGACTCCGCGGTCAGTACCCCCGGCCCCACGTTCTGCACGCGCATCCAAAGTGGACACGCGCCGTCCGTGTTTTCAGGATTCATCCCAGGTTCGATCCCGGGCGGCGACGAGACCGAAAGCGACAAAACCGCGAAGGTGTTTCTTTTGTCGCCACCGTCCCAAGAATTCCTCGCGGAGCTGTTTTTCTGCGAAAGCGCCGACCAAGTCGCCGTGGCGCACTTTCCTTTTCCGGGAACCGCGACCGCGAGTAACGGCCGCGAGACTCGGTGGGCTAGGTTTCGAAAGTTCGCGTTGTCGTCGTCACCTGACTGCTTACCCACCAGGTGAAAAGACAAGCGCCCGGGTGTTGGGTCGGACAGGTCGACGTTTCCGGAGTGACCGCCCAACCCGTGGCCGTCGTCGGAAAGCGCGTTGCGGTGCACGCCGAGCTGGATTTGTTTTCCGCCCACCAACGCGATTGAGGTGCCCGCGTTGCGAAACACGATTCCGGAATGCGAACCGCCACCGCCAATTTTGGAACCCAAACCATCGCCGTGGAAGACCTTTACGAACTTCCCCGAGGGCTGCGTGCGCGCCGCGAGGGACCACCCTTCCGTGAACACGGAACCGAAGGAAGGGGTTTTTTTTAAAAATGCACCCACGCCGTCGTCGATCGCGACGGCTACGAAAGAAGCGACGGTTTTCGATTTCGGTTTCTTCATCTTTGTCCCGTCGTCGCCATCTCCTTCATACATACTCCACCCCACTCGCACAACGATTTCGCCGTCCAACGGCGCGGTCGCGGTCCACGCGATTTCTGGAGTGTCGTAATACGAATCGGCATGTGACGATTCGTGGGACACGCGTTTGCGAACCACCAGTTCCGCGCTCGGGTCGTTGGTACCCGATCCGCCAAACGCGGAAGAGCATTCGTCGTACACCGCGCCTCCATAGCACTTTGGTACGGACACACTTCGCAACGCTCGCGCGTGCCTCCACGGCGCGCTCGTCGAGACTAACAACGCGCCGAGTGTGGCGCTGAGTGCTAAACCAAGGAAACGAGCCAATGACGCGACGCCGAGGTTGAACTTTGAACGGTTGCGCTTTTTATATTTCGACCGCGTCTCGTTTCTTACGTGAAACGAACTTTGTTTTGTTTTCTTTTCGTCCAACGAAAAAAACCTCGTCCTCGCCGCTACGCCGCATAAACCTCCAACAGGGACGCCTATGTTTGTCAACCCAAAGCCCACGCCGCCGTCGACAAGAGATCTGTACGTCTTGTCAGTCACGAGTTCTGGTGACCACACGGCGATGGCAAAAACAACCCCGCCCGTCAGCGCGGCGGTAAAAAGAAACGGGGACGAAAAATCGTCCCTCGCCAAATTGAAACTCTCCACTGAATTTTGTTCGAACCACAACCCTCGGCGCGCGGTTTTCTCGGTTTCCGGAAGTGATTCCTTGGAATATTTCGCTCGTTTCCAGCAAGAGGCGTCCCTTCTTCGCAAAACACGCACGCACCGCCGCGTCGCCGCGACCACCGAAACCAAAACCCTCGTGGCGAGCGGGTCGCGGCGAAAAGAAGAGGCGATTTTTTTCGGAAAACTTTCGTTTGCGTTCCTCGCCTGTCTCGCGAACCGAATCGCGAGTCCCGCGGAAACGTTTCCCAGCAAACAACCAAGCACGACGCCAATCCAGGTAAGCGCGACGTGCGCCGTCCCACTTCGCGACACGTAAGGCCCGTCCCCGAAGTGCTCGTCCCGGGGGAACTGCACGGAGTGCGCGGTGAGTTTGGCGAACCGGCGGCGGTGCTTTGTTTCGGTAAAATCTTTTTGTGTTTCTTTTTGCCATCTTTCTGTATGCGCTCCAGTCAGAGATTTCGTTTCCGAAACTTGAACCCACGCGCCTTTCGCGTCGAACAAAGCGCCGACGTCACTTTGCGTTTTTGGAGTCAACTCGTAAAGGTGGTCACTGCTAATTCCGTCCAGTGTTGAGTCACTCACCGCGCGTACCGTGATTAAACCCAACGCGGGCAAATCGGTGACCGCGACGACGAGCGTGACGTAATCGTTTTGCCCGGCGGTCGCGTGTTCGTTAATTTCCTCGTCTACGCGCACTTGTCTTTGCCCTTTAAGCGGAACGGTATCCCAGCGCGCGTCCACCGCCACCAGCCCGGTTTTGATTTTAATCACGATTTCGCCGTAGGACACGGGGTCGCCTCTTGCGTTGTGCACGGCAATCGAGTCTCCTGGTTTGCGTAACACAGGAACCCTTTGGTGCTTGTTTGTGTCTGTTTGTCGTCTCATCGCTTCTTTGTTTGTGTCCGTACTGTCGCCGATTTCGTGGTTCGTCCCCGATAAATAAACCTCCATCCCCTCCCCTGTTTCGTCGCACCGCAGCGCGATTTGGCACGCAACACGTATTGCCGCGCGCGCGTTCGCAACCGCGCGGTCCGAGCTTTGGAAGTAATCCTCAGCGACACGCAAAGGACAAGTCCCGGTAATCGCGTCGTGGTGCAACCCGAGGAAAGCGCCGCGGCGAGCGCTTCGGGCGAGCGCGTTCGCGCGGTTTAGTTTTTTCGAAAGAGTGCTTGCTGAATCCATCGTCTTTCCATCTTCAATTTTTTCAATCTCGGGAGTGCTTGATGAATGATCCGTGAGTAATCCTTGAGTGGTAATCATTGATGCGTCCACCAAGGCAACCAGCGAAGACGCGACCACTGCCTGTTGCGCGCTGTCCACGATGGCATTTTTCAGCGACCGACGCGCCACGAAACTCCCGACCCACGCGTTTTCGGAGGACGGGAAGGCGTTTGCGTACGGGAAGAAAGAACTGCCGATTTTCGGGGACGCGTTTCGTCGCGACTTGTTACCAAAAGAAGTTTCAGTAACGTCCCTCGTGTCATCCCTTGAACGTGCGTCTCGTACACGCTCCGTGCTTTCAAAGTACTCCGTAGGCGTGGACCACCGGAACCGCAAATTATGCTTCGTATCTCGCGTGTTTGGCGTAAGCTTGCGGCTACCCTTGTTTTTGTTAGTTTCACCGCCGTCAAGTTCGTCCGCCAACCGCCGCAGCAAAACCTCCCATCGCGCAAACGTCCTTCCCGCGTCTGTCCACCGAAAGTCGTCCCCCACCAAAACGAACGCGTGGCCGTGCGTGATGCCCTCAAGCGCGGCGTTTGATTCGCGGATAAGCGCGTGTACTGCTGCGTCGGTAACCGTACCCGGCACCGCGTCGGTACCAACGCCGGAACCAACCCCGCCGACAACCCCCATTCCGTGTTTATCCAAGTCAAGCGCGCGCGGCAAATTGTAATGCCGCCGAAGCAAATGCGCGTCGATACTTCCAGAGGTGCTTGTGTCGATAGTTGTAGTACTTGAAGTACTTGAAGTAATTTCGCTCCGCCTTGTATCTTCATCTCCAATATCCTCCCCGCGCATCCATGTGAACTCCCGTTTCCGGTCCCGCACAGCCGCGTCGCGCGCGAAGTACGGCACGCGGTTCAGCACCACGTGCTCAAACCCCATGTGCGACAACAAAACCGGGGTGGACGAGGCGTGGCCGAACGGGTCGATCTGCCAAGCCACGGTGACTTTGTGTTTGTTTTGCCTCGGTTTTTGAACAGCAAACGAGCCGTCCCGTGGTGTGTTTTTAGAAGAACTCGAGAACTCGTCACTCGCGACGTCGCTACCCAGGGGTGTTCCGAAAAAACCCAAACCCACCAGCGTTCTCAATCCCTCTTCGTACTGCGCCGCGGCCAGTTCGATCGGGGTCATCGCCTCGTCGTGGCTCACCCACCCGCCGCCCACCAATGCCAGTCGGTGTTCAGCCACCAAACGAACAACCAACAAACGCCACGTTCGCGGACACGGTTCCGCTGTGGTCGCGCCTTTTCCGCTGTGGACTTCGTGCCCCTCCGAGCCTTGTTTCGTCATAGGACTCGTCGGACTCGTAGCACGAGGTCTTCGCCAACGCGCGTCGGGAACTGTGTCGATTCCGTCTGTCGCGCTTTCTTCTGACTGTTCTTTCGGTGCATATACGCACGTTTCCGGCACGTTGTCCTCACCGACCGTCTCCATCCACCGCGCCAGAAACGAAACATCCGCGAACGTGAATCGTCTGCGGTTGTCTTCCGCCAGCGCCAACACCACCGACGGGTGGATTTTTGCCGAAAACTTCCGGTGGTACCCATCAAACGTGTCCCGCCAACCAGGGTCCAAGTGCGTGTGCGGGATGAGGTGCACGCAAGGGGAGGAGGGGGAGCAAGGCGCGTCCTCGACGGCACCCCAAACATCGCGACCTGCGGAATCGCCGAACGAAGCGCTTTGATCGTTCGCGGTTGTCGGGGAGACGCTTTGTAACAAACAAACGACACTAACCACGAAACACACGGCGCGGTGGGTCATGCCGCTCCCAGACGACGACGCGAACCAGACGCGCGACCGCGTCCGACGCGGTCGCACCGAGGCAGTGCCTTCGCGAAGTGAAGACGCTTCCAGGCGTTGCGTCCAAGAAAATAACGCACCCAAAGTTTTCCAGATTTTCATCCAAATAGCTAGTCTCTCTCCCTCGCGTCTTCCTCGGAAACGTCATACCTCCGGAACAGAATGAACGTGAGGAACTCGTCCCCCGCGCCCCCACCGCGCCACCCCTTACCAACGTACACCCCCGGCCCGAGCGGGCGTAAGTAATCAACCAAAGTGTCGAACGGCGGAACTGGAAACTTGGGAATCGGCCACCACCTGTGATTGTAAACGAAAAACGTCAGTCTCAAGTATGGGTGTACTGTATGGGCAAACAGTGCACTTGTCTTATGCAATCGGCAAAACAGTCAGGCCTTTGGGAAAGGTCGGGCAGTACTGTCTGACTGCACTCCATACGCCGCATCAAACAGCGCGCCTGGATTTGAGAAAGCCCCAACACGTACGTGGCGGTGTCGATCGCGTCGCCGTTCGTCCCGACCAGCGCTTTCGCAACCCCGTCCGTCATCCGAGACGGATATTGTAAGCTCGGCGGCATGTCGCTTTCCAAGTACGGCGGGTTCTGGTAATCCAAGGAAAGATCGCAGTCCTCTCCGGTCGCGGGGACTTTTAAGAACCGCTCCAACGTATCGTTGGTTTTGAAGTAAAGCGGTAGGAACTTTTTCGCGTTCCGAAAAGTGTCAGTATCGAGTGGCACCAAGTAGAATGTATTGGGGGATTGGGGTCCGAGGAAACAGTGCACTTAGCATAATCGGGCCGAACAGTCGAGATTGTGACGTATGTGTTGAACCGTAGCTACGGGCGGACAACCGTCAAACAAACGTCGTCTCTTGATTTGGGAAACGCGGGGACGTACCTTTTCTACGAGTTTCGGTTTTTTCAGCACCACCCTCCCGTGCCAAGCGCCGCCCGTTTTGTCCAGAGGCGCCGGGTAAAGCACCTTTTGGAACCGGTCCACGAACGGCCCGCCTGGCACGCCAGAGGCTCTTCCTTCGAAGACCTGGACGCCGGCTTTCGCGGCACACGCGGCGACGCGTTTTTTTTGCCGTCGCGAAACCGTCACTCCGTCGTCTATTTCGTACGCGTCTTCGTCGTCGTCGGCTCCGACACCTGAGATTGTAAAAAGAAAAGTCAGTCTTGTCTGGGCAATTAGTCGGCGGAATGTGTTAAATGGGAAATACTTACCATCGCCATCCACGTCCCCGTCCTCAATCATCTCGCAAAGCAAATCCATCCGCTCCTGGTACGCCTCCAAGTCATTGCTAATGTCCATCGGCCCCGAGGTTTCCCGCTCCGCGAGCTTGATTTTGTAAAGCAACCCCGAGATGAACCAGCAGTTGGTTAACCCGCGATCGGTGAGCTCGTCGATCAGCAAACCGCGGTACTGCGAGACGGAAAAGAACGTGTCAGTCGGTCGTGACGTGTGTTCCGGGATTGGACAGGGTACCGGGGTGTGACCGGGCGGTAAATTGACACGGTACTGTGTCAAATACCACAGTACGCCAGTAAGAGTTACCAGTATGAGGGATTGGAAATACTGTACTCCATAGTATGAGTAAACAGTCGTGGTAATTGGGCCGATCGGGGAGGCGGAACGTGGTACATTGGAAAGGCCCTCCCTTACCTGTTCGGGAATCTGACTGAGTTGCTGGTACACGTACGTGCCCATGTTCGTGGAGCGTGAGGTAAACGCGACGTGTTCGTACGCGTTCAGGGTGGTGGCGAGACGAATCACGGCGTCCTCCGCGTCCGCGAAAATCTCCCTCTCGGTGGGGGAGGACGAGGTGGGTGATGAGGCGCCGGCCTTCGCCGTCGTGCTGCGCCACCGCCGATGAAACTTAACGGAATCGAAGCGTAGACTCGGTCGGCGCGATGTCGACGGCGCATCGCCAACGGCTTCCGAGGCGCGCTGTCGGGGAGACACTCGCGGCAGTACACGCGCGGTGAACGCGTGGGCCACGGCGGCGAGGGGCATCGCGGTCGTCGGCACGCGCGACGAGCTGTTGCACGACGTTTCCGCTTTTCTTCGCGAAGGAAGAAAGCTGTTGCTCCAATAGTCACACCTGACACGGGGTTTGTCGAGTGTTTGATCGAGTGCAGACGAATGACGTGGGATCTCGACAGATTTCTCTGCTGCTGTCGTGGACATCACGAATGCTCGCCACCGCCGCCGTCCCACTCTGTCTCGCGCACCCCGACGACCACGCGTTTATCTTCTCCGCGCATCGTTTGCGTCGCTTTTCTCGACCTAAGTCGATACACCAGGCCGGCGGCGCGCCCCCGCCGTTGCCTCGCCACCGCGCACTCCGTGTGAAGGCAGTCGCATTCACGGAGGATAGCGTTCGTCGACGGATCTTGCGGAAGCGCTGTTATAGGCCCAACGTCGGGACCCTACGTCACACGATGAGCTCCGTCGCGTCTTGCCAAACCGCCTCACTCGCCGCGCGCCATGCGATGCGCGGCGCCCGGTCTGTCAAGAAACCGACCGGGGTTTCCGCCAAGCCCGTCAGGGCGACGCGCGCCCCCCTGAAGTGCGACGCGTTTCTTGACAAGATCAAAGCCGGTTTAGAAGGCGTGATGAAGGGCGACCCTTCCGTGAAGACGCAGGTGCGGTACCAGCCGCGGGTGGACGCGATTAACGCCCTGGAGAGTGCCATGAAGCAGTTGAGCGATGACCAGCTCCGGGCGAAAACCAAGGAGCTTCAAACGAAAGTACGAAGCGGCGCCGAGCTCGATTCGTTGCTCGTTGAATCCTTCGCCCTGGTTCGGGAAGCGTCGTCGCGCGTGCTAGGCCTAAGGCCGTTCGACGTGCAGCTCATCGGGGGCATGATTCTGCACGAAGGGCAGATCGCGGAGATGCGAACGGGGGAGGGTAAGACCTTGGTAAGCGCGCTCCCCGCGTTTCTAAACGCGTTGGGCGGGAAAGGCGTGCACGTCGTGACGGTGAACGACTACCTCGCCCGCCGAGACGCCGAGTGGATCGGGCAGATCCACAAGTTTCTTGGCATGCGGTGCGGTTTGATTCAGAGCGGGATGAGCGACGCGGAACGCAGGGACGGGTACGAATCCGACGTGACCTACGTCACGAACTCCGAGCTGGGGTTTGATTACCTGCGAGACAACCTAGCCCAGACCCCCGCGGAGTTAGTCTTAAGGGACTTCAACTTTTGCGTCATCGACGAAGTGGACTCAATCTTGATCGACGAAGCGCGGACGCCGCTTATTATTTCAGGTTTAGCGGACAAACCGTCCGAAAGGTACGTCCAGGCGGCTAAAATAGCGGATGCTTTCGAGAAAGAATTCCACTACACCGTGGACGAAAAGCAAAAGAGCGTTTTGCTAACCGAGGAGGGGTACGAAGCCGCCGAGGAGTTACTGCAAGTCACCGATTTGTACGACCCGCGGACGCAGTGGGCTCTTTACATCATCAACGCCATTAAAGCGAAGGATTTGCAAATCAAAAACGTCAGTTACATCATCAAAGGCAAGGAGGTTGTGATCGTGGATGAGTTCACGGGGCGGACGATGGAGGGCCGGCGGTGGAGCGACGGGTTGCACCAAGCCGTGGAGGCGAAGGAGTTCCTGCCGATTCAAAACGAAACCGTCACGATTGCCAGTGTCACCTACCAGGCGTTCTTCAAGTCTTTCCCTAAACTCGGGGGGATGACCGGAACCGCGGAAACCGAGCTCACCGAGTTCAACAACATCTACGACCTGCAAGTACAGGTGGTGCCCACGAACAGGAACGTCCAGCGAGACGATTCGCAAGACGTGGTGTTTCGAAGCGAATCGGGGAAGTGGAACGCAGTGCGGCAGGAAATCGCGCGCATGCACAAAAAAGGCAGGCCGGTTTTAGTGGGCACCACCTCCGTGGAACGGTCGGAACAAATAGCCGTGCTACTGGACGAAGAAGGCATTACCTACGAGCTCCTCAACGCCAAGCCCGAAAACGTGGAGCGCGAGAGCGAAATCGTGGCGCAATCGGGGCGCAAGGGAAGCGTGACGATCGCGACGAACATGGCCGGCCGCGGTACCGATATCCTGCTAGGCGGCAACGCCGAGTTCATGGCGCGGTTGCGTGTCAGAGAGCTGCTCATGCCGCGAGTTGTGATGCCTGAAGAGGGCGACATCGCGTTTGAGAAGAAAAACCTGGGCGGCGGGAAGGAGGGCAAGTGGCGGGTGAAGGGTACGGCCTTGGTCCTTTCCCAAATCCCACCCACACTGTTTTACCTCTAACGCTGGTGACTGTTTGTCCATACATCGCGACATACAAGACGTTAACCACTTTTCGTGTAACAATCGCAGACGGTTTGTTTCCTTGCGAGCTGTCCGCCGCGACGCAGGCGCTTCTCACCGACGCCATCGCGACCGCGGGCAAGGAGTGGGGCGAGCGGTCCGTGGATGCCCTGGACGCGGAAGAGCGACTTTCATTCGCGTGCGAAAAAGCGCCCACCACCGACGTCGCAGCCCTGGCGCTTCGCGGTGCGTTCAACGCCATCGAAGCCGAGTTCAAAAAGGTCACGGGCGCGGAGAAGATCGAAGTCGTCGCAATCGGCGGCCTGCACGTCGTGGGCACGGAAAGGCACGAAAGCAGAAGGGTGGATAACCAGCTCCGAGGCCGGGCGGGACGGCAAGGTGACCCGGGGAGCACGCGGTACTTCCTTTCTTTAGAGGACAACCTGTTCCGCATTTTCGGCGGGGACAAGATCCAAAACCTGATGAGCGTGTTCCGGGTGGAGGACATGCCCATTGAAAGCGGGATGTTAACCCAGTCTCTTGACCAGGCCCAGAAGAAAGTGGAGACGTACTTTTACGATATCCGGAAACAGCTGTTCGATTACGACGCGGTTTTGAACAGCCAGCGGGAAAAGCTGTACTTCGAAAGGAGAAGAGCGCTGAAAGGTACGTCCCCGCATTTCCCAAGTCCCGCCTCCACGTTTGGCGGTTGTCCGCCCGTAATTACTCAGGCCACGTTACGAAAGGCCCTGACACTTTTCTGGCAAAACTCCAAAGCGGACCCGGAGGATCTGCAGCGGTTGATGCTGGAGTACGCCGAGCAAACCGTTGATGACATCGTCGCCGCGAACTTGGACCCGTCCGTGGAACAAAGCGAGTGGCCCTTAGAGGGTTTGGCGAACAAAATGGCGCAGTACTGTTACTTCATGGAGGACATCGACGAGGCTGATTTGAGGGACAAAGCGAACAAAGGCGGCGCGGACGGCGTGCGCGATTACCTCGTGAAACGCGGCCGAGACGCGTACCTCACGAAGCGCGCTGAAGTGGAAGCCACGCAGCCCGGGCTGATGGACGAAGCGGAGAAGTATTTCGTGCTGACGCAGACTGATAACTTGTGGAAACAGCACCTTCAGGCGATTAAGTTCGTGCAACAAGCGGTGGGCCTACGGGGGTACGCGCAGAAAGACCCCCTCATCGAGTACAAACTGGAAGGGTACAACCTGTTTGTGGAGATGATGGCGCAGATTCGGCGAAACGTGATTTACAGCGTTTACCAGTTCCAGCCGAAAGCGGCGAAAGCGAACGCGCCAACGCTCGTTCCCGCCACCGCGTCCGCGGGGGGGGCGGATGGTGAGTTCCCGGAAATGGGCGACGGGAAGCCCTCGGAGGAACCGAAAGAGATGGCGGTCGCGAGCAAGGGGTCGAGGAAAAAGGGGGGGAAGAAGTGAGGCGAGACGTGACGTTACTTTTGCAATGCAAACAAGACGAATCGTTGCGTATCCGAATCTACATCGAGCTAACTCGAGCGGCGTGATCACTTCTTTTTATCCCTCTTGTACTTCCACATCCAGAAGTCCCCGTTTTTCTGTTCCCTCAACCAGAGCTGAACCTCCGGATTCCTTGGGAGCGATTCCTTGCATGCGGGGCTACGGTATATGCTGTAGGCTCCACGTGTCTTCTTCTTTTCCTTTTGAGTTTGTACTCCGTCGTCACAATTGGATCGCAATCCGGGCACCAGGATTCTTCGCAAACTTGGCAGAAACCGTAACACGTATCTTTCGCGTCCAGACACGGCCCGCACTTACTTGACCAGCATCCCCGTTCACCGGCGCACATGTTGTTTCCCGGCCCGGTAAACCCTAAACTCTCGCTTCGATCGCAGTCCTCGCACCAAGCGCACCAGCATTCGTCACAGTCGATGAAGAAATAGTTTTTCTTTTCCAGGCAGTCTAGTCTGCGCGGTAACTTGTGTACCATTCTTTCTTGCCGTCAGTGCACATCCTGAGATTGTCAGGGTCGTGCCCGCAATCCTCGCAAAACGTCTTGTCGCAATCATCATGAGTACGCACGTGGACGGATTCTTCGCAGTCCGAGTCGTTGCACAAGAAGTAGGTATCGCAGTAGCGAGTCCCGCAGTGATCGGCGCGCGCGCCGCAGAACGTTTTCAAGCACGATTCGCACACGGCCACCTCCTCGGCAGTAGTCGCAATGCAGTCGAAGAATACGTCTTCCGATGCAGATCCGTGGCACGCGTGGCACGGCCACAGGTCAACACTGGATTTGTCTATGATGCTCGCCGCCATTGTGTAAGGCTTACGAACCAGAACATTTTCCTGCCCGTTTCGAGTCCGACGTTCAAAAAACACTTCCCGCTGCCCGGTGCCGAGGCATTCCTGGAGCTCAGCGAGGTGCTGTTTTTCTTGCATGTTGCACCCGGCGAGACGCAAGCATCGGAAGCGGTCTTCTTTAGGACGATCGAACATACCGGTATCCTTCATGCATGCGAGGACACCGGAGCTTGTCAACCCGGAGCAGTTGGTGAGCTTCACGGTTTCTAGCGAGGCGAACGACTTGGCTAGAAACGACCGGGCAGAGAAGCAGCCAAACACCGCGGACGATAAGCTGCGAGCGTCGCGAACCTCCAGATGCTTCACGTCGCCGCAGTATCGCACCAGGTTGACGAAACGGTGGTTCGTGAGCCGCGGCCCGAGCTCGCTGTCTATCACGAGGTCGCAGGCACCCCACGACCCTTCAGACGCGGCCACTTTTCTCCTCACCCGAGAGACAGACGACGGTCTCGGGTGCTCGTGACGTGCGCGAAGACCGCGGCCGCGACGCTCTCGCCGACGTCGAAGGTGTCATTGTTGTTGGCGATGTCGAGGAACGTGACGACTTTTTTGGTGGCCATGGCGCTGGGGGGCGCGGTAGTGGAGTGACGCGGACCAGAGGTGCGGTGCCTTTAAAAAGTTTCCCGCCTAGTTAATCACACTTCCTCGCCCCCGCCCCCCCCGCGAACCCGTCCACGATTTCCTTGATCAAACGAAGCGAGTTGGACGCGGCGTGTGCGTGTTTCTCAAACTCCTGGTCATGCGGTTTCGGAGGAGGAGTTGACGTAGGCGCTGCGTTTACGCGCTCGCCATCGGACTCGTCGTCGCTTCCCGAGAGCTTGCGAGTGCCGGCGCCGGCCGCCGCGGCGAGTTGCGCTCGCGTTGCAGCGGCGGCGGTGACAACCGCGGCGCGCGCCGTGGCTGTCTCGCGAAGCACTCGGTGTAGCCCCCCGTCTGTATCGCTCCCGAACACAACAGGATCACCGTGTACGCGCGCCAAAGACGCGAGCTGCACTAAACGCAGCAGCCCGAGCGCGTCCACCGCGGCGGTTTGGTCGGCGAGAACGGCCGCGAAACGCTCGGCGCACCGAGTTTCCGCGTCTTTTTTTTCTTCAAAACTATGTCCATTCCCGGCGCTCGCGAAAACAAGCTCCCATAGCGCACCATGCGCTGCGTTTTTTCCGTTCCCTGAAAACGGGGCGTGCGCCTCTATCACCGCCAACACCCCAGGCACGGCCAAGAGAAATTCCGTAACCTCGGAAGACGCCGCAGACGCTAAAAGCAAAAGCCGGCGCGTGGCTTCCGCGGAGGGATCGTCGGAACACCCGAATGGTGTTTTTTCAAAATCGTTTCGGGCGCCTGAGACGACGTTTCCGGCGGCATCATTTCCTTGATCAAATTCCGTGTACTCACCCGTATCACCCTCCACGTACCTACCCTCTGCAGCACAAAACAAACCCACCGCGGCTCGAACCGCGCCTGATTTCAACAACAACTCACCCACCCGCGCGTTCCCAGCGGCCCGCGCGGCGTAGAACGCCAGGCTCGCGGAACACGCGCCGACGTTCGCTAAACTCTCCGAGGTTTCAGTTTTTTTTAATTTCGCGTTCGTGAAACCCCGTACCGCTTTGTCCAGCGCGGTCGCGATCGCCGGAACGAAGTGCGCCGTGGTTTTCCACAGCGCCCGCGCGGATGTTTCTTCTTCCGTCGCGGATGCGAAATGAGTACCCCCCCCGCATTCGGGTGAAAACACGAAACGAGCGCACAAAACGCCGATGGTTTCCAAAGCGAGTGTTTTATTTTCGGTTTCGGTTTCGGTTTCGCAACCGTTTTCCTCCCTGCCAAACCCGAGCGCCGTTAAACACGTTCGCAGCGCGTCGCTCTCCAAATCGTCGCAAACCCCGAAAACGTTCCACCGCTCGCGAAGCAGGCGCAACGGGTGGTGTAGTAAATAGGCACGTGTAGGGCGGTGTTTCGTGCCAGCTTTGCTGCAAAACGCAAGCACCAGCGCCGTGGCGCACGAAGTGATTCCTTTGCTCGTCCACGCGGAGGTCGAGGACGAGGGTCGCACCGTTTTTTCGTCTCCATCTTACGATACATAAAAGAAAGTGTCAGTCTTTCGGACCGCGTGTATTACGTAATTACGGGCGGACAATCGGCAGAGGTAATAACCGTCCCTTCTGGTACGAGTATGGGCAAACGTGGAGGCTTTTGATTTGGGAAACGCGCAATACGTACCTTCGAAAGATGATGCGTTTCGTTCGCCCGTCTCCGCCGTCGCGTCCAGAAACGCGCCCCGCGCTTTGGACAAAAGATCCCCCAGCTTTCGGTCCACGCGAGTTTCAAGTGGTTCGTCACTTTGCACTTGCTTGTTTCTTTGAGTCGTTGACTCGTCAAACGGTGTTGACGGGTCACTCTCCAGGGGTTCCCAGTCGCTTCCGTCATCGGAGTCGTCGTTTTCAATCTCGTCATCACGCTCATTGGCACCATCCACATTCGATTCATTCGTATCCCTCGTTTCCACGCGCAAACAGTCCAGTTGCGCATCCGGTTCGGAGGTGGCATCTTCGTCGTGCTCATCAGCATCTTCATTGCCACCATCCACACGCATCATCGCGTCACCAACTGGAACGTGGTACTGCGACAGAAACTCGTCCGCGTCTGTGTCGCGAACGGCGAGCAGTCGGTACGGCGCTCTTATCAAAACCGTGGCGAGCAGTTTCTGGAACGCATTTCGGATGGCCGATGTTTCTTTCGTCTCCGCAACCGTGGTATCCGCCGCGGTTCGCGAAGCCCCTTCCACAACCGCGGTGACCAGCGCGCTCGTGATTTTGTACTGGTACGGTCCACTGCTACCCGAATTACCAGCCCTTAGTCCAACTCCTGTACCCGAAGGTTGTGTACTCGCCAGAGACACGATCTCAGCCTCCATCTCCTTGGCCAAGCAATCCAGCCCCGCCGGGCTCACGAGTGGGAAGTCGAACTGCAGCTTTGCGTACGTCACCCTGGCGAGCTCACCGCTGGTGGGCACACGCGTCTCGGAAAGGTCGCGCTCGCGCGCAGACGCCTCCAGCGCGGTGACCAGCATCGAGGCCATCTCCGCGCGAGTGGCCTCGACGGCCGACATCGCGCGCCACAAAGTGCCGATTTTTTTTTGAGCGTGAAGCGTTGCTTGAACTTCGGCAGCGTCCCAAAAGCGGATTACGAGGCGAATCGATTCTGAATCTCACTCGGGCCTGCACGTGCACGACGGTCGCGAGGCGCCCTGCTTGGCCGGCAGTGGTGTTGTGCTGTGTAGTAGTCGTGTGGGTGCCTTACACAACCGCCAAAAATGGTGGTCAAGCTGCACTCGCCCGGTAAATCAATCGGCTCCCCCATCATGTCCGATCCAACCACGTCGGAGTACGTGCAAGGGTCGTACATCATCCGCGCCCCCCCGGATCGCACGCCGCGACGCGAGGTGCTTCGCTGGATCCAAGGCCTGGATTTGTCGCACAGCATAAGGAACGTACGCCGGGACTGCTCCAACGGGTACGTGTTCGCTGAAATCGTGTCGAGGTACTTCCCGCACGACATCAACATGCACTCGTTCGAAAACGGGTCGTCTTTGAAAGGCAAAGCGAACAACTGGGAGCAGCTCGTGCGTTTTTTTCGCGCCAAGGTTCCGTCCGTTACCGTAGACCGTGTCGTATCCGAAGGGTGCATGCGCATGACCCCGCAGGTTGCGCTTGATGTGGTGGAAAGGCTGTACACCGTGTTTACCAGAAAAAACCTGGCCCCGGCCGCGCCGCTGCTCGACGCGGAAACCGCGGAGGCGGGCGCGAAGGGGGACGGTTCTTCTTTTTTTTTGTCCCCGACGCGGAAGTGCGTCATCGACAGCGTAACACGGAAAGTTAGTGATGACTCGGCAAACGCGGTGAGCAAACAGTCACCAACAACCTGGCGAAACAATGAGGAGTCGAACTTGGAGAAAAAAAACCCGGCGTGGCGCTTCGACGCCGTGGACGCGCGGGGAACGCGCCGGCGGGCGCCGATGGCGACGCACAAAAAAACCCAACCCGCCGTGGTGCGGTTCGAGGGAATTAAAACGCTGCCCCAGGAAACCGCCGCAAAAGCGCGCGCCAGGCTCGCCATGGAGGCGCAGAAACTCGCGATGAGCGGGAAAGGGCTTGGGAGAGGGAAATCTGGGGAGCGGTTGTGACGGCGGTAGTCTTGTAACGGAAGAACGGTCGTCTCCTCTGCAATGCAATCATTTTTATTCGTCCCTAAATTTCGTTTGAGCACTCAAAACTACCACTACGGCAACAACGATAATCACTCGGCGAGGCGCGTCGGCTGTGTGTCATCGTATGTCGCGTCGCTGAACACGCGCAGCAACATCGGGCAGCGCCGCGTGCCAATACTGCGTCGAGTTTAGACCCAAGCGCTTTGCGCACGTGTGTATACCGCGCTCCCGGACGCGATGGCGAGAAATTTGAGAGACGACGCGTCGGATTTTTCCGCGATGCGTCTTCTCGAGGCGGACCTCATTTCCTTGTCCCTCGCGGCATCCAAAGCCACGGGCGGCGTGTTCGGAGGCATGTTTTCCACCACCTCGGGGCCGTTGGACCCTGATGTTGTACACGCCGCGGAAACCGCGCTTGTCGCGCTGAAAGGACAGCACAGGTCCATTACATCTGACCCGAACTTCACAAAAGCGTCGGATGTGCGCGAAAAGGCGTTCGTCGCGGCGCTAAGCGCGTGCGATTCGAAACACGCGCACGTCGTGCTTTGCGGCTTGCAGTACGCGCATGGGCTGGTGCTGACAACGACGGTGTCGGTTGGAAATCTCACAGCGCTGGCGGAGTGTATGGGCAAACAGACTGAAACAACCGCGGGCGACGACAATTCCGCGCGCGACGCGCTGGTGCGCCGCGCGCAGATTCTGCTCGCAATCGCGGAGCGCGCGCCGTGCTTCGGTGTGCGTAAACAGTCAGAGGGTGTTGGTACTGGCACGGATGGTATTAATACCGGTACTGATGGTACTGATACTGATACTGATGCTTCTCAGTACTTACGTTTCGTGATGCGCCTCGCGAACGCGTGTTTCGCGTTGGTGCTCGCCGCGTACGCGACGCGCGACGGTTCAAGCGACCGACAAAACAACGGAACCGTCGTCGCCGCTGAGGCCGCCGCGTTTCGAGTCGTGGAGTTGATTTTTGTGTCTGGCGCGGTGGAGGCTGCGATAGACGACAGGGCGTCGAATACGTTTGATGCGGGTGATACTGACCGTACCGCGGACGGCACGAACGATGCGGGTGATACTGATAGTACTACGAACTCCGATTCCAACCTTTTTTCTGCGTTTCCCAAAACGCAAGTCGCCCTGGCTTTGTTCCGAAAGCTGTGCGACGTGTGTAAGGGTTCAAAAAGCACTCCGCACGACGCATCGACGTCAGATACCTTCACCGCGCACGTCTCGATGCGGTTCGCCTTCGACGCCCTGGCCTCCGCGCTTGTCGCGCCTGATGACCAGAACGTGTTCCGCGCGTTTTCGCGAAACCGAACCGGAGTCGAGTCGATTAAAAGAAATCTCGTCACCGCGTTGGTGTCCAGCGTGTTTTCCACGGGGCCGCCTGGCGCGAGTTCCAAGCGCGGCGGCTCCATGTCGCCGTCCAAAATTTTGCGGGCAAACAGCAACGAGTGGTACTCGGTTGACGAGTCTTTGGAAAAAATCGCAGATGGAAGGTCTGCGATAAAGTGCGCCGGGGCGTTTTTGAAATTCGCGCGCGCGAGACGCGGAGAAGGAAACACGAAAGAAAGGAGTGCTACCGATGCTACCGGTGCTACGACGAAAAAAGACGTCCCTCGGAACACGCCTGGAGAATTTTCCGGGTCGAGCTCGTCCAGCTTTTTCTCCTGGATCACGTCGCCGTCGAAGGGCGCCGCGGTGTGGGACGAGTCACAACGGGACGACGAGGCTGTTGATGCGAGCGATTTTGATACGCGCGACACGAACAAGTCGGATACTACAAGCGATATTCCAAACGACACCTTCGCTGCGGAGCGCTTTCTTTTCCTAGGGTCCTTCGCGTCGTCCCTGGAAAGCGAAATGGCGCCGTGGCGAAGAAGCGCCGCGCTGGACGTGCTTCGCGGTACGTATTTCCCAATCACCACATTCCGCCGACTGATTGCCCATACAAGACTGACACTTTTATTGCTACAATCAGGGGTCGCAATGGACCCGCGCGCGTTGCGGGACGCGTACGGGCACGCTTCGAATTTACCAGGGCACACCAACAACGCGTTTCAAGACGTGACTCGAATACTCGCGCGCGTCGCGCGGGCGGGCGTCTCTGTTGAGGAAATTTACGACGACGACGCCGGCGTCGTTTCCGTGCCGAGCCGCGTCGCGTGCGCTTTCCGAGACGCCGCGTTCGGCTCGCGAGGCGCGAGTTCACACGCACGCGGCCCGGTGGATGACCAAGACGACACCGGGAAAATCGCGCACGCCGTGTTCCTGGCGTTGGACGGAGTGCTGGCGATTTGTTTCTCGCTAGAAACCTTGGTTTTGGTTGCGACGCGAACGAGGGACGAACGCGAACTGCGGGTAGCGAGGGACATGCTTTGCGAAACATGGGTCGTACTGCAGTCGACCTTGTGCACGGCATTTCAAAAGGTGCCAGGCGAAGCCGCGACCCTGGAGCTGTGCCGAGGGTACCAAGCCCTGACCAGAGCCTGCGCGGCGTGCGGAATAGAGGAAGCGAAAGACGCGTGTTTCGTTTCGTTGTGTGCCTTCGCGACCGCCGGGTTGGGTCAGGTTGCGTGCGATGGAAACTTCCCGACGGGGTCGAATTTCGGTGGTTCAAAAACCGATACGGCTTTTTCCGATTCCGTGCGTAAAAGCACGCACGCGTTTCGCGCGTTGTTAAACGTAGCGCAGGCGCTCATAATGACCCTGGGGCACCGCGGGTGGTTCTCGGTGCTTGAAACCACTCGGCGGCTGGAGGCGTGTGTTTCCGAAACCGACGACGCTCGAGAGGAACGGCACCCGGCGCGCAAAACTGACCAAATAATTCTGGAAACCCTCCTCGCGTCGAGCGCGCGTTTGTTCGCCGCGTCCGCGGACCTCGGGTTCTCGGAATCCATGGACGCGTTGGAGGCGTGTAGGGGCAGCAGTTGCCGCGAGCTTGACGATTTCAGGCGTGAGGTTGATGACTGGGAAAGAACGCACGATCAATTTGCGTCTAAGTCGGTGTTGAGGACTGGGAGTGATTCGCAACAATCGAAATCGAACTCGATCAACAAAACGAAAAAACTCACCGCGCTGACCCGGTTCGTCGACGCCGTCGTCGTTCGGGTCGCCGGAACTTCCGACGCTTACGCTGCGCCGTTTTGGGCCACCCTGGAGCAGCACTTCGAGGACGTGCTCGATAACGAGAAGAACCACTCAATCGCATCGATGGTGTGCGCGCAACTCAATCGGGGTGTGGTTTTGGGGCTGGAAGGTTTGCCGGGGGATGGCGGTGTGCAAAGCGCGGACGAACCGACGAATGCGAATCCGTCTCAAGCCTCTCAACAAAAGGATTTTGCATCCGCAAAATGCTCACTCGCGAACCGTTTGTCCGTTTCGCGACTCCTCGCGCCATTGGTTCGAACCGCGAAGCACGCGAAATCGGTGCACGCGCGAGTCGCCGCGGTCGAGGCAATTGTTTTTTTGATCCGGGAAAGAGGCGATTTGTTCACACAAAGAACTCACGGCTGGGGCTCCGCGCTCCACGCGCTTCGCGCCGCGGCGGAGGACGAGGACGGGGATGCGCGTGGAAAAAAGAAGGTCGGGAAAAAAAATAAAAGCAAAGTCGTCGCCGCAGGCTGGTCCGCCGTCGCCGTGGTGGTGTCCGACATTTTGCCATCACTGGTAAGTCGTACAAATGGCGGTGATGCTAGTGGTAACACGGCTGACGCACATGCGTTTGACCCTATGAACGCCCTCGACGCGGCCGTCCCATTGGTCGCGGCGTACGCCAGCCAATCGCACGACACGCGCGCGTCGCTCGGCGCGGTGAACGCGGTTTGGAACGCGTGCGACTTTTTCGGCCGGCTTTTTTCCGACGCGCGAAACGCGACTTTCTTCAAAAGTGCCACCTTCGCGGAGCGCTTTTTGTTGCCCGCGTTCGCCGCGCTCGCGGTGGTGTCGCTGGACCAAAGGTCGGACGTCCGACACAGCGCGCTGAACACCCTGGCGAACGTCCTGGCGTCGCACTCCGGGAAGCTCAGCGGGCGGGCGTTTCGCGAGGCGACGGTTGGCATTTTTTTCCCGCTGCTCCGTGACATTGACGACACGGCAAATCGCGTTGTCCCGGACACGAAAGTCGACGTCGCCATGGACGGGGACATCGATGATGCGTCTGATGACGAGTCTGATTCGCTTGGAACCGATCGCGGAACGGGTAACGGCGCGGCGGCTGGAACCGTCGGCGGCGACGCGTTGACTGGCGCTACGGTTGGCGCTACGGGCACTACTACCGGTACCCCTACTACTACTACTGGTACCCCCACGACTCTGTTGGTGCACCACTCGCGGGACACGGTTGGCAAGCAGTGGGACGAAACCAAAGCCGTCGCGCTCGCGGGCGTCGCGAAGCTGGTTCGCCAGAAAGCCGCCGCGCTGCTATTGGTTCCCGGGTTTTGTGAAACGTGGCGGCGAGTTTGTTTTTTCATCGCCAAAGCGGTGACTGCCGGGTCTTCGGAAACCGCGAGCACGGCGCTGGCCACGGCGAGGGTCAGCGGTGTTAAGTTCGCCATGCTTGCGGTCGGGGTGGAGACTCACGTCGGGTACGCAAACAGTTTTGACCAGAGAGATAACGGGACTGTCGAAAAACCAACACCCGAAACCGAAGGCCCGAGTTTTCGAAACGCGAAAATCGTGCCGAGCGAGGTCCGCGAGTTGTCGAAGGTTCTGTTCAACACGGTTCTGGGTACGTACGATTTGTGCGCGAAAGCGGCGCAATTAAGTTCTTCACCAATGTCCGCGAAAACCCGGCTGGAAATCGCCAAGTCGCTCCACGAGGTTTTTCAAAACGCACGCGCGTCGTTCGACGCGAACGACGTCGAGACGGTTTTGAAAATCTGCGACTGTTTGCTCAGAAACCCGGAACCGTTTCCGGAGTGGTTTCGGGGTGAAACGGCTTTTGAAACGGCTGGTGAAACACCTGCCGAGATGAAGCAAATGATACTCGCCTTTCCTGTTTCGAAACAAAACCAGCTCAAAGCGACCGGTCAGGGATACGACGCGTACAACACCCAGAAATCGAGTCTCGCTTTGTTGGTGCACGTTTTTTCCAATTTAACGAACGACGCCGTGGACGACGGGGCGTACCGGGTCATCGCGGAACGGCTGTTACGGTACATCAAAGAGAGTACTGAGATTTCGAAAGGTGACTCAGGAATCCTTGAGTTAGTTTCACATGTGTCAAGGGACGCACTTGACAGTAGTGCACTCGACTCAGCTACGCAACCAACCAATCAACCACCCGCGACGCAACCCGGCGCTATGTCTTTCCGGTTTGGCGCGGCTACATGCGTCGCTTTTGGAAAACTCGTCGCGAGCTCGACGATGCCGGGGGATGATTTGTCGCAGGTTTTTGAACTCGCGGTGGCGGTTTTGGGAAACGCCATGTTGCTAAGGGGGCGATGTGACGGGGGTGGCACAGGTGACCCTAGCAGTGCTTTGTGGAAAGCTGCATGCCGTGCGTTTCACTTCGTGATTCAAAAAGGTTTGCCCGCGGTGAAGAAGTGGCCGTCGGCGAGCGGCGGTTTGGACGGGTCAGTTCGAATCTGGCTGTCACTCGCGACGACGTTTGAGTCCTTCGTGTTGCGCGATCGATGCTTCGCGGACGAAAACACGTCAGGCACCACCGAGAAGGAACTCGCTGAAACGGAACAGCTCGACCGTGACACCCTTCGCGTGTTGCGCGACGTGCTGCTTTCGAAACTCGGCACAGATTTGGACGCCGACGTCGTGGAAAGGCTCGTCGACGTGTTCGCGGGGGGCGTCGATTCTGGGTTTTCGTTGGCGGAAGTTTCCAGACTGAGTTTGACAAGCGCTGAAGTATCGAGACTGGCAAAAGAAGACTCGTGTTACGAAAAACACGACGAGTTCTCTGTTACCTCTTCGGAAGAATCGACACAAGCCAGCCAAAACGCGTTCCCCATACAGTGTCTTTTGAACTTGCGCGACCTCGCCGTTGCGAGTCAGGTGTCTACAAAAGTCGCGAAACACGCCGTCCCCGCGCTTCTCGCGAAGTGCGAATCGTCCCTAAGGCGTTACTCGGCGGAAACGGTTGAATCAGATGACTCAGATGACCTGGTAACCTCCGCAGCGCGCGCGTGCGTTGCGGCGAGCGCGCTGGCCAAGGTGCTGAAAGGGCCCAATGATCACTCGTCACAACCACCCGCAACCGGCTGGTTCCGCAAAGAAACCCCTTTTTCGATTTTCGAAAACCAATGTACCCCTGAGTACCGCGCCGCGCTTCGCGACGCCCTCGGGAAGTGCGTAGGGTCGAGCCACCCGAGGCTTGCCGACGAAGCCCACAGAGCACTAGACGCGCTGAACGAGTTTGAAAATTGAACTAAAATGTATTACTACTGGAGTACTATCCTATAGGTGGGAGTACTCAACACTGTGACTGAAAAACGTAAGGATCCTTTTGAAACACGTCAGGTGCATTGCGACCACGGTTCCATCGCCCCTCATACCGCACGCACGGTCGCGGTTTTGCGCACGGTATCGCGCGCGGTTGCTTCGGCGTTGTCCCCACGTGCGACTCCACGCTCTTTGAGCGTCGATTTTGATTTTGCCTGTCTCCCGATTGCCTGTCTCCGCTGAGCGCTTCGTCGTCGCTTTTTCGGCGCGGTTTCGGAGCCGCGCGTATTGCCGCCGGAAACGCCAAAAGAAGCCACCGCCCCCCCCGCAAACGCCCCGAAAACCCGACCCCCACCCGCGCGCTCGTCCGCGCGCTCCACCGCTGACGCAAGCGCGGTGGCGAACTCCTCGTCGCCAAACGCGGCCTGTTCAATCGCGTCGCGCGTGGTTTTGTCCACGAAGGGCATGACGAGGCCCATTCGCGACGGTTTCTTTAGCTTTGCGATCGCGCGTAGTTCTATTGTTCGGACGGTCTGGGCAGTAACGCCCATCAGGCTCCCTAGCAACACAGCCGACGCGCCCGTAGCGGCACCTCCGAAATCATCAACGGTCATAATCGCCTCAGCCTCCTGAGCGGAGTACCCGCCTTTCATAAACTCGTTTTTGTTTTTCTTCGAGGTCTTCGCCCCGCCGCTCTTGCGCCCGCCTTGGGCCCTCAGCGCTCCCCCCCCCCCCCTCCCCCCGGCTTTGATTTTGTCCGCCCTCTCAAGCGCGTTGTTCGCAGCTTTTATTAACCGCCCCGCGGCGGTGGTGGGTTTGGGTTTCAACGCGTCGTCCCTGACCTGCGCGACGGAAAATCGCGATTGGCGAAAATCGCCATTCGCATTCGCGGCGACCGCTGTCTCCGCGGCGTCCCGCTTTTCACGCGCCTTCGCATACGCCGCGGCGATGACCTCTTCCGGGGTCATCAAAACCGCGGCGGAGGGGGCCGTATCGAACTCCATCGCACGCGCTGACGCGGACGCTAACCCGAACCTGTGCCGCAGCACGAACCGTTCGCGCGGTAACAGCGTGGCGAAGGCGTCGTCCAGCGCCGATCGTAAAAAATCCGCATCCGCGTCCGCCTCCGCGGCCGCGATTGGCGTGTTGTCCTGAGATTGTAAAAAGAAAAGTCAGTCTTGTATGGGCAATTAGTCTGCGGAATGTGAAATACTTACCAACTCATCCTGCGCCTGCGTCGCGCCGTCCACGGACACCACGTCAGAAAGGGTCTCGCCCGCACCCATACCGTCCATACTGACACCAGGGGCGTTTTGGTCCAAAGACAGTGGGTTCTGGTACCACCCGCGCCACTCCCGCACGCGCTCCACGTCCACGGAGCTCGATTTCGCCAGTTCCTCGTCCGTGGGCGGTCGCCCTAGCTGGTTCGTCAACTCGTTATGAACCTTCCGTGACTCCCGCATTTTTTCAAACAGGTATTTCGGCAACCGAATCGTACGCCCGCACTCGTTCACGCCGTCCACAACCGCCTTACGCACCCAAAAGAACGAGTACGTGGAGAACTTGTACCCGCGGTCGGGGTCGAAGCGGTCGGCGGCGCGGGCGAGGCCGGCGCACCTAGAGATAAAAAAGAAAATGTCAGTCTCATGTGGGCATTCAGTCTTCGGAATGTGGTAAATGGGAAATACGCACCCGTCCAGAACCAGTTCGTCTCTCGTGAGGAGCCCGCGGTCGTTCGGGGTTATCTTTCCCCAGAAGTCATTCGCCACGGATGCGGCGATTCCGACGTTGTGCGTCACGAACGCCCTTCGCGCGGCTTGACCTCTTGTGACGTTCCGTGCTAACTCCGAGACGCCGTCGTCCTTTTCGCCGCGCGCGTACCCGAGCGCCACCGCTAATTTTGTTTTGAATTGGAAACCGGAGGTGTCTTCGCCCGTCCCACCAGTAGTGCTGGTGTCCCTGAAGTTACCAGCCAAACTCTTCTTCCCGAAGTCCTTGGAAAACACGTCGTCCGGTGTGTCCCGTCGCAGCTCTTGCGCGATTGTTTCCTCGCACAGACGGTTGCGCATCGCCTCGATCCGCAGCAGCTCGCGCACGCATCGGCCGAGTTCCTTTTCCACATCCGCGGCGAGCGCGCCTTTTGGAAGCGACGCGAACGGGTCTTTGCTCGAATTTTGTTTAGACTGTTTGCTGTGTGCGCCGACTGTTTGTTGCGTGCTCCGGGCACGTCGGGGTCGGGTTTTTTCGTCGGGCCGATCCGAACTCGGCGGCGCCTTTGAAGACTCGCCCGAATTGGATTTGCCCTCATCCGCACCTGATTCATCCGCATTCGATTTCCCATCATCCGCACCGGCATTGCCTTCCCGTCGCGACGCTTCCGCCCGCATCGCCTTTGCTTTCGCGTCTGGCGTGCGCCACACCGAGCACGCCTTGATTTGGTGCAGGCGCGATGCCCGAATATCACCCCCGCCCTTCGCCCGGGAGATGTTCGACTTCGCACGCGCTTGGTCTGCCCCGGCAGGCGGGTCGCTGACGTGGCGATTGGCGCGCGACTTGTCCGACGACGTGTCCGAGGCAAACGTGGCGACCTGTCGTCGGGAGGTTCCGGCACGGGCGATAGGGGCCACGAGGGGCGTGCCCCAGCGCGTCACGCCGCATTGACTCGTGACGACACGACTCGTGGACGCGGCGGAGCGGAACACCCGGGGATCGCGCGCGGGAGCTGGACACGCCCGCATAGCCATCGGCACACCCAAGTGAAATCCGCCGCCCAGCAAACGCTATCCAAAGCGACTACCAAGACGAGCGCATGTCGGGGTCGCCTTGCGTGGCGGCCGGCGCTGGTGAGGAACGCGTCGCGCGACGACGCTTCGTATCACACTCCACACGAAGTCGTCGGCGCCGAAGTGTCCCTCGAAGTGCGTCTTGATGAGGGACGTGTTCGAGTTAGAAGGAGTCGGCGCCACTGATGAGTGTTTTTTTGCCGGCCACGCAGTGCTGTGGATAAAAAGTGGCGACTCGAGCTCCGGCACGAATCCGTCATTCGGCACCGCCCGCGCGTTTCCCGCGATGGCGTCCGTCCCATTTGTGTCCACGCGCATCGTCGCCTCTTCATCCCTTCGCGCGTCGTCCCTGAATCGCCGCCAGGGAACCTTTCCGTGTCGCGCCTCCGCGCGGAGTCACAATCGTGTCCTCCCGCGTCTCAGGGCCACGGACGCAGAAACAACGGGCGACGGCGACGGCGAGGCGGTGGCAGAGGAAGACACCCCCGAGGTGCGCGTCACCGGAGCCTTGCAAGAGTTCGCGGATGCCGGTTTCCCATCCGAAGAAGGGGACGCGGTTGACGTGGTGTCACGCACGAAAGCGATGAACGGCGCGGTGGAGGATTTGAACTCGCTGATGGACAGCGAGCTGGAGGTGCTGGGGAAGGCTTTCGAACTGCTGGAAAAGCTGGGAATCAAGGGCTTGGCGAAACCGCCGACGCGCGGGGACGCCAAAACAGACAACTGAGCAGGGAGCCGACGACTATACGACTGTACTAGGAAGTAGACTACACCAGGATTGAAAAGCACCAGAAAGAAAACGCAAAAAGGAGCACAAAAAGGGTTCAGGTCACCGGCTGTATTTAGGACCGATTACAAACTCGACAAACTCGACCACGCTTCATCAATCGATCCCGCTTTCGGTGTAATATTTTTCGCGCAACACATCATTCGCCTTTCGTGTGTGCCTCACCCCCGTTGCGGCAACTTCCCCTCCGTCATGGTGAGGTACACGTCACGCCGCCGCGCGTTTTCCAACTCCGCGGTCTCCACGAACCCCTCGATTAAAAACCCCGCGAGTTCAAAGCGGTTGTTATCCAGCAAAGTCAGGTCCTCCACGAGCTTGTCGTTGAAGTACGTAAACCGTTTCGTCGCCCGCTGGTGCTGCTCCACCCGGTGAGGAATCTGCCCTGGGTCTTTCGTGTGACCCCGGACGTACTCCAATTTTCGCGCGTACGCGTCAACATCAAGCATGTAATTCCGCCGCTTATCAACGCAAGGTTTGTACGCGGGGAACTCCTCGCAAAGTTGCGCCACCGGTTGCGTCACCGCGCTTCTCAACTGCTCCGCACACGCGGGGTGCACATCAACCTCCAACGTCTCCATCATGTTCACAAGCTGGTTCGCCCTCGCCGCGACTTGTTCGCGGTGCGCCACCGCCTGTGCGTCGCCAGAACCAGGGTTGGCGCCCTCAGCGCCGGCGGACTCGCCATCCGCTAACTCCGCGATGTGCCCCGCCATCGAGCGCGCCGCCTCGGCGGCTTCCGCCATCGCCTTGGCGTACCGCTTGCCGTCCTGTTTGATTTTGTTCAAAAGCGCTTCTTGTCTTTGTACTCTGGCCCACAGCCCGTCGAAGGTCTCGTCCGGCCGTTTCCGCGCCTTGCCACTCGCCACGTACGCGCTTTGCTTGTTCCGGCGCTTTGACGCTTTGAACTTGTAAAACGCGCTCGCCTTGACGCCGAGGGGGTCGCCGACCGGTACCAGCCCTGTGTTCGGGTCGGGGGGGGGGGCGGAGCCGAACCCTTTTGTGGAAAACGCGGTCGCGATGGTTGGCGGTACGTACCGCGGATCCAGCGCGGGTTTGCGCATCACCCCGGGCAGCAACGACGCGTCCTTCGCCCCCGCCTCATCCTGAAGCTGCTGCAACAAAAGCTTGCCACCCTCGTTCCGGCGCGTGTTCCGGGCGTTGCGTTTGCGAGCCTTCTCCGCGAGCGAGTTCAGCTCGGACGTGACAGCGGCTATGGCGCCTGAAATGCCGCTCCGGG
>Ga0307488_10000301_pt1 | contig 39333 bp, 39 predicted proteins | sample SB02metaG_FD_202248 | JGI IMG/M metagenome (GOLD analysis project Ga0307488, IMG submission 202248) | Sea-ice brine microbial communities from Beaufort Sea near Barrow, Alaska, United States - SB 0.2 | ecosystem: Environmental > Aquatic > Marine > Coastal | place: USA: Alaska | collected... | reverse complement strand
GGAAATTCAAAGAAAAAGAAACGAAGAAAGAATTTTTACAGTATTTACAATTGGATACGAGATTCTAAAAAATAGAATTTTAAAACAGTCAAAAATCGTTTAGGAAATGCTTTCTAAACGGTTTTTTGTTTGAGTTAATAGGCAACTTATCAGTTTCTCGGCGCTAGCAGTTTTCCCTGTAAAAAACGGTATCGAGAATATCTTGCTATGCAGCGAGAAGTAGGACTTAAGAATCTTAAAATAGTAAGGAATACAGAACAGTGCAGATGCTGGACTTTATAGCAAAATGATGTATTTGCATACGCATCTATTGTAGTTTTCAAGGCGTACGGCATAGCATTTAAATTGCTTATCAATACCGATACTATCTTTTTGAATGCGTTTAAAATAGAATGCACTTTATCTTTCAAGTAGTGCTAAAAACATTTTAGCGGCTTTACTACACAGCAAGTGATGCATGACTCTTGTAGTTTTTTATTTAATGACCATAAAATTTTTTAGTCAAAGGTATTAAGACAGCTCTCAGTTCATAAAAAAAATCCGAAATTCTCAATATTAGAAAATTTCGGATTTGTGTATGGTTATCCTTTTAAATTAGTAAAGGAAATACCTGTTATGCTGAAGCTTGCACTAAAACCCATTCTCCTTTTTCTAGTAATGGAATTGCTTGTTTGAACTTCACTTCTTTTTGTTCGCCACTCATTACGTTCTTTACCGTAACACGTTCGTTTCTACCAATTTTTGGTTGTTCTCTAACAACTGTTTCAACAGGTGCAGACTGCTCTTTAGTGTTAGAAATTGACTGTTCACTGGAGTTTTGAACGTCTGCTTTACTTGTGTTTAGACGCTCTTTTCTAGGATCTGTAGCTTCAGAAATTTGATTTGACTGTGCAGGTAATTCTCCTTTAAATAAGAAAGACAATACTTCTTTATTAATCTCGTCTACAGTAATTTTAAACAATTCAAAAGCTTCGAACTTATAGATTAATAGTGGATCTTTTTGTTCGTAAGAAGCATTCTGTACAGAGTGTTTTAATTCATCCATTTTACGCAGATGCTCTTTCCAGTTTTCATCTATAATTGCCAATGTAATATTTTTCTCAAAATCTGTAACCAAACTTTTTCCTTCAGTTTCGTAGGCTTCTTTTAGATTGGTAACAACTTGCAAAGATTTAATTCCGTCTGTAAAAGGAACTACAATTCGTTCATATTTATCACCTTCATTTTCAAAAACATCTTTAATTACTGGAAATGCTAAAACGGCATTTCGTTCAATTTTATTTTTGTAATGTTCAGAAACAATATCAAATAATTTATCTGCAACTGCGCGCTCAGTTAATTTGTGAAATTCCTCTTCAGAAAAAGGAGAAGTCATAGAAGAAAATTTGATGAGTTCAAATTCAAAATTTTGAAAATCTTTTGCGGCTTTATTATTATTGATAATAGACTCACAGGTCTCATAAATCATATTTGCAATATCTACCTGCAAACGTTTACCATCTAAAGCATTGTGCCTTCTTTTATACACAAACTCACGCTGTGCATTCATAATATCGTCATACTCTAAGAGACGTTTACGAATTCCGAAGTTGTTTTCTTCAACTTTCTTTTGTGCTCTTTCAATAGACTTACTAATCATGGAATGCTGAATTACCTCACCATCTTTTAAACCCATTTTATCCATCATTTTAGCAATTCTATCAGAACCAAAAAGACGCATTAAATTATCATCTAAAGCAACGTAAAATTGAGTGGACCCAACATCACCTTGTCTTCCGGCACGTCCTCTTAACTGTCTGTCAACACGTCTAGAATCATGTCTTTCTGTACCAATAATAGCCAAACCACCTACCTCTTTTACTTCTTTGGCTAACTTAATATCGGTACCACGGCCCGCCATGTTGGTTGCAATTGTTACTACACCGGGTTTCCCCGCTTGTGCAACAACATCGGCCTCACGTTTGTGCAATTTTGCATTCAAAATATTATGAGGAATTTTACGCATTTGTAACATTCTACCTAATAATTCCGATATTTCTACAGAGGTTGTACCCACTAAAACTGGGCGCTTTTCTGCGACTAAAATAACAATATCTTCAATAACTGCATTGTATTTTTCACGCGCAGTTTTGTAAACTAAATCCTCTTTATCATCTCTTTTAATTGGCTTGTTTGTCGGAATCTCTACTACATCTAATTTATAGATTTCCCATAATTCCCCAGCTTCTGTAATTGCAGTTCCTGTCATTCCAGAAAGTTTGCGATACATTCTAAAGTAATTTTGTAAGGTTACCGAGGCAAATGTTTGTGTAGCATCTTCAATTTTTACATTTTCTTTCGCTTCGATTGCTTGATGCAATCCATCTGAATATCTACGACCATCCATTATACGGCCGGTCTGTTCATCAACAATCATTACTTTATTTTCCATCACTACGTATTCCACATCTTTCTCAAAAACAGTATATGCTTTCAAAAGCTGATTCATGGTATGAATACGTTCACTTTTAAGACTAAAATCTTTATATAACGCTCCTTTTTCAATTGCTTTTTCTTCGACAGAGGTTTCAGAAGTATCAATTTGCCCAATTTTTACGCCAATATCTGGTAAAATAAAGAAATTATCATTGTCAGTTTTTTCTGATAAATGCGCAATTCCTTTATCTGTTAAATCAATTTGATTGTTTTTTTCTTCAATAACAAACCACAAAGTTTCATCTACTTCTGGCATTAATTTGTTATTGTCAGCCATATAGTAGTTTTCTGTCTTTTGAAGAATTTGTTTTGTTCCTTCTAGTGATAAAAACTTTATTAATGCTTTGTTTTTTGGTAAACCTCTATAAACTCTCAATAATTGAAAACCACCTTCTTTGGTATCACCAGCGGTAATTAATTTTTTAGCTTCTGCTAAAACACCAATTAAATACTTACTTTGAATGCCAACAATATCATTTACTAAAGGTTTTAGTTCATTAAATTCATGCTGGTCTCCCTGAGGAACCGGTCCCGATATAATTAACGGTGTTCTGGCATCATCAATTAAAACAGAATCTACTTCATCTATAATGGCATAATTTGCTGGTCTTTGAACTAAATCATCTTTAGAACTTGCCATATTATCACGCAAATAATCAAAACCGAATTCGTTATTTGTTCCATACGTAATGTCAGCATTATACGCTTTTTTACGCGCATCCGAGTTGGGTTGATGGTAATCGATACAATCTGTTGAAAAACCATGGAATTCAAAAATTGGTCCCATCCACGCTTTATCACGTTTTGCTAAGTAATCATTTACAGTTACTAAATGGACTCCATTTCCAGTAAGTGCATTTAAATAAACAGGCAATGTAGAAACTAAGGTTTTTCCTTCACCAGTCATCATTTCTGCAACTTTACCTTGGTGTAAAACAGAACCACCAATTAATTGCACATCATAATGCACCATATCCCAAACAATAGGTTTCCCAGCTGCATCCCAAGAGTTTAGCCAAAAAGCTTTATTTCCTTTTAAAATAACATGGTCTCTTTCTCCAGATAATTCTCTGTCAAAAGAGGTGGCCGTTACTTCAATTTCTTCATTTGCTACAAAACGTTTTGCAGTTTCTTTAACCACTGCAAAAGCCTCTGGCATAATTTGCCATAAGGTTTCTTCAGAAACTTTATAAGATTGCTCTTTTAAAACGTCAATTTCTTCGTAAATATCTTCTTTTCTATCGATATCTGCTTTTACAGCTTCTTCATCTAATGCGAAAATTTTATCATCAAATTCTTTTGTGGAACTTTTTATTTTTGCCTTAAATTCGACAGTTTTTGCTCTTAACTCGTCATGAGAAAGTTTAGAAAAGGCTGCTTCAAATTTATTAACATCTGCTACAACGGGTTGTAATATTTTTAAATCTTTTTCCTGTTTGTCTCCTACAAAAAGTTTTATTACTGAATCTAAAATACTCATTATCTTGATGTTTTTATTCGCTAAAAAAATAGCGATATTATTTAATTGTGTATCAGGTTTTTATGAACCCTATAAAAATATTTTTTTTATTAAAAAGAAAAACAAAAAAAAAGCCTCTTTAGAGACTTTTTATATTTTAATTGTTTGTTTAGTACTCATCCTCATTCCAAAGATAATCATCTTCTGTAGGATAATCTGGCCAAATCTCAACAATTGAGTCATATGCGTCTCCTTCATCTTCTATATCTTGTAGATTCTCTACCACTTCTAAAGGAGCTCCGGTTCTAATTGCGTAATCTATTAATTCATCTTTGGTCGCTGGCCAAGGTGCATCTGCCAAATATGATGCTAATTCTAATGTCCAATACATTTTTTACTGTTTAATTTTGTGCAAAAATAATTTTTTTACTGAATTACGCAAGTCTTTTTTAATAAATTTATTGAGAAGATATTGTTAAATTTCATTATTCACTTAAAATCAATTAGTTAAGTAATGAAGTGTTTTTTTTAATTTCTTCAGCTCGATAAAAAAAGAATGTATTAATTTTTCTCAGGAATCCATTTGTGTTCTGCAATCTTCAAGTCTAGAGACAATTTTCGTGCCAATACAAAAAGGTAGTCAGACAATCTGTTTAAATATTTTAAAACATCACTATTTATAGCTTCTTGATCATTTAATTCTACCGTTAAGCGCTCTGCGCGTCTACAAACGCATCTTGCAACGTGACAGAATGACACTGCTTGGTGGCCACCTGGAAGAATAAAATGAGTCATTTGAGGAAGCTCTGCATCCATCTCATCGATTTCATTTTCTAAAAAAAGAATTGAATTTTCATCAATTTTAGGAATATTTAAACGCTCTTTTCCAGATTTTAGAGTTTCCTTCTCTGGCGGAGTTGCCAACATTGCTCCTAGTGTAAATAGCTCATTTTGAACCTTTAAGAGTGATTCTTTTACGGCAGTTGCTATTTCTTGGTCTTTAATTAAGCCAATGTAAGAGTTTAATTCGTCAACTGTGCCGTAACTTTCGATACGCAAGTTATACTTTTTTACTCTTGTTCCTCCAAAAAGGGCTGTAGTCCCTTTATCACCGGTCTTTGTATATATTTTCATTTAAAATGGAATCTAAAATTTATAAGTAGTAAAGTTACAAAGTTAAAAGCTTGTAACGTATAGTATAAATACTATTTAAAAGTTAAATATTTTACACTCTTATTTTAAAATGTTCTTTTGCTTGTTCTTTTCTAAAAAAAATAATTCCAAAGTAAAAAAGGTCTATTGTTACTGTAACTTTTGGATGCTTTTTTATAATTGACCAAGCTTCTTGCATTTCTTCAGAACAATAAATAGCATCAAAAATAAAAAAGGAATTATTATGAATCGTCTTTAAACATTCCTCAAAATAATTTAAAAGAGGCTGTTTTGTCCGATGTCCACTAAAAAAAATACAATCGAATTGTTTCTTTTGAGCACATTTTGAAAGGGTTTTTGAAAAATTGCTATTTATTATTTCAACACCATTAAGTTTAATTCCTTCAAAGACTCCTGCCTCTATTTTACTAGTTTCTGTACATCCTTCTAAAGTTGTTATTGCTGCATTCTCATTTCCTGTTTTGATGGCCGAAGTTATGAAGCTTAATGAGGTTCCGATTCCTAGAATGTTTTTGGGTTTAAAATAATGTACAGTTTTAATTAATATTTTTGCTTTTTTTTTAGATAATCCTGAAACTTTCATAATTTTAGGAACGGGACGGTCATTCCTTTTAAAATTTTTAGGTCCCGTCACAAAATCAGTAACTTTCTTATTTTCATTGAATAGGTATTGTTTTGCGTTTAGGAAGTTTCCCCATAAATTTTTAGGCGTTTTTTTATAAAAACACTTCGTAATAAGTTGATAAACAAAAGGAGAATGTACACCATGTTGATTTTTAGCAACTAATAAAAAGCGAAGGTATTTTCTTTGTGTATATAACATGTTATAAATCGAAAAATAGATATTTAGGACGAAAATAAAATAAAATTATAGTTTTATTCATATAAAAAGTAAATTTATGCGCTTGTCTTTAATGAACAAACAGCTTGTTTTATAAATATGAATAAATTTTTGAAATAGTGTAGCCAGAAAATTTAGTTGTAGGGAAACACATGCGTTATTGATGTTGAAGTATTTGTTTAAAGTATGCGATACATATTGGCAATAAATACAATTATAGTTCCTTTTAATTTTGGTAGAATACAGCATATAATAACTAGAAAATGACTGTTTTGGTTTGTACGCATGATAATGGGGTAAACGTATTGTGCAGAGAGCGTTTCACAGATTTAAAAGCTATTTATGTAAACAACTAAAAAATGTATCTAAATTGTGCCTATTTTAATTAAAAAAAGTAGCGCTCTTAATGGGGCCTCAAACTTCAAATAGAACGCTATAAAATAAATGAAACTTAAATTGTTCAATTTTTAGTTTTTTAAATGGTACTTTGGAGACACTCAAGAAGTGAAATCGAAAAGCTGATTTTTAAGATAGAGTGCATACCGTTTTTTTAAAGATTATTAAGCCTTTTAAAACCAAATAAATATTTATTTTTTTATGCTATTAAAAACAGAATACGCTCCTTATTTTGAGCAATATATAAAATTAGTGTACTCAGAAGATAGGACTATTATAGAAAGTTTAGAGAGCTCTCAAAACGAATTTGAAAGTTTGTTGAGAAGTGTACCAAAAGAAAAATATGGTTTCTCTTATGCGCAAGGAAAGTGGACGCTAAAAGAAGTAATACAGCATATTATAGATACAGAAAGAGTTTTCTGTTACAGAGCTTTGTGTTTCGCTAGAAATGATAAAACTTCATTACCAGGGTATGATCAAGATATTTTTGTTGCCAATGACAGCGCAAATGATCGAAACTATGATGATTTATTAGCGGAAATGCAGGTATTAAGAAAATCTACAATTCAATTGTATAATAGTTTTTCTGAGGAAGCTTTGTTAAGAATTGGAGTGGCTTCGGAAGAAAAAATGTCTGTTAGAGCTTTGGGATATTTGTTCTCCGGTCATCAAAAGCATCATTTAAATGTTGTGAAAGAACGGTATTTGTAAATACTACAAAAAAAATCCGAAGTTTTAACTTCGGATTTTTTTATATTTAATATTCAGTTTTGTCTTGCTTTCCCGCCCATTTTTGAAAGGGTTCTAGTGCAATATCTCTTCCTACTTGTTCAAAAGGAATGCTTCTTTCTTCGTAAGGTAAAGGAATTTCTTTATAAATAAATGCATCATCAAAACCAATGTTTGCTGCATCTTGTTGATTGCTTCCATAATATACTTTCTCTGGTCTAGCCCAATAAATAGCACCAAGACACATAGGACATGGTTCACAAGAGGTATACACAATACAACCATCTAATTGAAAAGAGCCTAAATTCTTACAAGCATCTCTAATTGCTGTAACTTCTGCATGCGCTGTTGGGTCATTTGTAGAAGTCACTTTATTATTTCCGCGGCCAACAATATTGCCGTCCTTTACTACAATACAACCAAAAGGTCCGCCTTCATTATTTCCCATTCCCTTCAAAGCTGCCTTCACAGCTTCACTCATAAATTCTTCGTTCTGCGTCATCTCGTTATTTTTAACAAAAAACTATAAAATAAATTACAGTTTTTAAAATTCTGTAATTTTTAACTTATTTTAATCCTCCAGTCATTGCGGCTGGTTTTACCCATTCGTCATATTGTTCTGGAGTCACATATCCTAAACGAACTGCTTCTACTTTTAAAGTGGTTCCGTTTTCATGCGCTGTATTTGCAATTTCGGCAGCTTTGTAATAACCAATTTTGGTGTTTAAAGCAGTAACTAACATTAAAGAGTTATTCACCAACTCTGTAATTCTTGAATGATTAGGTTCAATGCCAGCAGCACAATTTAGATCAAAGGAAACACATGCATCACCAATTAGTTGAGCAGACTGTAATACGTTTGCAGCCATCATTGGTTTGAAAACATTCAATTCATAATGCCCTTGCGTTCCTCCAACGGTCACTGCAACGTCATTTCCCATAACTTGCGCACAAACCATGGTAATTGCTTCTGCTTGCGTAGGATTTACTTTTCCGGGCATAATAGAACTCCCAGGTTCGTTTGCTGGAATGATTAATTCTCCAATTCCAGATCTTGGCCCAGAAGCCATCATGCGAATATCATTTGCTATTTTATTCAAGGAAACTGCTACTTGTTTTAAAGCACCATGTGTCTCTACTAAAGCATCATGCGCTGCCAAAGCTTCAAATTTATTTTCTGCAGTGATAAATGGTAAATCTGTAAATTGAGCAATATATTTAGCAACTAAAACATCATAGCCTGCAGGTGTATTTAATCCTGTACCTACTGCGGTACCTCCCAAAGCAAGTTGACCTAAGTGTTCCAAGGTATTATTTAAAGCTTTCAAACCAAAGTTTAATTGTGCTACATACCCAGAAAATTCTTGACCCAAGGTAAGTGGAGTGGCATCCATTAAATGTGTACGACCAATTTTAACAACATCTTTAAATGCTTCTGATTTTGATTTTAAAGTATCTCTTAATTGCTCAATTCCAGGAATCGTGTTTTCTACAATCTTTTTATAAGCTGCAATGTGCATTCCTGTTGGAAAAGTATCATTAGAAGATTGCGATTTATTTACGTCATCATTTGGTTGAATGGTTTTTTCTCCTTCACCAATTACGTTACCTGCAATTTCGTGTGCTCTATTTGCAATAACTTCGTTTACATTCATGTTAGACTGTGTACCAGAGCCTGTTTGCCAAATAACCAATGGAAATTGATCATCTAATTTTCCGGCTAAAATTTCATCACATACTTGTGCAATGAAATCTCTTTTTTTTGCTGTTAAAACACCTAATTCTGCATTTGTGTAAGCAGCGGCCTTTTTTAAATAAGCAAACCCATATACAATTTCTAGAGGCATAGAGGCGGGTGCACCAATTTTAAAGTTGTTGCGAGAGCGTTCTGTTTGTGCACCCCAATATTTATCCGCGGGAACCTCTACATTTCCCATGGTGTCTTTTTCAATTCTATATTTCATGTGTTTAGTTTTATTTTTTTAAACGGTTACACGTTCTTTATTTCGAAGCATTTTTATAAATGATGAAAATTGAAATAGCTGCGTTCTTTCATAAAGAGCCTGTTCTATTAAGCCATACAAATTTACACAAAACTAAGTACAATAGATATGAACAAGTACTATTAAATACTATTGAGAAATTTAAGATTTACAGAGTAAAATTTGAAAATATGTCTTATTTTTGCATTAATAATTAATAAAAGATATTAAAATGTTAGATTTTTCTCAATTTTCAGGATTGGTATTATTCATGTTCGTATTTACAGCTGGTTTTTGGTTATTGATTTTTTTACTAACGTTTGTAGTTCCATATTGGATTGGTGGAACTCTTTGGGAGAATTTTAAATTAAAGCAAGAAGCTAAGAAAGCTACTAAAGGAAAGTAGTTTTCTAAAGGATATCGTATAAGAAAAACTCGTTCAAGAAATTGAACGAGTTTTTTATGGATTGGAGTGCCTGCCTTAGTGGTGGAAACTATATCTTTTTTGTAAGTTTGTCAATAGTGTCATTGCGAGTTTACGTAGCAATCTATTTTTAATTAGCGCTTACTTACAGTTTATAAAAAAGGGAACTTCGCAAAGACACCTAAAAAGATAGGAAGGAAGGCCCTTTTTAACATCCAAAATATTACCCTTCATAATCTTCTCCACCATTGGTGTATCCTCCCTCTTGTTTTCCTTTGTTTTTTTGGTTGAAGCGATACACAAAACTGATTCTAATCTGAGGTTCTCTCCATTGAAATTCGGAATATTGTTCTAAAAAATCGGGGAGTATGGTTTTTCTTTGACTGATTCTGCTATTAAAAACATCGCTAAAATTCAAACTTAAAGAAGCCCTTTCATTAAATAAATCTTTACTAGCGGCCAAGTTCATGCTAAAAACACCTTCGCTTTTTCTTTGTGCGTTTTGTGACGGACCTCGGTAATTTGTATTGATCTGTAGATCTATTTTACCAGGCAAGGTAATCTTTTGATTTAATCTGATAAAAAATGAGGTGTTTTCAAAATCGAAATTTTGGGTAAAATTTGTAGTTGGGTTTGTGTAATCTCCGGCACTTGTAACCTTAAATAAATTAAAATCACTATTAATATTCCAAGCTTTTATAGGTCTATAGTTTAGCGTAAACTCTAAACCAACTCTTTCTTCCGTTGATAAGTTTATAGGAAACATTCTTGTAATAGGATCTCCATTATCTGTAAGCATTCCAGTATCTTCTTGTATCCGTTCCCAATTATCATCACTAATATTATAATATAGAGATGTGCTGAGTGTAAACTTATCCCAACGTTTTAAATATCCAAGATCTACTGCATCGGTGATTACTGGATTTAAAGCTACATTACCACTATATAGATTACTTTCACTAGAACGACTTGGAAATGGATTTAAACTTCTGCCTCTTGGTCTCCTTATTCGTCTGTTATACCCTAAAGTAATGTTTTCTCCGTCTTTAAATTCGAAACCTAGATTTACAGTTGGAAATAAGTTTCCGTAGCTTCTTTTGTCCTCTGCCGTTGCTGTTTGTTGCGCAATTTCAATGGAAGTGTATTCATAACGCACGCCTGCTAAAAGAGATATTTTGTTAAATTTCTGACCATATTGAAAATAAGCAGCGTTTACAAACTCTTCGTAATTGAAGGAATTATTTAAACCCACATCTGGAATTAAAGGGCCATTATTTTCAAAATCTTGTCTTTCTGTTAAATAGAAACTATTAAAAATGTCTCTATAATTCCCTCTATAACCGGCTTCATATTGAATGTTTTCTCCAACAGGATGCACATAATCAATTTGGAATAAACCACGATTTTCATCTTGATTTTCAATAACTTGCTCCAAATCGTTTAAAAGGTTTACGGATGTATCTACCTCTGTAATATTATTTAAAACATCCTCAGCTTCTGTAGAATATTGCGTGTTTATAGATAATTTTCTCCCATTTTGATCAAAATTATTTACATAATCTATGGTATACTGTATTTTTTTTTCATTTTCATCTTCGTTTTCACTTCTAAAAGTTGCTTCGTTTAAAGCACCTTCGGAATTAAATCTTTTGATATCATTTGTGGTTACATCATCATCATTTCCGCTATTAATAACAATATTTCCAATAATACTAGCATTTGGAGTAAGATAATATTCAGCCCCAATACTTGTAAACAAAGACCTGCTTAACCTTCCGAATTTTCTGCTTTCAAGAACCCTTGCATTCTGCGCAGTGGAAGAGAGAAAATTAGAATCGCTAAAAGCATACCCAGGAGTACCGTTGTATCGAAAACCCGTGTTGGTGAAAAAATTCCATTTTTTAGTTCTCCAATTTGCATTAAAAGCGCTTCCTATTCTTTCAGGAATTCCTAAATCTAACTGCAAAGAACCATTAAATCCTACCAATTTATTTTTTCTTAAAATAATGTTCAAAATACCAGCAGTACCTTCGGCATCATATCTTGCAGAAGGAGAGGTAATAACTTCTACTTTCTCAATAGCTTCGGCAGGAATTTGTCTTAGTGCATCTGCACCATTCAGACCCACTAATGCACTTGGTCTGCCATCTATCAATATGGTTACATTTCCATTTCCTCTTAAGCTCACATTTCCTTCAACATCCACTTGAACAGAAGGCACATTGCCAAGAACATCGCTAGCATTTCCTCCTCTAATTGATAAATCTTTACCAATATTAAATATTTTTTTATCTAAACGAATGTCAACAGTCGTTTTTTCTGCTACAATAACTATTTCATTTAAACCATTGGTAGCTTCTGCTAATTTAATAATTCCTAAATATTTGTCTGAAGTAATTTTTTCTTTTGGAAATTTTGCGGATTCAAAGGAAATAAAAGCAACACTAATTTGATAGGTCGCTTTTGGCATTTCTATTGAGAATTCACCATTTAAATCAGTAATTCCTCCAGAAACCTTTTCAGTTTCTGAATTTTTTATAATAATTGTAGCGTATTCTAAAGGTTGATTCGTTTTAGTATCTACTATCTTACCAGAAATATTAATACTGTTAGGATTCTTTTGTTTTTGAGAAAATAAAATGAAAACCGTAAATAAACAGCAAATGAAAAGTATTTTTTTTTTAGTCAAAACTTAAATGATTTTTAATATTGGACTGCAAAGAACATTTTTAGTTTAATCACATGAAGTTAAATAAAAGTTAAAGCGTTTAATGCAAAATAATTCTAAATAATAGTCTTGATGTTTTCTGGAGGTCTTCCAATAACTGCTTTTTCTTTATTGATAACAATTGGGCGTTCTATTAACTTCGGATTTTCTATCATCGCTGTTATTATATGAGCATCTGACATCTTTTTTCCTTTGTAATTTTCTTTCCATATTTTTTCAGTTGTTCGAACTAATTTGATAGGAGTACTATTTAATAAATGAATAATTTCAGTAATTTTTTTTACGGACAAACCGGTTTCTAAATATCTTATTACTTCAAATTCTTTTCCAGAATTTTCTAAAATAGCCAAACCCTCTCTGGATTTTTTGCACCGCGGATTGTGGTATATTTTTATCATTTTTAAATTTTTAAAGGAACAAAGGTTTGGGGACCTTAATGCACATGATTTTTTACTTTATGAGAAAGTTGCAGAGCGTACTCTTTTGTTTTTTTGATTACAGATCGTTTTTCTTTTGCCCATTCTTCATTAAATATGCTTTCAAAAAAGGACTAAGATTACCATCCATTACAGCATCTACATTCCCAGTTTCGTGGGCAGTTCTTACATCTTTCACTAATTTATAGGGATGCATTACATAATTTCTTATTTGACTTCCCCATTCGTTTTTTAATTTACCTGATTCAATTTCGTCTCTGGCAGCTTGTTGTTTTTGAAGTTCAATTTCATACAATTGAGATTTTAACATTTTCATTGCAGTTGCTCTGTTATCGTGCTGAGAACGAGAATTAGAGCAAGAAATTTGAATTCCAGAAGGTTTATGCGTCAGCTGCACTTTTGTTTCTACTTTATTTACATTTTGTCCGCCAGCGCCACTTGAACGTGCAGTCACAATTTCTATATCTGAAGGGTTTACATCTATTTCAATAGAGTTGTCTGCCACAGGAAAAACATAGACAGCTCCAAAAGTTGTGTGCCGTTTCCCATTAGAATCAAAAGGTGAAATGCGTACCAAACGATGGACCCCATTTTCTCCTTTTAACCAGCCAAAAGCGTAATCACCCTCAATTTCTATTGTAATTGTTTTAACTCCTGCAACATCACCTGCTTGATAATTAAGTGTTTTTAACTTAAAACCTTGCTTTTCTGCCCACATGGTATACATTCTGGCCAACATTTCTACCCAATCGCAACTTTCTGTTCCGCCGGCACCCGCATTAATTTGTATGGTTGCAGAAAGCGCATCGCCTTCTTCAGAAAGCATGTTTTTAAATTCTAAATCTTCTAAAAAAGTACTTGTTTTTTTAAATTGTGCTTCGACTTCTGTTGCATCCACTTCTCCCTCTTTGTAAAAGTCATACAATACATGTACATCCTCATTTAAAGTGATGGTTTTATGATAATCTTCTACCCATTTTTGTTTGAAACGCAATTCTTTCATCAAAACTTCAGCAGCTTTTGGGTCGTTCCAAAAATCTGGAGCTACCGTTTTCTCTTCCTCATTGGTAATCTCTATGAGCTTTTTATCAATCTCTAAATAAGATTTTAGTTTCTCAATTCTTTCGGTAATATCTTTTAGTTGGTCTTGTGTAATCATAAGTAGCGCAAAAATAAATGAAATTTTAAGATTTCTCGTTTTAAAAGCTGATAGTTATTGTATAGATTTATAGAAAATATAATAACCATGAAAAAAGTATTAAGTATCCTGTTTTTTATTTCCATTTCTTTCCATGGATTTTCTCAGTTTTTTCTACAAAATACGGGGGACAAACTTCAAAAAGGAATTACTAAATACGAGGGTTATTTTACGTTCTATTATGATGACAATTCTGATAAAATATTTCTTCAAATTAACCAAACGGATACAGATTTTCTTTATGTGAGATCACTTTCAGAAGGAATTGGATCTAACGATATTGGTCTAGATAGAGGACAATTAGGAGCTGGAGTTGTAGTTCATTTTAAAAAGGCAGGTAATAAAATAATGCTCATTCAACCGAATCAAGATTATAGAGCAATCACCGAAAATAGGGCAGAAAAAAAATCAGTGAAGCAAGCTTTTGCTAAATCTGTCTTACATGGTTTTATCATCAAAGAAGAGAAAAGTGGGGCTTTTTTAGTGGATGCTACTAACTTTTTTATGAGAGATGCTCATGGGGTTGCCAATCGTTTGGCAAGTAGCAAACAAGGTAGTTACAGTTTAGATAAGAGTAAATCTGCTTTTCATATGGAGCGGACAAAAGCATTTCTTAAAAATGTTGAGTTTGATGTGATGTTGACTTTTAAAGGGGCTCCAAAAGGATACAATATTAGAAGTGTAACGCCAGACGCTAGTCTGATAACGGTACATCAGCATCATTCTTTTGTGGAATTACCTGATAACAACTATATACCAAGAAAATTTGATCCACGTTCTGGTGCTAATTTAATGTCTTATTTGGATTATGCAACGCCTGTAAATCAATCCATCACAAAAAGATTTATTCGAAGACATCGCTTGGAAAAGAAAAATCCTGATGCTGAAATTTCGGAAGCAAAAGAACCGATTATTTATTATTTGGATCGAGGCACACCAGAACCCGTGCGCGCTGCTTTGTTAGATGGTGGACGCTGGTGGAATCAAGCCTTTGAGGCAGCAGGTTATAAAGATGCGTTTCAAATGAAAATGCTGCCAGAGGGCGCAGATCCTTTAGATGTGCGTTACAATATGGTGCAATGGGTGCATCGTTCTACAAGAGGTTGGAGTTATGGCGCAAGTATTTCAGATCCAAGAACTGGCGAAATAATCAAAGGGCATGTAAGTTTAGGGTCCTTAAGAATCAGACAAGATTTTTTAATAGCACAAGCTTTACAAGCACCTTATACCAATAATAATACAGCCGATGATTTTGCACTTCAAATGGCAATTGCACGAATTAGACAATTATCGGCGCATGAAATTGGACATACTTTAGGTTTTGCGCATAATTTTGCGGCAAGTACAAATAATAGAGCTTCGGTGATGGATTATCCGCATCCTAAATTTACATTATTAGACGGGAAAATTGATTTTTCAGATGCGTACGATACTAAGATTGGTGCTTGGGACAAGGTAATTGTTGCATATGCATATCAAGATTTCTCGAAAAATAAAAATGAGGTTTTAGAATTGAATACGCTTTTAGAAAATGCATTTGCAAGTGGATTAAAATACCTGTCAGACTCAGATGCAAGATCTCAAGGAAGTGCAAACGGCGCTGCTCATTTATGGGATAATGGTGGCAATATATATGATGAACTATACAATGTGTTAAAAATTAGAAAAGCAGCAATCGCTAAATTTTCTTCGGATAATATTAAAACCAATCAACCTTATTCGGTGCTAGAAGATGTGTTTGTGCCCTTGTATTTTTTCCATAGATTTCAAACAGAAGCAACGGTAAAATTAATTGGAGGTTTAAATTATAGTTATGCTGTAAAAGGTGGAAATCAAAAAGTGGTAGCGCATATTTCTGGAACTACAGAGAGAATTGCTTTGCAAGCGGTTCTAAAAACTATCGCTGTGGATGAAATTGCAATTCCGAAAGAAAAGTTAGGTCTTTTTCCACCAAGAGCAATTGGTTTTGGTAGGAGTAGAGAATCTTTTAAAAGTAACTTAGGGGTTGAATTTGATGCTTTTGGTGCAGTGGAAACAGCAAGTGAAATGACGTTAAACTTGTTATTAAACCCACAAAGGGCTTCTCGATTAATTGCACATAAAAGTCTAAACAAAAGACAATTAGGTTTACAGGAGTTGTTAGATGAATTAATTGTAAGAACCATAAGTAAAACCCACAAAGATGCCTACCACCAAGAATTACAAAATGTGATAAACAGTGCTGTTTTAGAGCAATTGTTTTATTTGGGAGCTCATAAAAACCAGTATCAGCAAGTAAATGCGATTGTATTGTTTAAATTGAATGAAATCAAATTAATTTTACAAAAGAAAGAAGCAGTAGGAATTCAAAAAATATATGATATTGCATTGATAAAAAGGATTGATGATTTTGTTGAAAATCCAACCTCATTTGAGAAAACGAATGCGTTGCAGATTCCAAATGGTTCGCCGATTGGGAGTGGTATCAATGAATAGCAAATAATTGCTTTTAAGAGTGGCATAAATGATGTGCAAAGCTTAGAAATAAACACAAGGTAAATAAATGATTATAGATTTAATTTCAGATACAGTAACAAGACCAACTAAAAAAATGTTGGAAGTAATGATGGGTGCAAAAGTTGGTGATGATGTTTTTAAAATGGATCCAACGGTAAATGAATTACAGGAAAAGGCAGCTGCCATGTTTGGAATGGAAGATGCTTTATTTTTCCCTTCCGGAACCATGGCAAATCAAACCGCAATAAAATTACATACGCAACCGGGAGATCAGCTAATTTGCGACAAATATGCACATGTTTTTAATTATGAAGGTGGAGGTGCAGCTTTTAACTCTGGTGTAACTTGCAAGTTAATTGATGGAAATAGAGGAATGTTTACGGCGGAACAATTACGACAAGCAGTTGCTGGCAGAGCGGATATTCATGTCCCATATGCTCGTTTGGTCTGTGTAGAAAACACAACAAACAAAGGAGGCGGAGCTTGTTGGGATTTTGCTGAGTTAGAGAAAGTTCAAAAAGTTGCCAAAGAAAGTAATTTGGCTTTTCATTTAGATGGAGCGCGGATCTTTAACGCTTTGGTGGCCAAAAATGAGACTCCCGAACAATATGGACAGTTGTTTGACACCATTTCAATTTGTCTTTCTAAAGGTTTAGGAGCGCCAATTGGTTCTATATTATTGGGGTCTAAAATCCATATTGCAAAGGCTTTAAGAATTCGAAAATTGTTTGGTGGGGCAATGAGGCAAGCTGGTTTTTTAGCTTCTGCAGGAATTTATGCCTTAGAGAATCACATCGCACGTTTGGCAGAAGATCATAAAAAAGCAAAAGAAATAGGTGTCCTTTTAGAGGCTGCTCCTTATGTTACAGAAGTGGCGTTGATTGAAACCAATATTGTTATTTTTTATGTTGATGAAAACATAGGTGTTGACAATTTTATTCAAAAAATGAAAGACAAAAATATTTTGTTAATGCCAATGGGGGAGGGAAGAATTAGAATTGTCACACATTTAGACTATACAAATGACATGCACAAAATCTTGTTAAAGGAACTCAAGAGCTTTAAAGGATAAAACAAATAACTATAGTAATTTAAGATGCAATATTATAAAACTTGTTTATTGCAGTAGATGGGTTTTGTGATTCTGAAAATTGATGGACTAATACCTCAGAAAACTAAATACTGAAGCATTTCTGATATCAAAGTTCATACTGGCATCACAAACGCTGTATAAAAATGGTTAATTTAAAACTAGACGCGGCTTAAGCCTGCCTTTAATGCCAAACTATTTAAAGAATTATAATAGCAGTTAACAGAAGTTTGATAAATTATGTATTTCTAAAACTAATTTTAAAACTGAGTCAAAGCTGCACTTTGTTTCAAAAATTTGCTTTCTGAATAAATGAAATCAAAGAGAAACTAAGAGAGAGAAAGAGCAATGGGTTTTGCATAAAAGAGTCTTTTTTAATCTTCGTCGTTTAATTTTGCAAGTTCTTTGTAATTATTTTTTAATTTCTTGAGTAAAAAACCATAAAGTAATTGATAAAAAAGTCCCATCACTGCTAAGATTAAAAGCGTAGCAATAAGAGTTGCAAATATTATTAAAATAATTTGTTTGTTGCTTAAATGGTCAAAATTAGTATTTATTGAGGCTATGGTGATAACAATCATAACTAAAGCCATATACCCCAGATTAAATAAAACATAATTCTGAACTGCTTTTCTAGTTTTAATTATTTTTTTCATTAAGGTTCTTGTGGAATCCGTAGTAGAAATTCTTTTATAATTCAAATAGAAGATCGCTAAAAAGTAAAATAAGATTCCATATGCTGCAATTTGAGCATAAAAGATAAAGTTTTCTAAACCTAATTTTTTATATTCAGTATTCGCTTGATCCATATCTACAAAAAAGTAGAGAGAATTTAAGATTACAAATTCAAGAATACCAATAATAAAAATCCATTTTACAATAGATGAAGATCGTGATTGCGCCAACTTGTAAATATCTAAGGTGGAGCGCTTGCTAATTTCTTCTGGTTGATTTTTCCAAGCTTTTTTATAGTTGTCTAGTAAATCCATATTTATGGGTTTAAGATATTTTTTAATTTTTCTTTTGCTCTGTTCATCTTTACTCTCGCATTTACATTGCTTATTCCCAGTGTTTCAGATATTTCTTTATAAGGTTTGTCCTCTAGATATAAAAAAATTAGTGCTTTGTCGATATCATTTAATAAATGAATGGCTTCGTACAGTGCCTTTAATTGAACTTCTTCAGTATCATCATAATCTGTAGCTTTCATTTTAAATGCAACATCACTAAAATCTTGTGTCTTTACTTTTCTAGTAGATTTTCTATATAATGAAATTGCGGTATTTAAGGCTACTCTATACATCCAGGTACTAAATTTAGAATCTCCTCTAAATTGGGAGTAGTTTTTCCAAACCTGAATCGTTATTTCTTGAAATAAATCGTTATGCGCATCGCTATGTGTAGTGTAAATTCTACAAATTTTATGCACAATATTCTGATTTGACTTAAAGTCCGATAAAAATTTATTTTCTAAATCTTTTAACACTCTTAAATTGGTTAATTACTAATGAGTAGTGCAATTATAAAAATTGTTACAATTTGCATAAAAAATATTTTTATGCATTAAAAACAGTTATATTTGTGTTGTTTACCCCTAAATTAATTAAATGAACACTATTAAGCAAGATTTTACTATAAAAGATTTAGAAAATATATCTGGAATCAAAGCGCACACCATACGCATATGGGAAAAAAGATATAATATATTAGAACCAAAAAGAACAGGTACCAATATTAGATATTATTCTCATAAAAACTTGCGAAAGCTTCTCAATGTTGTTTTGCTAAGTAAAAACAACCATAAAATATCGATAATTGCAAAAATGTCTGAGGAACAAATTTTGATGCAATCTCGAGAAGTTTCCTTTGCTATTGCAATAAATGATGCCGCAATTAATGCTTTTAAACTGTCTATGTTTCAGTTTGACAAAGTTTTATTTAATAATACTTATCACAAATTATTAAGTAAAATGAACTTTAAGGAAATCTTTAAAGATGTATTTATTCCATTTTTGCAACATATTGGTTTGCTCTGGCAAACAGATACTATACTGCCATCGCATGAGCACTTTGTATCTAATTTAATTGCTCAGAAGATACACGTAAGTACAGAGAATTTAGAGCACGAAATTAAAAAGTCTAAAAAAGTGTATGTATTATTTCTCCCAGAAAATGAAATTCACGAATTAGGTTTACTGTATTTAAATTACGAACTTGTATTAAGAGGAAATCAAACAGTATATCTAGGTCAAAATCTGCCTTTAGATAATTTAGATCATTTTTTTAAACAGGATAAAGAGTTTTGTTTTGTCACTTCATTAACGATTCAACCTTATGACTCCAAGCTACGCGAATACTTTGAAGAGATTGAAACTATTCTTCACAAAACAAAACACGAGTTTATAGCAATTGGCAGAAAGACTTCGCTCATAAAAAATATTGAATACAAATTCAATGTTACTTTTTTTGACACTGTATTAGATTTGTTAAAAATTTTATAATTTTATTTATCTCTTTAGTTTTGTTTAGTTTTTTGATATCTTTGTTGAACATATATATTTAATGAGAAAAGACATTTATATTATCGGTTCTGGTTTTTCAGCACTATCAGCTTCCTGTTATTTAGCAAAAGAAGGTTACAATGTTACTGTATTAGAAAAAAATGATACCTTAGGTGGAAGAGCAAGACAATATAAAAAAGATGGGTTTACATTTGATATAGGACCTTCTTGGTATTGGATGCCAGACGTTTTTGAACGTTTTTTCGCAGACTTTGGTAGAAAGCCTTCGGACTACTATACGCTAGATAAATTAAGTCCAGGTTACGAAGTTTATTTCGGAGAAAATTCTTCGTTAAAAATTTCCGATAACTTAGAAGACATCTATAAAATGTTTGAGGAAGAAGAGAAAGGAAGTGCAAAGCACCTAAAATCTTTCTTAGATTCTGCTAAGGAAAATTATGAAATAGCCGTTTTAGATATCGTCTATAAACCCGGTATTTCTCCGCTAGAATTAGTTACAACCAAAACTGTGGCTAGAGTTACTCAGTTCTTTTCTACGGTAAGAAAACAGGTTAGAAAAAATATTAAGAGTCCTAAATTAATTAAAATTTTAGAATTTCCGGTATTATTTTTAGGTGCAAAACCAGACAATACTCCAGCTTTTTATAATTTTATTAATTATGCAGACTTCGGATTAGGTACTTGGCACCCAAGAGGAGGTATGTATAAAATTATCGAAGGTATGGTTTCACTGGCTACCTCTTTAGGCGTAAATTTTGAGGTAAATGCAAACGTAGAGAAAATTTTTACAGACGCACAAAACAATGTTTCTGGCTTGCTTGTAAATGGCAAGACTATTGACACGTCGTTGGTCTTAAGTGGTGCAGATTACCATCATACTGAAACATTATTAGACGAAAATTTAAGACAACATTCCGAGAAATATTGGGATAAAAAAACATTTGCACCTTCCTCTTTGTTGTTTTATGTTGGTTTTGATAAAAAAATTAAAAATGCAAGTCACCATACGCTGTTTTTTGACACAGATTTTGATTTGCATGCAGCAGAAATTTATGACAATCCGAAATGGCCAACAGATCCATTATTTTATGCTAATTTCACCTCAATGACAGATGTTACTTCTGCTCCAGAGGGCAAAGAAGCTGGTTTTTTCTTAATGCCTTTGGCACCAGGGATTGAAGATACAGCTGAGCTAAGGGAAGCGTATTTTCATAAAATTATAGATAGGTTTGAGAAATTAACAGATCAAGAAGTTAAAAAAAATGTGATCTTTAAAAAATCATTCTGTGTAAACGATTTTAAAGAGGAGTATAATTCATATAAAGGAAATGCATATGGAATGGCAAATACATTGTTACAAACTGCTTTTTTAAGACCCAAAATTAAAAGTAGTAAGGTAAATAATTTGTATTTTACAGGACAATTAACGGTTCCTGGTCCAGGAGTTCCGCCAGCATTAATTTCTGGAAAAATAGCATCAGAGTTAATTAAAAAAAACAAGTAGTACTATGAAAGAGTTATTTGACACTGTTTCTAATGATTGTAGCAAACTAGTTACTGAAAAATACAGTACTTCTTTTTCTATGGCTGTAAATATGTTGTCTCCAAAAATAAGGACAGATATTTACAATATTTATGGCTTTGTCCGTTTTGCAGATGAAATTGTAGATACTTTTCATGATTATGACAAAGAACTACTAATGAAGCATTTTGAGCGTGATTATTACTTCGCTAAAGAACATGGCATTAGTTTAAATCCTATTTTAAATTCTTTTCAGCAAACGGTAAATAAATACCATATTCCTGACGAAATGATTCAAGCTTTCTTGAAAAGTATGAAAGCAGATTTACACAAAACAGAATATACGACCAAAGAAGAGTATGATGAATATATTTATGGATCTGCGGATGTGGTTGGTTTAATGTGTTTGAAAGTGTTTGTAAATGGAGATGACGCAATGTACAATCGCTTAAAAGATGCTGCAATGCGATTAGGTTCAGCGTTCCAAAAAGTAAATTTTTTAAGAGATCTAAAGGATGATTATGAAGTTTTAAATCGTTCTTATTTTCCGAATATTGACTTAGGAAAATTAGATACAGCATCAAAACAATTAATCATTGAAGAAATTGAAGCAGATTTTGATTTCGCATTTAAAAACGGAGTTTTAAAATTACCTGTAGAAGCTAAGTTCGGCGTTTATATGGCGTATAGATATTACAGAAGATTACTTACAAAACTAAATAATATACCTTCAGAAAAAATCATGGATACCAGAATTCGAATTTCTGATCCAATGAAAATAAATTTATTAGCAAGAAGTTATGTGAAGTACAAATTAAAAATGATATAAGATGATGTTCGCTTTAATTAGTATTGGTGTTTTTTTAAGTATGGAAGGGGTCAGTTGGTGCACGCACAAATACGTAATGCATGGTTTCGGTTGGTATTTACATGAAGATCATCATCAGCCAAAATATAAGGGTTTTGAAAAGAATGATGCTTTTTTTGTAATATTTGCCATTCCAAGCATGCTCTTGTTTTATTTCAGTTCATTTGCAGGATACTCTTATTTATCCTACATGGGTTTAGGTATTTTAGGCTATGGAATTGCGTATTTCTTGATACACGATGTGTTAATCCATCAGCGTTTTAAATGGTTTAAAAATACAAACAATAGGTATTTAAAAGGGCTTCGAAAAGCACATAAAATACATCATAAAAATATGCATAAAGAAAAAAGTCAATGTTTTGGAATGTTGCTTGTTCCTCTGAAGTACTTTAAAAAACCTAAATTGAATTAAATATTCAATAAAAAACGGGTTGTAGAAAAATAATTGTTTTTTTTTGAACTATTTTAACTTAATCTCTTATTCTAAATTTCAATTTACGTAAGCTTTTTTTCTAGCGCTTTAAATAATAAACGTGTTGGATATTTCCCTCATACAGTATTTAAAGATAAATGATGAATACTCTTTTTAAGAGAATTTTATTTTGAACATCAGATGCAAAGGTTCTTGCTTTCATTTAATCTATAGTTTTCTGATACGCTGCTCTAAAAGACTAGCCTTTATGTATTAATGTCATCAATCGCAAAATAGGTATTCATACTTTTCTTCATTTAAATTAATAATCTTTTTCGTAATTGTAAGTTTTTTTTATTTGGACGTCTACATGCTATATAATCTTACTTTCAACTAAAAAACACAACTAAAAATAAATGAAGTTTTTAAAAATTATTACATTATTTGGGCTGGTATTAACTTTTACTAATTGTAATCCTATTTTTGAGTATAGCGTTTATGAAGCAGATGTAAAAACAGCTCACAAAAATACGACAGCAAAAAATATTAAATTACTTGAAAATACCAAATTAGAATCCCAAGATTTTAAATTTGCTTTCATTACAGATGTTCATTATTTTTATAACAATCTTAGAAGAGTAATTGAAGATATTAATAAAAATAAGGCTATTTTATTCGTAATCTTTGGCGGTGACATTGCAGATCAAGCGCTTTTAAAAGAATATGAGATTTTTTCTGATATCATGCAAAATCTTAACAAGCCTTACTTTACAGTTATAGGAAATCATGATTACAATTCAAATGGAAGTATCATCTACAAAGAAATGTTTGGCGATTATAATTATTCCTTTGAGTTTAATAACAACAAGTTTGTCCTTTTTGATGATATCATATGGGAAAGTAATAAAGATCCAGATTTTGATTGGTTGTCATTAGAGTTAAGCGATCATGCAGAGTTTAATCAAGTATTTGCATTTGCGCATATTCCTGTTGATGTTAGCAATGATTTACCAGCAGATATGAAAGAAACATATAGGTCAATAATGATCGATAATAATGTTTCACTTTCTACACACGGTCACACACACAGCTATTTTTATGAAGCGGGTAAAGTAGATTATTTAATAGTACCTGCCCTTAAGGAACCCACATATGGTGTTATACATGTGAAGGATGATCTGTTTAATATTGAAATTATAGAATTGTAAATTAAAATGAAGATTAAAAAGAGACTTTCAGTATTTATAATACTCTTATTTTTTACCAAATTATATGCACAAGAACCCAATTTAGTGAAAGACCAAGCTTGGTATATCCCAGATTATGTAAAAATGCAATTTGCAGGGAATATAGGTGTTGTATCTGTGGGTGCAGGCTATCAATTATTTGATAAGGTATTGTATTCAGAGTTGTTATATGGGTATGTTCCAGAATCAGTTTCTAAAGCTGCCAAAATACACTTAATCACTATAAAGAATACATTCCCTATTTTTAGAAAAGAAATAGGTAAGAACTTAACAATAACTCCAATAGCTGGTCTTACAACAACGATAGATATAGGTACAACTACATTTACGACACTTCCAAGTAAGTATCCCGCTGATTACTATATTCCAACGGCTTTTCACTTTACGCTTTTTGGTGGCGTTATGATTCATAAAGATTTTAGAAAGCCAAAAATAATAAAAGGAGTAGATTTTTATGTTGAACTGGGAACTGTAGAAACGTATCTTTGGTATGCAATTACATCAAAAGAAGTTCGTCTAATTGACATATTTAGTACTTCTTTTGGAGTTAATTTTTATTTTTAAAAATAAAAATTAAGGATGCTACAAATTAGAACCTTGGTTACAACTTGTAGACAATGGTTTTTATTTTATTATTGAAAACAATTTTATTGCTTTGGGTATTTCTATCTAATTTTATCCAAACATAAATTAGGCATACTACCAACGTTAGAATGTTGTTTCCCTAAATGGGGTGTATAATTTCCCGATTGTACTTGAGCGCCAATTTGCTTCTCTAAAATACATCATAAAAACATGTATAAAGAAAAAAAGTGCGTGTTTTGGAATGTTATTTGTACCTTTTAAATACTTTAAACGTCCAAAAATCAGTATCTCTTAGATACTTCTATATTGGTTTTTATCAGTGCAACATTTTTATAATATTAAAAAAAAAATGAGATTTTTAAAATAGTGAAACGTAATTTTTTATCGAAAACAATTGTGGTCATCATTTTTTTATTCCAGATGTAATTTTTGCTATGAGATGTTCTTTACTCTAAAATTTTTTAAACTCAATAACAAAAGTATAGGTTTAATGTCGTTATTTTTTAAATTTGGTGTAACTTACTCTTATTTATCAAAATTCAAATTATAATAAATGGAACATGATAACAAGTTAGATAATACGCTGTCACGTTTAATTAATGATCCCTTAAGTATCGTTTCTATATTATTTCTTGGTACTGTATTTATTAACATAACTTATGTAGTCTTCCCTTTATTTGTGAATACGATCATAAAAAACCCTTTTTTTCCTGAGTATTTCACAACGTTTAAAATGGGGTTTCCATATCTATTTCTTGGAGTATTAGTTTTTATAAGATCTAAAATAGCATATTTTATGGGAGTTTTGATTTCATTCTTACTTATGATACATCCCATTGTTTTTGATAATGCATATTTTGTAATTACGTTTTATCTCTTCTTATGGTTGTTTGTTAAAGATGAAAATCATTCTATCTTTTTGGGAAGATTGCTTATTAGTTTTATTTTTTTTGGAGCAGCTGTGGGGAAATTAACTCCAGGATGGATGTCGGGAGAACAATTAAATAATATTGTAATTCTAAGAAAAATACCGAGTGTATCTCTAGTTATTATTGGAGAGTTTCTAGTTGCGATTTCCTTTTTACTCCCTTTTTATATAGCTTCTTTAATCTCTATTTTTATTTTAATTGGGATGACTTTGTCAATGGATAATGGGGTCATAATAAGTGCAACACAACCTATTTTAGGTATGATTTTAACATTTTTGTCTATTGTTTCAATGAAAAAAAGTGAATTAAAGCTCTATTTTCATCAAGACCAAAAACATTCAAATTTCGTGTATTTATTTTTTGAGATATTTAAAATTAATAATATAACATTGATTAAGTTTAAAAATGATAATATTGTGAAGAGTGCTAAAAGCATGCTAGTAAAGAAAGGCTACATAATTCAAGGTCAAAATGAAAATGGGGAGTTTCTTTATGGTTTTGATTGTTATGCTGAGATTATTTCCCGTACAGCTTTGTTAGCATTTTTATTTCCTTTGTTTAAATTAAAGAATCATACATTTATTAGCAGATGAAATATGCAAGAATAGCGGTGTATCTTATGGTTGTTGTGTATACTTTATTGGCACTTTTGAAACCAAAAAAAATATACGTAGATCGTTTTACACATGATATTGGTTTTATAGAATGGGCCTTACTTCAACCCTTTCCAACCATGTATTCTTCGGAAAGTATTTTAAAGGTATCGTTTGGTAGGGATCGTTCAGTTTGGTATCTATGTCACCACCCTATGAAGCCCATAATAAACAGAAATTATATTTTTTTAGATTCTGTAACTTATGAACTTACGGTTAGGTATCGAGGATATAAAACGGTAAAGAAGTTTATCGTTTTTAAGGATAGTCTTTATACTAGCTTGGAGTAGCCGAAGTATTACTAGTTTAAAAATTTAAACGTACTAGGGCACAGTATTTTTTTTTATTAATTTTTAAAGAGCAATCACAAACTTCTCTTCCATAACCAACACCATGTGTATCTATTTTTGTCTTGAACAAACAAAAATGAATTTATTTCGGATATTTTTTACGAATTTTATTTAAACTCAAATTATGAATACTTCCTGTATGGGAATGTTGTTTTCCTAAGTCTGGTTTGTAAGTTCCCGCTTGTACTTGATCTCCAATTTGTTTATAAGCTTCTCTAAAAGGCATTCCCTCAACTACTAAATTATTAATACTATCTACTGTAAACAAATATTGATATTTTTCATCAGTCAAATCAATATCTTTTACAATAACTTGTTGGATGGAATAATTTAGAATGTCTAAAATATTCTTTACTTCCTCAAAAGCATTGATCATATTTTCTTTTAATAATTGATAATCTCTGTGATAACCAGTGGGCAAGTTGTTTGTGATTAAAATCATTTCTGTTTGTAAAGCTTGAATCTTATTGCATTTTCCACGGATCAATTCAAAAACATCTGGATTTTTCTTATGCGGCATAATACTACTTCCAGTTGTTAATTCGTCGGGAAATGAAATGAAATTAAAATTCTGACTCATATATAAACAGACATCCATCGCAAAACGAGACAGGGTATTGCACAAACCTCCTAAGGCAGAGGCGATAGAACGTTCGCTTTTTCCCCTAGTTAATTGGGCAGCAACCACGTTGTATTTTAAGGTAGCAAAGTTCAATTCCTTTGTGGTTAATTCTCTATCAATAGGGAAAGAACTGCCGTATCCAGCAGCAGAGCCTAAGGGATTTTGATCGACCACTTTTGAGACTGCATTTAACATATATACGTCATCTATTAGTAGTTCTGCATACGCAGAAAACCACAATCCGAATGAGGATGGCATGGCCACTTGTAAATGCGTATAACCAGGTAGTAAGCTTTCTTTGTGGGTTTCTGCCAAACTTAAAAGGGTATCAAAAAGTGTTTTTGTTTTATGGTTAATATCCGCTAAATTTTCTTTGTAGTACAATTGAAGCGCAACTAAAACTTGATCATTTCTAGAGCGGGCAGTATGAATTTTCTTACCAACTTCACCTAATTTATGGGTCAATTCCCATTCAATTTTTGAATGCACATCTTCAAAGGATGCTTCAATGACAAAGGTTCCGTTCTTAATATCAGCTTCTATTTCTTTCAAACCTCTTTTTAAATCTTTCAATTCGTTTGCAGTAATAATTCCAACAGAAGCTAGCATTATCGCGTGTGCTAAAGAAGCTTGAACGTCATATTTTGCAATATGCATGTCAATTTCTCTGTCATTACCAACTGTAAATTTTTCTATTTGTTTGTCTATTGAAAATCCTTTGTCCCAAAGTTTCATATGTTGTATGTTTACTTGTTTATTGTGTGCCTATTAAAGCGTGTAATTGTTTGAAATACTGTCAATTAAACAGTTCAATGATTATACGAATAAACATTTTTCCAACAATTCAATATAAATACGAATTCCTTCCTCAATTTCAGCAAGATAAATAAATTCGTCTGCAGAATGAGAACGTGTACTATCTCCAGGTCCTAATTTTAGAGATTGACAACTTAAAACGGCTTGATCTGACAAGGTTGGAGAACCATAGGTTTCTCGACCCATTGCTATTCCTGTTTTTATTAAATCGTGACTTGTTGAAATAGAAGAAGAGTTTAATCGTAAGCTTCTTGGAGTAATTTTTGTACAAGGCGATTTTTCTTGTAAAATAGCTGCAATTTCATGATTAGAATACGCATCATTTACACGAACATCAATCACTAAATCTACATGTGCGGGAACCACATTGTGCTGAGATCCTGCCGAGATTTGAGTTACGGTCATTTTTACATCTCCTAAAGCTTCAGAAGTTTTTTCGAACTTAAAATCTTTAAACCATTGTAGTACTTCAATGGTATTATAAATTGCATTGTTATTATTTGGGTGTGCAGCATGACTTGGAGTTCCTTGAACAACGGCGTCTAAGACGATCAAACCTTTTTCTGCGACTGCTAAATTCATTAAAGTGGGTTCTCCAACGATTGCCACATCAATATGCGGAATGATTGAAAGCATGCTATTCAAACCATCAGGACCACTATTTTCTTCTTCTGCAGAGGCTACAATTACTACATTGTATTTTAAGTTTTCCGCTGCATAAAAATTAGTAAAAGTTGCGAGTAAGGAAACCAAACACCCACCTGCATCATTACTTCCTAAACCGTATAGTTTTCCATCGGCAACAACTGCTTTAAAAGGATCTTTTGTATAGGCTGAATTTGGTTTTACGGTGTCGTGATGCGAGTTTAATAGAAGGGTTGGTTTGCTTTCATCAAAATATTTATTGGTTGCCCAAACATTATTCTTCGTTCTTTTAAATGGGATTTCGTTTTCTAGAAACCAAGCTTCAATAAGTTTGGCTGTATTTTTTTCTTCTTGTGAAAATGATTGCGTTTCAATCAAATTTTTTAAAAGAGAAATTGCGTTTTCTGTTAATTTTTCAATGCTCATTTTATAATGTGATTGTTGTATAATTATCGTTTTCTTTTGTCAACATGGAGGTATTCCCCATATGCACCTTGGATACTCCACTTTTTAAAGCCTCAAAACAATTTTCTAGTTTTGGTAACATTCCGTCAGCAATAATTCCGTCTTCTAACAACGTCTTATAGGCTTTGGAATTGATGTGTTTTATTACTGAACCTTCATCCTTAAGATCTCTTAAAACACCATGCAACTCAAAACAATAATAAATGGATGTTTCATAAATTTTGCTCATACCAATAGCCAGCTGACTCGCAATGGTATCTGCATTGGTATTTAGCAATTGTCCATTTCCATCATGTGTAATTCCACAAAAAACAGGGGTAAAGTTCGCTCTGATAAGTGTATCAATAGCATTGGATGCAACTTTGTTTACATCACCAGCAAAACCATAATCAATTGTTTTTACAGGTCTTTTAGTTGCCTGAATACTATTTGCATCTGCACCACTTAAACCAATGGCATTGCTCTGTAATGCTTGTAGTTTTGCCACGATATTTTTGTTGACTAACCCCCCATAAACCATCGTAATTACTTCTAAAGTTTCAGCATCTGTAATACGTCTGCCTGCTTTCATTTTAGAGGGTATTCCTAATCTTGATGCCATCTGTGTTGCACGTTTTCCACCACCATGTACTAATATTTTCTTTCCTTCTAAATTAGAAAATATTCTTAGAAAAGCATTTAAAGAAGTGTCATCTTCAATGATATTTCCTCCAATTTTTATGATGGTTAGTTTTTCTTTAGACATTTTCTAGTATCTTTTTTAAAACCAATTGCGCAGCAAAAGTTCTGTTATTTGCTTGTTGAATTACCAATGAGTTTTCCGAATCTAAAACGTTATCTTCTACCACAACATTTCTTCTTACCGGCAGACAATGCATAAACTTTGCAGCGCCAATTTTATTTTTGGTAAGCATCCAATCAGAAGTTATGTCTATTATTTTCCCGTAATCTTCATAGGAACTCCAGTTTTTAGTATATACAAAGTCTGCATTTTCTAATGCTTCCTTTTGTTGGTGATAAATTGGTGTTTCTTTCGTTATTGCTGGATTTAAATTATAGCCTTCAGGGTTTGCAATCACAAACTCTACATCCATTTTTTGCATTGCTTGTACAAAACTGTTTCCAACAGAGTGCGGCAAAGCTTTTACGTGTGGTGACCAGCTTAAAACTACTTTCGGTTTCTTTTTAGTTGTATTCTCAGAGATAGTAATAGCGTCTGTCAAGCCCTGCAAAGGATGCCCAGTTGCACTTTCCATACTAATAATAGGCACAGATGCAAATGCCATAAAAGATTTTAAAACATGTTCAGATTCATCTTTTTCCTTGTCTGTTAATGTAGGAAAAGCTCTAACGGCGATCACATCACAATATTGAGATACAACCGCAGCAGCCTCTTTGATATGTTCTGATGTGGTTCCATTCATAACAGCGTCATCTTCAAATTCAATTTCCCATGCATCACCGGAAACATTCATCACAATAGGATTCATTCCTAAATTTAAAGCTGCTTTTTGTGTGCTTAAGCGCGTTCGTAAACTTGTATTAAAAAACAACAAGCCTAACGTTTTGTTTTTTCCTAATTCGATGTTCTTTAAAGGATTTGATTTTATTTCTTTGGCCTCTTTGATCCAAGTGTTTATGTTGTCAATATCATTTATAGAGGTGTAATTTTTCATATACTTTTATTTAGATGTTGCTTCGAATCAATGGGATAAGACAAATTTATTTTTGTAGGTAGCATTGATCGCTGTTATTAATTTAATTCACTTATTAGCGCTTTAAAAAAGAGGTCTATATGTTCTTTTTTAACGGTTAAAGAGGGGAGTATTCGAATGACATTTGGGTTCTTGGCACCTCCTGTAAAAATTTTATGGGTGTAAATCAGTTTTTTACGAAGGTCTGCAATGGGGAAGTCAAATTCTAAACCTAGCATCAACCCACGTCCTTTTACTTTTTTTAATTTTGGAATGACTTTTGCTTTTTCCATAAAATAGGCTGAAATGTCTTTGACATTTTCCATTAAATTTTCTTCCTCAATTACTTTTAATACCGCCAAAGAAGCAACACAAGCCAAATGATTTCCACCAAAAGTAGTTCCTAACAATCCAAAAGAAGCTTTGATTGATGGGTGTATTAAAATACCACCAATAGGAAAACCATTTCCCATTCCTTTAGCAATCGGAATAATATCTGGATTTATATGATACTTTTGAAAAGCGAAAAAATCGCCAGTTCTTCCAAAACCAGACTGAACTTCATCCGCAATAAAACAGGTATTGTATTTTTTGCACAAAGCATCTGCACCTTCATAAAATTCAGCAGTGCTCTCATCTAAACCACCAACACCTTGAATAATTTCAATGATTACTGCACAAACATCATTTTTAGACAATGCTTTTTCTAGACCTAATAAATCACCTAATTCTAAGATTTCAACTTCTTGTTGTGCGTTTATAGGGGCAATAATTTTAGAATTGTCGGTAACCGCTACAGCGGCAGATGTTCTACCATGAAATCCGTTTTTAAAAGCGACTACTTTTTTCTTATTTGTATGAAAAGATGCTAATTTTAAAGCGTTTTCATTTGCTTCTGCACCAGAATTGCATAAAAATAGTTCATATTTTTCACAGCCAGAAAGTGCTTCAATAGTATTGGCTAATTGTGTTTGTAATGGATTCTGAATTGCATTTGAATAAAAACCCAATTTGCCAACTTGGTTTGTAATTGCATCCACATATTTTGGATGTCCATGCCCGATAGAAATCACTGCATGTCCTCCGTATAAGTCTAAATATTCTATATTATTTTCATCATAAATGTAGACTCCCTTCGCGGAAACAGGGGTCACATCATACAATGGGTACACATTAAATAAAGGCATGTTCTTAGTTTTTTAGTAGGTTTATTTTATTAAAAGAGGTATTGATCCCTTTAATTAAGGATGCGCTTAATCCTTGGTGTTCCATTTCGTTTAAACCTTCAATGGTACATCCTCCTGGAGTGGTTACACGGTCTATTTCTACTTCTGGATGATTGCCAGATGCCTTCAACAAGCTTGCAGCACCAAAACAAGTTTGCATTGCTAATTCATGGGCTATAGGTGCTTCAAAACCTAGCTGAATGGCAGCTTGTGTTGTGGCTCTAATTAAACGCATCCAAAAGGCAATGCCGCTGGCACAAATAACTGTTGCAGCCTGCAATTGTTCTTCGGGAATTTCAATAGAAACACCTAAACCATTGAAAATAGTTTTTGCGAAAGCTATTTTTTGTTTTCCTTTGGTATTCGGAGAAAGACAGGTCATCGATTGTTCTACTGCAGCAGCAGTATTTGGCATCGCGCGAATAATACATGTATCTACCCCAACAATAGCTTCAATTTTTGCAATAGAGAAGCCCATAATAGCGGAAATTAAAACATGTCTTTCTGTTAATAGTGCTTTTGCCTTTTCTAGTAAATCTTCGAAATGCCGAGGTTGAACCGCAAAAATTAAAATGTCAGAATTTTTAATAGCTTCTTCATTATCTGACGTTAAAATTACTGCACTAGATGCGTTAAATCCTTTGATAGAATTTAGGTTTCTTTTTGTCAAATATAATGAATGCACCCCCTTATTCTTTAACAAGCCTTTTGCTATGGACTGACCCAAACTTCCCGTTCCAATAATTGCTACTTTCATAATTGTTAGTTTTTTTTTTGGTTGGTACTTGTTTGTTCTAAAAATAAGCAAGCACACATCAAAAAGTATTTCTAGAAATAACTGGCTTTTAAATTCAATCCTAACGTTTCGTCAAAACCATACATTAAATTTAGATTTTGAACTGCTTGTCCCGAAGCTCCTTTTAAAAGATTATCAATGGTACTTGTGATTAGTAATTTATTTCCATGTTTCTCTAAGTGAAGCAGACATTTATTGGTGTTTACTACTTGTTTTAAGTGAATTTCTTCTTCAGAAATAAATGTAAAAGGGGCATCTTTATAATAGGCTTGGTACATTTTGATGGCTTCCTGAATACTACCGTCAAACTTTGTGTAGGTAGTCGCAAAAATTCCTCGAGAGAAATTTCCCCGATTTGGTACAAAGTTTATTTCAGCAGTAGCAGTAGTCTGTAATAGCGCTACCGTTTGATTAATTTCTTTTAAATGTTGATGATTAAAGGCTTTGTAATGAGAGAAGTTATTATCTCTATTCGTAAAATGTGTGCTTGCTGACAATGAAGTTCCTGCGCCAGTTGCCCCTGTGACTGCATTTATATGCACATCGTGCTGTAACAATCCGTTTGCAGCCAAAGGTAAAATTGCCAATTGTAAAGCCGTTGCAAAACAGCCAGGATTTGCAATGTATTTTGCTTTTTTTATCGTTTCTTTTTGTAGTTCTGGTAAACCATAGACAAATTCTTTTCTTTCGAAATTTTTATCAGCAAGCAATCTGAAATCTGTACTTAAATCGATGATTTTTGTATTTTCAGAAAAAGTGTTTTTTTGTAAAAAAGAAGTTGAATTTCCATGACCTAAGCATAAAAATAATACATCAACATCGGTATTAATTGCGTTCGTAAAAAGGAGTGTTGTTGTACCAATTAAATCTTGATGTACTTTATAAATTTTGTTCCCAGCATTAGAGGTACTATACACAAAATTGATGTTTGTTTCTGGATGATTTAATAACAATCTGATCAACTCTCCTGCGGTATATCCTGCGCCCCCAATAATTCCTACTTCTAACATATTTAAGAATTTACTTGTTGATATATTTTATTTTGATTTCCTAAAATCTTTATGAAACCTTTTGCATCATCTGCGGTCCAAGCCTTATTTTCTTCGCCATACGTGCTAAATTCACTAGACATTAAATCGTGTTTAGAAATAAGACCGTCTAATGAAAAGTGATACGGTTTTAAAGTAACCACAACACTACCAGAAACCATTTTTTGAGAACTCTGTAAAAAAGCTTCCATATCTCTCATTACAGGATCTAAATATTGACCTTCATGTAAATGCATTCCATAGAAACTAGACACATATTCTTTGTGTTGCAGTTGCCATTTTGTGGCGGTATGCTTTTCTAATAAATGGTGTGCTTTTATAGTTATTAAGGCAGCAGCGGCTTCAAAACCAACTCTTCCTTTAGTACCAACAATAGTATCACCAACATGCATATCTCTACCAATTGCATAGCTTGCTGCAATGTCATTTAGTTTTTCAATGTTTATTTCTGGTTTATTTTTTGTTCCATTAAAAGCAACAAATTCTCCGTTTTCGAAAGTCAATGTTACTTTTTCTTCCCCTTCTTTTTTTAATTGCGAAGGATAGGCTTCCATTGGCAATGGTTTTTCAGATTTTAAAGTTTCAGCACCACCAACACTTGTTCCCCAAAGTCCTTTATTCACTGAATATTTAGATTTTTCCCAAGACATATCAATGCCGTTTTCTTTTAGATAATTTATTTCTTGCTGTCTGGTTAAACTTCCGTCTCTAATAGGGGTTATAATTGTAATATCGGGTGCCAACGTTTGAAAAATCATGTCGAATCTTACTTGATCATTGCCTGCACCTGTGCTTCCATGCGCAATATATGCTGCACCAATACTTTTTGCATATTCAGCAATTTCAATAGCTTGAATAATTCTTTCTGCGCTTACAGAGAGCGGATAGGTGTTGTTCTTTAAGACATTACCAAAAATTAAATATTTCACTACTTTGTGATAAAACGTAGCGATAGCGTCAATATTTTTATAGGTAGTAACGCCCATTTTATAGGCATTACTTTCTATCTGTTTGATTTCTTCTTTTGTGAATCCGCCTGTATTTACACTTACTGCGTGCACCTCATATTCTTTTGATAAACTTACGGCGCAGTACGAAGTGTCTAAACCACCACTATACGCAATTACTAATTTTTTCATATTTTATCTTTTTTAAGAAACAACTGCTGTTTCATGTTTTTTAATTTATTGAAAACACTTTTTTTATCTTCTTTAGTATCCTTTTTATTGTTGTGTTTGGGGTCAAATAACATGCCCGTACACATGCACATTTTTTTTTTCGTTCTTGTTAAAATATCAAAATTTTTGCAGGTTTTGCAACCATCCCAAAAAGAGGGATCATCTGTAAGTTCTGAGAACGTGACGGGTTTGTAGCCAAGATCGTTATTCAATTTCATGACTGCTAAACCGGTGGTGATACTAAAGACTTTTGCATTTGGAAACTTCGTTCTAGAATGCTTAAAAATGACTCGTTTAATCTGTTTTGCGAGTCCAATATTTCTGTAATCTGGATGTACAATTAAACCTGAATTGGCTACAAATTTCCCATGGCTCCAAGCTTCTATATAGCAGAAACCAGCAAATTTATCACCGTCTAATGCAATTACAGCATTTCCATTTTCCATTTTTGTCGTAATATATGCTGGTTTCCGTTTTGCTATTCCAGTTCCCCTTACTTCTGCAGCATCTTCTATGCTAGTACAGATGATTTCTGCGTATATACTGTGTGCTTTGTTTGCAATTACAATTTTCATTGTATTGATTTTAATATTTAAAAAGTAATAGTTTGGCTTTGTTTGAAGGTAGAATTGGACACACCTAAATTCTTTGATTTTTATACACCCAAAGGGCGAATCGGTAAAGGTTGGCGTACAAAATTTTTACTATCTCTTGAAATAATAGTATTTTGTTGTCTTTTAAAGCTTGTTGAGTAATGCATGTTGATAAAAAATAAAAAATTAGAATTTCCGTGTACAGCTAAATTCAGAATTAGCGGACAGTCTTGCGAGTGCGCAATCTGGAAATCGTAGGTTTTATTTTATTTTTTGTTTCTAACATACGGTAAATGTAAATTATTTTTATTTCTGATGATAAAAAAATACCTTTTTTTTTGAATTTTTATCGATTTCAGAATAAATCAACTTATTATTTATCAAATCGTTAGTAAATGTTTTTCAGCATCTCATAAATTATGGATGTTGTTTATAAAGTACAGCGCACTTGTTTTATACTTTAAGAAATGCATCTATTTCAAACTTTTAGTACGGTTCATCCTAAAAAAAACACAACTCAGTATTTTTTAATTTTAAAAAAAGAAGAACTGACGCATTTTTGAATCATTATTAATACCAATAATAAAAACAAATACCATGAAAATTTTAGTATCCTTTACAGTCATAATAATAGCATTCATTACCAATGTCATTACCGCTCAAAATAGAACAATTTCAGCAACCGTTTTAAATGTATCTTCCGACACGGGAACTGTGCAATTTGGTTTATATAATAAAACAAACTTTAGATTAAAGCCTTTAAAATCAGAAATAGGAAAAATAGAAAACGGTAAAACAACCATTACTTTTAAGGAGGTTGTAGCTGGTGAATACGCTATTGTATGTTATCATGATAAAAACAATAATGATACAATGGATTTTCAACCCAACGGAATGCCTTTAGAAGCTTTTGGTGCCGCTAACAATATACTAAACCTTTATGGCCCTCCAATATTTGAGGATGCAAAGTTTAGGGTCTCTGATAAAGATGTATCTTTAAAAATAAAATTTTAGTAAAGTAATATTTAATATGAATTCTAGCAGCAGTAGCACCATAAGACAGTTTAAAGAAGGAGTAATCGTTAGTCTAAAAATTACACTCATCTTTGCGCTATTATTTACATTAATTAATCAAAATTTTTCTTTTAAAGCTATTGGTTATACGCTCTTAATATCTGCTATGTATTCTTTTGGATTAGGGTTTACGCAGGGTCTTATTAATGATTCTTTAAGTAATAAATGGGATTGGATCGAGCATACGAACACAAGGATTTGGGCAGGTATTGTCACTACAGTCTTATATACAGTTCCTGTAGTTTTACTTATAGATTATGTGAATTTTATTGTAATTTCTGGTCATAATATAGATCGTTTTTTTTCGGGAAGATATCTTTGGCAGCACGTTTTTTACATCATTCTTTCTTTTGGAGTCTCTGCATTTATACATGCAAGAGGATTTATGATACAATGGAAAAATTCTGTAAAACAAGAATCTACAAAACAAGAAATTGTAGCAAAAACAGAAACAGCAAAGTTTGAATCTTTAAAGAATCAATTAGATCCGCATTTTTTATTTAATAGCTTAAATGTATTAACGAGTTTAATTGGCGAGAACCCGAAGCAAGCAGAAAGGTTTACCACCAAACTATCTAAAGTATATAGATATGTTTTAGAGCAACGTAATAAAGATTTAGTGCCTATCGAAGAAGAATTAAAGTTCGCAAAAACGTATATGGAACTGTTAGGAATGCGTTTTGAAGAAGCAGTTCAATTCAATATTCCAGACACAATAAGTAATAACGAGTTAAAAATTGTGCCTTTATCACTGCAACTTCTGTTAGAGAATGCGGTAAAGCATAATGTGGTTTCTACCTCTAAACCATTAACTATAAATATTTACGAAGAAGGAGGGTATTTAATTATAGCCAATAACGTAAATCCGAAAGAAGCAATCGGGAAAAGCACCAAAGTTGGTCTGCAAAATATTGCAGATAGATATGGACTAATTACTGACAAAGGAGTTAAAATAGAAAATAACAACAAACTATTTAGAGTTAGTTTACCGCTCTTAATTAAAATGAATATTATGATGTATACAGACGATTTAGAAAACAGTAAATATGTGAGAGCATTGGAAAAGGTAGAGAAATTAAAAGAGTTTTATCAGAATTTGGCTTCTTATTGTATTGTAATTCCTTTTTTAATTTTTATAAATTTGAGATTTTCACCTGGTTTTTACTGGTTCTGGTTTCCAATATTTGGTTGGGGAATGGGGTTGGCTTTTCATTTCTTAGAAGTGAATAACTACAATATTTTCTTAGGAAAAAATTGGGAAGACAGAAAGATTAAAGAAATGATGAAAGAGGATAAAAATTATAAATAAAATGGAAAGAGCATTTATAGAAAATCAAAAATACATAAAAGCAAAAAAACGAGTAAAAAAAATTAAAGGATTTTATACCCATTTCGCGGTGTATATCGTTGTCAATATTTTTCTCTCTGGTATTATAATTTTTGGATTAACAAGTGGTAGTGACAATGAATATAATTTTTTAAAAGCAATGAGTAATTTCGGAGTTTATGCTACATGGCTTTTTTGGGGAATAGGATTGTTTTTTCATTGGTTGGGCGTTTTTGGGTCTAATGCGGTATTTGGTAAAAATTGGGAGAAAAAGCAGTTAGAAAAATACATGGACGATACGAAGTTATAATAATGAAAATAGACAATTATTTACAAGAACAAAAGTATATTCGAGCTAAAAAAAGAGTAGTAGAATTAAAAGGATATTATTGGCATTTAGCAACATATATTGTTGTAAATATATTTTTAAGCGGCGCCCAAGTTGTAGACGGAATTTCGGAAAACAAATCCTTTATAGAAATTTTTTCTGACTTTGGTATGTATGGGGTTTGGATTATTTGGGGAATCAGTTTGGTCTTTCACACACTAAAAATTTTTGATTTTCTTTTTTTTATGGGAAAAAACTGGGAAGAGCGTAAAATAAAAGAATACATGAATCATAAAAGATAATTTATATGGAATCTAATATTAAAGAGAATACTTACAAACAAGCAGAAAAAAGAGTAAAAAGAATTCGTAATTTTTACAATCACTTACAAATATTTGTAATTATAATGGCACCTATTTTATTGTTTTCTAATGCTATAATTGGTTTTTTTGAGAGTTATATTATTAATGGAAATACTTTAGAATGGGTAAAAGTAAATATTTGGATAAATGCATTATTGTGGTTTACTGGTATCGCTATTCATGGTCTTTTTGTTTTTAAGGACAGGGTTAACTTTATAGATAAATGGGAAAAGAACAAAGTATCTGAATTTATGAATAAAAAGAATTAAAATGATGGAACAGCATACACAAGCAGAAAAATACGCAAGAGCTCAAAAGAGAGTCACTGAAATTAAAAAATTTTACAAACATTTGACTTTTTATTTACTGATTAATTTTTTATTTATAGGAAGAAGAATATATAAAGATATTATGCAAGGAGATTCCTTTTTAGAAGCATTTACAGCCATCGAAAATTATAATTTTTTCTTTTGGTGGAGCGTCTTTTTAATATTTCATGCGGCAAAAGTATTTGGTTTTCCAAACTTATTTAATAAAGATTGGGAAGAAAGAAAGGTGAAAGAGTATATGAATAAAAAGGATTTAAATTAGGATGACTGTAATTATTATTGAGGACGAGAAACCAGCAGCAAGAAGATTAAA
>Ga0307488_10000300_pt1 | contig 39369 bp, 41 predicted proteins | sample SB02metaG_FD_202248 | JGI IMG/M metagenome (GOLD analysis project Ga0307488, IMG submission 202248) | Sea-ice brine microbial communities from Beaufort Sea near Barrow, Alaska, United States - SB 0.2 | ecosystem: Environmental > Aquatic > Marine > Coastal | place: USA: Alaska | collected... | reverse complement strand
TTTTGGTTGCAGACCTCTGCCTGGATGAATTCACTGACCACGGCCACTGTGGAGTTTTGGATAAAAGTGGCGAGGTCGATAACGACGAGACCCTAAAGCACTACCAAGAGATGGCCATAGTTCTTGCAGATGCCGGCGCTGACCTCTTGGGCACAAGCGGCATGATGGACGGTCAGGTTCAGGCCATAAGGGAAGCGCTTGATGATGCAGGTTTTATAAACGTCGGAATTCTTGCCTATGCGGCTAAGTACGCCTCTAGTTTCTATGGTCCGTTTAGGAATGCAGTTGAGTCAAAACTTGAAACGGACAGGAAGACGTACCAGCAGGATTGGCGAAACGTCGTTGAGGCGCTGCGTGAGATTCAGCTGGATCTTGAACAGGGCGCGGACATTGTCATGGTCAAACCGGCTATGAGCTATCTCGATGTAGTGCGAGCCGCCGCTGAGATTAGCGATGTTCCAGTGGCTGCTTATCAGGTGTCAGGGGAGTACGCGATGATCGAGGCTGCTGCGAGCCTTGGACATCTAGATAGAAAACACGCGATTTTGGAAACCCTTCACTCCATCAGGCGAGCGGGCGCGACCATCATCTGTAGCTATTTTGCAATCGAAGCTGCCACTTGGCTAGGAGAGAAAAAATGATCACCACGGGTTCAAACAGTTGGCACGAGAGAGCAAAGATCTCAATTCCAGGGGGAGTGAGCAGTCCGGTTCGGGCTTTTCATTCCGTCGGCTCGCATCCAAGGTATTTTGTGCGCGGCAGTGGATCAAAGGTCATTGACATCGACGGAAACCAGTACGTCGACCTGATTGGCTCCTGGGGTCCCATGATTTTGGGTCATGCGCACCCGGCAGTCGTGGAGGCTGTAGTGAAGACATCAAGAGACTCTTTCTCGTTTGGTGCCCCTGGTCCAAACGAGGTTCTGTTAGCGGAGGAAATAATCGCCCGGGTTGAGCCTGCCGAGCAGGTTAGGTTTGTGTCCTCCGGCACCGAGGCTGTGATGACTGCTGTTCGACTCGCAAGAGCGGCCACTGGGCGCGATTTGATCGTGAAATTTGCCGGTTGCTACCACGGTCACAGCGATGCCCTTTTGGTGGAGGCGGGATCTGCAATTGCCACTCTTGGACTTCCAAACTCCCCGGGTGTGACTGTTGGTGCGACAAAGGACACCCTGGTTTTGCCCTACAACGACGAAGCAGCGCTCCGAGAGCTATTTGCAACCCGGGGCCATGAGGTCGCCGCCATCATCACTGAAGCTGCTGCCGCCAACATGGGCGCAGTTCCACCAGAGCCGGGCTTCAACAGGCTGCTGGCTGATTTGACCAAGAGTCACGGCGCGCTTCTAATTCTTGATGAAGTAATGACCGGGTTTAGAGTCTCGGCTGGTGGTTGGTGGCAGGCTTTCGGAAAGCCGGAAGGCTGGGAGCCGGACCTGTTTACTTTCGGGAAGGTTATCGGCGGGGGCTTTCCTCTAGCTGCAATTGCGGGTAAAAAAGAGGTGATGCAGCTACTTGCGCCAGTCGGAAGCGTGTACCAGGCCGGAACCTTGAGTGGAAATCCGGTTGCGACTGCATCCGGTCTTGCGACCTTGGAAAACTGCACACCGGCGGTCTACGAAACCCTAAACCTTAGGGCGACACAAATTGGGGAGGGCATAAGTAACGCCCTCACTGGTGCCGGGGTAGAGCACAGTTATCAAACAGCGGGAAGTCTATTTTCCTTCTTTTTTGCACCCGGTAGGGTTACGAACTACGCCGAAGCCAAGCTTCAAGACACCACCCGCTTTGCAAAGTTCTTCCATGGACTTCTAGAAAAGGGCGTATCGGTACCACCGTCCGCATTCGAGGCCTGGTTTGTTTCGGCTGCTATTACTGATGCAGATGTTGACCAGGTTCTCTCCGCAGCCGAATACGCGGCAAGGATTACCTGAGAACTCTCAGGAGTTGACAAAAAAACTACGTAGAATTAAGGGAGATGAGATCTCAAACCCTTGATGCGCGCCAAGAGGCGATACTTGGCGCAGCCGCTGAACTCATTGCAGTCGAGGGCGTGGAAGCCGTAACTATGGCAACGCTAGGAAAAAGAACCGGTCTCTCTCGACCCGCCATCTACCAGTACTTTGCCTCTAGAGATCACGTCCTGGGTGAGCTGCTGATCAATGAAATGGCTGACCTGAGCAACGAGATAGATCGTTTGATTTCAGAAATCGAAGACCCTCTCGAGCGGGTCCGGGTTTGGATTCACTACTCCTTGGCTCACTTGGCCAGCGCGGAGCACCGAGTGGTAAGACAGATCTCCATAGAAAATCTTCCTGCTGACCAACGGGGCATGCTCAAGGCCATGCACGGTTACTTCATGATAAGCCTGATTACCTCTCTGAAGGACCTCGGGATTGATGAGCCAAGTTCCTTGTCAGGCATGATTTTTGGTTCGATTGCCTCTGCCGCAAAGCGAATCGATGACGACGGCAATTTTGCCGCCGAGGCCAGGGCGGTTGAGAAATTTGTAATGGCTGGAATCCAGTCGGTCATTCGCTAACCAGTTTCAGATTTACTAATCCTTGATTCTTCAAACTCGATATTCTTCTCTTCTCAAAATACTGACTGCCACTGGTTTCTATTCCAAGCCCCTAGCCTCAGTTGCATGAATGGCGAGAGATTAGGCGTCTAGCAAAGCTTTTCGCCTTTTTTGCTCTGGAAATTTCGCGTCAACGATTGCGGTTGGCATGAAGTCATGAGCGTAAATAATGAGCAAGAGTCGGTCTGGGACTACCCCAGGCCGCCAAGAGTCGATGCTGTATCAGAGCACATCACTGTCACTCACCTTGGCAAGGAACTGCTTTCAACAAACCAGTCAGTAAGAGTGTTGGAGACCTCCCACCCTCCCACCTACTACATCCCTATTGCCGACTTTGCTGAGGGGGTATTGGAGCCCGTGGATGGACAGACTTATTGCGAGTTCAAGGGTGCTGCCAGTTACTTTGACCTTGTTGTTGGCAACACACGCATGTCAAGAGCCGCGTGGACCTTCGAAAATCCAACCAAGGGCTTTGAAGCCCTCACCGGCAAGGTCGCGCTTTACGCCAGCAAAGTTGATCGGTGCACAGTTGGTGCAGAAGTGGTTCAGGCCCAAGAGGGTGACTTTTATGGTGGCTGGATAACCAGCAAGATCGTTGGCCCCTTCAAGGGCGCTCCCGGAACCTTGGGCTGGTAGGACACTCTTACTTAGACTCTCGGGATACGTTGCCGAAACATAGCCGAATTGTCTAAAACCACTTATCGATTTGGTCAAAACCAGGTTTGATGCCGTTTTCCCAGTCGCTACGTGAGTTGCCCTTTTGTGGGAAGAAATGGTTGTCTTTCAATAGCTTCGCGAGGTACATCAGGTTCCAAACCATCGTGGTTGTGTTCCGATTTGTAAAATCGTTCTCCGGGCCTCCGGAGCCTTCGTCTAGGTAGCTTTTTCCTGGACCAATAGTCCCAAGCCATCCTGCATCTGCTTGCGGCGGAATGGTATAGCCGATGTGCTGCAGCGCAAACAAGTTACCCATTGAGGCATGCTTGACTCCGTCTTCATTGCCCGAAACCAGGGTGCCGGCAACCTTGCCGTACATCTTGAACTGACCCTTTTCGTTGAGTGCAGAAGAAGTTGCATACATTCGCTCAAGCACAATCCTCATCACCGAAGAGTTTTCCGCAAGCCAGATTGGACCACACATGACAAGAATGTCCGCTGCCAAAAGCTGCTCGGAGAGCTCTGGCCAAGGGTCACTGTCATAGCCTTTGCCGCGCATGTCGTGTTGAATTCCTGGCGGAATGTCATAGTCAACTGCCCTGAAGCTCGTTGTATTGACGCCTTGAGTCTGCATAACCTTGCTGGCAAGAGAAATTAATCCGTCGGTGTGTGAAAGCTCCGGAGACTTCTTGAGCGTGCAATTGATAAACAGTGCCGAGAGTTCATTAAATTGAGCCATGCCTCCAACCTACTCTCGTTCTAAGGAACGGGAATTTTCGCATTAACTAAACCCGCTCTTACAGAGGCCTTCAATCTGCCTCTAAATTAGGGGAGTTACTGGCGGAGAATGGGGGATTCGAACCCCCGAGGGCTTGCACCCAACACGCTTTCCAAGCGTGCGCCATAGGCCACTAGGCGAATTCTCCAGTTCCCCGATTCTAGCTGTATTTTTTGCGGTCTGGAAATTGGCTCTTGCTGGGTTTAGTATTAGGAACGACTCCTCGTGTGGCGTCACCTTGGCTAAATCCCCCAGGATCGAAAGATAGCAAGGGTAACTGAGCTCTGATGGGTGCACGGGGGGTCCTTTTTATCAACAGCATGCTGGCAGTGCCTTTTTTTGGAGGCTCACCGCCTTGATCAGCCAAGGATTTTCAAGTAATGGATGAACTGTTTTTGCGATTTGGGGACTTACCGCTTCACCCGCTCGCGGTGCACTTTGCCGTGGTGCTTCTGCCGCTCAGCGCGATTGTTTTTATAGTCGCAGTTTGCTGGCCAAAATTTAGAGGCAAGTTTCTAGTTAGCTCGCTCGCCGGGCTAGGAGTTTCGCTCCCAGCCGTCTATGTTGCTTCCCAATCCGGCAAGGCATTCCAAGAAATTGTGGGTAACCCCGGCGTTCACGCCCAGCTGGGCGATTCGATGATGGCGCTCTCGATTGGCATGTTTGTGGTGGCTTTTGCTTACTGGCTTGCGGTGAAGAAAAATTTAGCTAAGCCGATTGTCTACGCGCTTAGTTTTATCGGCATCTCGGTTGCCATTGCGGTGATTGTAATGATTGTCCTTATCGGCCACTCGGGCGCCGCAGCTACTTGGTCCTCGGTACTCGGCTAGTAAATGCTTTCAGGGCTGTGGAATTGTCCTTGCTTGTCTGCTAGCTCGGTTAGGCTTGGCGCGTGATCACAGCCCTATATAGACGCTATCGACCAGAGAGTTTTGCCGAGCTAATTGGCCAGTCTCAGGTAACCGATCCGTTGCGCTCTGCCCTGAGGGCAGACAGAGTGAATCACGCTTATTTGTTCTCCGGTCCAAGGGGCTGCGGAAAGACTACAAGCGCCAGAATTTTAGCCAGGTGCCTGAACTGCAAAGAGGGTCCTACCGACACCCCTTGCGGCAAGTGCGACAGCTGCATCGAGCTTTCACGCGGTGGGCCTGGTTCTTTGGACGTAGTTGAAATTGATGCGGCCAGCCACAACGGTGTTGACGATGCGCGAGATCTTCGAGAGCGGGCGATTTTTGCTCCGGCGCGGGACCGATACAAGATCTTCATTCTCGACGAGGCACACATGGTTACCCCGCAGGGCTTCAATGCCCTGCTAAAGATTGTTGAAGAGCCGCCTGAGCACGTGAAGTTTATCTTTGCAACCACAGAGCCTGAAAAGGTCATAGGAACCATTCGCTCCAGAACCCACCACTACCCATTCCGGCTAGTACCTCCTGGAGAGCTACTGGAATACCTGGGTACTGTTTTGGATGCCGAAGGTTTTAGTGCTGAGGCAGGCGTGATGGCGCTTGTGGTTCGGGCTTCCGGCGGTAGCGTTAGAGATGCTTTGTCACTGCTCGACCAGTTGATCGCCGGCAGCGACACCAAAGAGGTTGCCTATCAGCGTGCGGTAAATCTATTGGGCTTCACCCACGACGAACTTATGAGCGAGGTCATAGATGCCTTCGCTGAGATTGACGCGGCCAAGGCTTTTAGTGCAGTGGACAAGGTAATTCAGTCCGGCCAAGACGCAAGAAGGTTCCTTGAGGACTTACTCGAACGCCTTAGAGATCTAATGCTTGTGAGCTCTCTTGGAAACGACGCTAAGGCCATATTGCGAGGTATTGGGCCCGAGCAATTCGACATTCTTACGATCCAGGCCAACCGATTCGGTCTTTCCGATTTGACCGCAGCTGCGGAGGCTACCTCCAAGGCGCTCTCGGACACCAGTGCGGCCTCAAATCCGAGGCTGCAGCTTGAACTTCTTTGCGCAAGGGTGCTGGCGCCGGTGAGCCAGCGATCCATCGCTGCTATTCACCAGGAGCCGGTTGCAACCGTGGCTGCACCCGCAGCTGTGCCAGTAAAGACTCCGGTCAGTCCAGCTAAAACCGCACCAGCCACTCCAGCCACTTCGGCCAAAAAGGAAGTACAGCCGGAGGCTGCAAAGCCAGTAGCTCCAGAAGTAGAGCAGAGCCCGGAGCCTGAGGCAAAGTCTGTTATTACTGCTCCAAAGCAGCCGGTTGTGGTTGCTCAAGACATCACCACAGCAACTGTCAAGTCAGCTTGGCCGATGATTCTAGAAACATTGGCTAAGCAGTCACGATCTGCTTGGGCTGTTGCATTCACCACCAAGGTGATTGATTTCAAGGACGAAGTCCTAACTCTTTTGTTTCAGAGCCAGAACGATGTTGATGCGTTCAAGAGCTCCCAGGGTGCAGCCGAGGTGCTTCGCCAGGTTATCCGCGAACAATTGGGCGTTGTTGTGAAATATCGGGCCAAGGTTGCCGAGGCACCGGTGAAGCCAGAGACAAAAAACACGGTTGAACCGACTCCTCCCGAGGAGTTCACGACCGAAGAAGAGCTAGAAGCGCAAGACACTCCAGTTGAAGTTATTCAGACCCCTGAACCAGAGGCTGAGCAGGCAGGAGAGTTTGTCCTAAGGGAAGTGCTTGGAGCCAAGCCAATAAAGGGTGAGCCTAACTAATGTATGACGGAGTGATTCAGGAACTAATTGATCAGCTTGGTCGGCTTCCCGGTGTGGGGCCAAAATCTGCCCAGCGCATTGCCTTTTACCTGATTGAAACCGACAGCGAAGTCGCCCTTGAGCTTGCGGACGTGCTTCGGGAAGCCAAGGAAAAAGTTCGTTTTTGCGTTACTTGCGGAAACGTTTCGGAGACCGAGCAGTGCTCTATTTGCCAGGACCCAAAGCGGGAGCTGACTGCCATATGCGTAGTCGAGGATTCCAAGGACATCAACTCAATTGAACGAACAAGAGAATTCAGGGGCAAATATCACGTCCTCGGAGGAGCCATCTCTCCAATTATTGGCATTGGCCCAGACCAGCTAAGAATCAAGGACTTACTAAAGCGCCTAAGTGATCCGGAAATTACAGAAGTTATCCTTGCGACCAATCCAAACCTCGAGGGTGAGGCGACCGCCACTTACTTGATCAGGCTCTTGGGGTCAATGGAGATCACTGTTTCTAAACTCGCCTCCGGCTTGCCGGTCGGCGGCGATTTGGAATATGCGGATGACATGACTTTGGGTCGCGCCTTCGAGGGGCGTAAGAGAGTCAACTAGAATTGGCAAGTTGCCAATGAAGGCATGATTCCCTCAATCCAGGAGCGCCAATTGGCAGTTATTGTGCAGAAATATGGAGGATCTTCCGTCCAAGACGCTGAGAAGATCAAGAATATTGCCGCGCGCGTTTTACAGACCCAGGCCGAGGGAAATCAGGTGTGCGTGGTGGTTTCTGCCATGGGGGACACCACCGACGATTTAATCGATCTTGCAAATTCAGTCTCGTCATCGCCGGATGGCGGACGGGAGATGGATGTCTTACTAACGGCAGGTGAGCGCATATCTATGTCGCTACTGGCAATGGCCATAAAGGAGCAAGGCGGTCAGGCCAAGTCTTTCACTGGTTACCAGGCCGGCATTTCAACCGATTCGGCTCACGGGTCGGCCAGAATCTGGAAGCTAGAGCCAACTCGTATCGAAGAGTCTTTGGCAAAGGGTGAGGTTGCAATTGTCGCTGGATTCCAGGGCTTCAGCTTTGAAAATGGTGACACCACAACTTTAGGTAGAGGCGGGTCCGACACCACTGCGGTGGCGCTGGCTTCTGCGCTCAAGGCAGATGTTTGTGAGATCTACTCAGATGTGGATGGCATCTACACCGCCGACCCAAGAATTGTTCCCCGGGCTCATAAGCTTGCGCAGATTGATATCGAATCGATGCTGGAGCTTTCATCCTCCGGAGCTAAAATCCTTTACATCCGCGCAGTTGAATTCGCGCGTCGCCACAAGGTCCCCATTCGTGTTCGGTCCTCGTTTAGTACTGACCCCGGAACCCTCGTTTATACAGCTAGTGCAGGAGATGACATGGAAGAGCCAATCGTTTCAGGTGTTGCAACTGATGACACTCAATCAAAGGTGACAGTCATTGGCTTGCCAGACCGACCGGGTAAGGCAGCAGAGGTGTTCCAGATTGTGTCTGAAGCCGGCGCGAACATCGACATGATCGTGCAGAACGTCTCGACCGACGAGGACAAGCTGAGCGATATTTCAATGACGCTGCCTCACTCCGACCGACACAAGGTTGTTCAGGCCCTCAAGGACCGTCAGGAAGAGGTCGGCTTCGAGAACATTACCTATGATGACGAAATCGGCAAGCTTTCCGTCGTTGGGGCCGGAATGAAGACCTCATCCGGTGTGTCGGCAAGGCTTTTTGGAGCCCTAGCAAAAGCCGGGATCAATATCGAAATGATCTCCACATCTGAAATTAGAATCTCAGTTGTTACTCGCGCGGATCAGCTAAAAGAGGCCACCAGAATCGTGCACTCCGCCTTCGAGCTGGACGCCGCCGATACTGCAATCATTTACGCCGGAACTGGGAAGTAAAAATGTCTAAGCCGAATCTTGCCCTTGTTGGCGCAACCGGTGCCGTCGGCACTGTGATGGTAGAAATTATCAATGCACGAGAGAACATCTGGGGTGAAATAAGGCTTATTGCATCGGCGAGAAGTGCGGGCAAGCAGATTATGGTCCACGGCCAGTCGCTGACGGTTGTAGAACTTACCGAAGAAGCGTTTGATGGCATGGACATCGCTTTGTTTGATGTCCCAGATGAGGTTTCGGAAGTTTGGGCACCGATCGCTGCTGCCAAGGGTGTTGTTGCGGTCGATAACTCAGCAGCTTTCCGCATGAACCCTGAGGTTCCTTTGGTGGTTCCTGAAGTGAACCCTCACATGGCTAAATCACGCCCTATCGGAATCATCGCAAACCCAAACTGCACTACTTTGACCATGATGGCAGCTCTAGGCGCCCTGCATCATAAGTGGGAGCTTAGAGAGTTAGTCGTTGCTAGTTACCAGGCTGTTTCTGGAGCGGGCACACCGGGCATCGACCGTCTGGCGAACGAGATCAAGGCTGCGGGCACGAACCGCGAAGCGGGACTCAGTTCGGACAGTGTTTCAAAGACCTTGGAGGCTCAGTCAGTGCACCAGGCCGATTCGCCCTGGCCGCATCCGATTGCTCTGAACGTCATTCCTGCAGCCGGCGGCTTCAAAGAAGGCGGACATACCTCCGAAGAACTCAAGGTCAGAAATGAGTCACGCAAAATTCTTGGAATTCCTGGCCTCAAGGTTGCTGCAACCTGTGTTCGAGTCCCAGTTCAGGTTGGTCACTCCTTGGCCGTCCATGCGACTTTCGGATCTTCGGTTTCCGCCGATGAGGTTAGAGAGCTGCTTTCCAAGCAGCCAAGCATCGTTGTGATGGATGATCCGGAAAATAATCTCTACCCGACACCGCAGCATGTTGCCGGACAGGACCCGACCTTTGTTGGGCGAATCCGCCAGTCCGAAGATTTCCCAAACACAATCGATCTTTTTGTGGTCGGGGACAATCTTAGAAAAGGTGCTGCCCTCAACACTTACGAAATAGCGGAGCTAGTAGCGCAGGAGCTGGCTTAGCAAAAGCTAACTAAGGGTGATAAGCGTTGCACTCGGTGGGCAGAAGATTCTAAGAGGCGCATAGATAGAGCAACCAATGCCGGCTGAAACGTGCAGCATTGCCTGGTGGTTCTCATCCGACCAAGCCGATAATCCGCTTGCGTACTTCGTTGGTAAGTCGCAGTTAGTAATCAATGCCTTTTGCCCGGGCAGACACAGCTGACCGCCGTGAGTGTGGCCGGCAAACATGATTTCAACTCGCTGCTCCAAGAACGCGTCTATAACCTCCAGGTAAGGTGCGTGAGCCACTCCAATTGTGATGTCTACTTCTTTTAGAGACGCGGTTTGCTTCGGCAGCCCAGCAAAATCCTCAAGTCCTTCGTGGGCATCATTGAGTCCAAGAAAACCGACCCGCGTTCCATTGATCTCCAGTTGACCTGCTTTGTTGTTGAGGTTTAGCCAACCCGAGCCAATGAGCTCATCTTCGAATCTTTTGGTGTTGAGTCGAACTCCTGGAGTCGAGTTTGATGAGGGTCCAATGAAATAACGCAGTGGGTTTCTTGGCATAGGTGCACGGTAGTCATTGCTGCCGTTGACAAAAACACCCGGAAACTGCCTGAGTGGTTCCAGGGCCAATAGCGCCGGATTGATGGCATCCTTATGCCCCAGGTTGTCGCCCGTGTTGATTACTAAATCCGGTTCCAGTTCAGACAATCTGACCAGGAAGTCAGCCTTGGCTGCTTGCCCCGGGGCGAAGTGCAGGTCAGAAATGTGCAGGATACGTAAGCCTTTGCCGGCTGTGCTTGCAATCTCTATTTCATGAATCTTAAAGGGGCCTGAGTTTCCAGCTATCCACATGCGTTGGGCTGCACAATCACAGCGGATGCGACGATGACTGATTCGCCGGCGGCAGGAATGGTCGAATGAGCCGAACCTGCTGGGAGATTCGGATCACAAAGGTTTAGCATCCAGTATTGACTTGGCTGCGGTGGTGTTGGGAAAAAGCCCATTACCTCAAGCGTCGTGTAAGCATCCTCAAGAGCTAGGCCTGAAACGTCTGGCACTATTAGCTGGCCACCGGCTGAAATAAAGACCTCAATTATTGATCCCCTTGGTATTGATTCCCCTGCGGCGGGGAAGGTGTAGGCGACGGTTCCCACCTGTTGAGCTGAGGACACTGGGGTTTCGACGAATTTTATGTTAAGACCACTGGTGATTAGCTGAACCTCCGCGCTATCAATACCGAACCCGGTTATTTCCGGAACGTTGAGCATCGTCGCTTCTACATATCTAGGGTTTGCAGTTGGGAATTGAACTTCTTCGTAGTGCTTATTTACCTCGAGCATTACCTCTTTCCAGATGGCATGACGAATGGTTGAAACTGCTCTATTGTTTACCGACTTGCCAGACTGGGGGGTGAGTCCAACTACGTTTCCAACCCAAGTCGCGGTCGCTACCTCCGAAGAGAAACCTGCCATCCAGGTGTGAATGCGGTTGTCTGTGGTACCGGTCTTGCCGGCCAAAGGCGTTCCATCATTAGTATTTGCAGCCGAACCGGTTCCTCCGGAGACTACGCCCTTCATGGCGTATATCATCGCCGCCGAAACCTCAGGGGACACCGACTGGTTGCACAAGCTCTGTGGAACGGCTAGCTCCTCGTTGGTCAATCTAACAAGCACTCTGTCAATAGCAATAGGAGAGCAGTAGACGCCAGAATTTGCGATGCCAGCGTAGGCAGCAGCCATTGTCAGCGGTGCAATTTCATTGGTTCCGAGAATTGCGGACGGGACATATAAAAGTTCATCGCCATCGGCCCTGTGGACACCAAAATCCTTGGCTGTGTCTCTTATGGCGCAGAGGTCTAGTTTGGATGCCATTGCCGCAAATGCGGTGTTTTGAGACGTCACAACCGCCTCCCGAACGCTTATGTCATCGATGGTTTGATCTTGGGAGTTATTTACTTCCCAGAGTCCAACAACACCGCCGCAACTAGCCCGGAAATCTTTTGAGACATCCCAAATCTTCACCTTGTCAGGTTTCCCGTCAAGGTCGACATCTTCACCGGTAAAGATTCGGCCATCAACGTGGTCACCGAGGGTGTAGCCACTTTTTAGCCACTCCGCCAATGTAAAGACCTTATAGGTCGAGCCGGGCTGGAAGCCTGAAGATCCGCCGTACGGTTTATCGCTATTGAAGTTCACGCTGGTGCCGCCCAGAACTGGGTTATCGCTCTGATCGAAGTACCGGTTTTGCGCCATAGCCACTATTCGGCCAGTGCCAACCTCAACCGATACCGATGCAGTACCAAAGCCCCATTCGTTTTCAGGTGGAAGGTTTGTCATAACCGAATCCCAGGCCGCTTGCTGAATATCTAAATCAATTGTGGTGAAGATTTCCAGCCCGCCGCGGCGAAGAAGCATTTCCCGGTCCTCCGGGGTAACTCCAAATTCCGGTGAATTTCTTATGGTCCAGACGGTGTAGTCGCAGAAGAATGCCGAAACTTGGTTCTCTCCACAGCCCTGCTTGTTTTTAGTGATTTTGGTCTGGATTGGAGATTCTTTATAGGCGTCGGCCTGCTCCTGAGAAATGTAACCCTCGCTAGCCATATTCTGAATGACGTAGTTTCTTCGGTTAAGGCCACGCTCGTGATTTTCGGCTTCGTCGGGCTTGTAGTCATTCGGAGACTTCAGCATGCCGGCCAAGTAGGCGGCTTGCGGAACGGTCAGGCTACTTGCCGAGGTTCCAAAGTAGTACTGAGAAGCTGTTTCAACCCCATTTATTTGATTGCCCAAGAACACTAAGTTTAGGTAGCCAGCCAGGATCTCTTTTTTTGAGACCTCTTGCTCCAGAGCGATGGCGAGCCTAATTTCCCTAAGTTTTCTGGCGACGCTTACCTCGGTAGCGGCCTGAATGGCCCCGGCATCATTTGAAATGCTCGCCGCTTCCACCATCGACTGCCGGACATACTGCATGGTGATAGTTGACGCACCGGGCCCATCGCCAAAAGTGGCAAGGTTTGTTAGCGTCGCACGGATCAGGGAAATGATGTCCACTCCGCCGTGTTCATAAAACCTGGGGTCCTCGGTCGCTATTACAGCGTTAACGAGGTTATCGGACATGTTCTCGAATGGAACCTCAACGCGGTTTTCGTGAAAGAAGGTCGCAATTTGCTCGGGCTTTCCGTCACGAAGCGCGTAAATCGACGATGACTGTGAGGAGTTCACGGGCTTTATGTAAGAAGGTATTCCTTCAAACATTCCTATAGAAGAGGTAGTCACCACTCCGGCCACCGCGACCGCCGGTGCTAGGAGCGCGACCGACAATAGGCCAGCGACAACGCTGAGTAGGCCAAATTTTAGAAGGCTTACGATCGTAGAGGATTTAGAGCTGCCAGACATAGGCTCTAGGATACTCGCAAAGGGCTGAAATGGAGCTGTGAAATGACCAAGTGGGAGTACATAACAACGCCGCTATTGATACACAAGGAAACTCAAATTCTAAACACCTGGGGTAATCAGGGCTGGGAACTGGTTCAAGTGACTACCGGTCCGCAGGGCGGCCTCATCGCATTCTTCAAGAAAGCCGTCGCTGAATGAGCAAGGTCGAACAGAGGCTCGGCGAACTGGGCTTTACTCTTCCAGAGGTGGCAGCCCCTGCCGGTTCTTATTTGCCAGCCATGATCTCGGGAAACCTAGTCTTCACGGCTGGCCAAATACCGCTAGTTGATGGCAAGCTCATGGCTACTGGCAAGCTCGGTGCGGAAATAACCGTTGGGCACGGAGCCGAAATTGCACAGCGCTGCGCGCTAAATGCCCTTGCTGCTGTCAAGTCGGTTATTGGGGATCTAGATCGAGTGAAGCAGATAGTCAAGGTCGTTGGCTTTGTGTCATCGGTCCCAGAGTTCTCCAGTCAGCCGGCGGTCATTAATGGCGCCAGCGAGTTTTTGCAACAGGTTTTTGGCGACGCAGGCAAACACGCTAGAAGTGCGGTTGGAGTTCCAGTATTACCGCTTGATGCTCCAGTTGAAATCGAACTGATTGTGGAGTTTTCCTAGGGGGCATTGGGCTTCGGTCCCAAGACTCACGGCCCTTGTGTCGTAATCGCCCAACTTATAGCCGGGGTGTTTCTCTAGGGCACAGACCCCATCTATTAGCGCTTCCCTGCCGCCAGATTCGATTCCTCATCACCAGCCGATGACTGTTTAACCGACAAGCAAGCTGTCTAGTTCAGCGAGCAAGTGCTAACGACCGAAGTTAGAGCCGGCGTCTTCAGAAAAGCCCGTCAAAAGAGGCAGCAGTGTTCCTAAATCAATAGGACCTGCTTGCCTAATCATCATTTAGTCGTTAGCACCAGAGTCGAGCTTTTGGCCGATAATGTCCATGACCGAAGTGTCCGTGAGGGTGCTTATGTCGCCAATCGGTCGATCTTCAGCAACGTCTCTTAGGAGCCTGCGCATAATCTTTCCGGAACGAGTTTTGGGCAGTTCGCTCACCACGAAGATTGACCTTGGCCGAGCAATCGGGCCTATCTGACTTGCAACATGATCACGCAGAATCTTTGAGGTGTCGGCTTCGCTACCGAGTTTGTCTATTTCTTCTCGCATCAGAATCACAAACGCCACAATTGCCTGCCCAGTGGTTTCATCGGAAGCTCCCACCACGGCAGCTTCTGCTACATAGGGGTGAGCTACCAGCGCTGACTCAATCTCTGTCGTGCTGAGTCGGTGACCAGAGATGTTCATCACGTCGTCCACACGGCCGAGTAACCACAGGTCGCCATCGGCATCTAGTTTTGCGCCGTCACCCGCAAAATAAACGCCTGGAAATCTGGACCAATAAGTTTCCTTGAACCGTTCTGGGTCTCCCCAGATACCTCGCAGCATTGCGGGCCAGGGCTCAGTGATCGCTAGGTAGCCGCCGTGACCGGGGCCAAGCTTTTTGCCGTCTTCATTGATTACCGCAATCTCGATTCCTGGAAGTGGCACTTGAGCACTACCGGGCTTGGTTTTTGTGATCCCAGGTAGTGCAGAAACCATGATCGCTCCAGTTTCGGTCTGCCACCAGGTATCGACAATCGGCGCTTTGTCAGAGCCAATCGCCTTTCGATACCAAAGCCAAGCTGCTGGGTTAATCGGCTCACCCACGGAACCAAGGACCCTTATTGAGCTCAGGTCGTAGTGGCTCACGACCGAGTCACCTAGTTTCATAAAGCTTCTAATTGCGGTGGGTGCGGTGTAGAAAATGCTGACGTGGTACTTCTGAACAATGTCCCACCAACGGCCCCAGTCCGGTGTGTCCGGTGTGCCCTCGTAAATCACTTGCGTTGCACCATTGGCAAGTGGCCCGTAGACAACATAGGTGTGGCCGGTTATCCAGCCGACATCGGCCGTGCACCAATAAACATCCTGACCCTCGTGCAGATCAAAGACGTTTTTGTGAGTGAAGCTTGATTGAGTTAGATATCCGCCGGTGGTGTGCAGAATCCCCTTAGGCGTTCCGGTGGTTCCCGAAGTGTAGAGAATAAACAGCGGGTGCTCGGCATTGAACCCCTTGGCTACATGCTCGTTGTCAACGCTCTGCATTTGCTCTTCCCACCAGACATCGCGGGCGGAATCCCAGTCAACGTCCTGGCCAGTTCGCTTCACCACGAGCACCTGTTCGACGCTCGGGCAGTTTCCATCCTGAAGAGCCTGATCTACCGCTGGCTTCAGCGCGCTGGCTTTACCTTTTCGATAACCACCATCGGCCGTGATGACAACCTTGGCCCCAGCATCTTGAATTCTGGACGCCAATGACTCGGCGCTAAAACCGCCAAACACGACCGAGTGCACAGCGCCGATTCTGACGACTGCCTGCATGGCGATGATCGCTTCCGGAATCATCGGCATATAGATAGCCACCCGATCACCTGGTTCAACGCCCATTCTTATTAGGACGTTCGCTGCTTTTTTTACAGCCTTGAGCAAATCTAAGTAGGTATAAACCTGAGTGTCGCCCGGTTCTCCTTCAAAAAACAACGCCACTCGCTTGCCCCAGCCGGCTTCAACGTGACGGTCAAGGCAGTTGTAGCTCACATTCAGTTCGCCGTCGGCAAACCACTTTGCAAACGGTGCGTTAGTAAAATCCAGGGTCTCAGTAAAAGGCTTGTGCCAGTGCAGCTCCCTGGCTTTCTCGGCCCAGAATTCCAAACGGTCCTCCTGGGCCCGGTCGTAGATACCAGGCTTAGCTATTGCGGCTTCAGCGAATTCCTTAGAAGGCGCAAATGAGTCAGTATCGGTCAGCAGGGACTCTATTTCGTGCTGTTCAGACAACTTTGCCCTCCAGGTGGTTTCTAGTTTGGTACCTAATCTTATTATCGGTTTTTATTGCTGTTTCGGCTATCACGCTAGCGCTTTTCGTTATCGGCCATGTCGATACCTAAAGAGATCTAAATGTACTTACAGACAAAAAATATTCGTATTTTGCCCATTGTCCCGAAATGGGGGACAAATCTACAAAATCTTCTATAAGATTAAAGGGCTGATTAGTCAGTCGCGATGCCACATCCCCCATGTCGGCATCGCCGGCAGCAGGTTTCCCCAAACCTGCTGCCACCCTAATTTTCCCCAGCTTCGTCTTTTTTGACACGAAGCTTCCGGCCCACGAACGAACATAAGTTTGTGGAGATCAATCAACTAAGCATTTGGCAAATAATCGACACCCCTGGGGTGACCGATCTGGTCATCGATGGCGCCAGTTATGCTCGCGCGGATTATGGGTCCGGCTTTCAGGATGTTGAATCGCCATTTATTACAGACCAGGATCTTTCCGAAGCTATCATCCAGCTCGCGCTAGATGCCGGATCAAGAATCGATATCGCAAAGCCGGTTGCCGATTTCGTTTATCGCGGAGCAAGGTTTCACGCCATCTTGCCATTCGGGTTATCTGCCAAGCCGTTGCTGAGCATTCGGGTTCACCCCAGTAAGCCCCAACCTCTTGAGTCGCTGCAGGCAGCTGGAATGTTCTCCAATCAACAGCTCGATTGGCTTAGGCGGCAAATGTTTCATAAAAAGAACATCGTCTTTAGTGGTCCAACCGGTGTAGGCAAAACCACCTTGTTGCGTTCGCTCTTGAGTGAAGTCACTGAGCGAGTGATCTGTATTGAGCAAACACCAGAACTGTTTCTCGCTCCACCCGCGATTGCCCTTACAGAGAGGGAAGCAAACCAAGAAGGTGTCGGTCAAATCGAGCTAGATGAACTAATAGTTCACGCCCTTCGCATGCGACCAGATCGCATAGTGGTCGGCGAAGTGCGCTCAAAAGAGTTCAGAGTGTTGTTGCAAGCTATCAACAATGGGCACGAGGGCACCCTAACGACTCTGCATGCAAATAACTTGGAAAGTGTCGCGGAGCGACTATTAGTCCTTGGGTTGCTCGGGAACCTCACTTCCGAGCTCACCTCGAGGCTCGTTTCCCAATCGATCGATTACGTGGTTCAGCTGGGGAAAAAAGGAAACCAAAGAGTCATTTCGGGGATTGGTCAACCGATCATGACCCCAACTGGGCTAGTGGTTCAGAGGGTGGCAATCTAATGCGGCCTGCAATGTTGGCGGGGCTGTTGTCAGCGGGGGTTCCGTTTCCAAAGGCCATTGAGCTGGCAGACCCCAAGGATTTACCGGATAAGTTTCGAGATTTTATAGTTCTCGCTTTCGAACTGGGTGCTCCATTGGTTCCAACCTTGAGTCAACTTGAAGTGCAGATGCGGCACGAGGAGCGCACCAGTCAAGAAATCGACCAAGCACAGGCAGTTCCTCAGGCCACCAGAACACTGTTGATTTGGCTGCCGGTGGTCTGCTTCGTCTTGGCACAAATAATGGGCCTTGGAACCTTCAGTGGAATATTGCATCCCGTGGGAGCCTTGGCCGCATTGCTGGCAGGAGCGCTGCTGTTCGCGGGTTACAAAATTTCCGGGCGAATGCTCAACAGCTTTCTTGCTCCAAAACCAGACCCAACCTTGTCGCTGATGGTTTTGCGTATTTGCCTGTCCGCCGGAGAACCGTTGGAAAAAATTCGAAAAAGACTTGAAGGCTACCCAGACGGCGGAGCAAGTCAGCTGGTTGAAATTTCAAAGCGCACTGGAGCAAGGCTGTCCTTTCTCATTGACTCTGAACTCGAGCAACTCAATCAAAAGCTTTTATCCAGCCGGATTGAGGAGGCCAGAAAGCTTTCGGTTCGATTGCTTATTCCGTTGTCGTTGACAACCCTTCCTGCGTTCTTACTTCTCACCCTGCCGCCGATAATTATCGGCTTCACCCAATAAGAAAGGATAAAAAATGCAACTACTAAAATCCGAACACGGTGCCATCACCGCCGAATATGCCATTGCCACTCTTGCCGGGGTAGCGTTTGCGGGTCTCATGCTGCTGGTGCTGAAATCAGAGGAGGTCAGGTCACTGTTATTCAAGTTGATTGCAGGAGCAATTGGGCTTGGCTAGCAAAAGCTTGTCCAGTGATCATGGGGCGGTAACAGCAGAGTTCATGCTGCTGTTACCGGCTCTCATAATGCTATTTGCCACGGTTCTCGGTTCAGTGGTTTTTGCAACCGATCGAATAGCACTTGAGGTAAAAGGCTTTGAGGCAGCTAGGTCGCTCGCCCTTGGGCTTGATATTCGAGCTGAAGAGGGAATCGAAATTGAGAAATCTTTAGAAGGGGCTCTAATTTGCGCAAAAATAACCAAACAGTCGGCCATGCCCATGAGCACCAAGCTCTGCGTCATGCAGGTTGGTCAGTAGATGCTGGGTCCACGGCAATGGTCTCGCTGGCGTTCATGGGCGCAGTCACGTTGTTGTTGTCCGCTATATCTATAACGACGTCATTGGCACTTGAACGCACGAGGTTACAGGTGGTTGCGGATCTGGGTTCGCTAGCCGCTGCCGACACGCTTCGGGGACTCATTTCTGGTATTCCTTGCGAAAATGCGGAACTGATTGCGGTTTCAAATGGTAGTTTCCTAGATTCATGTCGTATTGTCGGAAGCGACGCGAGCGTCGAGCTAACCAAGCAGTTTGGATTTGCAGATCTTTTTGCATTTTCGGAAGCGGGTTCGCCAAATGACTAAATAGGAGTATTTTCTTGACTAAGAAACTGGTGATTGTTGAGTCGCCCGCAAAGGCGAAGACGATTTCCAAGTACCTCGGAAACGATTACGAAGTATTGGCATCGGTTGGTCACATCCGAGACTTGGCTCAGGCAAAGGAAATCCCAGCTGACAAGAAAAAGGGCTCGCTCGGCAAGTTCTCAATCGACGTAGAAAACGACTTCGAACCCTTCTACGTGGTTTCCCCCGGTAAAGCCAAGACCGTCAGCGATCTAAAAAAAGCGCTAAAAAACGCCGATGAGCTCTACCTTGCTACCGATGAGGACCGCGAAGGCGAAGCAATCGCTTGGCATCTTTTGGAGGTCCTGAAACCCAAGGTCCCAGTCCACCGAATGGTCTTCAACGAAATCACAAAAGATGCGATCACTGCGGCCGCAAACAACACCAGGGAGCTAAACACTAACCTGGTGCAGGCTCAGGAAACTAGGCGAGTAGTCGATCGTTTGGTTGGCTATGAAATTTCCCCGGTGCTTTGGCGCAAGATAAATCGCGGTCTTTCCGCTGGAAGAGTCCAATCGCCTGCAATGCGAATGATCGTGCAGCGCGAGCGCGAGCGGATGGCTTTTGTCTCTGCTAGCTATTCCTCGATTACCGCGAATCTTGAGGCCGACTCAATTAGCTTTGAGGCGAAACTCACAATCCTGGACGGACAAAAGCTCGCCGGAACAAAGAGTTTTGACTCCAAGGGCGTTCTAGTTCAAGAGGCTTTGGTGCTCTCGCCCGAGGAAGCCGCAGGCTATGCGTCAAAACTCAAGGGTCAAATCCTTAGGGTTTCAGCGGTTGAAGCGAAGCCGTCGACCAGGAAGCCTTTTGCGCCTTTCACGACTTCGACCCTCCAGCAGGAAGCCTCCAAAAAACTCGGCATGAGTGCCAAGCAGGCAATGGACACGGCGCAGATGCTTTATCAAGATGGTCACATTACCTACATGCGAACAGATTCACCGTCGCTGTCTGGTCAGGCAAGTTCTGCAGCAATCGCTGCTGCCAAAGAGCTCTTTGGCGCGGACTCGGTCTCCTCGGCGCCACGCATGTATGGGGCTAAGTCGAAAAACGCTCAAGAGGCCCACGAGGCTATTCGTCCTTCGGGCGAGAAATTCGTTCACCCAGATGACCTCAAAAATGTTTTACAGGGAAAATCACACCTTTTATACGAGTTGATTTGGAGAAGGACAGTCGCCTCTCAAATGGCGGACGCAAAGCTCTCAACAACGACAGCAAAGTTGCAAACCGAAGTCGATGCGAAGGTCGCTGAATTCTCAGCATCCGGAACCGTGGTCTTGTTCAAAGGCTTCATGGCTGTTTATCAAGAAGCTCAAGAGGAAGGCAAAGAACCAGAGAGTGCGAAGCTTCCGGATCTTGAGGTTGGCGCCACAATCAAAATTGACGAAATCGCATCGAAGGACCACTCGACTTCGCCACCAGCCAGATACACCGAGGCTTCATTGGTCAAGGCCTTGGAGGAGCAGGGTATTGGAAGACCTTCAACTTACGCTGCCATTATTTCCACAATTATTACCAAGGGCTACGTCGTTAAGCGCGGTAGCGCCCTTGTTCCCGAGTGGATCGCGTTTACAGTGACACGATTCTTGGAAGATAACTTTGGCGACTTGGTTGATTACGCTTTCACCGCGAAGATGGAGTCTGATCTCGACCGAATAGCACTGGGCGAACTCGATCGATCTGGTTGGCTTAAGAATTTCTACTTCGGGGAAACTGGATTGCAGTCAACAGTTGAGGGGCTTGGCGAAAGCGACCCTAGATCGATAAACACATTTGAGATTTCCGAAGACATCAATCTTCGAACCGGTAAATTCGGTCCATACCTTGAAGTCATGGAGAACGAAGAGCGCAGAATTGTGAACATCCCTGCGGACCTAAGTCCGGATGAACTGACTCAAGCTAAAGCTGTGGAACTTGTAAATGCTCCTCCGGCGAGCGACCGAGTCCTTGGCCAGGAGCCGGAATCAGGTTTGGACATCATCGTGAAAGATGGTCGCTTTGGTCCTTACCTAACGTTGGTTGATGAGGGTAATCCAAAGCCAAAGACCGCGTCTTTGTTCAAGACCATGGCCGTCGACACTGTCACCTACGAAGACGCCCTGAGGCTAATGTCACTTCCAAGGGCCATCGGCATCGATCCGGAAACTGAAACCGAAATTACTGCTCAAAACGGGAAGTTTGGTCCATACCTCAAGCGAGGGACGGACTCCCGATCTCTCGATACCGAGGAGCAGATTTTCTCACTCGATTTAGCTTCGGCGTTGGAGATCTACAAGCAGCCAAAGTATGGCGGGCGCCGCACGGCAGCCACTCCGCTAAGGGAGTTTGGCGAAGACCCAGCCTCCAAACTGAACGTTGTGGCCAAGACCGGACAGTTCGGAACTTATGTGTCTGATGGAATCGTGAACGCAACGGTCCCAACGGATGAACCCCTAGATGAGCTAGCCAATGACCGCGCCTTCGAGCTTTTGGCCATCAGGCGTGAAAAGCTAGGGGTAGAACCAGGCGAAACACCGAAGACGCAGAAAAAGACGACCAGAAAAAAGCGGTAGCCGTGTTTATTACTTTTGAAGGAATCGACGGAGTTGGCAAGTCCACTCAGTTGGACCTGCTCGAGACCTGGCTAAAAACCAGGGGACATGAAGTCCTGCGCACGATGGAGCCCGGCGGCACTGAACTGGGTCAAGAAATAAGGCACTTACTGCTTCACCGTAAGGGAGATGTCGCCCCAAGGGCAGAGGCACTTTTATACGCCGCAGACCGAGCACATCACGTCGCCACCAAGATTAGGCCGGCTCTAGAACTCGGCACAATAGTGCTAGGGGACCGCTATTACGATTCATCAATTGCTTATCAGGGTGCCGCTCGTGAGCTTTCCGTGAAGGAAGTCCACGACATTTCGCTCTGGGCTGTTGCAGGACTCGAGCCTGACCTGACTTTTTTACTGGACATGCCAGCCGAGCAGGCGCTTGCCAGACGTGATGACACCGGGACTGCTCCAGATCGACTAGAAAGTGAGCAGGTTGAGTTTTTTACAAGGGCGAGAGATCAATACTTGAAGCTCGCAACCCAGCCTCGTTTTGAAGTTATCGACGCGTCCATGGCAATACCCGACATACATTCAGCGGTGATTGCTCGTATTGAAAAAGCGGGGCTTGGCAAATGACCGCCGGGGTCTTTGATCAGCTTCTAGGCCAGCCGGAAGCAATTGAGCAGCTTCAACGTGCGGTTGCCGGAAAGCTAGATGGTGTGCACCACGCGTGGTTATTTACCGGCCCAGCAGGTTCTGGCCGGTCTTTATTAGCCAAGGCCTTCGCTGCCGCGCTTCAATGTCAAAATGATGGCTGTGGGCGCTGCCAGCAATGTTCCTTGACAATCGCCGGAGCTCACCCAGATGTATTGACCCTTGCCACCGAACGGGTGTTGATCAGCATCGATGAGGTTCGTGAACTGGTGCAAAAATCCGGGATGAATAGCACCATTGGTGATTATCGAATCGTCATTATCGAAGACAGCGATCGTATGACCGAGCGCACCTCAAATGTTTTATTAAAGGCCCTGGAAGAACCCCAAGACAAAACAATTTGGATTTTATGCGCACCAAGTGTGGCCGATCTGTTGCCAACAATCCGTTCCAGAACTATGAACGTGCTTCTTCGCCTCCCGAGTGTCGAGGAGGTTGCCGAGTTGCTGGTTCAGCGGGACAAGGTTGATAGGGAGCTTGCCATTAGATCAGCACGCCAGGCTCAGAATCACGTTGGCATGGCAAGGAGGCTGGCAGTGTCCCAGGACGCTAGATCCAGAAGGGCTGAAACCCTTCGGGAAATTGCGGGAATCACAAACCTTAGCCGAGCCATGCTTGCTGCTGAAAAGCTATTGGGCGTCGCGAAGCGCGATGCTGAGGCGCTTGCTCAGGAGCGCGATAAATCGGAAAAGGAACACTTGATGCTTGCCTACGGACTTGGGCTTGACGAGAAGATTCCTCCCAACCTGAGGCCGCAGTTCAAAGGCCTAGAGGAAAATCAGAAGAGAAGGAACACTCGGGCTCTAAGAGACGGGATTGATAGAATTTTCACCGATGCCGAGTCTTTTTTTAGAGATGTGCTTGCTCTTCAACTCGGAGCGAATGTCGAAATGACTAATCCTGAGCTTGCCGAAGACCTTCAGCTACGGCAGCTGGGTACAAACGCGTCTGCAAGCATCGCTGTTTTAGACGCAATCACCGAATCCAGAAAGCGTTTGGCTTCAAATGTTAGAGACCTGCTGGTCCTCGAATCCCTTTGCACGCTGATGATCCTGAGACGCGACCTTGCGGCTTAGGGCGGCTGTCATCGCTGGCGTTTTGTTGCTTGCCGGCTGCACTCCCACTCCAGCCCCGAATCCCGTTGCTGACATCTCAAGCGGGGCCGTATCCCTGTATGAGCAGGTGATCATTTGGGAAGACTGTGAAGAGAGTTTTGAGTGCGCGGTCGTTGCTGCACCGCTTGATTGGCAAGCGCCAGATGAATCATTCTTCAGGGTATCCCTTATTCGAAAAGCCGGAACCTCGTCGTTAGAACCACTGCTCGTAAACCCAGGTGGACCGGGCTCTAGCTCGATCGAATGGCTACTGGCTTCTTACGAGAGCCTCGGAAGCGATTACCTGCGATCAAATTTTCAGGTCATAGCTTTTGACCCAAGGGGGGTTGGAAAGACTTCGCCCGTTGAGTGCCGGAACCTAGGCCTAAAAGACCAGCTTCTATACGGAAGCTCTCCTTATCGGTTTGGAACCGAAGAGGATATTCAGTATTCGGCGGACTTGTCTTATCGCTTTGCACAGAGTTGCCAAGGAGAAGTGAGCACCGGTTACTACAACACTCAGCAGACCGCCAGGGACATGGAGCTACTGAGGATTCTTCTTGGCGGCGAGAAGTTAAATTATCTTGGTTACAGCTACGGCACTGAGCTTGGAGCAACCTTCGCTGTCCTGTTCCCAGATCAAGTCGGTCTGTTTGTCCTTGACGGTGCAGTTGACCCAACTATTGATCCTGACCTGGCTCTACTGGGCCAGATAAAAGGCTTTGATAAGGCGCTCAGCGCCTATCTAGTCGACTGCTTCACCAGAGTCGGCTGCCCACTACCAAATGACATGGCCGAGGCTAAGGACACCATTGCAGGACTCTTGAGCTCACTAGAAAACAGTGCGATGCCAACTGATTTTGATAGGGACCTATCGTTATCGGCAGCGATTGCAGGGATGATTGTGACTCTTTACTCGGAAGACAGCTGGGAGTTTCTATCGATTGGGCTTGAAGAGGCTCTTGCAGGAGACGGCACGACGCTATTGCTACTTGCAGATTTTTATAACGACCGCGATGCCGAAGGCGGTTATCTAACCAACTTGGTTGAGGCGAATTATGCAATTGCGTGCGCCGATGAAATTACTTACCCATTTTCGTCCACTGATCTGACCCAAGAAATAGTGGCTGCAAGCAAGGTTTTCGGAAAGTACTTTGCCTACGGCGAGAGTTCTTGCGATGGCTGGGCAGCCGGTATTGGGAACCAAGAGCTTGACTACAGGGTTGATTTGCAAAGTCCAGTAATGATCGTAGGCACCACCGGTGACCCGGCTACTCCCTACGAGCAGGCCGTTACCCTGAGTTCGCTGATGAAAGGTTCTTACTTGCTTACATTCGAAGGCGAGGGCCACACTGCTTATGGCTCAAGCGACTGCGTCGGCAAGGTCGTCGATGACTATCTTGCAGGTGAAGAGATTTCAGAAGATTCCCTTTACTGCAGGTAGTGCACCTGCGGTCCCCAGCCTTCTACTTGGCCATCTATAGATAAAGTGCTGCCATCAATACTGCAAATATCACGATAAAGATTGCAGGGGTCACAAACTTCACAACTTCTAGCCATGGACGAAAGCTAACTATCCGTGATCGAAGAGCCGAGTGACCCGGTAGAGCACTGAGATCATCAATGACGGCCTGGGCCTGGGACGCAGCCGAGTACTCCGCTAAAGCGCCGAGAATTCCTGAGGCTAGTAAAATAAGGGCAAATCCATGAACCACAAACATTTCATAGCCGGAGATGGTCGGGGTTGCAAAGGCGGCAAAGGCCAGTAGGGCCGTTGGCGCGAGCTGGGCCAAAATAATGTGGAGTCGGTTTTTTTGGAACTCGCGGATTAGTTCTGCTTCTGTCATGGTTAGTTCCTTTGATCGTATCTACAAGGTTAGGTAACACATTGAAAAATAACGCCCTGCAGGAGAGCCTGTCGCGCAGATTCAGGAAACTCCTGTCTGGTGCACCGGACGGAGTTCCTCCGTGGCTAGAAGTTGTCGCCAAGGGCAATGAGCCAGGTTTTTACCTGCCTACGGATGCACCCTGGGTTGTGCACGGAAACTTTTCGACATTGGTTGGAGGCGTTAGAGCTCTACTTATGCAGGCCCTGCACCCGGGTTCCCTTACCGGAGTGTCAGAACACTCTCGCTATGAGCAAGACCCACTGGGCAGGCTTTCGGGAACGATTAGATGGCTAACGGTTACTACCTTTGGCTCAATCGAGGCAATAAATGGTGAGGCCGGCAGAGTAAACCGGATGCACAAGACGGTTAGCGGCGAATACCAAACTTCTGCTGGCGAGACAAAGGGCTACAGGGCAGGAGACAAGGATTTGTTGCTTTGGGTTCACGTCGCTTTTATGGACTCATTCCTGAGGGCCCACCAGAACTACTCAAAGACCCCAATTCCGGGTGGGGCGGATTCTTACGTTGCTCTGTGGTCAAAATCAGTTCAGCCTCTCGGGCTAAAAACTGCTCCGATGAGTGAAGCGGAGCTCCTGGAAACCCTCGAAGATTTCAAATCAAAGCTCACCGTTACCGAGGACACTAAAGCAGTTATCAGCTGGATAAGGAAAGCGCCACTACCGCTTGTTGCAAAGCCCGTATACGCTCTGCTGTTTCAGTCGGCGCTCGCTTCCATGCCTAAGGAGTACCAGTTGATGATTGGTCTAAAACCTTGGCCACTTTGGTTCTTGAGACCCGTCACTACATCGTTATTGAGCTTTATGCGGTTCGCTATCGGGCCGGAGTCTCCAATAGAAGACGCAGCCCTTGCCAGGCTTAGGCGAGCAGGCGCAATTAACGACTAAACTTTTGAAACGATACGCCACCCTAGCTCAGTTGGTAGAGCAGCTCACTCGTAACGAGCAGGTCAGGAGTTCGATTCTCCTGGGTGGCTCTGTGTAACGTCCCATAACCCAGTCGCCGTAAAAAGCTCGGGTCAGTTTTGCGCCATGACTATCCCTCGTGAGAAGAAGAATCCAGTGCACGTGAAGGCCACTCGATTACTGGCCCCAATAGACTCGACCTATGAATAGGCCATTGGTAAAAATTACTGCCGCGGATTACCACACCGCTGGCGAGCCATTTCGAATCGTGAGTGCCGGGCTTCCCTTGATCACGGGAGCAACTGTTCTGGACAAGCGAGCGGGGGCTCCCTCAAACCAAGAACTCGAACAAATTAGAAAGTTACTTGTCAATGAACCCCGGGGTCATGCGGATATGTATGGCGGGTTTATCGTGGAGCCAAACGATGATGGCGCTGATTTCGGTGTGCTGTTCTGGCACGGTGATGGCTATTCAACCGCCTGTGGACACGGCACCATTGCGCTGGGCGCCTGGGCTGTAGACACCGGGTTGGTCGCGGCAGAACCGAATGGTGAAACAGCAGTCACAATCGACGTTCCATCCGGCAGAGTGCAGGCTCTAGTGACCCAAGAAAACGGCGTTACAGCAAAGATTTCCTTTAGGAACGTGTTTTCCCATGAAATCGCCGAGGCAGTGCCAGTAGCTCTTGATGATGGCAGGACTGTCTTGGTGGACATTGGTTACGGGGGTGCCAACTACGCAAGTATTGAAGCCAGCAAACTCGGCCTATCGGTAGAGCCGAAGCATCTAGATGAGCTAATTCGCATCGGCAGGCAGATCAAATGGAAGTTGAACGAGACCCCAGAATCGAATTCGCAGGCCGATGAGCGCTTAAACGGTATCTACGGAACCATTATTTTTGATGAAATAAATTCAACTGAGACCGAACTTCATCAAAGAAATGTAACCGTTTATGCCGATGGCCGAGTTGACAGGTCACCTTGTGGCTCTGGAACTGCAGCAAGAATTGCTCAGCTGGCCTATTCCGGCCGGCTAACTAAGTCGATGACCCTAATTCACGACTCAATCATCGGGACTAGGTTCTTAGGTCGCATTGAAGAAACCCAAACCAACGGCCAGAGATCCGGCGTTATTCCGGTGATTACCGGAAACGCCTTCCATGTTGCCAACTCTGAGTTTTTGCTATTGGAAAACGATGAATTAGACACTGGGTTCTCACTTCGATGAGCGATGTAAGCCCGGCAAAGTGGATAAGTGAGCAAGAGCTATTCATAAAGTTTGGCTATCGCAAAGCAATCGAAGCAATAAGCCATGCATTGACCGGAGGGTTCGACCCTGCAACTGATAAATCCCGCTCATTTGTCGAATTTGCATCCGGCCAGGGGCTCGTGATGCCGAGCGAGAATGCCGAGTTTGTAGGACTGAAGTTCGTCACCGTGGCACCCAAGAATCCGGCTAAAGGGATTCCAAGAATCCAAGGCATCTACACGCTATTTGATGCCAAAACTCTCGCTCCTCTTGCCCAGTGTGATGGCGCCGCCCTTACTCTTCTAAGGACTTCCTGCGTCACAGCAGCCATGGTGCAAAAGTTAGATTTGCCAGAGAGTCCAAAGCTGGTTGTTTTTGGGTCTGGGCCGCAGGCCTTTGCCCACATTCTCGCAATTTCAGCAGTGTCAACGCCGAGTGGAATTCGCATATTGGCCAGGAACACCCCCGGGGTTGAGAAGCTGATTGTTGACCTCAGGTCCCATGGCATTGAGGCGGCTGCCGGTTCAACCAAGGACCTTGCGGAGGCGGACCTGGTTGTTACTGCAACTACGGCCAGAGAGCCCCTATTTGCCGCAGAGCAAGTTCAGAAGACCGCAATCGTGGCGGCGATTGGTTCTCACGAACCAAGCGCTAGAGAATTACCTGGAAACCTTCTGGGGATTGGGACGGTTTTCATCGAAGATCGATCAGCCGCGTTGAGAGAGGCCGGTGATGTCATCATGGCAATCAACGAAGGCTTCGTTACCGAGGAAGATCTCGTGGAGGTGAAAAATCTATTCACCTCTGAGCAAAAGATAGACAGTCAGTCCCTGAGAATTTACAAATCATCCGGGATGCCCTGGCAGGACCTTGCGATTTTTGGCGCGGCTTATAGGGCTCTGATCTAAGTTCTTATTTTGCGCGCAATGCGCTTATCAGAGCCAAGCCCCCGGCAATTAGGACCATGGCCGGCGGGATGAAGTTTAGAGGCGAGTACCAATCGGTGGCGCTGTTGACGATTACGAACGCTACTCCAGCGACACCAAGCGCGAGCAGGAGCCATGCAATCGCCCTGGTTGACTGAGGGTCTATCTTCTGAAGATCTTCCCTTGACTGAGCGGTTGTTTTGCCGCAACTTGGGCAATTAAAATTAGACTCGGAAATATCACTCTGGCAGTTTTTGCATTTCATGGCTTTAGGTTATTACTTATCTAAAGTCTGGGTTCACTAAATCAATAACCTGAGGGCCTGCCACCAAGACGATTGCCAGCACAAAAAGCGCTAGACCAATTCGTTTCCACATTTTTTCTAGTTGGCTGGGATCCCTAGGTTCTTTCGGGTTCTGTTTATCAGTCATGTCTCCAGCCTACTTCTTGCCTCTGGCGGGGGCGGGCTTTGACCTGCTGGCAGTTACACTTGCCCAAACGGGTAGCAGCTCTGCTGGAGTTTCATTTGGAGTCGTCGCCCTTTTCTAGATTGGAAAACCTTGAAGAACAATCTCGTGGCGCTGGAGCCTAGGCAGTTTCCAGAATACGCCCAGGCAATCGCCGATTCCGGTGGTCAGGTGGCTGCAATCACTGCTTCTACACAAGCCCTTATCTGGACCGACTACTCCTCGCCCGAGGCTTTGCAGGCGATACTCATTGCTAACCCGCAGCTTGAGTGGGTGCAGCTGCCATTTGCCGGAGTTGATGCTTTTGGTGAGATTTTGAAAAGTCCAATTATTTTTACCAGTGCCAAGCGGTCCTACTCTGAACCAGTTGCTGAGCACGCCCTCGCACTTTGCTTATCTTTGGCAAGGATCATTCCGGAGAGAGTAAGGACCAAAAACTGGGGCAGGCAGTTTGCCGATTCTCTTTATGATGAGGATGTTTTGATTGTCGGTGGTGGCGGTATTGCCGAGGAGCTTGCGTCACTGCTTACCCCATTTCGGTCCAAGATAACGGTGTTGAGGAACAGGCCCAACGAGCCTTTTCTCGAGGGCTTCACGGGACGAGTTGTTTCGTTTGATCACTTTGACCACGAGTTAGCGAAAGCAAAGTTTGTGATTCTGGCTTGCGCTTTGACTGAGACCACGAGGTTCTTGTTTGATGCTCGAGCCTTCGGGCTAATGCGCAAGGATTCGTATTTAGTGAACATCGCAAGGGGAGAAGTTGTGAACCAAGAGGACTTGGTTCAAGCGTTAAAATCAGGCAGCATTGCGGCAGCGGCAACTGATGTTACTTACCCAGAGCCTTTGCCAGCAGATCATGAAATGTGGCGGCTGGATAATTTGCTCATCACGCCCCACACCGCAGACACCAAAGAGATTGTGACGAGGCTATTTTCGGATCGACTTAGAGTGAACGTGGCAGCTTGGCTTGCAGAAAAGCCGCTAGTCGGCGTTGTCGATGCTGAGCTGGGTTATTAGGTCAGAGTGGAGCTCTAGCCCCAAAGCTTTGGGCTAAACACTTCTACTTTTCCACCGGGCAGGTAGTTCAAGCCGCTTGGAATATCTTGGGCTATCAATAGAGGCCCATCGATATCTACAAACTCAGAATGCTGACCAATGACATAGGCCGGGGCCATTGACAGCGAGGTGCCGGTCATATTTCCAACCATTATCGACTTACCGTCTTTTTTGGCAACCTCAACAATTTGCAATGCTTCTGTCAGGCCGCCGCATTTATCCAGCTTTATGTTTATTACCTGGAAGTTTTTTGAATTGGCTCCATATTCGCTGAGGTTTAGAACACTCTCGTCCCCGCCCAAAGGAATGGGAGAAACAAAGCCGTCAAGTTCAGAGTCGTTGCCTCGAGCTAGCGGCTGCTCGATCATCTTTATACCCAGGTCGCTTAGGGCTGGAATGAAATTCTTGAGCTGTTCGAAATGCCAGCCTTGATTCACATCGACAACCAGGTTCGCATCTGGTCTTGCTAGTCGTATCGCGGATAGCTTGTCGACTGGCTCGTGATCATCGAGCTTAATTTTTAGGTTGAGAAAATCGCTTAGCTCTTTTGCTCTGCTGGCCATCTGCTGTGCTGTGCCGATACCTATGGTCGCCACGGTATTTAGCTGTTTGGGCTTGATCCCAACCAGCTCCCAAATGCTGGCATCTCTAATCTTGCATTCCAAATCCCACATCGCAGAGTCAAGCGCGTTTCGCGCCCCATTAGGCGGCATTAGTTCGTTGACGTCTTGACGTGTGGCACCTTGCTCGACCCGGGATTTTATTTCTTCAAGATCTCTCAGCATCTTGGCCTGATCGTCTCCCAAGTAATAAGCGCCAACACCTTCGCCCCTACCAATAAACCCATCTTGTTCGAGGGTCACCCAAACCGCATTTAGCTCAAGAAAGGTGTAGCCGGTGATAACAAAGGGTGAGTGCAACGCGAAATCCCGGCGCTCAATTGTCATCCTCATTTTTGGCCCAGAAGATTATCAATTACCGCGTCGAGTCCGGCTACCAGCGGGTCCATGGTGGGGAGGTCATAGAGAGAGCTCAGATTAGTAAGGTACGCGGCCCGCTCGTGATCCGGCAGCCCGCTCGTATTGACGCTGATTCCGACGCATCTAATTCCAGGGTTCACGCTTCTGGCGATCTCAATGGTTCGATCGATCACGGCTGGAATGCTCGGCAATTCAAAATCGGGCCAGCCCTTGATATGGGTGCGAAGTGCTTCGGTGCAAACCACAAAGGCATCTGGTTGCGAGCCCACTAGCAGACCGGTGCTTACTGATGAGTAGCCCGGGTGAAACAAGCTTCCCTGACCCTCGATTATGTCCCAGTGATCGGGGTGATTGTCAGGAGAAATCATTTCCGCCGCACCCGAAAGGAAGTCGGCAACAACGGCATCAATCGGGATACCGCTTCCGGCAATCATGATGCCAGTTTGGCCGGAAGCGCGGAAGTCAGCATCGATGCCCCGTTCTTGCAGTCGGTTAGCGATCGCTAAAGCTGTGTACTTCTTGCCCAGTGCGCAATCGGTACCAACTGTCAGAAGTCTTTTTCCAGTTCGTTTTTTACCGGTTCCGACAGGAATGTCCTTTGGTGGCACCCGAATGTCAACCAGCTTTGTCCCAGACGCGTTAGCTACCGAAACCAGAGCGGGAATGTCATTCAACTTCGTGTGAACTCCCGCGACGATGTCCATGCCCGCCTGCAAGGCGGCAACCAGGGTTGGCATCCAAGCCTCTGGAATTGCGCCGCCCACGGCCGATGTTCCAATGACTAGTGATTTAGCTCCGGCTTCGGCCGCGCTCGCCACGCTGTGCTTACTAAGGCCTAAATCGATCGTGCCGCCCTCGAGGCTCAGCTGGCCCATGCAGCTTTCTGGCCGCCACTTGGCGAGCCCTGCAGCGGTCTTGGCATAGATTGGCTCAGTCTCGCTGCCAATAAATAAGAGGTAGGGGGTGCGGAGCGTGATTGTTGTCAATTGATCCTCGCCGGATTAGATTTCCACTTCATTCTTCACTCTAACTAGGTTTGTGGCTTGAAGTTTCGCTTCTTAGCTCTCGGGCATTTGGCACTCTGGGGTGCCGCCCGGGAGGCGATGCCGATTAGCCGCGACCAAGTAGTAAATGGGCTTTGCGATGTTTCTTACTACCGGGAGCTTTAGGAGCCAGCCAGCTAGCGCCCAAATCGTTTTCGATTCGATTAGTGCCTGGGCAATAGCTGCCGCCGCAACGAATCTTTTGCTACCAGACACGAAGTAGACCGCCTTGGATGTTAGCTCGGAGGTCAGACCTAAAGACCCGAGGTCTAATTTTTGGTACGGTTCAATCGCAATTTTGTTGTTGGTCATTCTGCGAAGCAGCCTTGCACTGGAGCTGCAGAAAGCGCAGTCCCCGTCGAAAATAAGAACTTGTTTACTTGCGCTCATCGGTTAAGCCTAATGCGGTGTAATGTTTTGGGGTTGTATTGGTTTTACTACAGGAGGCGTAGGCTAAAAGCGTGAACCAATTAGGTCGCAAGCGATCCATGCACCCAACACAGATCGTAGTTATTGCGTTCGGTGCGGCGGCAATTGTTGGCACCCTGTTGCTTTTGCTCCCAATATCAACATCCGCCGGAAATAACACAACTCTGGTCACGGCATTTTTCACCGCCGTTTCCGCTGTTTGCATTACAGGTTTGACCGTCGTGGACACCGCGACCCACTGGTCCGGATTCGGACACTTCGTGATTTTGATTTTGATTCAACTCGGTGGTCTCGGAATAGTCGCCTTTGCAACTCTCCTTGGCTTGCTGATTTCCGGTCGCATTAGCCTTAGAGATCGAATGAACACCTTGTCCGAGGCCAAGATTGTTGGCGCAGATAACGTTTCTAAATTGCTCGGTCGAATTCTGTTGGTTTATTTCGGCTTCGAGCTAATCCTGGCTACGTACCTAAGCATTAGATTGCACTTCAGCTACGGGGAGGAAGTTCTTCGTTCAATTTGGCACGGTACTTTTCACGCGATTTCAGCTTTCAATAATGGCGGTTTTTCGCTTTACACCGACAGCATGATGGGTTTTAGCAAGGACATGTTTTTCATTGCCCCGGTGATGCTGGCCGTGATTGTCGGAGGACTTGGGTTCCCTGTTCTAATCGAGCTACATGAGCGGCTGTGGCGTTTGCGATTGAAGCCAGGCGGAAAGCCAAAGCGCTTTAGCCTTCACACCAGGCTTACTCTCTGGATGACCATTAGCCTGATCGGTCTTGGAGCACTATTTATAGGACTACTTGAGTGGAATAATCCTGGAACCCTCGGGGGCTTGAACACCTGGGACAAAGTGGTAAACACCCTCTTCTCTGCTGTCATGCCGCGTTCGGGTGGTTTTAACTCGATAGACATCTCTTTGATGGACCCTGCCACTTGGCTTGGCATAGACCTACTGATGTTTATCGGTGGCGGTTCGGCTTCCACCGCCGGCGGCATAAAGGTGACCACGATTGCCGTTTTGATTTTTATTGTTTACACCGAAATTCGCGGCGAGACTGCGGTGAACGTTGGAAATCGCAGACTTCCTCGTTCGATTCAGCGTCAGGCTCTTACTTTGGTAGCTCTTAGCACGACGGCTATTTTGGGCACGACTTTGCTTTTTGCCGCCACAACTGACTTCTCACTGGACGAGATACTTTTCGACGTGGTCTCGGCTGCCGCGACGGTAGGACTTTCAACCGGTATAACCGCTGAATTACCGGCGTTCCACCAATTTTGGCTGGCACTTTTGATGTTTGTTGGCCGGTTGGGCCCGGTTGTTGTTGCGTCAGCACTTGCTCTTCGAATCACAAAGAGGCACTATGAATTACCAAAGGAAAGGCCCCTAATTGGCTAAAGAGAAAGCAAAGCGACGAATTCTGCACACAAACGTCATCGTTATTGGCCTGGGTCGTTTTGGGTCTTCGTTGGCCAGAGAGCTAGTTCGAACTGGACACGAGGTTCTCGGTGTTGATACCGATGAGAAGCTGGTTCAACAAATGGCTCAGGAACTTACCCACACCGTCAAGGCTGACTGCACCGACGAAGCCGTGCTCTCCGAGCTTGGCATTCAGGAGTTTGACGCCGCCGTCGTGGCAATCGGAGCGGATATCGAAGCCAGCATTTTAACGACCTCTTTGCTATTGCAACTGGGTGTTCCAAACGTCTGGGCGAAAGCCAACTCAAAATCTCACGGTCGCATCTTGGAGCAACTAGGTGCTCACCACGTGGTGTTCCCAGAGTTTGAGATGGGTAAGCGAGTGGCGCACATGGTTTCGGGCGAGTCACTTGACTATGTCCCAATCGACAACGATTTTGTGATGATCAAGTCGAAAGTTCCGGAGTCATTTCACAACAAAAATTTGGCGGAGCTGAAAATTAGAACCAACTATGAAGTGACCGTGGTTGCGGTCACAAAGGGCGATGGTAAATATTCGCCAGCATTCCCCGAGACCGTTCTGGAGTTAGGCGATCAAATAGTTGTGGCTGGCCAAGTGGAACCGTTGAATAAGTTCTGCCGGGTTATTTAGGCAGCCTTTGAATTCGTCAAGAACCCTCAAGGTCTCACTATTTTGGCTGTCCCTATTGCTCGCCATGCTGGCCAGTAACTTTTTTTACCAGACTACTTATCCACTAATTTTCACCGGTGCAGCACTCGCACTTGGGCTTTCCGCGTTGACGATTTGGAGCGGCTCTAGAATCTCCGGCAGCGTCGTTCCAGTAAAGCTGATGGTCGTGGCGGGCGTCTCCGCGTTTATGTATGCGCAGGCACTCGATGTTGCCTACTCTTTGGCCTTTGCACCGATGGGCAATCGTTTTGACATGCCGATTGAAGTTTTAGTTTTCGGTCTTCTTTTCTGGGCCTTCGCGGTTATTGCCAGAACTTTTGTTTTTAGACCTCAGCAACAAAAATAGTCCAACTGCAGCCAGTGGTAATGATGCCCAGAGCAACCAATACAAAGACTCAGATGTCTGAACCTCGACCTCTAAGGCATCCGGGTTGTAAGGGTTAGCGCACTCGGTGAATAGGTATTCTGGGTCAGCGATGTAGCCGGTATTGTTTTCAACCACGAAGCTAAAACTTCCGGAAATTGGATGTCCGTCTCCGGAAACTACTCTCCAGCCGACCTGGTAGGACCCAGGTCTGTCGATGTCGGCCCGGGCAGTCGCGGTGCGGCCATCGACAACTGCGCAGCCGTTGTTTATTGGATTCTGATTCGAATCAAGAATGACTATTTCGGAGCCGGCTGAATTTTCCAGAGACATCAGATCATCGCTGAAGGACAGCCTTACTTCGGAGATACCGGCTTCCAGGATCTGTCCGGCCTTGGGCTCTTGATCCACAAGCTGCTCGTGGGCGGTTGCCGGAAGGGCTGTCAACGTGACTGCGGTTACTAGGGCGAGCATTGATGATGCGAACAATCTAAACTTCATGGGTAAAGCTTAGGCGGGTGAGATGAAGCAAGCACTAATTGGCATCGGTTCAGGGTTGGCCGCGGGTTCCGTCGCGCTTGGCTTTTTGTTTTTGGGCCCGCTTAGCCAGACCAGTGACGTTTCTGCGCCGATAGCCAGCCAAGCTGTTGTGCCCGAGGCGACGGTTTCTGCTTCTCCGGTTGAAATCGAGCCGGAACCGACAACGCCGGAAGTCATCCGATGCTCGGTGTCGGTGCTAGAGGACGCTGCTGAAATTTTATTGCTCCAGGCTCAGGTGATTGATACTTCAACGGGCGAGGTGTTATTTGACCGCGGAAGCGGTTCGGCTGCTAGGCCCGCATCGGTTATGAAGCTTTTCACAGCGGCAGCCGCCCTGGAAACTCTCGGTCCGGACTATCAAGTTACGACCAGGGTCTATCAGGACAAAGTGGAGCCTGGAAAAATTTACTTGGTTGGAGCTGGTGACCCGACTCTTTCTAGGACAGGAATCAATCAAAATTCGGTCTATCAAAAGGCCCCAAAGCTTTCTGACCTCGTCGCTCAGGTGCTCAAGGTTTTGGAGAAAGAGGCGATAACCAAAATAGTTCTTGACACTTCCCTGTACGGCGGAGCCAAGGGCGAATACCAAAGCGTTTGGGACTCTCGCGGTATCACCAATGGCTACATGTCTCCGGTTTCTGCTCTTCAGGTGGACGGTGACAGGGCGAGCCCAGCCGCAAAGGAATCTCAGCGCTCAATGGACCCGGTCAGCAGGGCCGGTACTTGGTTCCAAGAGGCACTTGGAGCGTCGGCGACGGATGCGGTAATTACCAAGGGCCTGGCCCCCGCAGATTCAATACAAATTGCAGCTGTAAAATCTAGGCCAATCAGCGAGTGGATCGACTACATGCTCGTTGTAAGCGACAACACCCTGGCGGAGGCACTTGCAAGATTGGTGTCTCTCGATGTCGGGCTGGATGGGACCTTTGGCTCTTTGACTGAAACCTACAACCGGGCACTCAGGGAAACTGGGCTGAATCTTGCAGGCCTTACCATCGAGGACGGTTCAGGCTTGTCAAAGTACAACCAGGCCTCTCCTGAACTAGTAAATAACCTTTTGAAGCTAATTGATGCCGGATATGGAGACTTTGAGGTCATTCTTGGGGGAATGCCTGTGTCTGGGACCCCCGGCTCATTGAGCTACCGATTCGAAGATGCGGTTGGGACAGTCACCGCAAAGACTGGTTGGATCAGAACGGGTTACACGCTCGCCGGCTTCCTGGACACCCCGGATCAGTCGAGGCTCATTTTTACCGTGTATAACCTAGGTGATGTGACCGCTAGCAACCGTGAGGCCATGGACGATTTGGTCATGGGCTTTTATGATTGTGGCTCGACGCTAGTCAACAGATAGCCAGTCAATAGATAGCCTGAGAACAAAACGGGTAACAAGAAAGCAAAATGACTAAAGCATTATTGGTAATTGACGTTCAGGTCGATTTTTGTGAAGGAGGTGTCTTGGCCTGTGCCGGAGGGGCAATAACCGCCAAGCGAATTACCGAACATCTCGAATGCAATAAAGGCGATTACGACTATGTAATTGCTTCAAGAGATTGGCACAAAGCCAACGATGCGAACGGTGGGCACTTTGCTGCACTAGACGAATCTCCTGATTTCAAAACTAGCTGGCCGGAACATTGTGTCGAAAACGAACTAGGCAGCCAGTACCACGCGAACCTAGACACCGGTCTTATCGACATCCACATAAAAAAAGGCCAGGGAGCAAACGGCTATTCGATCTTCGAAGGTATCGATGATGCCGGCACCAGCTTCCCTGATCTAGTAAATGAGCTTCAGATTACCCAGGTCGATGTTGTCGGGATAGCTACCGACTACTGTGTGCTGGCTTCCTCGATGGACGCAAAGAAATTTGGGCTAGCAGTTAGGGTCGTTACTGGCCTAACCGCCGGGGTTTCTCAAGGTTCCACTGAAACTGCAATCGATGACATGGTCGATCGGGGAATCGAAGTAACTCCCGTTTACGAGGCAAATTAGCCTTCTCTGTTTGCTCCGGCGCTCGCGGAGACGGTAAATACATTTGCTGCGCCAAATCCAGCTTGGGCGAATGCAGCCCTGACAGCGACTTCTAGGCCGGTCAGCAGGTCCTTATTGATAACAGCAATCGCAGCGCCCCCAAAGCCGCCACCGGTCATTCTGGAGGCGATTGCGCCGGTTTTTAGGGCAGTTTCGACCGCTAGGTCGAGTTCTGGTATGGAAATCTCGAAATCATCGCGCATTGAGACGTGGCTTGCTTCAAAAATCGGGCCGATTTTGTCAATTTGGCCGGCTCTAAGGGCTGCAACGGTCGCTAACACTCGGTCGTTTTCGGTGATGATGTGGCGGACGCGGCGATAAGTCAGATCGTCGAGCTTTGACTTTGCAGCTTCGAGGTCTGAGTGCCCAAGTTCACGAAGAGAGCTAACGCCCATAATGAGCGCTCCCTTCTCGCAGGCATCTCTTCTAGACCGGTAGCCTCCGTCGGAGTGGCGATGTGAGACCTGTGTGTCTATTACTGCAACAACTAGATTCTGAGCCTCAAGGCCCAGCTCGACTATTTCTGTCTCAAGACTTAGGCAGTCAATCAAAACAGCAGCATCGGTCGAGGCCAGCATCGAGGCTGTCTGATCCATAATTCCGGTCGGGGCCCCCACGACTTCGTTTTCGGCTCGCTGACCGATAAGGGCAAGTTCCTTTTTGCTATGGCCCAAGTTCCAAAGGTCGTTTATTGCAAGGGCTACAGAGCATTCAACCGCGGCAGACGAAGAAAGGCCGGCTCCAATGGGAACATTTGAATCCAAATACAGATCAAAGCCAGAATCCAGACCCGCACGCATTACCCAGGCTACGCCCAGCGGGTATAGCGCCCAATCGAGATCTTGCGGCTCGGTTTCTCCTAGGTTGAATTCGACGATGCCCTCTGTGAAGGAAGTCCCGAGTCTGATCAGAGAGTCATCCCGCTTGGACATTGCCGCGTAGGTTCTCTTGTTGATGCCAAAGGGAAGAACAAACCCATTGTTGTAATCGGTGTGCTCGCCAATTAGGTTGGCGCGTCCCGGCGCTGACCAGACTCCAGTTGGCAAGTAACCAAACTGGTTTTCAAAGCCGGCTGTTGTTTGCTTGGTCAGGTTCACTTGATTGCTTTCTTGAGTCTTGCAGCAGTTTCTTCTGGAGCAACGTCTCCGACAAAGGCTCCCATGGCGCTTTCAGACCCTGCCAAATATTTCAGCTTGTCGGCATCCCGAAGCGGAGAAGTGATTTGAAGCATCAATCTAATCCGGTCCCGGTTTTCAATCATCGGAGCCTGGTGCCAAGCTGAAATGTATGGAATTGGCTTGTCATACAGGGCATCAAGACCCAAAAGTATTTGCTTGTAAGCGCCAGCTAGCTCGCTCACTTCGGCGTCTGTCAGCTCAGTGAGATCTGCAACCTGGCGCTTTGGCAACAGGTGGATTTCGATTGGCCACCTTGCGGCAAAAGGCACGAACGCAACAAAGTTCTTAGTTTCTAGAATATTTCTACTTGAGGATTTTTCGAATTCAACTAGCTCACCGAAGAAGTCACCGCCGTGATTCCGGACGCTCGCGATTAGCTTTTCAGTTCTAGGAGTCACAAACGGATAGGAGTAGATCTGTCCGTGTGGGTGGTGGAGGGTGACACCTATGTCCTGCCCCCGGTTTTCAAAGGGGAAGACCTGAATAACCCCTTCCAGTTGCTGAAGGTGTGAGGTTCGAGATTGCCAGGCTTTTATGACCGTCTCGATGCGAGCCACCGGCATGGAGCCCAAGTTGCCCGTGTGATCGGGGCTGAAAACAACCACTTCGCAGCGGCCGAAGGAGGTTGTTGAGAAACCAAATGGGGCAGTTTGATTGGGCGGTGAGATCTCACCGAGATCCGGACCAAAGGCCGGACCCTTGTTCTCAAAAACCGCGACATCGAAGTTGTCAGGAACTTCGCTTGGGTTATTTTCGGAAGTTTGACAGAGCGGACAAGCGTGAGCAGGTGGTAGAAATGCGCGCTGTTGTCTATGGGATGCGACAGTGATCCATTCACCAGACAATGCGTCGTAACGCAATTCAGCAGTTTCGGGTCTTTGCTCCGACTCTCGCTGATCTCGCATACGGTCTGCTGGAAGCTTTGATTCGGCGTCATCAAAATAAAAGATGTCGCGGCCATCAAAAAGCTTGGCTTCAATACTGGGCTTGTTCACTCAAGTACCTCTTACTCACTGTCTGTAACATAAACGGGTGCGCAAAAACG
>Ga0307488_10000299_pt1 | contig 39472 bp, 36 predicted proteins | sample SB02metaG_FD_202248 | JGI IMG/M metagenome (GOLD analysis project Ga0307488, IMG submission 202248) | Sea-ice brine microbial communities from Beaufort Sea near Barrow, Alaska, United States - SB 0.2 | ecosystem: Environmental > Aquatic > Marine > Coastal | place: USA: Alaska | collected... | reverse complement strand
CACATCAAGGAATTTACATGAGTGAAAACATCACTAACGAACCCATCTCTAATGATATTCGTAACCGATTACAGTGGTCTTTATTGGCGTTAAGACTGGGGGTGTTTGTTGTCATGTTAATGTGGACCATAGACAAGTTTGTTAACCCCGGTCATAGCATCAAAATCTTCGAACATTTTTATGCGATTTCAGGTTTAGGTGAGAACATTGCTTATATTTTAGGCGCTGCGCAACTTGTTCTGGTTTTTACTTTCGTCGCAGGCATTAAAAAACGCATCACTTACGGACTTATCTTTGTATTACATGGTGGCTCAACCTTGTCAGCATTCTCCCAGTATTTTGATGCGTTTAATAACCTCTTGTTTTTTGCTGCATGGCCAATGTGGGCTGCCTGTTTTGCTTTGTATTTATTGCGTGATGCAGACACTAAAATGACAATAGGTAATGCGGCATAAAACTGTTAAAACATCCGATGGAGCCAGGCTATATAATAAGTATTCTTATAGCTTGGGTCTTTATGACTGCCATTAGAGTGCTTTATTTCAAAAGACGACAAAGAGAAACATTATACCTACAGATACATGATAAATGTATGAAGGCTCATGGAATAAATAGGCCGTTACACCATTATGCTATGGTAAAGCTAAGGCTTTTTATTTCCTCTCGCCTCAGTGCTCTGAGGCAAGTTTGCGTATGAAGGATATCCTCCCACAGCAACAAACCACAATGCAGTTTTTTGATTCCTTTGCCATCTAAGAGTATGAGTTCTGGCTCCATAAACAAGGCTATATGTTATGAATGGCACAAGCGTGCTATCTTGATTGACTAGTTATTTCGTTTGGGTGTCTGATTAATCCCAATAAAAATACTCAATGGGAAAATAATCATGCCACCAAAACCAGCTTTAACAAAACTTCCAATTAAGCTCGCGAAAACTGGTTTTTATCGTGGATTCAGCCTCGATGTGACCGTTGTGAGTAAAGTCGTTATTAGTGCTCTTGTTGTTTGGGCAATCTTTTGGCCAGTCCATGCGGATAAGATACTCGGGGATTGGAACACGCTTATTCTGGCTAATTTCGCAACTTGGTACATCTGGGTTGTCGCCTTGTTTGTTATTGTATGTATAGGCTTAGCTCTTTGGCCCGCGGCGGGGCGGCTTAACCTTGGGCGCCCAGGAGAAAAACCCGAGTTTTCGAATTTTTCATGGTTTTCTATGATGTTCAGTGCCGGAATTGGTGTTGGCATGCTGACATGGGCAGTGGCTGAACCCGTTACCCACTTCGCCAATAACCCCGAAGTTATCCAAGGATTAACCACCGGCGGTGCCCAGGACAATGTTCGCATGGCCTTCAAGTGGTCATTCTTGCACTGGGGAACAGGCGCGTGGTCATGCTACGCGATAGCGGGCTTGTCGATGGCGTTCTTTAGCTATCGCCGTGCATTGCCATTGACCATTCGTTCATCGCTGACGCCGTTGTTTGGCAAAGCGCTGTCTGGCCCACTGGGGCACTTTATCGATATTGTGGCTGTTGTTGCGACCATTTTAGGTGTGGCGCAGACTCTTGGATTTGGTGTAGAGCAGTTTGTTGCAGGACTGACTAGGATCGGCATTGGCGGCTTAGTCAATGCCGAAGGCACCGCAACTACATTCGGCATTGTTTTCGCTTTAATGATAATCATGGGGGCTTCAACGTTGTCTGCTTTATCTGGGGTGGGCAAAGGCATCAAATGGCTGTCTAATATCAACATGTTCTTGTCGATCATCCTACTGGGATTCTTTATCATCTTTGGCGCCACATTCTTTGGTGGCAATGCGATGATCTTTGGTATTTGGGATTATCTTATTGCACTACCAGAAATGAGTTTTAACGTCTGGAAGACAGATGGTGTTGCAGGGTCAGAGGCATTCTTACTGACACAATGGCAGGGTTGGTGGCCGGTGTTTTACTGGGCATGGTGGATCGCATTTGCACCGTTTGTAGGATTGTTTCTTGCACGTATCTCACGGGGGCGCACGGTCCGTGAATTTGTACTTGGAGCAATGCTAGTTCCATCGCTTATGTGTTTTATTTGGTTCGCTTGGGCTGGAGGCACTGCCATCGATCTGGAACTAAATGGTAGCGCTAACGGTGTCATATTTGATGCGGCCAATGCTGACAAAATTTTTGCTATGACTGAATTTATGCTGGCGCCAGTCAGTGAATGGTTAGCTTGGGGTATGGCATTTCTGATTGTTGTTCTGTTGATGACGTTTCTTGTCACATCAGCTGATTCAGCGGTGTTGATAGTGAACACCATCAACGCAGGTGGTGACGAAGGTCCCAAAGCTCGACCACATATCCTGTTCTGGGGTGCAGCCCTTGGGCTTGTGGTTGCAGGCCTGCTAATTTCTGGAGGTACTGGAGCCATTAAAACGGCGATGGTCATTGGCGCACTACCGTTTTCGATCGTGATGGTGTTGATGTGCTTTTCACTGGTTTTCGCGATATACAGTGATGGTCGGCGCGAGGCTGCTGGCGTTCAGACCACGTTTGCAGTTAATCACACCAAACCTGAAGAAGAAGCTAAACATGATCAAAAAGAAACGTATTTAGGGTCAAGGTAAACTTAGACTCAAAGCACCATAGGCGCAGACGTCCTCAGTAAGCGAAGTCGATATTCTTTGTTTGATGCCTTTACCGGGTTTCTTTTACTGCCTATTTTTCGGCCCATGAAATGGCAAAAGTGAGGTTCACTAACGTATCGAGATTTAATTGACCACAATATGCTTGGTATTCGTAACTAAAATCAATTTAGTGACGAAGTAATGGAGGTTTTTAGCGATAACATCAATAAATGCGCACTTTCTCCAGACATTTCATGGGGACTGAATTTTTTAGTGCAAGAAAATTTAAGATCCATCGGTGCGCTAAAGCTTGATTCTGGCATGGACCCCATGGACCAATCACTAAACTCCCTAGCATTTTCTTCCTTGTAGTCCACCATCACGATATGAGTGTGTCGCTTATCATTTAAAACTTTATGATAAGTGCTGTTTATATCAGCTCTGGAACCTTCGATATCCGTTGCTTTAAATATGTCAGTTACGGTACTTAGATAAACTAGCCTAGTTAAAAATTGATGCTCCATTTTTTGTATGCGTTAAAAACATATACCGAGCAGGGCTGTTTTTCTCAAAAGCATGGCTTGCATTAGCACTCAAACACACTTTCTGAGATTAATAAATAAAATCAGATATCTGTTATAAAAAGGTCGACATGCAGTTTATAACGGTACTGAGTGATATTATTAAAACCGCTAACACCTTAATCTTATTTATTCATAATATCTGTGAACTTGTTAGAGCATGTGAGTCAACCCGAACATTATGCTTAATAAAGTCTGCCGTGGCGTTTTGCCAACCGCCATTTCACTGCAGCAGATGTTTATCATATTTTGGTGTTATTACTGAATGACAACAGAACTGCCATTACCCAACTTATTCACAGTGTATTCTTTACTTAGCTTTTCAATTAACCCCACCCCTCTTCCAGAAAGTGCACCGTCTTCTTTGCATACACTTGCCGGTAGATAACCTTTACCACTGTCTTTAATATTAAACTGAATCTCACCAGATTGATTAGAGTATTGCAGATAAATAGAAAGTTGATCTTTTTGTGATAAGTCACCTAGGGCTTGCTCTCGTTTTTCTAGATACTCCGCAAAACCACTGAAGTCATTTTTCAACAACGAGTCTAAAGATAACACTCCGTGATCGAGGGCATTGTTGACCAACTCAGCAAAAACAGTAAAGGCTTTCTTACGTAATGAGGTATCGACTTGACTTCGACTCAGGACTTCATCGATTAAAGACAAAATGTCTACTTGCGCTAATACACTTCCACTTAAGTCCAGAGAAAAACGCAAATCTCCGGCTGGTGCATTATACTTTATAGTATTGCTAGATTGTGCAGACACTCTCAACAGATCTAAATTAATACAGCAAATTGACACATCATCGGTAACGGTTTCTTCCCCTGTATGTTGTTCAAACGCTTTGACTAATGAATTGACAAGGCTTTCAGGGTCTTGACAATTATTGATGACTTGTTCGAGGTTTTGTTTGCCAAACAATGTTTTTTCAGAGGACTCTTGTTCGATTAATCCGTCACTATAAAGCAATAAAAAAAGTCCTTCTTTGGCTTCGATAGTGTCAATAGTGGGCGAAAAATCCTGTGCATCTAAAATACCCAGAGGCATTGACTTAGATTGAATATATTGAACTGGGTTACAGCTAGAATCGAGTAATACGGCATCTGGCATGCCAGCATTAAAGATAGAGATTTCATTGCGATGGGAGTCGAACTCTACGCCTATACCAGCAACAAATCGATCGTCAGGGATTTCATTATACAGTTTAATGTTAATTTCGTGAGCAAGGTGGCTTAATGATAATCCTTTTTTGACCATAGCGCGGATAGCCGACACTAAAGGCAAAACACTGATTGCAGCGGCTAAACCATGCCCAGTAGCATCTACTAAAGTGATTATTTTGTTTCCATTAGGTGACACTTCACACACAAAAAAATCACCGTTAAACATTTTAGATGCTTGCATATGACACTGAACGGCTTGTTCTATATTTTGATTGGGCTGTGCTAAACGCTTATACACATGCCTGACTAGATCTTCTTCTTGACGTTTTTCATCCAATAAAAATTCGAGCTGTTTATTTTGGCTTTGAAGTTGTTGTTCCACTATATGAGAATGGTAGCATCGTTGTATTTTTAACCACACTAATTTTATATTGGCCGGCTTGAGAACATAATCAGATACACCCGCTTCAAAACAAGCTTGCATATATTCTTGGTCATCATTGCCAGTCACCATGATCATAGGAAGTATGTATGGCAATGCATTGATAACAGGAACCAGTTCTAAACCAGAACCATCAGGTAAAAAACTGTCAATTAATATAAAATCGTATGTTTCCTGATTAAGCTTTTGTAGCGCTTGTGCAATCGTTTCAGCTGATTTGCTAAGAACGGATTGGCCTTGCAGAAAGTGACCTATCATTTGAACAAAAATGGTGTCGTCATCAACCACCAGTATTTTTTTATGTGCTAAAGCATTTGGACTCATATTTAGTCTTGGATCTCAAATAGCTGATTAAAATTAGCGATCAGTAAAATGTCCTTTGCATTATCCTTGGCCCCTCGGATGATCGTATTAATGGCTTTTGCTTTGGCTTTTTTTTTCATTAAAACCAACATACCTAAAGCTGAACTATCCAAATAGGATGTTCTGGAAAAGTCTAAAATCACGGTTTTGACTTGCTCATCCTGAATCAGTTGATTGGATTGCTCGGTAAATGTTTTATGCTGGTTAAAGTCAAATCTTTCAGGGATAGCCATGGTGCGAGAGTCAGACATAGTTTGGCCTTAAATGTTGTTAAAACAGTTCAATCTCTCCAGAGTCCATGTTTGAGGCAGAAACTGGGTTATGGGAATGGGTTCTTTTTTCACGAGACGCTTCTATATGATGGGTAATTTCAGCGATCAGACGGTCTATATTTTCATCATCGATTGATTTTAAAAGTTGATTTACAAATCCCAATGTCTCTTTGGCATATAATAAATGTTGACCGTTAATATCTCCAAACTGTAAACCTCGAATTGCCCTTGAAAGGGCATCTTCAAGTTGTTGTGATAATTGGTCAAGGCCTTGGGTTATATTTGCATCCGATTCCGCTTTATGTATGATTTTTTCTAGCGCTAAGCGGATTTCTTTTTTTGCTATAATCACATAACTCACATCATAGGAGGCAAGCTTTCCTACTTGTGCGGTAAGCGCAGAAATACGTTCGCTAATACTTTTCAGTTGTTTTTGCACCACATCACTGAATTGGGCTGAACGAGTAGATAATTTACGCACTTCGTCTGCTACAACAGCAAAACCCCGACCGTGCTCACCCGCACGGGCTGCCTCTATCGCAGCATTCAATGCTAAAAGATTCGTTTGTGACGAAATACCATCAATGTCCTGTAACGTTTTTAGTACTTCAGGGACATCTGCATGTATTTCATTAACGCTTTCAAGAAGCTCAAGAGAATAGGTTGACATCTCAACAGTAGACTTAATAAATTTATCTAATATGCTTTCAGTGCTATGGGCAAAAGCCCGCATACTGTCACTGTAAAGCACCCCACTTTCTGCCCCTTCAACGTTTGACTCTACTCTGATAAGACTGCTGATATTAGTACTTTGCTGATCAATAAATCCCTGTAACTCTATAAAAGCCATAGATAAATTCATGACCGCATCTTCTTGAGTAGAATAGATGTCCTGGATACTCTGCTGGGTTTCATCAAGTGTTGGCGCGACTTCGTGTATCAATGTATGTATTTTAGATTTAAAATCATTTGCAGCCAGTTCATCATTAATAACATCTAAAGAATTATGATTAGAAGAGGCAGATGACCTGTCATTTTGGAAAACAAACCAAGCTGACAAACAAATCATCAACAAACTCGCCAGTAATCCTTGTTGCTGAAAAACCAGCATCAAGGAAATTAAGGAGACGATAGTCAGAACAATCCAATTTTTTGGTAACACATTTCACCTAATAAAAAACTATGTGAACTTTACAACTAATAACAAACCAGTTGAGATTAGTGAGAAATTACATAAACCTATTTGGATTTAAAATATCTGAGTCTTACACTAAAAGTAATAGGTATTTTTACGGATATTTTAAATTAAAAGATAATATAAATAGTGAGGCTATATAGGTGTATGTGTATGTTTGGCATGCATCTGGGGGAAGAACCGTTGATTGTTCTATTCGAGATATCAAGAGTCATTTGCCAATAGTTCACTTGCCAATAGTTCACTTGCTAATCGTTCACTTGCTAACTGCTTAACGTATTAAAGGCTGTCATCACTTAAAACTTCGCATCGACCTTAAATGTCATCATTTTTTTGCTAATAGGATGTTTGATTTTTAAGCTTTGTGCGTGCAAATGTAATCGGCTGGCGCGGGATCCATATAAATCGTCACCTACTATGGGCATATTCAATCCCAAAGCATGAGCGCAATGTACTCTGAGTTGATGAGTGCGACCGGTGTGTGGCGTTAAAAGTATTCTGGTTTGATTTTTCTGGGGATAACGCTCCAGCACTTGCCACAACGTTTTGGCTTGTTTGCCATTATGGTGACATACAATTTGTTTGGGCCTGTCGTATAAATCTCCCCGTAAAGGTAAATGTATCTGACCTTCATCGTTCAGCGGCAAACCTTCAATCAAAGCTACGTATTGTTTGTGAACGTCTCGAAGAATGAATTGTTTTTGAAGGTATTTGTTAGACTGCGGATTGAGTGCTAACACCATTAAGCCTGAGGTAGACATATCCAGTCGATGCACAATGAGTGGCCCAGTAGCATCAGGAAATTGGTGATTTATTCGTGAGTATACTGAATCGGATATGTCTTTTCCGGGTACGGATAAAAATTCAGAGGGTTTATTTATAACCAAAACATCTTCGTCTTGATAGATAATATCTAGACTTTTACCTTGTGCATAATTATAAAGAAACGGATTTTCATCCAACTGCATACCGGCCAACATATGTTTTAAAATAGGCTGACATTTGCCCATACACGCAGGGTAAAACTGCTGATGTTTTTTGACTTCTGATTTAGGCGAGGCTCCCCACCAAAACTCAGCCAGAGCCAATGGGATTAGGTTATGTTGAAACGCATAATGCAATAATTTAGGCGCTGCACATTCCCCTGCCCCAGCCGGAGGTGTTTTAAGCGCGGTATCTGCAAAAATATCTAGCAAACTTTTAGCCGCGAGCTCTTTATTCAAAAACTGATATTGGGCAAATATTCTACTCTGCAAATCAGCTGAGAGCGTTTTACGTTGTAGTTTTACCTCTGCCATATGCTCATTTAAGCCATCAAGTCTTGTCTGCAATCGGCCAATAGATTGTTGCCACTGACGGGTAAAATCTTTTAATCGCCATTTATCATAAACACTTTGTTGAGCTAGCTCTTTGAGCCCATTATCTGTAGTGCTTGTGTCAAGGTCATGTTGTAGAGTGTGGCGCTTTATCTTGCGGGCTTTACGGTTTTCTACTAATTCGCCCCTTAACTCAGATAACTGTTGGGTATGCGCCGCTTCTAATGTGCTTAGCTCTTGCTTTAAAAATGATAACTGCGGTGCGTTTTGTAACGCTTTAATCTTTTCATTGAGTTTATTAATAGTGACTTGCTCAGGTAAAAAGAAACTGTCTTTAGCCAATAAATCAAATACTGGCGGCACAAAACCTTGGATTTGACTTTGTTTCGCTAACTTACCTGAAAAAGCGGATATAAAACCTAACTCTCCACCCGCATTCTTAACCAATAACACACCAAACATTTTACCAATGATATTATTGGGATCATCCAACAAACCAAAGTTGTGTTGCCACTGAGTTTGAGACATAAGGTAAGTCTGTAATTGTTCTGCAGCCAATACACATAAAGGGTGTGGCTGATAATAAAAAGGGAAAGTGAAACGTTCGGGTAAGGCATACTTTTCAATACTCGAGGTGAAACTCGTAAAACAAGGATCGTCTTTTTCCATACTCATTCCCCCTGAAACCCAGCATAAAAAAGTGTTCTTAAATGCTAGATGATATTTACGAATTCAACCAAATATGTAGAGTGATTTGCAATATTTACGATGTAGACCTAGATGATTCTATTATTTATTTAGCTGTCACAAAAGCAATGTGGACTTCAAGTAGCAGTACCACTGGCAGTCCTTTGAAATCATTGCAAGTTCCGCGCATATAAATTAAGGCCAGGGCATGCTTTTAAATAATTAGGAATGGATCAGGTTCATAACACATGTATTTGATAGCGTTTAAGTAGATATAATAACTTACCCATGATTGTATACTCAAACAAAATAACCGCTAAACATGGACACAGGATGAAACTGAAACATATTGAGAAAACGTCGTTAGGTTTTTTTCCTACTCCTCTGGTTGAATTATCAAGGTTAAGTGACTTTTTGGGTGGACCCAAGATATTCATGAAAAGAGATGATCTGACAGGTCTGGCTTTAGGTGGAAATAAAACCAGAAAGCTAGAATACATATTGGCTGATGCGTTAAAGCAAGGTTGCGACACGGTCATTACAGCAGGTGCTGCTCAGTCTAATCATTGCCGTCAAACCGCCGCAGCCGCAGCCAAGTTAAATTTAGAATGCCATTTATTGTTAGGAGGAGTAGCTCCGCCTAAAGCCCAAGGAAATCTCCTATTAGATTATATTTTCGATTCTAAGATTCACTGGACAGGATCAAATCGGAAAGGGGAAGACATAGCCCGCATATTTGCAGAACTCAAAGCGGCAGGTAAAAAGCCCTACTTGGTGCCATATGGAGGTTCTAATGAGTTGGGAGCGGTATCATTTATTGATGCTGTAGCAGAGTTGCAGCAGCAAAATAAAGGGCCAGAATTTTCTCATGTCGTGTTTGCTTCGAGCTCAGGTGGTACCCATGCGGGTTTAATTTTAGGTAAAAAAATTTATAACAAAACCTTTGACTTAGTAGGTATCAATATCGACAAAGATACAAATGCTACTCTGCCATTTGATCAACTTATTGAACAGCTTGTTAATGGCACCGCAAAACTCATAGGCCTTGATTATACCTTCTCAAAAAATCAGCTAATTTTAAATTCAGATTATGTGGGTGATGGTTACGGCATTGTAGGGTCACAAGAAAATGAAGCAATTGCATTAACCGCCAAGCTTGAAGGCATATTATTAGATCCAGTTTATACCGGAAGAGCCATGGCCGGACTAATTCATCTTATTCGTTCAGGAAAGATCAGCAAAAATGACGAAGTCCTTTTTTGGCATACCGGTGGAGCGCCTTCCTTATTTGCCTATTCAGATGATTTAACTTTTTCTCAAGCAGATGTTTGTTAGAAGGGCGAAATAGCCACCCAAATAACTTTTAACCTATTGCCACTACAGCTCTTTGCTATAACATTATCCTTTTGTTTTAGTTGATAAATTTTAAAGGTAAGTCTTGATGGAAGAAACGTCTACGGGCCGTTTTTGGGGATTAACACCCATATTGTTATTTATGCTCTTAGTGATTGGTAGTGGTGTGTTAACCCAAAATTTTTCGACCATGCCTATTCTGGTTGCTTTTGCGATATCAGCGGGCTTTGCGTTGCTGCTCAACAACTCAACATCAAGTTTATCTATTACTGAAAAAATCGATGTTTTTTGTAAAGGAGGAGGTGATAGAACTATCATTTTACTGATGCTAATCTTTTTACTGGCCGGAGCCTTTTATGCAGTCACAATCGACATAGGAGCCCGTGATGCCACCGTCAATTGGGCACTCAATTATGTTCCAACCGCCTACTTATTACCTGGTTTGTTTGTAATAACCAGTTTTATTGCCTTCGCCATGGGTACATCTATGGGCACGATTACCGCCATCACGCCTATTGGCATTGGCCTAGCCGAAAGCCTAGGTGTACCGATCCCACTAGCGGTAGGTATAGTCATTGGCGGTGCGATGTTTGGGGATAATTTATCTTTTATTTCTGACACAACTATCGCCGCCACACGCACTCAAGGAGTGCCACTTAGAGATAAATTCAAAGCAAACTTAGTGATTGTTTTACCCGCGGCACTGTTAACTGCAATGCTACTGATGTTTGTCGAAATTGACGGTAGCGCGGTGATCACATCTAATAATTACGATATTTGGTTAATATTGCCTTATATTTTAATCATAGGCTGTGCACTATTTGGGGTTAACGTAATAGGTGTGTTGGGCGTAGGTATTGGCAGCGCATGTGTGATTGGCTTAGCGAAAGGATTATTTACGTTGCCATCAATGTTGCAGAGCATACAAAAAGGCATGGGATGGATGCAAGATATGGTTGCCATTGCGCTCATGATCGGTGGCATAGTGGCATTAATGAAAGCTTACGGTGGCATCCAGTGGTTAGTCAGCAACATCACCAATCGTATCACCAGCAAAAAAGGCGCTGAATACGGTACTGCAGTCTTGGTCAGCGCATTAGATATAGCCACGGCCAACAACACAATTGCGATAGTCTCGACCGGCCCTATTGTCAAAGACCTAGGTACGAAATATGATTTAGATCCAAGGCGCACAGCTAGCTTGTTAGATATTTTCTCTTGTGGATTTCAAGGTTTGGTACCTTATGGTGGGCAACTGTTAGCCGCCGCTAGCCTTGCAGGTTTATCACCTTTAGCGCTAACGCCTTATTGCTGGTATCCGATGCTGATCTTAGTTTTTGGGGTTATCGCTATCGCCACGGGGTTACCGAAATTCAAGTACAAATCAGTAGATGATTTTAGCTGACGTTATACATTGCTTGAGTAGAAATGGGTTCTAGCTCCTGTAAAATGTCATACAAGCCAGTTTCATCTATATCAATCACTTTTTCTTTGGCCTGTTGCATGCGAGTTTGGGTATTCACACTGCAGTTGGCAATGACGTCTTCATCAATGGCATCTGATTTGTTGAATTGTGACAAAGGTTCAGGATGCATCGCTAACCAAAGCTGAGCAGAGTGTAATTGACCACTGTGGATTAACTCACTGGTGTGCTGGCAGGTTTGCCAGTATGCATCGTTGGCGCTTAACGGATTGCTGCGATAATAATTGAGATCACTTGTAACCTCTGCAATTTTATTTATCTCTTTTGACGCGTCTAGATGAGGTCGATGCATGCAGTTTTGTTCGAGCATCGCCACCATTAACGCAAATTTTGCGCCCTCACTCGCAGCACGATTGATCGTACCGTTTAGTTCATAGTCACTCGATAATAACGCTTTGGTACTAGTATTAAGATCTGGTTGACTTGTATTGACCGAGTCGAGCAAAAAGTTATCACTGAAAAAGAAGAGGTTACTTAGTTATCGCGTCTAGAACCAAAGACTTTAGGTGTGTATCCTTTTTTTGTTTATCGTTTATAAAGGAAAGTATTTTCAATCTTCAGTTGAGGCCAAATTGTCAGCCAACACTTTTGTTTAACTCTCTGCCAAAAAACATCTTCATCGCCTTTTGGGTTAAAAGTAATGCGCCCATCAAACACAGATGCTAGACCAAAAGGTGCAACAAAAGAAAAACATCCCTTTTTATCAAAGCTCACGCCTATTGCTGTTTCTTGCTCTGGCCAAAATGTCATCGCATTAGTACTACTTGTATATTGACTATGTTGTGGTTTTATATGCATCAAGGCTTGGTTTTTTACTTGCCAATTGACCATTGGCAGCTCTTCTTGCAATTGACGAACAGCGTTTGTGGCTAGTTGACCTTGGGTGTCAGTTTGGCAGTAATAAATTACATCTACATCATTCAAGTCAGTCGTTTTATTATGCAAATCATCCCATACTAAGTTACGCACAAACCCGGCAGCCACCCAACAATCAGGCAAGCTCACAGCAGCTAATGCATGCAAAATGTCCATTCGAAGTGGATCATCTTCAAGTAGACCCCGAAGCTTGTCTTGATACATCTCAATCAACATTGTTATTCCCACACGTTCAAAAAACTATTTTAACCACAGAGGAAAAAGAGGTCACAGTGAAAAGAAGAAGAAAGACGATCTAATCAATCTTTTGTTCTTATTTTTTCTGTGCTCGGCCCCGAAGCTCTCAGTGCTCGCAGCCTCGGTGGTTTAATATCTTTGTCTTTGTCTTTAAAAGACTACCCAAACAATTTTGGGATTAAGACAGGCGTGCGTTTCTTGTAATCTTGGTAGGCTTGGTTGTCTTTCCAGCGCTTTTGCGCTTGTTCTTCTTGTATCGGTATACCGCTAATTTTGGTCAGTAATACAGTTACAAATATCGGAGAAACTAGCGTGATTAGTTGCCATTCATTTAACGCAGGGTAAGCAATGATGGCGACACCAATCCACAGCAATATTTCACCAAAATAGTTGGGATGACGAGAGCGTGACCACAAACCTGTTTGTATAAAGTCACTATGGGTGTTTTTTTGCTTTTTAAAAATGCGTTTCTGGTTGTCAGCTATCGCTTCGATAGAGAAACCAATTAGCCATACTATTAACCCCACCAAGCCTATCCAACCAAAGTTTGTTTTATGCCCAGATGTAATAGCTGCAATGGCTGCCCCTGCAGTTAGAAGTACCCATAAACCTTGCACAGTCCATGCGATAGAAAAGCGCCAAAAATTTAGTTTAATATCATCAAAACGGCTATCTGAGCCTTGTTTACGTACCCTTAAAAATAAGAAACTGGCCAAACGGATCGCCCAAATGGACACCAAACAAGTTAATATTATCGACCGTAAATCATGTTGTTCACTTTGTATAAAAGCAAATATGATGACAGCTAGATAAGTAGCACCACCGGTTAGGTCATAGAAATGTTCGGTTTTAAGTAAATAAGCTGGGATCAACGCTATCCATTGCACAATAAACGCAATTAGCGCACAAACAGCAAAAATAGTCAGTCCGGTTTCAAAATCAGCGTTCAACAATTGGCCTCCATCGCTACCTCCCCATACAACTCCTATGGCAATGAAGAAAACTACAAAATGAATGATGAGGGCACGGAAAAATTGCATGAAACTGAATATCCTTTATTTTTTAAGGGTTAATGGTTGTTGTGCATTATTATACCGTCGCTGTATAAAAAAAGTTCTTATGAGTCATTTAATTTTTACAAAAAACATAACTTAATCACCAATAGTTATCTTGATGTTGAGCAAATTTTTAAATGAACCCAACAAGACCAAGGAACTTAAATCATTAATCCAGTTGAAACTTTGAAAATAAACATCGATTATAGCGGTCTATTACCTTTGTGTACGCAACTTAATGTGACCAAATGCAGTATAAAATTAGTGAGCAAATCACTTGGAGTATTTATGATGAATAGTTTTTTGAAAACGGGGATTACCTCAGCATTATTTTTTATATGTGGTTTTGCATTGGCGGCAAAAAGCCCATTAACACCTTACAACAAAGCAAGTAATCAAATTGCTGAAACACGCATTGTGGGGGGAGAAGAAGCCACTCAAGAAAACTGGCCGTGGATGACGGCCTATGTCTTCACTTTTAATGAGTTAACAACGTCCCTGAGTGTTAATGATGTAAATTATGAAACAAGATCTTTTACATCTGGTGTTGGTGGACAGGCCAGCGGCGAAATAATGACATGTGGAATTGGCGACGCAGTATGTACTGATGCAATAGATAAGGTGTGTTTGATAGAACGCGGCGAAGTTAATTTTTCTGAGAAAGCAGACAATTGTGAAGCCGGTGGTGGTATCGGTGCCATTATTTATAACAATGAAGAAGCTGGCAATATATCTGGCACCTTAGGTGATGAATATACTGGCACTATTCCTATTGTTGCGGTGAGCCAAAAAGATGGCTTAGCTCTTTTAGAACAAATAGGCAGTATTGCGTCGTTAGCAGTAAGTGAAACCACCGAATTACAACAAGACTCCTCATGTGGCGCTTCGTTCTTAGGTGATAAATGGGTGCTTACTGCAGCTCACTGTGTGGATAGTGCCAACGCAAGTTTATTTAAAATGAATGTAGGAGAATATGATTTATCCGATGGTGCTGAAAATGCTATTGATATCGCCAATATCTATATTCATCCTCTTTACGATAATGAAGCATTTGATAACGACATTGCCCTTGTAGAGCTTGTTTCTGCTCCAGTGAATGCGCCAGCAGCGGTACAAATTGCAGACTCAGCCATGACTAATCAGTATTCCATTGAAAACAGCCTAGCAACAGTGGCTGGCTGGGGTGGTCGTGAAGGTTATGCTCCGAATGAGGGCCCGACGTCTGATTTCCCAGATATATTACATAAAGTTGACTTACGGCTATCGACCAACGCTCAGTGCAGAGAAGCATTAGGCGAAAGTTTCGGAGTACCTGCAGACAATGTGAATGTTACCGACGTCATGATATGTGCAGCAGTATCAGAAGGAGGAAGAGGCTCATGTCAGGGAGACAGTGGTGGGCCATTAGTGGTGGACACCGGTTCAGGGGTGCAACAAGTGGGTATCGTGAGTTGGGGCTTTGGCTGTGCAGCAGCAGGCTATCCGGGAGTGTACACTCGGGTATCCGAATTTAAAGAGTGGATAGACACCATCACTGATGGTGTTGCAATTGACCAAATTCAAGACTTTGGCCGTACTCCCCGTAACTTTGAAACAATTGTCGAATTACGGGTAGCCAATAATGCCAGTGAAAGCACTAATGTTAGTTTTGCTATCGAAGGTGACAGCGAATTTAGCCTCGATACGAGTAACTGTAATAATCTAGCGGCCAACGCAAGCTGTCAATTAGTCGTGAGTTATAGTCCTACGTTTAGCGGTAGTCACGATGCCAAAGTCATCATGACCTCTGATAATGCTAATGTCAGCGTCAGTCAAAGTGTGTTGCTAGGTGAAGCCTTCGATGCTGCGAATGAGTTGGTTGGCGTTGCTGGCCCCGCAAATGATCAGGTGTCATGGTTTTCTGGGGGTAATTCACCTTGGATTGCCAACACCATAGCTGGAGTGGAGAGTGGGGTTATATCCGATCGTCAGGAAAGTGTATTGATAGCCTTAATAGAAGGGGAAGGTTCTTTAACTTTTAACTGGGGCGTGTCCTCTGAAGAGAATACCGAAAACGGAGCTGATCCTTTCGATACCTTAGACTTTTATATCAACAACCAATTAATTGATTTTATTTCTGGTGAAGTGGACGTATCCACATACGACGATACCCGGGGTTTGCTAGAGTTAGGAGCCGGAAATCATGTCATTAGCTGGGTGTATACTAAAGACGCCTCAGCCTTTGAAGGTGATGATAAGGGTTTTGTGCGCAATGTCGTCTTTACTCCGGTGACGCCCCCCGTCTTTCTGCCAACACCTGTTATATCAAACTCATCAGGCGGTGGTAGTTTAGGATGGATAATACTATGTTTATTTGGCTTAGTATTAAGACTCAGAACTAAAATATAATCATCAAAAATGATTTTAAAAGGCAGGATAGTAAATATCCTGCCTTTTTTATATCTTAGGTAAAAAGCTTAGCGAGTAGGAAAGTGTATGCCTAATCGTTTTTGTGCTGCTGTTCCGTTGAACTTATGGACAGTTAACAACATCGATGGTTTTTCACAAGCGGTTGTGATTCTATCGTCAAAGGATGACATAGTTACACCCACTAAAATCAAGAAAAACCACAGAATACCCATTCCGATTAACGCTTTTTTCATCAAGCACACCTAGTATGTTTATTTTAAAGATAATAGTCAGTCGGAGTTCTTGGCAAAAATGTTTATGCAAAAGTAAAAATAATGCCTATGAGATGGGAATTTTCATCGACTTTTAATCAGCTGCCAAGCGGCTTCCATTTGCTGCATATCTGCGGACTCCATGCTGAGTCCTTGATCCTCAATAACTTGCTCAACTTGCCTAAAACGTTTTTCGAATTTACGATTGGCTTTTATTAATGCTGTCTCAGCGTTGACCGATGTATGCCGGGCTAAGTTAACAACCGCAAATAATAAGTCACCTATCTCTTCTTCCACAGCCTGCTGATTAGGCTCTGATGCATTCACCTCTGCCAGCACTTCTTCAATCTCTTCATGAATTTTATCCACGACTGGCGGTATTTCAGTCCAGTCGAATCCAACTTTAGAGCATTGTCTCTGGATTTTTTGTGCACGCAATAACGGCGTCATGCCAATGGGAATATTCGCTAATGCACTTTTATCATTTGGCTTTTCGGCAACTTCTCGTTCTTGTAGTTTTATTTTTTCCCACTGCAAATTAAGTTCGTCATCGGTTTTTAGTTCCGTGGCTTGAAAAACGTGGGGATGACGCCTAACTAATTTATCGCTAATAGCTTGTGCAATATCTTCAAACTCAAAATCACCTTGTTCTTTAGCTAATTGGGCATAAAACACAATCTGGAATAACAAGTCGCCCAATTCGTCTTTAATATCAGCCATATTGCCACTGAAAATAGCGTCAGCGACTTCATAGGTTTCTTCAATTGTGTGGGGCACTATACTCGCAAAGGTTTGTTTTTGATCCCAAGGGCAGCCGGTTTTAGGATCCCTTAATTGCTGCATAATGTTTAACAGTCGAGTGAGCTGAGTATCATTTTTGTTATTCTCAGTCACTTATTTATCAACCTTAAACACATCAGTGACACTTCTAATGAGCTGTAATCTACTTATGGCTTTAGACAGGTACGATAGATTTTTAACTTCAAGGCTTAACTCTATTTTTGCGGTGTTTAACTTGGTATCACTGGTACTATTTACGCCTAACAAGGTCACTTGTTCGTTAGCAATAACGGTTGTTACATCACGTAAAATACCGCTTCGATCTTCACTCAACACCTGTACCTTAGTCTGAAATACTGCTTGTAAATTACTGGCCCAATTCACATCGATCTGTCTTTCAGGGTGTTGATCTAATAAATTACTAAGCTGCTCACAATCTTCTCTGTGCACACTCACACCGCGCCCTTGAGTGATGTACCCCATAATAGATTCACCCGGCAGAGGTTGGCAACAACCCGCTATTTGATTCAGTAGATTACCTACACCTTCCACCACCACGCTGTCTTTTTTAAACTTAGCGGATTGAGGTTTTTTGGCTTTAATTTTTAGTTCAGGCTCAGGGGCATACTTTTGTTGTAAAAAATGCACAACTTGCATGATGCGTACATCGCCGCCACCAATTGCGGCATATAAATCATCAAGATTTTGCATGTTAAAACGTGAAACGGCATCAGTGGCTAGTTTTGACTCAAGATTCAGCTTACCCAGTTCTCTGTCTAAGAGTTCTTTACCAGCCACTTGGTTTTTGTCTTTATCCTGCCTCTTAAAATAAGTTTGAATTTTGGCTCGGGCACGAGAAGAATATACATACCCTAAGCCCGGGTGCATCCAGTCTCGACTGGGATTCGAACGTTTACCTGTTAGAATTTCAACCTGATCGCCAGTTTGAAGTTCATAGGTAAATGGCACAATCCTGCCGACAATCTTTGCACCTATACATCTATGTCCTACATTGCTGTGAATGTAGTACGCAAAATCCAGCGGCGTTGAACCTAGTGGTAAATCAACCACATCACCTTTGGGTGTAAACACATAAACACGATCATCAAATACCTGACTACGCAATTCTTCGACCAAATCGCCACTGTCTGACACCTCTTCTTGCCAAAGCAATATTTTACGCAGCCAGTTAATCCGTTCTTCATAACCAGATCTACTAGACGTAGCACCTTCTTTATAGCGCCAATGTGCGGCTACACCGAGTTCAGCATCTTCATGCATTTGATTGGTACGAATTTGAACTTCAAGGGTTTTACCTTGCTCACCCAAGATCACTGTATGAATTGATTGATACCCATTGGCCTTTGGTGTGGCAATATAATCATCAAATTCGTTGGGGATATGTTTCCAATTGGCATGCACTTCACCTAATGCTGCATAACAATCTTGGAGACGGTCAGCAATAATACGCACCGCTCGGATGTCATAAAGTTGTTCAAAACTTAAATGTTTTTCCTGCATCTTTTTCCAGATGCTGTAAATGTGTTTAGGCCTACCATAAACCTTAGCTTTGATATTTTGTGAATCTAGTACGTCTTGCAACTCAGTAACAAACTCTTCGATATATTGCTGTCGAACAGTGCGGCGTTCGTCCAGCAATTTAGCAATTTTTTTGTAAGTCTCGGGGTGCAGATAGCGGAATGAATGATCTTCAAGTTCCCACTTTAACTGACCTATACCTAGACGATTAGCCAATGGAGCATAAATATTGGCACATTCGCGGGCAACTAATACCCGTGTTTCTTCATCGTCATGTTTGACTTTTTGCAGGGCACAAATACGCTCAGCAAGCTTAAGAACCACTACCCGAACATCTTCGACCATGGCCAATAACATGCGCCGCACGTTATCAATCTGGACTTCATCATTTTTCTTTTTACTGTTAGCACGGGTATGCAATGATTTGATAGCGTCCATGCGTCTCACGCCCACGATCAGTTTTTTAATACCTTCACCAAACTGTTCAGTAATTTGCTCGTCTTCTAATTGATGTACTTCACAATAAGGATAAATAAGCGCTGCTTGTAAGGTTTCATCATCCATGTGTAATTCGTGCAGAATTTCCACCATTTCCTGCCCAATCAACAATATTTCTGGGGTATCGGATAAATCTCTAAGTTTTTGCTTGCTTGCCTCAGGTAGATTTAAGCCTGCCAGCCATTCTTCAAAAGGTGGGCGCTGATCTTCATGTACTGTTCGAATTGAAACCATATAAATCTATCCTACTTAACTTAAACCTTACTAGGTAAGTAAAGCAATAATTGAGAGGCATAACATGAACTAATTTCGTATTTTTCATATTATTTTTCATACTACTTTAAAACTACTTTTAATATTATTTTCATAATATTTTCATAATGCTTTCATATTACGAGCCAACATTTATTGCATCTGCCGCCAGTATTTAGAGGCATATAACGAATAAATTGATGTTAGGTGCATCACACTTGCCCTTAAATGCACCAAGACAGTGCTAAAACAACCCATTACTTTATACTGGTATAAATTTAATTAGACTCTAAAACCACGGTAGCCATTGCATAATGTTGTTCATCGGAAATGGAAATAAAACTGCGGCTAATATTGTATTCTTCACACAATTCAGCAAATTTACCTGAGAACACGAGTGTGGGTTGACCCGAAGACAAATTCACCACTTCCACATGTTGAAAACTGACGCCACTGCCAATTCCAGTACCAAGTGCCTTTACTGCGGCTTCCTTGGCGGCAAAACGTTTAGCTAAAAAACGTTCAGGGAATTTATGAGCTTTAAACGTATGCATTTCTGTTGGAGTGAGTACTCGCTCTGCCAAGCGCTGTGACTTGTCTAATTGATTAGCAATTCGAGCTATTTCCACTACGTCAGTACCCAACCCCATAATCGCCATAGCGTTAAGCTCTTGCTTCTTGCATCAATCGGCGCATATCTGTCACAGCCTGATGCAAACCATCAAATGCCGCACGGGCAATAATGGCATGGCCGATATTAAGTTCATACAACTCGGGAATAGCTGCAATAGGTTTTACATTATGATAATGCAAACCATGGCCAGCATTCACTTTTAGGCCTCTTGAATGCGCGTACTGAATACCTTCTATCAAGATATCTAATTCTTTTTGCTGCTCTGCTTCGTTTTTAGCTGCTGCATACTGACCAGTATGAATTTCGATATAAGGTGCATTCGCTTCGACAGCTGCATCAATTTGTTTTTTATCGGCATCAATAAATAACGATACCAATATACCTGCAGCGGCTAAGCGTGCACAGGCAATATTCATTCGGGATTGATTGCCCGCGACGTCTAAGCCGCCTTCAGTGGTTAATTCTTCACGCTTCTCAGGCACCAAACAACAAAACTCTGGGCCTGTTTGTTCTGCAATCAGCAGCATTTCTTCAGTAACCGCCATCTCAAGATTCATGCGGGTTTGAATAGTTTGTTTGAGAATACGTACATCGCGATCATTAATGTGTCGCCTGTCTTCACGTAAATGCACCGTAATTCCATCAGCCCCAGCTCTTTCAGCCACTTCTGCAGCGTGAACAGGATCAGGATAGGTAGTGCCTCTGGCATTTCGTAAGGTAGCAATATGGTCAATATTCACACCGAGTAATATTTCCTTCATTTCAATTTCCCAATATTGGCTGGTTTTGCAGCCGTCCAAGTTTGTTGAAACAACTCTCGGCTCTTTAACGGTTTATGCCCTAGTAGCGGCGAGAGTGCCATTCTGGTAATTCGTTTTGCACATTGTAGACTGTTTGGCGTCCATAAATTGTTACTTACTTGTAACAATGCTTCTCCGCTGAATCGATTAGTTCCTAGTGCACTATCGTCAATACGTCTGATACCGCTCTCTAGGACCAAACAATAATCAACATTAGGCTCAACAGTTTCTCCACTTTCATATTCTTGTGTTAAATCAATACCATAGCCCATATCATCTAACAGCGACAGTTCAAACTCACGTAAACAAGGTTCTATATCTCCGCCATTCGCTAACCACTGCAGGCTTTGTTGATAGGATAAAAACAACTCTGGATGAGGCACTTCCATAGGCAGCAGCCGATTGAGCAACTCATTCAAATACATGGCTGAAAATAATTGATGACCAACAAGTTGCAACCTAGAACCGGCTGATTCTAGTTGATGGAGATTACGTAATTCATGCTTACCTGTTATGGATAGCAGCAATGGCTGAAATGATTGCAATAAACTTTTTTTGTCGCCTTTATTGCCCCGGACACCTCTGGCAACGGCACTGATTTTACCTAGTTCAAGAGTAAATAAATCGGTTAAATAGCTGGTTTCTCGATATAAGCGTCGATGTAACACAAAGCCAGTAAGCTGCTCAGGTAGCAACGTCAAAACCCTTATAAAACAAGTTTCAGGCTAGCTCACTTTTATCCGGACAACTTTCATGGCTTCAAACTCCATACCAGCAATCTCTTCTTTTATCGGATAATAGGTTAGATTGACTCTCGCTCCAGTCAGGTTTTTATATACCTTTCTGCGTCGGAATTTAAAAGGCACTTCTGAGCCCTCAACCAACAAGGTATTCATAAACCAATCATCGTCTTTTCTCTGGACATGTGAAATCACAACCAACTCTTCAGAATGAGTAAGATTATCGTGTTTATCCAGTAACTTTTCTACATCCGTCTTTTTTACCATGACCACTATTAAATTAAGTTAAAGAAGCAATTCTAGCACTTATCTCAAAGTACATAAATAATTATACCAAACTCGCCTCAAAATACGCATTTATACGCCCTAAATTTGCCCATTAACGGCTACACTCATTCTCAGCAATCACTTTAAGGGCTAAGTTAATGTGGATGCGTTCACTTACCAATGTTATTTAGTTACGATGCTCTTTAGTACATAAACAGATAACAGCAAAAGATGTTGAGCCACACAGAACATCAAGTAGCACCAAGTGCCGACCACAGGAAAAGCTTAAACAATGGTTAAGAATATTCAAGTTGTCCCACATCCCTAAATCTATTTATTCAACTTGTCCACTTTTCATCCTCTTTTCGTCCTCTTTTCGTCCTCTTTGTCTTGGGTGTTGAACAATCTTTTGCTTTTTCTATCGACCCCAGAGCATTTAAGAAACGAGGTTAACAGTCTAAATGGATATTGACGTTAATAATGCTACAAAGCGCTTACGCCCTCGACCATTAATTGCAAGCTAGTTCTGCCACGAAACTCGTTGATATCTAACTTATAAGCAAGATTCACATGGCTGCATTGTGCATTAGGCCACAAATCCAAATCGACATTAAAAGCAATAGCATCGATTAACACACCGCTTTCATGCTTAACCATCATTTTTAGGTGTTTACTGCCCACTAAGCGTTGTTCCATTAATTGGAATTCACCATCAAACAGTGGCTCTGGAAATCCCTGCCCCCAAGGCCCAGCTTCCTTTAAACATTGAGCAAAAGCTAACGTAAAGTCTTCGGCCTGTAACTCACCATCAGAAATTAATTCACCTGCTAGTGGTTTATCTTTAAGGTTTTCTTCAGCTATCTGATGAAAAACTTGCTCAAAAGCAGATAGATTTTTTAATGGTAAACTGAGTCCGGCTGCCATAGCATGGCCTCCAAACTTGCCGATAATATCTGGATACCGGCTGTTTATCTCTTCGAGTAAATCACGAATATGCAACCCTGGAATAGAACGAGCAGAACCTTTAAGAGTGTCATCATCCTGATGAGCAAATGCGATAGTTGGTCGATAATATTTATCTTTAATACGGCCGGCCAAAATACCAATCACACCTTGATGATAATCAGCTTGGTACAGCACTAAACCGAAAGGTAAAGTACTTGCTTCAAGGTTCAAACCCTCCAAAGCTTTTACCGCTTCTTGCTGCATCGACCCTTCTATTTCGCGCCTCTCACGATTTAAGCTATCAAGCTGCACAGCTATTTGCCTTGCACGCGCGGGATCATCAGTCATCAAACATTCAATACCCAACGACATATCATCTAACCGCCCGGCAGCATTCAGACGTGGCCCGACAACAAAACCCAAATCAGAGGCGACTAAACGACTTTTCTCTTTACTTGCCACTTCAATTATCGCCTGTATACCCGGCCGACATTTGTCGCTACGTATACGCTGTAAGCCTTGGTGCACCAATATTCTATTGTTATCATCTAATGGCACAACATCAGCTACTGTGCCAAGTGCCACCAAATCTAATAATGTAGCTAAGTTAGGCACGGGTAAACCTTGCTGCTCAAGCCATCCATTGGATTTCAGCTCTGCTCGAAGGGCTAACATCAAATAAAATGCGACACCTACCCCAGCTAAATTTTTAGACAAAAACCCACAACCTGGTTGGTTGGGATTGACTATTGCATCAGCAATCGGTAATGATTCAGCGGCTAAATGGTGGTCTGTCACAATCACTGTTATGCCCAAAGATTTGGCTTTTTCAACTCCAGCAAAACAAGCAATGCCATTGTCGACTGTCATGATGACTTCTGCTTGTTGTTGCGCCGCAACTTCTACTATTTCTGGACTTAAGCCGTAACCGAAATTGAACCTGTTGGGGACTAAATAATCATGATTAGTTGATCCCATCATGCGCAAAGACATCATACTTAATGCTGTGCTTGTGGCACCGTCGGCATCAAAGTCACCCACAATTATTATTTTTTTATTCGTTGCTATCGCTTGGGCCAACAAACGAACGGCTTTCTCAACACCTTGCAATTGATCGTAATGCAATAATGCTTGAGCACTACGATTGAGTTGCGCCGCGTCCTCGACACCTCTATCGGCATAAATTTGTTTTAATCGTGGATGTAACAACTCAGGAAGATGTTGGCTATTCATTTTGGGTCTACGGCTGATCTGCACTTAAATATTTACCCATTGGAGAAGTAAAAACAAAAAAGCCTGTATTAGAAAAATACAGGCTTAAGAATGGTGTAATCTAAAAAATTAAAGAATGGCTTTTAGCGCTTCTTCAAGCTGCTTAGGCGGTTGGTAACCCGGAATAACTGAACCATCAGGCATAATGATATTAGGTGTGCCGTTTACCCCAGTTTTTTGGCCAAAAGCATATTGATCGGCTACTTTTGTTTTGCAGTCTTTACTGGCTACTGTGCCACCAGCTTTGGCGTTATCCATAGCTTCTTGCTTATTGTCCGCGCACCAAACCGAAACCATATCGGTGTATGTAGAACTATTAATACCACCTCGAGGGAAAGCGAGATAGCGAACAGTAATACCCAGATCGTTGTATTGATCCATTTCATTATGCAACTTACGGCAATAACCACAGCTAATATCCGTAAATATATTGACCACGTATTTTTCTTTATCTGCTTTATATTCGATAACAGTATCTTTAAATTCTTCTAACCCCCCCAAACGCAAACGTCCAAGAGCTTCTTCAGTCACATTACGCATACCTTCTTCGATATCATAAATGCGAGCTTGCAACAAATACTTGCCATCTTGGCTGGTATAAAACAACCCTTTCTCTGTCATCACTTGCAATAGGCCAGTTACTGGCGCATCACCAATAGAGCTTATTTGCATACCAAGAGCCGCTTGTAGTTTAGCTTTTACTTTATCAAGGTTTTGTGTCTCTGCTGCCGCAAAAGTTTTGAGACTAACGGTACTGACCAAACCAAAAAGCACTAAACCAATTTTCGTCCAATTATTCATAATTTGCCCAACTGATTGCTGTATTGAATAAGACCTTAATTAGGCCAAATAATTTCAAGTGTATATTAATAGTTTAACGGAATTCGTCTATCAAACCAAACGGTTCGGTAAATATGTATGTAACGACGTATTTTAGCTTTCTGCCTATAATCAGCAGATTTTTCTTTGCTTTTTTCAAGCTCACCTTAAACGCATACTCCGCTAAAAACGCTTCAGATTCAGCTTTGGCCGTACTAATCCGCTGTACACCCACAAAATGGCTTGTGAAACAGTTATGTTGTCTTTCTTATTTTTAATTAGGTAGATATTTACTCTCAAAAACTCAGGTTTAGATTAATCATGACTTGGGTGTTGCTGCTAGATTTACATTTGTTCGTTTCTTTAACCGTGTCAAAGTGTATTCAGGACTTGAAAAACTTATAGTCTTCAGCACTTTATTTAGCTTGCAGCGAAGTTTCGCTAAAAAAAATCATATACCAATCGGCAGCTTGTTCAAGTTAGTTCGATTCCAATCCATTAGAGCTGACTCAGTCACTTGTTGTCGTTCATACTATGCACATATTTATAAAAAAACAAAAATTAGCCTCTAGGATGATGCTCTGCCACCAACTTCTGCAATCGCTCCGTCGCCACATGTGTATAAATTTGCGTGGTGGATAAGTCACTATGCCCCAACAACATTTGAACCACACGCAAGTCTGCACCGTGGTTAAGTAAATGTGTAGCAAAGGCGTGGCGCAAAGTGTGAGGTGATAAGTCGGTTTGAATATTCGCTATTTGACTGTAAAGTTTAATCCGGTGCCAAAAGGTTTGACGAGTCATGGCGACCCCACGTTTGCTTGGGAAAATAATGTCACTTTCGGATTTAAGTAACGCACCCCGTCCTTGTTTTAAAAAAGTCGAAACCCATTCAATCGCTTCCTCACCCAAGGGTACCAGTCTATCTTTACTGCCTTTACCTGTTACTCTTACTACTCCTTGTTGGAGACTTAATTGGTCTAATCGTAAACTGACTAACTCGGTTACTCTTAAGCCAGTGGCGTACAACACCTCTAACATGGCTTTATCTCGAAGTTGAATCGGATCGTCGATTTTAGGCGCATTTAGTAAGTCGATGACTTGCGACTCGGTCAACGTTTTAGGAAGTAATTGCGCTAGCTTGGGATTTTGCAGCAGGCTAACAGGGTCGTCACTGCGGATTTTCTGGCGTAGCATAAATTGACACAAACTACGTAAACTGCTTAGAAAGCGTGACGTACTTCGACCAGATAAGCCACCGTCATAACGTATAGCAAGATATTGATTTAATACATCTTGTTCAAAATCGACTAACTGTACTAAATTGTCAATCTCACTTTGCTTAGCAAGAAAAAATGCAAATTTGGTTAAATCAGAACGATAGGCACTAAGGGTATTTTCACTTAACCCTTTTTCTAGCCACATGGCTTCAACAAAGTTTTCTATCTGAGTCGAATCGGGGGTATTTAAAGACATAAAGGTTTAATTGCTCGGGTAATAAATACTAATCTATACAACACTATCTTCACCGCATTGCCAACACAGTTCAAAGCTAGCGCCATTTTGCTCTTTACAGTTGCTGCATATCCAAGGAGATGAGTCTGTTGGTTGATGTTCAAATTCAGCAATAAACTGCTGGGCCTTGGGTAACCATTGGGGATCGCTGATCCAAACTTCTGGCAACACGTCCATAGGCGATAATTCGCCCATGGCACCTATCGCAAATTCATTTTTCACAAAACAAGGAACACCTTTTTCATCAAGTAATTGTTTGATTTGAAAGACCATAAAGCGGTCGTGATGAGAGTAAACTTTATCCAAGATTGCCCTTAGTCCATATCGATAGAAACATTAGACAGCGATCCAAGTTGATTGCCCTCATTCGAATCCAGTTTGATCATAAGGCGCAAATCGTTTGGCGAGTCAGCATGGTGGATAGCATGATCCAAGGTAACTTTGCCAGCTTTGTACAAGTCATATAAGGCCATATCAAAACTCTGCATGCCTATTTCCTTGCCTTTTTTCATCGCTTCTTTCAAACCACCAATTTCGTTACGCTGAATAAGATCTGTGACTAAGGGGGAATTAAGCAATATTTCAATAGCTGCCACTCGGCCTTTACCATCTGGGGTGGGAACCAGTTGCTGAGCAATAATGGCGCGCATATTCAAACTCAAGTCAAAGCGTAGCTTTTCATGTTGATTCGATGGTGCCAAATGCATAATACGCTCTATAGCTTGATTGGCGTTATTGGCGTGCAATGTGGCCACACATAAATGCCCAGTATCAGCAAAAGACATGGCATATTCCATGGTTTCCATCGAGCGAATTTCACCAATCATAATCACATCAGGCGCTTGGCGTAATGAACTTTTCAATGCATCGTCAAAGGACTTAGTATCGATACCCACTTCTCGCTGAGTGACCACACAGTTGGCATGTTCATGCACGAATTCTATGGGGTCTTCGATAGTCAGAATATGCCCTTTTGAATGTTGATTTCTATGCCCTATCAATGCCGCTAGTGAAGTTGATTTACCCGTACCTGTAGCACCGACAAATAACAACAATCCACGCTTCGACATAATCACATCTTTTAATATTTCGGGTAAACCTAGGTCTGAAACTTGAGGGATTTGGGTGACAATACGCCTTACAACCATTCCGGCCATATCTCTCTGCCAAAAAGCACTGCAACGAAAACGCCCTATTTCATCCCTAGCAATAGCAAAGTTACATTCTTTGGTTTCTTCAAATTCAAGTTTTTGTTTTTCGGTCATCGCATCATGTACTAAGGCTAAAGCGTCTTCTTCGCTTAAATTACTGCCACCGATGGGAGTCATTTGACCGTTTACTTTTGCACTAACTGGAAAGCCAACAGTGACAAATAAATCTGATGCACCTAAACCTTGCATCTCTTCTAAATAAGGCGTGAGTTCCATACATTAATTCCCAAAACTAGAAGTCGGTTTTTTATCGATTGATTTTGCAGCGGCATCTTGAGCCGTAATGAGGCCTTGGGCAACTAACCTCTGCAAACATTGATCCATGGTTTGCATGCCATGAGATTGACCCGTTTGAATAACCGAATACATTTGTGGCACTTTATCTTCACGGATCAGGTTTCGGATAGCCGGAATACCCAGCATAATTTCATGTGCTGCCACCCTACCCCCGCCCACTTTTTTCAATAAGGTTTGAGAAATAACTGCTCGCAACGATTCAGACAACATAGAACGTATCATGGATTTTTCCGCCGCGGGAAACACGTCGATTAATCTATCAATAGTTTTAGGGGCCGAGTTGGTGTGTAACGTCCCAAATACCAAATGTCCTGTTTCGGCGGCTGAGATGGCTAAGCGAATCGTTTCTAAATCTCGTAATTCACCTACCAATATTATGTCAGGGTCTTCTCGTAACGCAGAGCGTAGCGCATTGTTGAAGCTGTGGGTGTCTCGATGCACTTCGCGTTGATTGAGCACACAAAGTTTATTTTCATGGACAAATTCGATAGGATCTTCAATGGTTAGAATATGTTCACGTTTAGTCGAGTTAATGTGATCAACCATGGCCGCCAAAGTGGTACTTTTACCGGAACCTGTAGCGCCAGTCACCAGTATAATGCCAGTGGGCTGATTGATAATTTCTTTAAATATTTGCGGCGCACCTAAGTCATCTAAACTTAAGATCTCACTTGGTATAGTTCTTAATACTGCTGCCGCACCACGGTTTTGCACAAAAGCATTCACCCTAAAGCGTGATAAATCTTTTACTTCAAAGGAAAAATCGGTTTCGAGATTCTCTTCATATTCTTTGCGCTGTTTGTCGTTCATGATTTCGAAAATCAGGGCATGCACTTCTTTATGGCTGAGTGCGGGTATATTTAATTTTCGCATTTCACCGTCAACACGTATGATTGGCGGTAATCCAGCAGAAAGGTGTAAATCAGAAGCTTTATTTTTAACACTAAAGGCTAAAAGTTCGGTAATATCCAATAAATATTCTCCGTATATCATGTTGCAATATGGAAACCATAGCAGAACGACTCAAAAGCGTACAAATAATCATCGAGCAATCTACCTTAGACGCACATCGTCCATCAAATACGGTAAAATTGCTAGCGGTGAGTAAAACCAAGCCCGTATCTGATATTGTGCTAGCGTATGAAGCAGGACAACGTTTGTTTGGTGAAAACTATGTGCAAGAAGGTGTGGAAAAAATCAAAGCCTTAGAATCACTCGATGATATTGAGTGGTATTTTATCGGGCCATTACAATCGAATAAAACCCGATTGGTAGCCGAACACTTCGATTGGGTGCAAGCCATCGACCGACTAAAAATAGCCCAAAGACTAAATGACCAAACAGCACCACCCAAAGTATTAAACCTGTGTATTCAAGTAAATATTGACGATGACGCAAATAAGGCCGGCATAGGCGTAAACGAATTAAATGACTTTGCCAAAGCCATTGCAGAGCTACCTAACCTTAGATTGCGCGGATTAATGACTATTCCAAAGGCCAATCAGTCTGAGGCTGAACAAACAGCTAGCTTTGCTCACATGTCAGCATTATTTGAAAGTCTAAAAAAACAGTACACATCTGTCGATACCTTATCTATGGGTATGTCAGGTGATACGCAGAATGCTATTAACAATGGTAGTACTATGGTCAGAGTAGGAACCGCCATTTTTGGCTCAAGAAATTAACAGAAGGACAATCATGCAACACAGAAAAATAGCCTTTATTGGCGCAGGCAACATGACTAGAAGCATTATCAGTGGTTTAGTCAACAATGCATATCCAGCGCACTTGATAACAGCGAGTAATCCTTCCATTGGAAAATTATCCGCTTTACAGGCTGATTTTGGCATTAATGTCACCCAAGACAATAAAGAAGCAGTAGATGCATCAGATGTCGTTGTGCTTGCAGTAAAACCGCAACTTATGGAGCTGGTATGTGGGAAACTTGCACAAAAACAAGATTTAAGTGGCAAACTTTTTGTATCCATTGCGGCCGGTATCACTACCCCTCGACTTCAGCAAATGCTGGGTGGAACGTTGCCTGTTGTTCGCACCATGCCAAATACTCCAAGCGCTTTAGGCAAAGGGATGACCGGCCTATTTGCAGATACTAATATCGATGAAGTTGATAAGCAATATGCCACTGATCTAATGAGTCAAGTAGGTGAAATTGCTTGGGTTGACAAAGAATCGATGATGGACGGTGTGATCGCGGCAGCGGGCAGCAGCCCAGCCTACTTCTACTTATTTTTAGAAGCGATGCAAAAAGAAGCGGAACAACAAGGATTTGATCATGCAACAGCGCGGTTAATGGTTCAGCAAGCGATGATAGGAGCAGCGGAAATGGTTTGTCACCATCCTCACCTTGAATTAAGTGAGTTGCGGACCCAAGTTACCTCTAAAGGTGGAACAACGGCCAAGGCTATAGAGTCGTTTCAGGAACAAGGCTTAGAACAAGTCGTCGCCAACGCCATGCAAGCAGCAGTCAAACGAGCGGAAGAAATGGCAAAGCAGTTTTAGACTGCCTTATTAAATATGCCTGTTCAAATGCTTTAGTTTTGACAGCTTAGACAGATACCGAGGAAACCCAGAATATGAGTTCAGTTCAGTTTTTAATTGATTTTGTTTTTAACATTTATTTAATGGTGGTGTTACTACGCCTATGGTTACAATTTGCTAGAGCGGATTTTTACAATCCATTTAGCCAATTTGTAGTCAAAGCCACCCAGCCTATAGTGGCCCCGATGCGCAGAGTGTTACCTTCGATCGGCCGTTTAGATACCGCAACCTTAGTGTTAGCACTATTGGTTGCGGGATTAAAAATCGTCACTCTTAACATGGTATTGGGAGGAACAAGTCTCAACATCTTGTCTTTAGTCGTTGTGTCATTTGTTATTGTCATTAAAGAAATTCTGACTTTAGTGATGTATGTGCTTATTTTGCGTGCCATTATGAGCTGGGTGAGCCAAGGCAGAAGCCCAATGGAATTAGTATTAAGCCAACTCACTGAACCAATGCTGGCCCCAATTCGTAAAAGAATGCCAGAGATGGGTGGATTAGACTTATCGGTGATGGTGGTGATCGTTCTTTTATTGTTTATTCAAAAACTATTAGGTGATTTATTTGGAATTTTTTAATGTGAAGGTTGTTTACTTTTATTTATTGAGTCTTTCAGTAGCACTAGGGCTGATGTTTTCTTCTCAAGTCAACGCAGAACAAAAGCAAGTGCTAGGCAGCTGGGACGTGCATTACATTGCCTTAAACAGTACGTTTTTAACCCCTGATGTAGCGAAACAATACGGCATAGTGCGCAGTAAATTTAATGCCCTAATTAATATTTCAGTGCTAGACAGGCAAGACAAGACAGCGCAATCAGTAATTTTAACAGGTGACGCTAGAAACTTAATTGGTGTGGTTAAAAAGCTAACGTTTAAACAGGTTACTGAAGGCAAGGCAATCTATTATTTGGCAGTACTGCCTTTTAGCGACTTAGAGCAGTACCGGATATCTATCGATATTAACGATGGGCTTGAGCAAAAAACATTAAAATTTCAACATAAGTTTTATGCTGATTAAGCATTGTTTTTATGCCGCACAGTATTGAATGAAACTGCTCCTATATACTTTTGGTTTTTGCTGCTAAATTAACGATAGATAAAGGTTAATTTTATAATTTTTCTTAAGTGAATTTTATATATGGCTATAAGTAACGTTCCAACTAAATCGTCACAAGATGTCAGTCGTAGACAAGCTCTTAAATCCATCAGCCAAGCAGTAGTTGGGTTAACAGCAATAACCCAAGCCCCTTATGTGTTTTCCAGACAACGAACCCAACTCAGGGTGCTAGGCACTCACGTTACCTTGCAAGAAAAACTTCGTCAAAAAGCTATTGAAGACTTGGACATCGATTTAATATTTGAGCCTCGTGGTAGCGCCGCTGTATTGCAAAAAGCGTCAATGAACCCGCAATCTTTTGACTTGTATGAACAATGGTCGAACAGCATAAGACCTCTCTGGGCAAGTGGATCCATTCAACCCATTGAAAAAAAGAGACTGCGGTATTGGGACGAAATAAACCCATTATCTAAAACGGGTAAAATCAGCATAGATGCTAGATTGGGCGCCGGAGATGCACCGTATAAAATATTGCATATTCAGCCCAACGGTACATTAGGCATTGAGCACACGGATGAAATCAGCTTTTTACCTTATGTGCATAATGTTGATTCTTTTGGCTACAACACCAATGTAGTTAAACAAGGAGAGGCCTATAAAACCGAAAGTTGGGGCTGGTTGCTCGACCCTAAATATTCCGGCAAAGTGGGTATTGTCAATGCACCTACCATTGGCTTGTTTGACTTAGCACTAGCCACTCAAGCTCAAGGCCTAGTAAACTTTAACGATATTGGCAATTTAAGCAAAATAGACCTAGATCGATTATTTAAGGTACTTATTGACTTCAAACGTCAGAAACATTTTAGTGGATTCTGGAATTCAGTACCTGAATCAGTAGACTTTATGCGTACTGGTCGTGTCGTGATACAGAGTATGTTTTCTCCTGCAGTATCGGCGTTAAACGGGCAAGGCGTTCCCGTTACATATGCCGCCCCAAAAGAAGGATACCGTGGTTGGCATGGCGTAATGTGCCTATCTTCAGCATCCCAAGGCAGGAATAAAGACGCTGCCTACGACTATATGAACTGGTGGTTATCCGGCTGGCCCGGTGCATTTATAGCAAAGCAGGGTTATTATATTTCTAACCCTGAACGTTCCACCTCATTTTTAAGTCCCGCAGAATGGGATTACTGGTATCAAGGCAAAAAAGCGACACAAGCACTCAAAGGAACCGATGATAAAATTTCAGTCCAACAAGGCGATATTCGCTCTGGAGGAAGCTACATTAAAAGGTTTAGTAATGTTGCCGTTTGGAATACCGCCATGCCCACCTACGATTACAGCTTACAAAAGTGGTATGAGTTTATTAGTTCTTAATATTAATCAGGAGATACTATGTTTAGGACAATAAAAGCTCAGATATTGCTGGTTTTAGCCATTTTAATCTTGCTGCTGTTATCCCAACTTTTTTTGTCTAGAAACATACAATCAACTTTTGTCGATAGTCTTGATTTGACCCAGCAAGCGGTAATCAAGGTGAGCATTGTGCGAGAACTAGAACGAGACGTTATAGATTTACAGCGTAATGTACTCATTTATAAAGAGTCAGCTAGCGAATCAGCGGTTAGTAGATTCAATTTTTTGATGGCAGAAAACCAAAGTAATTTGATGCGTTTAGAACAACTTACATCACAAGAAGCAAATAGCGATGTGTATCAAGATTATATTATGCGTATGCGCACTCACCTGAATGATTACAACGAAAACTTTAGCAGTGTAGTGGACGGAAGAACCAAACGTCAAACCCTATATAGTAGGGAACTGATGGGTGAACTAGAAGCCTTGTTTAATACGATTACGACTAGCGAAAATAAAGCTAGTTCGCTATTCGATTCACTAGAAAAAACTAAGTACCATATTGCTCGAGCAGAGAACATTTTACTGCAATATTTACAAAACCCAGAACAGCAACTTGTTAGTACATTTCAACAACAAATGTCTTTGGCAAAAGCACAAATTAGCCAACAACTAGAGTCGAAAAAAAACGTTCAAACAGCCATTGATAGACTTAACAAAGTAGAAACTGATTTTCTGCAACTCACTAAAATCACCAGAGGTTACTTATTTTTGGTCAATGTGGTGATGGCAGGATCAGCAAACGAGTTTTTATTTTTAGCCCGAGAGTTAAACAGACTAGTCACCGAAAAATTTACCAACACCAATATCGCCGTCAAACAAACCCTCGACAAAACGCGAATTGGCAGTGACTTATTTTCGCTAGTTAGCATTATTCTTGTCACTTTCACGGCACTTTTTTTAGCCTACAGAATAATGTTACCTATCAACATTATCACTAATGTTTTCCAGCGATTAGCTAAAGGGAAACATGTTGATAGCATTCCAAGCCTTAAGCGCAAGGATGAAATAGGCCTATTGGCACAAGCCGCAGATGTTTTCCGTGAAAAAAATAAACAAACCATTACCTTGCTCGAACAGTCACAGTTAATTAATGCTAAACAAGAAGCGTTAAATACTCAACTAGTCGCGTCAAATCAAAAAGTAGAACAAGCTACCGCGTCTAAAAGTATATTTTTGGCCAATATGAGCCATGAAATTCGCACCCCGATGAACGGTATTATTGGTATGTTAGAAATAGTATTGCGTTCAGAATTAAGCCAATCGCAAAGAAAACAACTCACCAAAGCTGCCTACTCAGGCCAAATACTGATGAACTTAATTAATGACATTCTTGATTTCTCAAAAATTGAAGCCGGTAAATTAGACATAGAAAGTGTTGAGTTTTCAGTCGAATCATTATTCGTCAATATCTTAGCCAATATTTCTAATCGCGCTCAAGAAAAAAATCTCAGTGTGAAGTTTTATAGCAATCCAAATTTGCCAGCCCAATTAGTAGGCGACCCATTAAGGATCAATCAAATTTTACTGAACTTATGCAGTAACGCTATTAAGTTTACGCGAAATGGGCAGGTAAGCATCGATATAGATTTTCGACTTCACGAAGAAACCCAATTACTGACCTTGTACCTTGAAGTCTCTGACACCGGCATTGGTATGAATCCTGAGCAAGCCAGTAAAGTATTTGATTCTTTTACTCAAGCCGATGGCTCTACTAGTAGAAATTTTGGGGGGAGCGGCTTAGGACTGTCCATTGTGACGCAGTTAGTCAAACTGATGGAAGGCAGTGTGACGGTGGACTCCGAAGAGAATAAAGGGAGCACTTTTAAAGTTGAAATTACTTTAGCCAAGACAGACAAAGAAGCTGATGTAATTTCTGCCAGGCCATTACCTAGCGGAAAGTTATATTATTTTAGTCAAGGTCCAATGGTTTTTTTGAATACACAATATATCGATAAAATTGGATTAAACTATCATCATTTACCTATTAGTCAGCTATCTGCAACCTTTGAAGACATAACCAGTAATGATTCAGTTTTACTCGATATCGACAATCAATCGACATTCAGAACTTATCATGAGTCCATTGACAAATTAGTCAACAAGGCACTAAACGTCGGATTTATCACCCTCTCCCAACCAAGTAATTTACCCAATCAATTATCTGCCATTTGGCCAAGCGAGTGTTTATCACATCCTTTCACACCGCATCAAGCTTCCAACTTTTTGCAACGATTATTTATAACAGAATCAAAAGTCATTCAAAGCCCTTCTTTTGCCAATATTGATGAAATTGCTGCATATGAAGGACATGTATTGTTAGTGGAAGATAACACCATTAACCAAATGGTGGCTGGCGAAATGCTAAAACTGCTGGGTGTAACATTTGAGATAGCCGAAGATGGACAACAAGCAGTCACCAAAATAGTCAATTCACCGCAATACGATCTAGTCTTTATGGATATACAAATGCCGGTAATGGATGGCTACGAGGCAACACGCATATTGAGACAAAAAGGACACAATAACCTTATTATTTGTGGCCTATCAGCCAATGCGATGAAACAAGATTACAGCAAAGCCAAAGAAGCAGGGATGGATGACTATATAGTCAAACCTCTTAAACAAAAAACATTAGAAAACTTAGTTGCTAAATACCTTCCTAAAAGAAGTGCCTAGCATCAGCTCATGACTAACTATCTGAATACAATAAAAATGTATGCTGCAAAATCGTTCTATCAGTATCCAAACATGCATCAATACCCAAGGTCCTGAAATTTTTAACATCCATATAACACATTAGATATAATTCATGTCACTAGAATATTGGTGATAAGTTTCAATCACTTGTATTCTCAATGCTTATGCTTATCATTTTCACACACCTTTAGCTTGAGGCAATCATGCATCCTAACCTTAAACCTGCCAACCCTAATTTCTCTTCTGGCCCTTGTGCCAAACGCCCAAATTACGATGTCAGTAAACTCGATTTATCCGTGTTGGGTCGTTCTCATCGATCAACTGTTGGCAAACAAGCATTAAAAAGAGCTTGTTTAGATACCGCTAAAATATTGGAATTGCCTGAAGGTTATCGTGTGGCTGTTGTACCCGCTTCCGATACTGGCGCAATGGAAATGGCCATGTGGTCGATGTTAGGTGAGCGACCAGTAGATGTATTGTACTGGGAATCTTTTGGTCAAGGATGGGCTACAGATATCATCAAACAGTTAAAATTAGAGAATACCCGAGTATTAAGTGCAGACTATGGTCAGCTGCCTGATTTTGCAGAAGTTAACTGTGATCACGATGTTGTCTTTACATGGAACGGTACTACCTCTGGCGCAAGAGTACCCAATGCAGACTGGATTGATTCAAACCGAAAAGGGCTAACCTTTTGTGACGCCACCTCAGCTATGTTCGCACAAAAAATGGACTGGGAAAAACTCGACGTTATCACCTACAGCTGGCAAAAAGTGCTAGGCGGTGAAGGTGGACATGGTATGTTAATTCTTAGCCCTCGCGCAGTCGAACGCCTTGAAAGTTATACACCCACATGGCCATTACCAAAAATTTTTCGCATGACCAAAGGTGGAAAATTAATAGAAGACTTATTTACTGGTGCAACGATTAATACACCTTCCATGTTATGTGTTGTGGATTATTTAGACGCGTTAGACTGGGTTGAGTCATTAGGTGGCGTAAGTGCGACGATCGCTATTGCAGACCAAAATCTAGCCACCATAGCAGCGTTTGTAGAGCAACACGATTGGGTTGCTTTTCTGGCTCAAGACAGCAATATACGCTCAAATACCAGTGTCTGTTTAACCTTTGATTTAACTCCAAATCAAATCAAATCAGTTGTAAAATTGCTTGAGGAGCACCACGTCGCCTTCGACATTGGAGCTTACCGAGATGCGCCAGCAGGTCTCAGGATTTGGTGCGGAGCTACTATTGAAAATAGCAACCTTGAAGCCTTAATGCCTTGGCTTGAGTGGGCATACCACAGCGTAAAAAAGCAAATTCTTTGAGCGACTAATCCCGCCTACTCACGCCAAAACAGTTAAAGGATAACATGTACATAATTAAAACCTTTAATCAGATTTCGGTCAAAGGGCTAGAACGTTTTAGTCGTGAAAAATACGAAGTGGGATCAGATATTGGCCACCTAAATACTGTGTTACTACGTAGTCATAAATTACACAATGCCCCCCTCGCAGACTCAGTTCTAGCAATGGCAAGAGCTGGTAATGGCACTTGTGATGAATGTAGTAGGTCTTACTCTGGGTTGTCAATTGAGGCTGCTTGGCGTGTATCCAGCGACGTACAAAAAGCCGAAAATATGTATGCTCTGCTCACTGCTCGCCCGCTGTGATTATGTGAGTTTACATGTACCTGCCATCCAGCCAATATGCATTAAAGCAGCGACAGCTCTTTCCCTGCCCCCAGCAACTAGATAGTAGTTCACGATACTCACCTGGTTTGACCTTACTGGGTCTTTACTCATGTGATTGATATCTTATCTAGATCGCAAGAAATCCTTATCCAGACCACCAGAGATATTACGTAGTTCGTAATCTATAACTTCAGCAGTGCGAGTGGCTCCTGCGGTTTTTGTCATTTCTGCGATTAAAGTGATGATCGTTGCTTCTAGTACTTCGCTGTCGTTAATTTTTTCCTCTTTCGCTGCAGTTAAGGCTGCAGCCATGCACTGTTTTGCAATACTATATTTACTCATAATGCTCTCCTTGGCAAAAATCCTAAAAAACTGTATTGGATACAAAAAGGGCCAGATTGCGCCAGCCCTTGTTACTTATTTACTCATTCAAAAAAAGCCTCGAAAAAACTTTCAAAAGAGCTTAAAAAATAGAGTACTTAGCTTTTGTTACGCTCAAACTCACGTACTTCATTGCGACCAACCACCATGTGATGAACCTCATCTGGGCCATCAGCAAAACGTAAGGTACGTTGACCCGCATACATAGCAGAAAGCGGTGACCATTGTGATATACCGGTTGCGCCATGAAGTTGCATAGACTGATCAATGATTTCACAAACTCGCTCTGGAATCATCGCTTTGATCATATGTATCCAGATACGCGCTTCTTGATTACCTAATACATCCATGGCTTTTGCTGCTTTTAATACCATCATACGCATGGCTTCAATGTCGATACGCATTTTCGAGATAACTTCAATATTTTTGCCAAGCTGATATAACTTTTTACCGAATGCTTCGCGTGAAGTTGAACGCTCAAGTGCAAGTTGCAACGCTTTTTCAGCTTGACCAATTGAACGCATGCAATGGTGAATACGACCTGGACCCAAACGTACCTGGGAAATCTCAAAACCACGACCTTCACCTAATAACATGTTGGTTTTAGGTACTCGCACGTTTTCAAGTTTAATGTGCATGTGACCGTGAGGTGCATCGTCATGACCAAATACATGCATTGGACCTACAATGGTTACACCTGGGGCGTCTAGTGGCACTAGAATTTGTGATTGTTGTTTATGTGTTGGGGCATCTGGGCTGCTTTTAACCATACAAATCATGATCTTACAGCGTGGGTCACCGGCACCAGAAATATAAAATTTCTCTCCGTTGATGACCCAGTCATCTCCATCTTCAACAGCCGAAGTTGAGATGTTTTTTGCGTCAGAAGATGCAACGTTAGGTTCAGTCATACCAAAGCAAGAGCGTATTTCGCCTCTTAGGAGAGGTGCAAGCCATTGTGCCTTTTGCTCGGGCGTACCCACGCGCTCCAACACTTCCATGTTGCCGGTGTCAGGTGCAGAACAGTTTAATGTTTCAGACGCTAAAGGTGCTTTACCAAGTTCAACGGCGATGTATGCGTAATCCAAGTTGGATAAGCCTTCACCTGTTTCAGCATCTGGCAAGAAAAAATTCCAAAGGCCTAGCTCTTTAGCTTTGTTCTTTGCGCCTTCTAACAATTCCATTTGACGTTCAGAATAGCTCCAACGATCAGTAAGTTTTTCACCAATTGAATAAAATTCATCTTGGATCGGGATAACATTCTCTTCAATGTGCTTCTTTACAGCAAGGTAAAGTGGACGCACTGCTTCAGACATGCGTAAATCGTTTAAATCTTCATTCGACATAGTTGTTTCCTTAAAATTTGGTGAAATCTGACGTGTATAACTGACGCTTATTGTCACAAATAATGAAGTGTAGATTTCAAATAAATCAGTCAAAATATAATAGTTGAATGACGCTGCAATGGCTATCAAGATCACTTCAAACAGCTGAATTTACTGATATTTTCAGTAAAAAAGCGATTTTAAGATTTTTTTATAAGAGCCATTTATAGTGATTTATCACTGTTATTTTTAAAGCCGTATTTTAAACCCCCCATTGCTAAATGAGAATTCAACAAGCAGCTGTACCTTAGAAAAACCGGATACCCAAAATGACTATTTTTTTAGCCAAAATTTTTCTGACTGTGATGATTAAAACAAAAAATCATTCATGTTTTTTTTGCTTTAGCTTAAATTGACTGATTGTTATCAAGGATAAACCCACTATTTTGCCGGAAATTTAAATCTAGCCAAACCACTCA
>Ga0307488_10000298_pt1 | contig 39539 bp, 32 predicted proteins | sample SB02metaG_FD_202248 | JGI IMG/M metagenome (GOLD analysis project Ga0307488, IMG submission 202248) | Sea-ice brine microbial communities from Beaufort Sea near Barrow, Alaska, United States - SB 0.2 | ecosystem: Environmental > Aquatic > Marine > Coastal | place: USA: Alaska | collected... | reverse complement strand
CGAGAACGAAGCCTTTTACTCACACGTTATTGCCCTGGATATCGACGGCAAGTCACAGGACGTAATCCTGAAAGACGTGCAGCGTCACCCAATCAAGCCAGTTATCTTGCACATGGATTTTCTCCGCATTAACAAGACAACTCTGCTGAACACCAAAGCACCGCTTCACTACACTAATGAAGATGTCTGTGTTGGCGTTAAAGTCGGTGGCGGTATTATTGCCCACACCATGACTGAAATTGATATTAGCTGTCTGCCACAGGATCTGCCTGAGTACATCGAAGTTGATATGTCAGCAGTTGAGCTTGGCCAGACCTTGCACATCTCTGACATCACCTTCCCTAAAGGTGTATCAAGTGTTGCATTGAGCCACGGTCCTGATCACGATTTACCCATCGCGAGCATCAACAAGCCTAAGGCAGCACCAGTAGAAGACGACTCCGCACCTGCAGCTGCAGACGGTGGAGAGGCAAGCGAAGAGTAATCTTCGCTCTTGCCAACCTGAGTAGGCCCTGACATTGGAAACGCCCGTAGAGTTAATCGTGGGGCTGGGAAATCCCGGCCCTAACTATGATCGGACGCGTCACAATGCTGGGGCCGACTTGGTTCTGGAATTAGCCAAAAGCTATAACACCGCACTGAAACACGAATCAAAATTTTTTGGTGATACAGCCAAAATTACGTTTGATGGTCGCGATGTTAGATTGCTTATACCCACCACCTTTATGAATCGCAGCGGTCAATCAGTTGCAGCTCTGGCACGCTTTTATCAAGTGCCCGTGGAAGCCATCTTGGTGGTTCACGATGAGCTCGACATAGCCCCCGGTGCAGCACGGTTTAAAAAAGGCGGCGGTCACGGCGGCCACAATGGTCTGCGTGATATTGTTCAGAGCCTAGGTAACAATAAAAGTTTTGCCCGTCTGCGAATCGGCATTGGCCACCCAGGTGACGCCCGCCAAGTTGCAGACTATGTGCTGAAAAAAGCCTCGCCTTCAGACCAACAACTAATTTCTAACAGTATTGATGATGCGCTGCGCACACTACCTCTGGCTATTGCTGGCCAATGGGAACGCGCCATGACCGCACTCCATACCGTGCAACAATAACGCTAGACACTAGCACAAGGATTATAAAATGGGTTTTAACTGCGGAATTGTTGGTTTGCCAAATGTGGGTAAATCAACCCTGTTTAATGCGCTTACCAAAGCGGGCATCAGTGCGGAAAATTTCCCCTTTTGTACCATTGAGCCGAACACCGGCATTGTGCCGATACCGGATCCACGCCAAGATTTAATTTCGGCGATCGTCAAGCCCGAGCGCATAGTGCCCACCAGTATGGAATTTGTCGATATCGCAGGACTGGTTGCCGGCGCCTCCAAAGGTGAAGGCCTGGGCAACAAGTTTCTCGGCACTATTCGTGAAACCGACGCCATAGCTCACGTGGTGCGCTGCTTTGACGATGAGAATGTTATCCATGTTGAAGGCACCATCAGCCCGGCAGACGACATCGATGTGATCAATACCGAGCTGGCTCTGGCCGATTTGGATACTGTAGAGAAAGCTATTTTGCGCGCCGCCAAAGCCGCCAAAGGTAAAGACCAAGACGCAGTTGCCATCAAAGCGGTCGCGGAGAAAATTCTCCCGCACCTCAACGAAGCCAAGCCCCTGCGTTCATTTAAATTGACCGACGACGAGCTCGCCATACTTAAGCCCCTCAGTCTGCTGACCCTAAAGCCGACCATGTATATTGCCAACGTCGATGAAGAGGGTTTCGAAAACAATCCTTATCTTGATACAGTTATGGCTATAGCCGAAGCTGAAGGCTCAGTGGTAGTGCCGATCTGTAATAAACTTGAAGCCGAAATCAGCGAGTTGGAAGACGACGAAAAAGCTGAGTTTCTCGAAGAGATGGGCATGCAGGAGCCAGGTCTGAATCGCGTTATTCGCGCGGGCTACAACTTGCTCAACTTGCAAACTTACTTTACCGCAGGCGTTCAAGAAGTTCGCGCCTGGACCATTCCTGTCGGCGCCACCGCGCCACAAAGTGCTGGCAAGATCCACAGCGACTTTGAAAAAGGCTTTATTCGTGCTGAAATCATTGGCTATGACGACTATATCGCCGGCAATGGCGAGCAGGGCGCAAAAGACGCAGGCAAATGGCGCCTTGAAGGCAAAGAGTACATCGTTAAAGACGGCGACGTTATTCACTTCCGTTTCAATGTCTAGAACATCGTGAGCATGGTCTCAGGGCGCTGGAAGTTTGGACTTCTCTTAGCCCTGACAACTGCTATCTTGTGGGGCGTACTACCCATTGCACTTAAAGGTGTAATGGAGACCCTCGACCCGACTACCACAACATTTTTTCGCTTTGCCCTGGCAGCGTTGCTGCTCACCCCCTATATCGTTTTGCGCAGCCGACACTCCAGCGGGCTGTCTCTATTCAGTCGACTACAAACACCGCGACTGTTTTTGCAGATGCTAGGAGCAGGTCTATTACTCACAGCCAATTATGCTCTGTATATTTTCGGCCTAGAACGAACCACTGCGGAAGCTGCACAGATTGTTATTCAAGCCGCTCCCATGATGCTCTTACTCAGCGGTATCGCGCTCTTTGGTGAGCGCCTGTCGAAGCTTCAATGGCTCGGCTGTATTAGCTTCGTCACTGGTCTCTGTGTGTTTTTCTCCCCGCGTTTTTACGATGTCTTTATCGCTGTAAACGCCTACGGCGTAGGCGTGATGCTGATATTGGTCGCCGCATTAGTGTGGACAGGCTACGCCATCATGCAAAAATTCTTGCTGCAACAATTTAGCTCTCAAGAAACCATGGTGGTGTTTTACTGGATAGGAACCTTGGCGTTTTTACCCTTTGCCGACTTTTCAGCACTGCCCCAGCTCTCCAACCTGCAGTGGGGCCTCCTAGTCTTCTGTGGTTTAAATACCCTGATCGCCTATGGCTGCTTTGCTGAGGCAATGGCCCATATTGAAGCGTCAAAAGTCAGCGCCCTCTTAGCTCTAACACCTATGGTTACAGTGACCACTGTGCATCTAATCCCCATACCCGGGCTTGTGGTAGAACCTATTACCCTACTCACTGTTTGCGGTGCCGCCTTGGTGGTCGGTGGATCTATGTTGACCGCCCTGGGCAAGTCAAACCCCGCTCGCTAGCCGCCCTTAACGACTCCTGGAGCCGTTCTAGCTCAGACGGATGCAATGTATAACTTTACGCTAGAATCAGCAGAGAGGGATCTAGAGAGAGATCTACAGCAGCGATTTCATCCATGACTTTTTAAGCCATCACGCCGTGACCCGCAGAGCTCTGGATATCACTGAAAATTCCAGCGGCGACTTCTATATCTCAGACGATTTAGTCAGCAGGATTAATCAAATTAGCTACAACAATTGAGAGGCCGGAGCAAAGCAAGAGGCCTCTTTAGAGAGGGGCATAAAAAGACCTCTGACCGAGATATATCGCCACTGCCGCCTGTATTTAAGACCAACATCTATTATAAAACACAGAGACTTCTGGACATCCTGGCTTAAGCAATAGCAAACCATGTTGGTCCAGACAATTTTGACATACCCCAGTCAGAGGCTGCAGTTATTATCGGAAAGTTTTTGCCCGAATGAATGACACAGCTATCACTTCAGAAAATAGAGATCTAGATTTCATAAAAGTGTGATGAAGATCACGGCGGGAAGTGTTTCAGGTCGAGTTGCAGCTTTGTTGTCAAAGACACCCGAAGCTATTGACAAACATCCCATCTGTAGCCAAAATGCGCGCCCCTATTACAGGGTATCTGTACTTTGTAGCTACGTAGCTCAGCTGGTTAGAGCACAGCATTCATAATGCTGGGGTCGGCGGTTCAAGTCCGCCCGTAGCTACCATCTCTATTTCTCGTACCACCTACCAGCTAGTCCACCCTACCTTATAGGGCAGATGCTGCCTTAAATTTGCACAATCTCATTTAGAGGACTTCCTCGAACTCTGCGGTGCTAAATTTAAGGCGCCTAACACTGACACCCATCAACCCTATTGCCTGTCTTCATTCAATAATGTCTTCACCAGCGAAATCGCCATCAGCGCCATCACCACTGAAAACGGCAATGCCCCAATAATCATCACCGACCTCAGCGCAGCCATGCCACCAGCAGATAGCAGCGCGCCAATCAACAACGCAAAAATTACCCCCCAGATAATCACATGCTTAGCCTGCTTTTGGCTCTGATTGCCGCCAGAGGCAAGGGTATTAATAATCAGAATTCCCGAGTCTGCCGAGGTGACTAGAAAGGTCATCAGTAAAATAACGATGATCACGGACAGGGCAATCGCCAGCTCAGGGGAGAGAATCAGGTTAATGGTTTTAAATAGCTGAGCAGAAATATCCGCATTAACAATGGCTCCCTGAGCAATGCCAGACAATTCTAGATCAATGGCTGTGGCGCCGACAAAGGCAAACCAGACCAGACAGATCAATGAGGGAATAATCATCGCGCCAATCACATATTCACGAATTGTGCGGCCGCGAGATACACGGGCTAAAAACAGTCCCACAAAGGGTGCAAAAGCGATCCACCAGGCCCAGTAGAAAATAGTCCAAGAACCCTGCCAACCCTGTAGTGCGGAAGACGGGTCTTCACCATTGCCTGACCATACGGTGGTGGACATTACTGGCATGGCCACCAGGTAGTCCCAGATAGCGTAGAAAAAAGTTTGCAAGGCAAAGAAGGTCGCGCCAAATATGGCAAAAAAGGCGATAACAAATACCGACAGGCCCATATTAATATTCGACAGCCACTTGATGCCTTTTTTCAGTCCCGACATCGCCGACAAGCAGGAAGCGCTGATAATAAGCACTAAGCCAACTAGCTGAGCGATCAACGTCGGACTGCCACTGTTATCCACCAGCCACTCGGCACCACTAATATTGAAAAACCCTGAAGCCAGCTGGGAAACGCCATAACCGATGGTGACACTTAGACCAACAATGGTCGCTAGAATCGCCACTATATCCACAACATTGCCGGCGCTGCCTGACATGGCTCGGCCAAACAACGGCTGCAATGCACTGCGAATGGTCAGCGGCAAACCGCGGTTATAAGAAAAGTAACCCAGGGACATGCCCACCACCCCATAACAGGCCCAGGGGGTCAGGCCATAGTGCAGCAGCGCCCACTTGTAGGCATTGCGGACATTGTCTTCATTGAGGCTATTGGTGAGTCCCTTAATGGTGTCGGGATTATTGGCAAAGTGAAAGATCGGTTCGGCGGTGGAATAGGTCAGCATGCCAATACCAATGCCGGCGCCAAACATCATCGACAGCCAGCTAACCATGGAAAATTCCGGCTTTTCATCGGCCTTACCCAGTTTCACATGAGCCGTCCGAGACCAGATGCCCAGCACCAAGCAAACCAGCGTGTAAAAAGCGGTGACATAGATATACCAACCGGCAAAATTGGCCGTGGTCCAATTCTGCATCCTCAGCAACAGCTCACCTGCAGCTGAGGGCGACAGACCCACCCAGATAATTAACGCTGCAATAAACAGCTTGGGGACCATGGCAACGACTCGATTAAAGCCCTTATAAAAGCCGGATTTTTCCGTGGTAATCGCAACAGCTGGCTGACTATCAATAGACTCTACCTGGTCCAAAATATGATCTCCCCGTTTAATGATTTGAAGTGACGCTCATCAGTTTTATAATTTTTTGGCTCAGATTCTGCTTAAAACCTGCCCTTATTGGGAGCCTAGCTTAGCATGACGCGAATCTATTCAAATTCGACTAGGTTTTTCAAGTCAAGAAATATGGGGTCCGAGGGTGACAAAATCCCATTTAAGTTCTATTTGAAGCATGAAAACCCACTCAAGATGGGATGAGTTCAGTTAGAATATTGCGCTCTAGGGGACCTAATAATGATAAAAAAACCATCCCGCCACCTTTTCGCTCTGGGTTTTATTCTCGCTATCGCAACTCTACAGGTGGAAGGCCAGCCTGTTGAAGACCAAGCTGTTGAAGACCAACCTGCTGAACGCCAAGCTATGGCTGTCGGCGGACTCCTGTTTGATCCTGCGCCTATTGATAAGCAAGGCCGCTTTACTAATTATCAGGGCGATCTATCCCATGGCTCCACCGCTGTGCGGCTATCATTTTTTCTGCGCCGTTTTGGCACAATGTTTCGCAGTGATTCCGGTGCACCCAAAAAAGTGGCAAACGATGGTGGTTTTCTGCGGAATAATACTGGCACCCCCACCGCCACCTGGGTAGGTCATGCCACCCTATTGGTGCAGATGGATGGGGTAAATTTTTTAACCGATCCAATCTGGTCTCAAACACCTAGCCCGGTGCCACTTATAGGTCCCAGTCGCTGGGTTGACCCCGGCCTGGCATTGGAAGATTTGCCGGCGATAGACTTTGTGGTGATCTCACACAACCACTACGACCATCTCGATCTACCCACGTTGCGCGACCTTGCAGCGCTTAATCCTGAAACTGTGTTTTTTGTGCCCCAGGGCAATGGCGACCTCTTGCGCGAAAATGGCATAAAGCAGGTTCGAGAATTAAATTGGGGCGATACCGCCAGCTATAAAGGCACCACCATTCACTGCCTGCCGACTCAGCACTGGAGTAAGCGCAGTCTCACAGATACGCGCAAAGCACTTTGGTCATCCTGGGCTGTTACTGGACCTGAGCGGCGCTTTTACTTTGCTGGAGACACGGGTTATTTTGCGGGATTTAAAGAGATTGGCGCCAAGCTAGGGCCCTTTGATTTGGCCGCTGTGCCTATAGGGGCTTATGAACCCAATGCCATGATGGAAGCATCCCATATGAATCCGGAGGAAGCTGTGCAAGCGGCCTTGGATGTGCAAGCCGGTACAGCTGTCGCTATGCACTTTGGCACCTTTGATCTATCGGATGAGCCTATCTCGGAACCGCCACTGCGCTTTAAAGCTGCCGCGGAAAAAACCGAATTGGGCACCACTAATAGTTGGGTTCTGGATATTGGCGAGACACGAGGGTTTTAATAAGCCTTAGCAGGAAGCCTGATTATTCAGGAACCAGATTACCTAGACTCACCACCAATACACCCAAGCCTGCCGTCCAAACCGTGCAAGCCAGTACATCAATCAAGCTAAACTTAATCCGGCCTGTGCCACTAACACCAGCCAGCATGGGCACCAGACTTCTTACAGCAGGTACCAGACGACCTAAGACAATGGCACCAGTGCCATGCTTAAGAATAAAGTGCTCAGCCTTCTGCAGCTGACTTGCGCGCTTTTTAGCAAATGCGGTGTTGTGCAACTTATCGCCGAGCCAGCGGCCGAGATAAAACCCCAAATGATCTGAGAGACAGGCGCCGGCGAAAGCCAGAGGCAGCATCTGTGTCAGTGTTAATACCTGCTCGCTGTAGAGAAAAACGGCGACCGCTAAGAGAATCGCGCCGGAGATCATAAGACCAATACCGGGGCAGGCTTCGATAAATGCCAGGGGAAAAATAAGCATCCAGGCATTGTGTTTGTTGGCTTCGAGTAAGCTGACTATTTCATCGTTGATGGGAGTGTTCCAATTATAGATTTTGCTCCATTAGAACAAATTAGGCTGCGTCGCAGTAGTTTTAAAAAGCAGATTTAAAAAGGCAGTGCTAAAAGAGTTACTTAAGAGCTACATAAGAGCTACATAAGAGTCCCTTTACGGGTTCAACTTTTCATTCCAAGCAACCAATTAGGCCTGCCCTGCCATGGCCATAAACTCCGCGATTAGAGGGTCGTTAAGTTTTTTCTTAAAACAGCAGAGCCCCAAATCGAAGGGTGCGATAAGGGTTCCCGACAGCAATTCGATACGATCTTTAACCGGACTGTTCTCCACCACCACATTGGGCGCTATGCCTATACCACAGCCCAATGCCACCATACTCACCAGCGCTTCTTGCCCCGAGACCTGAGCATAGACATTGGGGCGACCGCTATATTTTTTCCTAAACCACTGCTCGAATCGTTTTCGCGCCACACCGTGCTCGGGCAAAATAATCGGCAGATTGGCCCAATCGATTATCTCTGCCTGCAGGGCTTTTTTCACTGCACAGTTAATCGTTGGCGCGGTAATCGCCAGAGGCACTGTAGCAATAGTCTGGAAGTGAATCCGCGACGACAGCTCATCCGGTCGTGCGGCAATGGCTAAGTCGACTTTCTGATTTTTAATCTGATCAATACCATCGGCGGCATCACCTGTATCCAGATTGATATCAATATTGGGGTGCGCCTGACGAAATTTTTCCAATAGGGGCGGCAGATAAGAATAGGAGGCAGTCACCGAACAGTAGAGTTTCAGAGAGCCGCTAAGCTGGTTTTGCGACTGATTCAGTGACTGCTTTAAGCTTTCGAATTGGCTAATTTGCTGATCCGCATAGATCAGTAATTTTTTGCCCTCATTGGTTAGCACCACAGAACGATTGTCGCGGAGCAATAACTCTGCACCCAACTGTTCTTCCAATCGCTGAATCGAGCGACTCAGAGTTGAGGGGCTGACATGAAAGGCGGCAGCGGTTCTGCCAAAGTGCAGGCTGGTGGCCAGATGTTGAAACAATGTTAATGATCGAATATCCATAAAGGCAGCTTAACCCCGCCCAGCCTGTATTGCAAAATACGCAACACTGTAGTGAATATATATCGTTTTAAGCAATACAGTAAATCAAGTACACTTGCCGACCTTGTAAATTTAACAATCCACCGATCCACGGTGGCCGGAGACTGAAAATGGCTAATTACTTTAATACCCTGAGCTTGCGCGACAAACTGACGCAGCTGGGCAAATGCAGATTTATGGACCGCAGCGAATTTACCGATGGCTGTGACTTTATCAAAGACTGGAACATCGTCATTATTGGCTGTGGTGCTCAGGGCCTTAACCAGGGTCTCAATATGCGCGACTCTGGCCTGAATATTTCCTACGCACTGCGCGCTCAAGCAATTGCCGAGAAGCGTCAGTCGTTTCTTTGGGCATCAGAGAATGGCTTTACTGTTGGCACTGCTGAAGAGCTGGTTCCGGCTGCCGATCTGGTTCTCAACCTGACACCTGACAAGCAGCACACTGCTGCTGTAACTGCGGTTATGCCGTTAATGAAGCAAGGCGCCACTCTGGCGTATTCACATGGCTTTAACATTGTTGAAGAAGGCATGCAGATTCGTCCTGACCTGACAGTTGTTATGGTTGCTCCCAAGTGCCCAGGCACTGAAGTGCGTGAAGAGTACAAGCGCGGCTTTGGTGTTCCAACACTGATCGCAGTTCACCCTGAGAACGACCCACAGGGCAACGGTCACGCAATCGCTAAAGCTTATGCCTCTGCTACTGGCGGCGATCGTGCTGGTGTTTTGGAATCGTCCTTTATTGCTGAAGTGAAGTCTGACCTGATGGGCGAGCAAACCATTCTTTGCGGCATGTTGCAAACCGGTGCAGTTTTGGGTCACCAGCAGCTGATTAATCTGGGTGTCGACGCGGCCTATGCCCGCAAGCTTATTCAGTACGGTTGGGAAACAGTGACTGAAGGTCTGAAGCACGGCGGCATCACCAACATGATGGATCGCTTGAGCAACCCAGCGAAAATCAAAGCCTTTGATATGTCAGAAGAACTCAAAGTCACATTGCGTCCACTGTTTGAAAAGCATATGGACGACATCATCGAAGGTGAGTTCTCACGCACTATGATGGTCGACTGGGCCAACGATGACGCCAACCTGTTGAAGTGGCGCGCACAGACTGCTGACTCCTCTTTTGAGCAGGCTGCAGATTGCGATATCGAAATCACTGAGCAAGAGTTCTACGACAAAGGTATCTACCTGGTCGCTATGATTAAAGCCGGTGTTGAGCTGGCCTTTGAGACTATGGTTGCTTCCGGCATTATCGAAGAGTCTGCTTATTACGAGTCACTTCATGAGACGCCACTGATCGCCAACTGTATTGCGCGCAACAAGCTTTACGAAATGAACGTCGTGATCTCTGATACAGCGGAATACGGCAACTACCTGTTTACCCACGCTGCTGTGCCACTGCTGCAAGCCCATGCTAGCTCACTGACTCTGGAAGAGTTGGGTGGCGGTTTGGCTGATAGCTCCAACGCCGTCGACAACCTTCGTCTGATCGAAGTGAACGACGCGATTCGCGACCATGATGTTGAAATCATTGGCCACGAACTGCGCGGCTATATGACTGACATGAAGCGTATTGTAGAAGCGGGATAAGGCAGTTAGCTTTATTTCGAAATGACAACTTCACCGAATCAAGCCTGGCTCCCAGTGCTTGGTTCGGTGAATCATTAAGCCCCTAAAATAAGCCCTCAAAAAAAGCTCCTCAGAACAAGCTCGTAAAATAAGCCTCGCAGTACCAACAGCTCATTAAAAACCTGCCCGCAGAAAAACCACAGAAAGCGACAAGCTATCTTTCAAAAGAAGCTCAACAGGAAGTGTGGAATCAGTTTTAAAGGGCTAGAGAAGAAGTATTAGGAATGATTTAAAGCCTCATTGGGCGAGCCTATCACTAGGCCCGCCCGACGAGATTACTGCAGTCTTATGCTCTTCTTTCAGCACCATTCAGTGCGTACCAACCGATGTAGATGTAGCACAGCATTGGCACGATAAAGCTCAGCTGAATACCCATGGTATCCGCTGCCACACCCTGGACTAATGGAATCAGTGCGCCGCCGACAATGGCCTGACAGACAAAGCCAGAACCTTTGCTGGTCATCGAGCCCAGACCTTTGACCGCGAGGGTAAAGATGGTTGGGAACATAATCGAGTTAAAGAAACCCACTGCCAAAATAGACCACATAGCGAGACTGCCGCTAGTGTTCATGCTGACTATGATCATGACGATCGCGATCACGGCATTAATCGCCAGATACTTGGTATCGGCAACATAGTTCATCAGTACAGCGCCGATAAGACGACCGATCATGGCCGCGCCCCAGTAGTAGGCAACCATCTCGCCAGCTTCTGCTGTAGTCAGACCACCAATAGAGCTCTCAGAGAAGTAGTTGACCAGGAAGCTACCGATAGACACTTCACCACCAACGTAAAGGAAGATTGCCAGTGCACCCAATACTAGATGACGGTGCTCCCAGACGCTGCCTTCAGCTTTCTCTTCGTTTTCCATATGAGTCAGAACCGGAAGCTTGATGCTGCGGAAAACAATCGCCGCGACAACGAGCAAAGCCGCAATCATCAGGTAAGGACCCTGAACTGCTGAAGCATCTGCAGCCACAACACCCAGAATCAATGCAGCACCAACGATCGGCCCTACAGTAGTACCAAAGGAGTTTGCTGCCTGAGCGAGGTTAAGACGGCTTGCTGCAGTCTTCTCTGGCCCCAGGGCTGCCACATAAGGATTAGCTGCAACCTGCAGAATAGTAATACCACTGGCCAGAACAAAGAAGCCAAACAGGAACAGCGGATAGAGGTGCAGACTGGCTGAGGGGTAGAACAAACAGCAACCCGCAGCGGTGGTCAACAGACCAATAACGATGCCCTGCTGATAACCGACTTTGTCGATTAATCTGCCAGCAAAGGGTGAAACAATAAAGTAGGCGCCAAAGAAGCAAAACTGCACCAGCATGGCTTGGGTGTAGTTGAGATCAAATGACTCTTTTAAGAACGGAATTAAAATATCGTTTAGAACCGTGATAAAGCCCCAAAAGAAAAACAGACATGTCATCGCGATAAACGCAAAAGTTTGCTTTCCCTGAACCTGACCCTCTGCCACTTTTGCAGTTGATGCTTCTGGTGTTGAACCTGCCATGAGACCCCCTAATTGGATAAATAGTTTAAGTTATTGTTTTAAAAAATTTGCTTGGAAAGGAGGTTAAGTCGCAACAAAGCCAGGCACAACAACTATTCGTTGAATGGGGCCTCTTTTAGGCTTGAATGACAGTTTATTCGCCTGTCACCTCCCCCAATGAGGGGAATAGAAAAAATTGGTACGGATTAGTTGGAAGAATCGAGGAAGCGCGCCCAGTCTTCAGGGGTATCTATATCCATCGCCGCCTGTGGAAGATCAATTTCCAAAAGGCCGATATCCCCTTGTTCCAAGACTGCTTTAGCACCGCTATCCCCTGACAACAGCCTGAGGTCGGCGTAAAGACTCCGAGGAAAGAGTGCTGGCACACCACGCCGGCCAGCGTAATAGGCCGAGACTGTATTCTCGCCATTAAAAGCAGCGAGCAACAAATTTAGATCATCTGTAGTCAGGGCAATTTGGTCGGCTAACAGAATCAATAAACCATCAGACTGAGGATCAATTTTTTCGACACCAACGGCAATAGATCCACCCAAGCCCTGCTGCCAGTGATTGTTCAGAATAACCTTAGCACCTGAAATCTGTGTTTCGATCTGTTGGTGATTAGCGCCCAGCACAACCGAAACCCGACTGGGGCAAAGCGCATTGGCCCTATCTATACAGTGCTGCAGCAACGGCTTGCCATGGTGACTGATCAACTGTTTGGCAGAGCCAAAGCGGCTGGCGGCCCCTGCGGCAAGAATCAGCACTTCAATATGCAGAGTCATTATGGATTTTCAGCAACTACTGCAAGTACGCCACTCAACGACTGAGCTGCAGCTCCCTGCAAGACCGCGTGACACTCGGCCAAAATAGACAGAGCTATGCCCTCGGGTAATTCAGCGCCAAGATTTAATCCCGCTGGCCCGGCAAGGGGAATGCGCAGCTCTTGCTCATTCAACTCTGCCAGAGCCAAAACCTGTTGCTTGCGAGAAGCCGGCCCGAGTAGTGCCAGATATTCTATGGCGCTGCCCTGCAAAGCTTTGATTGCATGCGCATCCATCTGAAGGTTGTGAGACATTACCACCGCGGCATTCCAATGGGCTGCAGACTTATGTTCTATGAGCTCATTCAGCGGCTGGCGAAGAATCTGATCCGCAGACATAAAGTACTCACGGCGGCCATTGGCGGGTCGCGAATCCCAGAGGGTCACAGTCCAGCCCAAGGTCTTGGCCATCTGCACTACTGGCTGAGCATCGACACCAGCGCCAATCACTAACAGATGGGGCGGCGGACTCAGGTAGGTTAGCAGCCAAGTCTGATTATCTTTTTCGATTAATTCTGGGGAAGGTTTTTGAGCAGAACACTGAGAAACTTCCCAAGCAGTTTGGACGGTTCCATCGGTAGCAATAAGCTGAGAATAGAGCCCCTTACCGCCGTTACTTAGCTGCTCGTGAACCTCATTTAAATGAAGATAGTGAAGTTCAGGCAAGATCGGTTGCAGCACAATATGCACTGTACCGCCGCAGCCAATACCCAACTGAAAGGCAATATCGTCTTCATCGCCGCCATCATAACTCACTGTCAGGGCCTGTTTAGTCTGCATTACCCGCGCCGCCTGACGCTGAATATCAGCCTCCAGACAGCCACCGCTAAGCAGACCAAACTGTTGTCCGAGATCGTTAAACAGCATCATCGCGCCAGCTCTGCGATAACAGGGTCCAACGGTTTTATACACAGTCGCCAGCACCCAGAGATGCTCATCGCGAAGTGGGTGCCAATAGTTTAAAAGCTCAGTGAAATGATTATTCATGGCGTTAAGCCTAGCAGCAGGTCAAGCAACTAGCTAAGTCTCAGAGGAAGATCACGCAGACGCTGCCCACTGGCCTTAAATACCGCATTGGCCACTGCTGGCGCCAGCGGCGGCAAGCCCGGTTCGCCGACACCCTCAGGATGTTCCTGACTCGCAACTATGTGCACCTCAACCTCCGGTGCATCGGCCATGCGCAACATCGGATAGTTATGGAAATTACTCTGCTGAATTACGCCATCCACTAAGGTTATTTCCCCATAAAGCGCCGCAGTGAGACCGTAGATAATGCCGCCCTCGACCTGATCGCGAACAATTCCCGGATTGACTACCATGCCGCAATGAATTGCCGCGGTGACTTTGTGCACGACAATTTTTGTTCCTTCAATGGAAACCTCGGCGATCTGTGCCACTGCCGAACCAAAGGAGCTGTGAGTCGCCAGACCATGGAAATGCCCCTCGGGCAGTGACTTGCCCCAACCGGCTTTGGCCGCAACCAGCTCCGTGGCTTCGATAAGCCGCGGATTGTTTTTCATATTGGCGAGTCGGAATTCCAGTTCGTCGATACCGGCGCTCTGGGCCAGCTCATCAATAAAGGATTCTTTAAAAAAGGCATTGGATGAATGCCCCACCGAACGCCAAAACCCAGTGCGCAGTCCTGGGTCTTGAGTCACATGGCGCACCGCTTTATTGGGCGTGTCATAGTCCCCATAAATACCATCACCATTACTGGGATCGGCAACAAAGCGATTAAATATCGGATGGCCCAGCTTGCTCAACCAATCGGCAAAGCCTTTATTAAGAAAATCAGGAGCCAATACATCAAACCATTCATCGATTATATGGCCCATAATATTGGGGCCTACTCGGCGCACGGCCCAGGTTTCAATCAGCCCCTCTTTAGACACACCGGCCTGCATACGTACCAGTGCCGCAGGGCGATAGAAGTCATTGCTCATATCATCTTCGCGACTCCAGACTACCTGAATGTTGCGTCCAGTTTGCTTGGCAATCGCCACTGCTTCGGCAACATCATCGCCGAAAGAGCGACGACCAAAACCGCCACCCAAAAAGGCTGGGTGCATTCTGACCTTATCCGCATCAAAATCGCCGTAATAAACCGCGGCGCCAGCGGAAGCTTGCACTGACTGAGTACCCACATAAATTTCACAGCTGTCGCCATCGACGGCAACAGTGCAGTTCAGGGGTTCCATGGTGGCATGAGCAAGATAAGGTGCGTAATAGTCTGCGGCAACCACTGTCTCGGATTGATCCAACAGTTTGTCTCCCTCGCCCTCATCACAGCACTCCAACCCCTTCTGGCTGCTGTCATTGAGGCTGTCGCTAAACTTTTTATAAATGCTGTCTGATGACCAGGAGCTGAGTTCGGTTTTTTCCCACTTCAACTCAAGGGATGCAGCAGCCTTTCGTGCTTGCCAGTAAGACTGAGCCACAACCGCCACGCCACTTTTAATCTTAACTACATCGACTACACCCGATTGCTTGAGTGCGGCGGAGGCATCAAAGCTCTCCAGAGCCGCGCCTAATACAGGGGATCTCACGACCACCGCGCGATAGAGATTTTCCACCTCTGCATCTATACCAAATTCAGCAGTTCCAGTAGATTTAGATAAGGCATCCAAACGCGGTCGCTCACGACCAATTTGATCAAACTGTTGGGGGCTTCTTAAAGGGGAATTTTCTGGCACCGGCATCAATGCAGCCACAGCGACAAACTCGCCAAAACCATAGGACTTGCTGCCAACCATAACATTGCCATCGGCTAGTGAAATCTTGTCCAAGGGCTGATCAAGCTGCTTAGCCGCGGCATTGCGAATTGCCGCTGCGGTATCAGCTGCCGCCTGTCGCAGGGGCAAGAACTGGGCCCGGGTGGCATTGCTGCCACCGGTTGCCTGCATACCCATCTCTGGGTTTTTATAGTCCTCGTGAAGACTCGCCTGGCGAACATCAATTGCGCTTGGCTGGACCCGCAATTCCTCGGCAATCAAGGTGGTCAAACCATCGAGAATACCCTGCCCCATCTCACTGCTCGGCAGATAAAAGATAACCTGATTATCTGCGGTAATTTGAATAAAGGAGTTGGGTTCAAATGCACCTGCAACAGAGGAATAACCTTTACCTTTAGCCGCTGCCGTGGAGCAACCGACTATTAAGCCAGTGGCTGCTGCACCGGTGGCAAGGAGAAATAGGCGTCTGGTCATGGAGGCTTTTTTCATGAGTTTGCCTCCTTACTGGCTAAGGCAGGATCAAAGGTCTCGACCATGCTCTCCTGACTGCGCATCACGTCGGCGCCAGACTTACTGACCGGCTTACTGACCGATTTAATAGCCGATTTAATTTTGCTATAAGTGCCGCAGCGACAGATATTGCCATTCATGGCCATCTCTATATCGTCGTCGGAGGGATTGGGGTTTTTCGCTAACAGGGCACTGGCAGACATCAGCTGACCAGACTGGCAGTAGCCACACTGGGGAACACTGTGCTCAACCCAGGCCTGTTGCAATGGATGCAAATTGTCGGGAGTACCCAAACCTTCAATGCTGGTAATGGCAGCGCCTTGCACAGCAGAGATAGGCAGTGTGCAAGTGCGCACCGCTTCGCCATTAACATGCATGGTGCAGGCTCCGCAGAGACCCATGCCGCAGCCAAACTTGCTGCCCTTGAGTTTAAAGTGATCCCGTACTACCCATAGCAATGGGGTATCCGGATCTATATCCACTTGGACAGGACTATTATTCAGCTGGAAATTAATCATGGCGTAGCTAACTCGCTAAAGTAAGCATCATAGATTGCAGAGTAAAGGGTGAAATTTCAAGAGGTAAGAGGCGCCATCAGTGACCGGCTATATCTTGTATTGAGCAACTAACCGCGCAACATACTGTGCATCACCTGCTTTAAGGCTTCGTGGAGATTACGCATCTCATCGAGGTTATCCGGATCAGTCATCCAGTGATACACAATGCCGCTCACCGACGCGGTAAAGTGATCGGCAAGCATTCCCGCATCCACAGTCGAGGGCACTTCGCCAGCGGCCATAGCCTGTTCAATCCAGCTGACAACATCGCCGCGACGGCGTTGGTGAATACCTAGAATGACGCCTTTGAGCTGTGAATCCGGCGCCATGGAGTCAAACCACAGACGGTAAAAGGCCTCCACATGTTTAGGCGCATCTTCACAGAACTTAATGTGGGCATCCAAGGCTGCAGCTATAGCCTTGTAACCAAAGCTATTTGCCGTAACCTGAGTGAGTTCCCCAAGCCATTTGTCGCCTACCGACCTGAGTACAAAATCAAATAGGCCCTCGCGATTGCCGAAGCGATAACCGGCCAACCCGCGAGAGTAGCCGGCTTTTTCTCCGACATCTTTTAAGGTGACTAGGCCAGCCCCACGCTCGACAATCAAATCCACCGCCGCCTCAAGCATCTTGGCGTCGGAGATTTCTTTGCGCTCAACCTGAGTGAGCCGGAGGGCTTTGGGCATTATTTATCGGTTCCTAAATCAACTGTTTTTAGATTAGCGGTTCCTGGTTTTATTCCACTACCGCATCATGCGCCGGTAGTTTGCGTCAGAAGTAGGCAAAAATGCACGCAGTGAGGGAGTTTATGTTAATAAATGACCTAATGAGTACATTGTTAACGCCCTTCCGACGGACAATACCCAGCATGATTACATGCTGCGTCGGTACTGGCCGCCAACGTCGAATAACGCATTGGTAATCTCGCCCAGCGAACAAACCCGCACGGCTTCCATCAACACCTCAAAACCATTGCCACCTTCACTCACTGTATCCTGCAAGCGTTTAAGCACTTCCGCTGATTCGGCACTGTGGGTCTCTTGGAAGGTGCGCAGACGTTGAATCTGACTTTGCTTTTCAGCCTCTGTTGAACGAGCCAGTTCAATTTCTATAGGCTCTTCTTCAGTCTCGCTCAGGAAGGTGTTCACCCCCACAATCGGCAAAGAACCGTCATGTTTCTTGTGCTCATAGTAGAGTGACTCTTCCTGAATCTTGCCACGCTGATAACCGGTTTCCATAGCACCCAGCACACCACCACGATCAGAGATCTTCTCAAATTCCTGTAGCACCGCCTCTTCAACCAAGTCAGTTAGCTCATCGATAATAAATGCGCCCTGACTGGGGTTTTCATTTTTCGCCAGGCCCCACTCCTGATTGATAATCAGCTGAATCGCCAGGGCTCGGCGCACTGACTCTTCAGTTGGTGTGGTAATGGCTTCATCGTATGCATTGGTGTGCAGGCTATTACAGTTATCGTAAATCGCGATCAAGGCTTGCAGAGTAGTACGAATATCATTGAAGTTCATTTCCTGGGCGTGCAGGGAACGGCCAGACGTCTGAATATGGTATTTCAGTTTCTGGCTGCGTGGGTTGGCATCGTAGAGATCGCGCATAGAGGTCGCCCAGATACGGCGAGCCACTCGACCCATCACTGTGTACTCTGGATCCATACCATTGGAGAAGAAGAACGACAGGTTGGGGGCAAAATCATCGATCTTCATGCCCCGAGCTAGGTAGGCTTCGACAAAGGTAAAGCCATTCGACAATGTGAAGGCCAGCTGAGAGATCGGGTTAGCACCGGCTTCGGCAATATGGTATCCGGAAATCGACACTGAGTAGAAGTTGCGAATCTGCTCATCGATAAAGTACTGCTGCATATCACCCATCATGCGCAGGCTAAACTCGGTGGAGAAGATACAGGTATTCTGACCCTGATCTTCCTTGAGAATATCCGCCTGAACTGTGCCGCGCACGCGCTTCAACGTATTGCTGCGCAGTTCTTGGAACTCGTCATCCTTGGGCTGACGACTGTGTTCGGCGACAAACTGATCGACCTGCTGATCAATAGCAGTGTTTAAAAACATCGCCAAGATAGTCGGCGCCGGACCATTAATGGTCATGGAAACCGAGGTGGTCGGATTACAGAGATCAAAGCCATCATAGAGCGCTTTCATATCATCCAGAGTACAGATGGAGACACCAGCATTACCTACCTTGCCGTAAATATCCGGACGCTCATGGGGATCAAATCCGTAGAGAGTCACCGAATCAAAGGCTGTGGAGAGGCGCTTGGCATCGGAGTGCTCAGACAGGGCCTTAAAGCGGCGATTGGTTTTAAAGGCATCGCCCTCACCGGCAAACATACGCGCTGGATCTTCGCCTTCGCGCTTAAAGGGAAAGACACCGGCAGTGTAGGGAAACTCACCCGGCAGATTTTCACGCATCAGCCACTTGAGCAGCTCGCCGTGATCTTCAAAGCGCGGCAATGACACGCGGGAAATCTTATTGCCAGATAGGGAAAGGGTATTCAGCTTGGTGACTACCTCTTTGCCATTAGGCAAGACATCAATTTTAGTATCGCCGCTATAGGCTTCCACGACGGAGGGCCAGTTCTCCAACAAGCTGCTGGCTTTGACGTCCATGGCCTGTTTGCGCTCGGCAATCAGGCTGTCGATAGCCTCTGGTGCATCGCTGCCATTTTCCAACAACATGACTTTGGTCGCCGCGAGCTGTTGCTGCTGGCGAGCCAAATTGGCCTGAATCACAACCTGTTTGTGATAGTTGCGCACGCTGGCGGCAATCTCAGCCAGATAGCGCTGACGGTCTGCAGGCACAACAACTGTTTTTTCCGATGGCGTGCGGCGATCCACTTTCGCCAGATGCTGTTCAAAACTGCGCAGTCCACGGCGTTGTAAAAGTACCACCAGCTCCTGATAGGCGGCGGTGACACCGTCATCATTAAAGCGTGAGGCGATGGTGCCAAACACTGGCATCTCGTCCGGTGCCTGAGTCCAGGCTTCGCGGTTGCGCTGCACTTGCTTGCAGACATCGCGATAGGCATCGTCGCTGCCCTTGCGGTCAAATTTATTGATAATCGCCAGCTCGGCATAATCGAGCATGTCGATTTTTTCCAACTGGCTCTGGGCGCCAAATTCTGGGGTCATGACATAGATTGGGATATCCACATAGGGGACGATTCCCGCATCACCCTGACCAATACCCGGAGTCTCAACCACGACCAGATCGAAGCCGCCAAGGCGCATGGCACAGACAATATCTTTCAGTGCCGCTGGCACTTCACCGGTGGCACCACGGGTGCCGATGGAGCGCATATAAATAGAGGGATGATAGATCGCGTTCATGCGAATGCGGTCGCCGAGTAAAGCACCGCCAGTCTTGCGCCGAGTCGGGTCAATGGCCAGCACGGCAATCTTAAGTTCGTCGGCACTGTCTTGACGGAAACGACGAATCAACTCATCAGTTAGTGATGACTTACCAGCGCCACCAGTACCTGTAATACCGAGAACCGGCACTGTATTGCTAAGGAATTGCGCTTGCTCACGAAGTGAACTCTGCTGCTCTGGGCTGAGCTCATCGCGCTCAATGGCTGTAATCAGGCGAGCTAGATTATTGCGCCCATTCTCACCAGAAAGTTCCGCTGCGGCCACGGTGACATCGTTGTAAGCCCCCAGTGAACAGCGCTCAATCATATCGTCGATCATGCCCACCAGACCGAGATTCTGACCATCGTAGGGAGAGTAGAGACGCTCGACACCATAGGCCTCAAGCTCTTTGATTTCAGCTGGAACAATCACACCGCCACCGCCGCCAAAGACCTTAATATGTTCGGCACCCGCTTCTTTCAGCAGGTCCACCACATACTTAAAGTACTCAACATGGCCGCCCTGATAAGAGCTGATAGCGATGCCCTGAGCATCTTCCTGCAGGGCTGTCTGAACCACTTCGGCTACCGAGCGGTTGTGGGCCAGGTGGATAACTTCAACACCGGCTCCCTGCAATATACGACGCATAATATTGATCGCGGCATCGTGGCCATCAAAGAGGCTGGCAGCGGTAACAAAGCGCAGGGGAATGCCTTTTTTCTGTGCCGGACTTGAGGGTGCAGAATTGGCTGAAGTACTCGCGGAAACAGTAGAAGTAGTCATTGGATCTTCCATTTAGATTAACGATTTAATGTAGCGCTTTAGATTAGCAATGTTGAGAGTTTAGTTATCTTGCTTGTTGCATGCAAGTAAGTTTTTGCACGGACCAAGCCTAAGCAGGGCCTTGATCAAAAAAACACTTAGTACAGAGTGGCTAAAAGTAGCCTTATTGAGGAAGATCGGAACCGTAACTAAAGTAGTCAGCAATCGCCAAACCCGCCGCCACACTGGTAAAGGGGTCGTGCTCAACGACCTTGCCGGGGAACTGATTTTCGAGAATATCCTTAACTGCAGGGATTAATGAGGAGCCGCCGGTGCGCAACACCAGATCAATATCCTCCGCCTGCAAGCCCGCGCTATCGAGGATTAGGCTCACTGCCTGCTCCAATTCAAACAGCTGATCGGTGATCATCAGTTCAAATTCCCAGCGCTCCAGACGCACCTCAATATCGATCTCGGGAATATCCAACACCGCGGAATCTGACACCGAGAGCTCGGCCTTAAATGCCTTGATCGCCTCAAATACCTGATAGCTATAATTCTGCTTAATCAGATCGTAGAGGCGCTTAAACTTAATCGCTCCCTCATCTGGCAGCACCATGCGCTGCATCACCGAGGCAGTGTATTTGTTTTGATTGAGCATATAGCTCACCGGCCAGTTAATCAGCAGATCTTCAAAATCGGCAAAGGGAAATAGCGTATCCACCTCGCTGCCATCGACCATACGCGACCAGCGCTCGCCTTTACCTAGCAGAGGGAAAACCAGTTCGCGGAAGATAGTTTGGTCGATCTTATCGCCACCCAGGGCAATACCATGGGTCGCTTCAACGGAAAACTCGGTGCCCTTGCGGCGCAGAATACAAAAGTCGAGGGTGCCGCCACCAAAATCCACGGTCAGCATCAGCTGATCGCGACTGTGGGGATAGTTATACAGATAGCTGATTGCCGCCGCTGTAGGTTCCGGGCAAAAGCTCTGATCGGTAATCCCCGCATGGCGATAGGATTCACTGAGCCGCTCCAGCGCAATATTATTGCGGCCCTGCTCCATACCCTCAAAATTCACAGGATGGCCAATACAGGCGCGACTACTGTCATCGACACTCAGTTTCAAGGCTTTGCGAATACCCACCAATATGGGAGTAACCAGTGCCACCAAGCGAAATGGCCGGCTAAAAATAACAGTTTTGTCACTGGCAGTATTTCCCAACAAGCGCTTGGTGCCGCGGAACAGTCGCCCTGGCAGGCTAGCGTCGTTAAAGGCCTGACCATAAACCTTAGTGGTTTCAGACTCACTGGCCGGGCCATCGCCGTCGCCGGCACTGGTGCGCGCCTCGCCAATCACCTCGACGCTAAGCTCCACCTTGCGGCCCTGGTTGTCGCTAATATAGTCATCGATCGCCAGCTGACCAATAGTCGAGGCAAAATCCCGATCTATATAATTAGCCGAAGGCATAATCGGATTGAACTCACTGAGCTGAACAAGCCTGACCTGCTCGCCATCAAAAATCGCCGCAGCACTGTTGCTGGTGCCAAAGTCGATACCGATGCCAGGTTTGGATGGCGTGTCAGAGGTGTTTTTTTGCATGGGGACGGATCACAGATAATCAAAATAATGGCAGCATTTTAGACTAATTCTTTTGCCTCGCTGAATTAAAGTTAGATTAATTCAATGAATAATCAATAAAAGACTCTTAGCAGATGCAATCTGACTAAAACCTGTAAACTTGAGCCCATTATTCACCGCCGACGATTCACTATGTATCCACTCGACTATATTCAGCCCGTCTTCCGTCCACCCAGTGAAGGTCGCTCGCTTATTCTACAGGTGACCAATGGCTGCTCTTACAATAAGTGCAGCTTCTGTGAAATGTACACCGATCAACAGAAGCGCTTTAGCCCCAAGCCCATCGAGAAAATTGAAGAGGAATTACGCGGTCTTGCGGAAGCCGGCTATCCGGTCAAGCGCGTGTTCCTAGCCGACGGCGATGCCATGACCCTGAGTACTCGGCGGTTGGTGGATATTCTGCAGATGATCAACAAATACTATCCCGATGTGCAGCGGGTCTCCTCCTACTGCCTGCCGAGGAACCTTAAGAAGAAAAGCGTTGAAGAGCTTAAAGATTTGCGGGATCTTGGCCTGAGCCTTATGTATGTGGGCTGTGAGAGCGGCGACAATGAGGTTTTGAGGCTGGTCAATAAAGGGGAAGATTACGACTCCTCTCTGGTGGCCCTGCAAAAGATCAAACAGGCTGGTATGAAAAGCTCGGTGATGATTTTGAATGGACTCGGCGGCCCGGAACTCAGCGAGCAACATGCCCTGAATTCCGCCAAGCTGATGAATGCGGCTCAGCCAGACTATCTCTCGACACTCGTGGTGGAATTTCCCGCGGGCAGTGAACGCTTTGAAAAGGCCTTTGAAGGTCGCTGGCGCAAGCTTGGCAAGTTAGAGCTGTTTCATGAGATGCAAATATTACTGACCAATCTAGAACTGGACAAAACCATCTTCAGAAGTGATCACGCATCTAATTATCTGGTGTTAAAAGGCGTACTGGGCAAAGACAAGCAGCAGTTATTGTCGATTGTCACCACTGCGATCAACCAACCGGGGATGATCCCACTACGCGAGGAATGGCAGCGCGGCCTCTAGCCATCGCAGGTAAAACCTCGGTGGAAAAAACGGGATTTACTGACTAGTTTTAATAACACTAGGAGGTCACTTCCCATGACTAAAAACACTCGCAATATACTCATATTCGCTGCTAGCTGTATCTCGGTGCCATTCATACTCAGCCTGATAATTATTGTTGTTCTCTCTTAGATCCCATAGAGTGTGGCCAAATCCACTGAGCCACAGCTGAAAAAAAATAACTAAAGAGGCGTATGTATGAAATTTTTAGACAATCTATTAGACGGACGTGAAGAGCAAGCCTATGCATTACTAAGAATCGTAACCGGGTTCCTATTTATCTGGCACGGCACCCAAAAGTTGTTAAATTTCCCCGTTGAATTTCCCTACCCACTGAACCCCCTAATGTACTCCGCTGGCGCCATTGAAATGGTCGGTGGTGTGCTGGTCATGATTGGACTGTTTACCCGCCCGACCGCATTTATCTGCAGTGGCACCATGGCTGCGGCTTACTGGATGGCTCATGGTATGAACAATGTTTTTCCGATCCTTAATAAGGGTGAATTAGCGGCCTTGTTCTGCTTTGCCTTTTTGTATATCGCAGTGCGCGGCGCAGGGATTTGGAGTCTGGATAAGCGACAAGCCTAAAAGCCTTGTCGTTCTGAGCGCAGTCGAAGGATCTTTTTGACTGCGCTTTGTTATTTCGACAAAACGCATTTAACTAACTTGTCATCATGACAGGGCATTTTCTATCCGCCGTCAGCCCGACAGAGCGGAGCGACGAGGGATCTCGAGATTTCTCACATGCGTTCGAGATGACAGCGTTGGGTGGTTCAACAAAACTGTCATTTCGGCAGACCGCACTCAACTAATTTGTCATCCCGACAGAGTAAAGCGACGAGGGATCTCGAGATCTCTCACATGCGTTCGAGATGACAGCGCTGGGTGGTTCAACAAAACTGTCATTCCGGCAGGCCGCAACCAACCAATTTGTCATCCCGACAGAGCGGAGCGACGAGGGATCTCGAGATCTCTCACATGCGTTCGAGATGACAGACTGGAGGTCCTGAGTGACAGGCTGAGAGTTATGAGTGACAGGCTGTCAGCCTCAAGATGACAGACAGGACAAAAAGTGCTCAAATAAGCATTAAATAAAAACTATAAGAAGTCATCTATGAAAGTGACCCCTTTCTCCCCCAACTGCGGCGCAGTTGTCAGCGACCTGCAACTGGCCACCATGAACGACGCCCAGCTAGAACAGCTGCGCGCAGCCTTCACCGAACACGGCCTGCTGTTTTTCCGCGACCAAGAACTGCCCCCAGAAGAACATCTGCGCTTTGCCAACCGCTTCGGCAAAATCGTGGTAAATAAATTTTTCAAAACCACCGAAGAATCTCCACTGATTGCCGAGGTGCGCAAAGAAAAAACCCAGCAGACCAATATAGGCGGCGGCTGGCACACGGATCACTCTTACGACGATATTCCAGCGCTGGGCTCTATCTTGGTGGCACGTACACTGCCAGAAACCGGCGGCAACACGCAGTTCGCCAACCTGGCAGCGGCCTACGACGCCCTCCCCGACAGTCTAAAAAAACGCCTCGAAGGCCTGCGTGCCGTTCACTCCAACACTCACCTCTATGGCGAGAATGGCCTCTACCGTTTCACCGATCTAAAAGACCAGCTCGGCGGTATGGACCGTGTCGGCGACGCCACTCACCCAGTGGTTATTATTCATCCCCAGAGCGGCCGCAAAGTGCTCTATGTGAACCCAGGCCATACCATCCAATTTGAAGGTTGGGAGTTTGATGAGAGCCGCAAGCTATTAGATGAACTCTATGCCCATGTGGCACAACCAGAGTTCACCTGCAGTTTTAATTGGCTGCCGGGCTCAATCACTTTTTGGGATAATCGCTGTACCTGGCATCAGGCCGACAACGACTATCAGGGACAGATGCGGCTAATGCATCGAATCACACTGCAGGGCAGCAAATTAGACGCTGCTTAGCTTTATAGATCGGCCAGCCAGCAGTAAAACCTGCGATAATCCGCCCATGCCCAGTATGCGTAAAAAGTCTGACCTCCCCAGCAAGATCTGCCCGGTCTGTGAGCGCCCATTTGTCTGGCGTAAAAAATGGCAGCGCTGCTGGGATGAAGTGCGTTTTTGCTCGGTTAAATGCAAAGCGGCGCGCGGTAAATCTGAAAGCTCTTAATTCACTAACACGAACCTACCCCTATGACCTCTTCCACCACTTACGACGTTCTTATTATTGGCGCCGGCCTTGCCGGCCTCAGCGCGGCAAATGATTTGCACCAAGCGGGCCTCAATGTGCTGGTGGTTGATAAGGGTCGCGGCCTCGGAGGTCGTCTGGCGGGACGTCGTATAGGCGATGCTACCTTTGATCATGGTGCGCAGTTTATGACTGCCCGTGATTCACGTTTCAAAGCCAGTATTGCCGAATGGATTGAAGCCGGTGTTGCGGAAGAATGGTACAGCAGCTACCCGGGACATCCCAACGGTCACCCACGATATCGCGGCGTTCCCACTATGACTGCAGTGGCGAAATATCTGGCGACGGATATCAATGTTCTGCGCACCACCAGAGTCGACAGCATTAGACAAGGCGCTACTCAAGACGGTGCTCAAGACAGTACCCAAAATGACCAACTCTGGTCAGCGGCATTGGATAATGGCGATATTATTAGTGCCAAAGCGCTATTAATTACCTCACCTGTGCCACAGACCATCGACCTGCTCGCCTCGGGTAATATCCCAATACCCGCCGACAAACAGTCGCGTCTCGATCGAATTGACTATGAAGCCTGTATTGCCGTGATGGCAGTATTGGATGGCCCAACGGCAATTCCAGTTCCAGGCGCGACGGCTTTTGATGAAGGCCCCATTGGTTGGATAAGCGACAATCTGCAAAAAGGTGTCTCGAAGATCCCTGCAGTCACCATTCATGGCAGCGGCGACTTTAGTGCCGAGCATTATGAAGACGATAAAATAAAGGTTGGCCAAACATTAATTGATGCAGCTGCGCCCTATCTTGGCAGTGCCAAGGTTATCGAATATCAGGTTCACGGCTGGCGTTATAGCAAACCAACCGTAGTCGACAGTGAAGCCTGTATGCTGCTCAGCGAAGCAACTGACCTGCCACCACTGGCACTGGCCGGCGATGCCTTCGCCGGCCCACGTTTTGAAGGTGCAGTGCTATCCGGTTGGGCAGCGGCCAAGAGCTTAATTACTGCGCTGGCGTAAAGCCGCCTATACTGTGGCCAACAATTCAATGCCATCCAATATAAGTAGCCTGCCCTTATGACCGATCTTCATGCCCGCAGCGGCTCAGCCTGCGAACTCTGCACTAACAGCGAAAATCTCTCAGCCTATGAGCTGCCACCGAATAGTGACGGAAGCACCGAACAGTCATTATTAGTCTGTGACATCTGCCTAGATCAGATTAATAATCCAGAGAAGGTCGACATCAATCACTGGCGCTGTCTCAACGACAGTATGTGGTCTCAGGTGCCGGCGGTTCAGGTTATGGCCTGGCGCATGCTCACTCGCCTCAGTGCCGAGGGCTGGCCCCAAGAATTGTTGGACATGATGTATCTCGACGACGAAACTCTAGCCTGGGCAAAGTCTGGCGCTGAAGTGGAATCCGACGACGATAGGGTTATTCATAAAGACAGTAACGGCGCAGTACTTAGCGCTGGTGATACAGTGACATTAATAAAGGATCTGGATGTTAAGGGAACCAGCTTTACCGGCAAGCGCGGAACAGCAGTGCGCAACATTTCACTGGTGCAGAGCAACCCTGAGCATATAGAAGGCCGTGTTAACGGCACACAGATCGTAATCTTAACCAAGTTTGTAAAGAGGGTGACTTAATGGCGGGACAAACAGAACAAGAACTGCGTATTCAACTGGCAGCATGCTATCGAATTTTTGATCATCTCGGCTGGTCGGAGATGATCTTCAACCATATCACGATGAAAGTGCCCAGCGATCAAGTGCCCGGCGATCAAGAGCACTTTTTAATCAATCCCTACGGCCTGCATTACAGCGAAGTAACGGCCTCCAATCTGGTCAAAGTCGATATTGAAGGCAATATAGTCGAGCCCACTGACTACGCAGTTAACCCTGCGGGCATTATTATTCACACAGCCATTCATGGCGCGCGCAAAGACGTGCACTGTATTGCTCACGTGCACACTGACGCTGGCATGGCCGTGGCCTGTTCTGAGGAAGGGCTGCGTACCGATAACTTCTACTCCGCACTACTGCAAAATCGCATTGCCTATCACGACTTTGAAGGCATCACAGTGATGGACGATGAGAAGCCACGCTTGCTGGCCAATATGGGCGACAAGAATATGCTGATTCTGCGCAACCATGGTTTATTGACCTGTGGTCGCACTATTCCCGAAGCCTTTATGAATATGTGGGCGCTACAGCGTTCATGCGAAGTTCAGGTAGCCTGTGATGCGACGGGTAAGCCGCTGATTCCGGTATCGGATAAGGTATTGGCCCAGACTGAGAAATTGATGGCCATGCAGAGTATGGGGCAGCCGGCTGGGGAGCTGGAGTTTAAAGCTATGACTCGGCTGATTGATAAAATTGATTCGTCCTATAAGGACTGAGGTTGTTGGGCCTGTTATCGCGACAGGCCCTAACCGATCACCTCGACACACCCACACCTGTCATCTCGAACGCATGTGAGAGATCTCGAGATCCCTCGTCGCTGCGCTCTGTCGGGATGACAAATTAGTTGAGTGCGGCCTGCTCGAATGACAAATTAGTTGGGTGTAGCCTGCAGGAATGACCAATTGGTTGTATGCGTTCTGCAGGAGTGAGACCCCCCGTCGCTCCGCTCTGTCGAGATGACAGAGCGGTAATTAAAGAGACCCTTCGACTACGCTCAGGATGATCAGACCGGAGGTCTGATCACTTAAGTAAATCACGAGAAATAATCAGCTTCATAATTTCATTGCTACCCGCATAAATACGCTGCACTCGCGCATCAGCAAAGGCGCGACAAACCGGATATTCCCACATATAGCCCCACCCGCCAAACAGCTGCAGACATTCATCCGCAACCTTGCACTGCAGATCAGTGGTAAGTAATTTGAGCTTTGAAGCCGTCACCGTATCCAACTTACCTTCAATCAACAGCTCAGTACAGCGGTCCAAAAACACTTCGGCACAGCTTACTTCTGCAGATAACTCAGCAAGCTTAAACTGAGTATTCTGGAACGACGCCACATTAGTGCCAAAGGCTTTACGCTCTTTCACGTAGTCGACAGTCGATTGCATGACCGCCTGACACATACCATTTGCACTTACCGACACCGAGAGTCTCTCCTGAGGCAGATCCTGCATCAGGTAGACAAAACCACGTCCCTCTTCACCCAACAGGTTGTCTTTGGGAATCCGCACATCTTGGAAAAATAGTTCAGAGGTATCCTGAGCTTTTAAACCCAACTTCTCGAGATTTTGGCCCTTAGTGAAACCCGGCGTGCCAGCTTCAACCAAAAACAGGCTAATACCTTTAGAACCGGCGTTAACATCGGTCTTGGCCACAACAATCACCAAACCGGATTTTTGACCGTTGGTAATAAAAGTCTTCGAACCGTTCAAAACCCACTCATCGCCGTCGAGAACTGCAGTGGTTTTAGTACCCTGTAGATCTGAACCGGCACTTGGCTCGGTCATGGCGATAGCGGTGATTAGCTCACCGGAAACACAGCGTGGCAAAAAGCGTTGCTTCTGCTCTTCACTGCCATAGCGAACTATATAGGGAACCGCGATATCCGAGTGCAGAGTCCAGCCTAAACCGGTACAACCTGCATGACCGATCTCTTCATTAACGATACAGTTGTAGCGAAAATCGACGCCAACACCGCCGTACTCTTCAGGCACAGTGGGGCATAAAAAACCCTGCTCGCCGGCCTTCAACCAGATATCGTCGCTGACCATGCCATCTTTTTCCCACTGAGCATGGTGCGGCACTGCCTCAGCCTGAAGAAATTTACGCACTGTGTCACGGAACATATCGTGGTCGGAATCATATAGGGTACGTGGAATCATAATCGGGGCTCTCTATTGTTTAGCGAATGTTTAGCGAATCTTTAGCGAATCTTTAGCGAATATCTTCAGCCATTAACATTTCGCGGCCATTACAGCGCCTAAGTATGATTTATTGTGCATCGCGAAAGGGTAATTCTGCTGACAAAAGGTCGGGTTTTGGTGACCGCAGCGTTCCGAGCAAAGGCAATTGATAAACTCGAACGCTAGATTAACTGGTCAACTGCAATAAAGACTAGCATGCCAGCGCCAATCGTCCAGTAAATATTGCCTGTTTTATAGGCCGCAGTTATAGCGGCCGCAGCACCCCAGAGATAGGGATTAGATAGACTTAAATCGAGCTGCTCACTGCGCACAAATAATATCGGCGCAAGAATAGCGGCCAACACCGAGGGCCCACTGTAGCTGAGCAGCAAGCGTAAATTAGGCCCCAGGCGAACTGGCAGTCGGCCCTCAAGAAACAGATAGCGAGTGCCAAAGGTGATACAGGCAAGCAGCAGGATAGTTAGCAATGTCACGAGCCACCTCCCGATTTGCCACTGATTTTATTCACTGTATAGCCAGCCATCATGGCCAGAAGTGCCGCACAGATAAGCCCCAGCTCAAAATGCCACAGAGTAAAAAATACCGACGCTGTGGCTGCCGTTAACACGGCCGCTAGAGTCGCCAAGGATTTAATACCGGGAACCACCAGAGCAATAAAGGTTGCAGCAATAGCGAAATCCAAGCCTAAATCCGTCAGATCCGGTAGCGAGGCACCGGCAACAATGCCGATGAAGGTCCACAGATTCCAGGCCAGATAAAAACTGCCGCCGGCAGCCAGCCCATAATAAAGGCGTAACGTTCCGATATAAGCCCGGCGATGACCCGACAGGGCAAACAGCTCATCGGTGAGCAGAAAGCCCAAACCTAAACGCCAGCGCAGTGGTTGCGGGCTGAGACGTTCGCGCAGGGACAAGCCGTAGAGAAAGTGCCGCGAACTGATAATAAAGGCGGTAAACAACACCGTGAGCAGCGAACTGTTATCGGCGATTAATTCCACAGTGACAATCTGAACCGCCCCGCCAAATATAATCCCTGAGAACAGCTGCGCCTCAAGCCAGCTAAAACCCCGCTGCACCGCCAGAGAGCCAAACAATATCCCCCAGGGCAGCACCGCCAGACTCAGGGGCAGCATATCCATCACCCCACGGAGGGTGGCAATTTTAACCGCTCTATTATTTGCACGCATAATCTTTTCACTGGGGTTTTTAATCTAAACACAGCTTAAACAGCTTAGTTACATTAGCCCAAAGAGGAGGAGCCTATTACAAAAGTTTCCGCAGTAGCCACTGTGGCATTAGGTCAGCCACCAAGGCCACATAACGCCAGCGCTTGGTAATAAAGATATGGTTTTTCTTTTTCAATAAACCGGTGACCATCTGGGCAACCGCCTTTTCCACTGGCGCCATCCACAAAGGATTGCCATGCACCATCGGCGTTTTAACAAAGCCAGGTTCAATAGTGGTAATCGTAATCGGCAGCCCGCTTCGAATCGCGCGCTGACGCATACCGGCAAGATAGTTTGAAACAAAGGCTTTGGTGGCATGGTAGGTAAGGGTCTTGGCGCCAAAAATATGCGCTGCCATAGACGAAATTCCGGCTAAATGCCCTGCCCCGCGCTGGGTAAAGTGCTCCATGGCAACAATCGACAGGGCAGCAAACCCGCGCACATTAACATCAATCATTTCCCGCTCAGCGGCCCATTCAAGTTTGTGCTCAAAAAGGCCGACACCAGAACTTAGAACGATGAGCTCTACATCCCCCATGCGCACAATCAGCTCTTGTAGTTCAGCCTGAGACTGTTCCGCCTGGGTAACATCTGTAGTTTGAACGAAATGAGTGCCCGGGAGTTTCTCTACCAATTCATTAAGACGTGCTTCACGGCGACCCATCACTCCCAGCTGATAGCCTTTATCCGCTAGCTGTATTGCCAATTCCCAACCCAGTCCAGAACTGGCGCCAACGATAATTGCCTGCTTCATTGTTTTCCCCTGGCGCCATTTTTGTGACGCATATTATTGTTATTTGGCTTACCAGCAGAGCGCGGCAAACTTGAAGGTATACAGCTTGAGTTATAAAGACGAGGGAGTGTAACCAAATACCGAGAGACTGGCGCTCAAAAAATCGGTTTTTTCACTCGCACAGAATCATTGCAGCGGGTAATTAGGTATTCCACGCGGCCATCTGACATAAGACGACTCTTATTAATCTCAAAGTAGTCGAGATAATCTTTAAGGTCGCGCTGAGAGTGAGGAAAGACTGGCTGCTGTTCGCCGCTCCGCGGGCACTGAGTCAATGTGTCTGTCGCCATCAAGCCGTAACAGGAGTTAGGCAGCTGACAGCGAGAATTCAACGCACCCAAACCAAAGCCACGGGTATGCTCATCGACATAGGGGTGCAAGGCTTCGATAAACGCCTTGATCAAGGTGCCATCGAGATAGTTAAAGAAATCCCAAAACAGGCAGATATCAATAATACAGTTATCTGGAATATTAAGTGACTTGCGGAACAGAGAGACTAGCTCTTGGTGACTTATCTCTTCACTAATATCAGTGACAAAGTCTTCAGAGTAGAGATCGACAAACAACAATTTACATTGAAACTGACTGAAAAAATCAACGCTTGCAGCAACCGCCATCCCAACGTCGAGAACAACCAGTCGTTTGTCAGCCTGCAGTGAATCGAAGGCTGCGACGGCAAGATTACTGTGCAGCGTTGTGCAAAGGGCGTAGTCCTGAGAATTGGCAGTTGCAACCGCGATCTTTTCGACCTTTGCCCTAAACACTATTGATTACTCGCAATTTAAGACGCGTTAGACTTTTCAGAGGTTGCAGCCCCTGGAAACAAGTCTGACTTGCCGCTAGGCACAGCCTTGATAGCTGGCTGCTCATCTGGATCCATCTCAATGCTGCCTTTGAATTTGGCACCATCTTCCAAGGTGACTCGCGGTGCATCTATATTGCCAAGCACATTGCCGGTTTTTGAAATAATGACTTTTTCTCCACCAGAAATATCCCCTTCAACCTTACCTTCAATGCGCACAATTTTTGCATTGATATTGGCTTTGAGCTGGCCCGCTGGACCCACTGTAACTTCATGGCCAGTGGCACTAATGGTGCCGGAGACTTTGCCTTCGATAATTAAATCTTCAGCGCTAGTAATATTTCCCTCAATAACAACAGTTGAACCAATCATAGTTTTACCTCCAATAGATACCGAAGCTCTTTTGGTGATTTCACTTGAGCTGCGAGATGATTTATTAAGTGCAGAACGACCTATATCAGTGTCTTTTTTAAAATTAAACATCGAGTTTTCCAATCATTAATTTTACACGGTCGGTTACTTTACCAACATAAAGACAATTCATCTAGTATAAATACCTGGTTTTATTTGACAGGCTCCGCAGAAAACATCCTCACCTCAAATATTGAACTGCTCAACTTGCTGCTGAATATCGAACCACTGCTCTTCATTATCTGAAATAGTTTTTTTAATCTCAGTCTGAAGCCCAAGCTGATCTTTTAAGATTTTCTTGTTGGTTTCCAAATATAAATCCGCATCTGCGAGGCGCAGCTCGATTTCTTTTAGTTGCGCCTGACCCCGTTCAATTTTCTTTTCCAACTCAGCTGATTTTTTAGTTAAGGGTGCAAGCTGCTTACGAGCATCGGCTGCCTGCTGGCGTTGAAGCTTTTTTTCCGCCGCGCTGAGAACTTCCACTGGAGCAATAGGTTCGACAATCTCTTCAATTACTGGAGTAGCTTGATCAACATTTTTCTGACTCGAACCTGCAGGAACACGGCTATAGTTTTTAAGCCATTGTTGGTAATCTTTTAGGTCACCGTCAAATTCTTTCACTGCGCCATCTGCAACCAAATAAAACTCATCAACAGTATTGCGTAACAAATGTCGATCGTGAGAAATAACCACCAAGGCACCTTCATAACTCTGTAGCGCAAGAGTCAGCGCATGGCGCATTTCCAAATCCAAGTGGTTAGTTGGCTCGTCGAGCAACAATAGATTAGGCTTCTGCCAAACAATTAGAGCCAGAGCGACTCGGGCTTTTTCGCCACCGGAAAATGACTTGATTGGCTCCAGTGCTTTATCACCATGAAAATCAAATCCGCCCAAAAAGTTTCGCAACTCTTGGTCGGTTGATTTTGGACTTATGCGCTGAAGATGTAAGAAGGCACTGGCCTGCAAGTCTAGAACTTCTAACTGATGCTGGGCGAAATATCCAATTTTTACATTGTCTCCATAAACTCTTTCGCCGTTAAGCAGATCCAAGTCACCAGTAAGGCTGGCGATCAGGGTTGACTTGCCAGCACCGTTTGGCCCTAACAAACCAATGCGAGTTCCCGGGTGCAAATCAAAATTAACATTTCCTAATATTGTTTGGCCGTCATAACCCAAATTGCCCTGACTGATATTCGCCAGTGCGCTATGAGCTTTTTTGCCCTGGGCGAAACTAAAGTAAAATGGCGAGTCAATATGCGCTGGTGCAATATCTTCCATGCGCGCCAATTCTTTAACCCGACTCTGGGCCTGTTTGGCTTTTGACGCCTTGGCTTTAAAGCGGGTAATAAATTCTTCAACTTCTTTACGACGTTTTTGCTGCTTTTCAAAACTCGCTTGCTGCAATGCTAAGCGCTCACCGCGAACACGTTCGAAGGTTGAGTAATTGCCTTTATAGGCATTGGTTTTGCAATGCTCAACATGAACGATGCGATCCACAACATTATCGATAAAATCACGATCGTGAGAAATAATTAATAATGTGCCGGTATAACTTTTCAACCACTGCTCTAACCAGAGCGTCGCATCCAAATCCAAGTGATTGGTTGGTTCATCCAGCAACATCAAATCCGACGGACTCATCAAAGCCTGAGCCAGATTTAAACGAATACGCCAGCCTCCGGAAAAGCTATTTACTGGCCGATCTAGTTCCGACTGATCAAATCCCAAACCGTGCAATAACTGCTCGGCGCGATAGTGAGCGTCAAAGCCATTGGCGTTATCTAACTTTTCATATTCCAGGGCTAGGCGATCGTGATTTTCATCGGCTAAGGCTTTTTCGATAGCGCGTTCAATTTTACGAATTTGCGGATCACCATCAAGCACAAAATCCACAACAGTACTTTCGGAGTTGGCTAATTCCTGGGCCATGTGAGCAACGCGCCAGTCTTTAGGAATAAATAGCTCACCGGCATCGGCGCTAATTTTTCCCATCAATAATTTAAATAGGCTCGACTTGCCGCTGCCATTGGCACCGATAATGCCTATATGTTGGCCAGGATGGACGACGAGTTCGGCGTCTTGCAGCAGCACTTTGGTGCCGCGACGCAGCTCGATGTCAGTTAATGTAATCATAAAAAAGTTATTACCAGTAAATCATTCAAGACCGAGGAAGCCACCGGATTGGTGACTCCAGAGATTGGCGTAAAGCCCGTTTGCGTCAAGCAGTTGTTGATGGGTTCCCTGCTCAACAATCATTCCTTGATCAAACACAATAAGCCTGTCCATGGCTGCGATAGTGGAGAGGCGATGGGCAATCGCAATCACCGTTTTACCTTCCATCAATTGATTGAGGCTCTGCTGAATAGTCGCCTCGACTTCTGAGTCCAGTGCCGAAGTGGCTTCATCCAGCACCAGTATGGGTGCATCTTTTAATAGCACTCGAGCAATGGCCACGCGCTGACGCTGACCGCCGGAAAGAGTCACACCGCGCTCCCCCACATGGGCATCGTAGCCGCGACGGCCGGTGTTATCCCGAAGGTTGAGAATAAACTCATGGGCTTGGGCGCGCTTGGCAGCCTCAATCATCTGCTCTTCGCTGGCGTCCGGGCGACCGAACATAATGTTTTCCCGCACTGATCTATGGAGCAGTGAAGTGTCCTGAGTGACCATGGCAATACTGGCGCGCAAGCTGTCTTGGGAAACATTGCGCAGCTCCTGCTGGTCAATGGTCAGCTTGCCACTCTGGATATCAAAGAACCTTAATAGCAGATTCACTAGGCTCGACTTGCCCGCGCCGCTGCGTCCAACGATGCCGACTTTCTCACCCCCGGCAATGGTTAGATTGAGTTTATCAAACACCATTTCATCATTGTTATAGGCGAAGTCTACATCCTTGAACTGAATCTCCCCCTGCCCGATCTCGAGCTCAGTCACCGAGTCTGAATCGGTAATCGCCTGGGGAATCGAAATAGTATTAATGCCGTCCTGAACCGTGCCTATATTTTCAAACAGGCTACTGATCTCCCACATTATCCAGTGAGACATGCCGGTCAACCGAATCGCCATGCTCATGACAATAGCGATGGCACCTGGGGTGATGGCACCATTGATCCAGAGGTAGATACCCAGCGCCGCAGTGCTGAACACCAAACACATGTTCAACGTCCACAGAGTGATATTGAGCTTGGTCACCAAGCGCATCTGTGGGTGCACCGTATTGAGAAACTCGCTCATGCCTTCTTTGACATAGGCGGACTCCCGAGAGCTATGAGAAAAAAGCTTCAGGGTGATTATGTTGGTATAACTATCCACAATACGACCGGTCATCATCGAGCGAGCATCGGCCTGCAGCGTGGCGATATTTTTCATCCGCGGTACAAAGTGCCGTTGCACAGCTATATACAGCAGCAACCAGATTAGCAGCGGAACAACTAGGCGCGGGTCGGCATTGGCCACCAGAAATAGCGTGGTCACCACATAGATAATCACAAACAGGATGACATCGAGTAGCTTCATCACCGTGTCGCGCACAGCAAGAGACGTCTGCATCACCTTAGTGGCAATACGGCCGCTAAATTCGTTCTGAAAAAAGCCGTAACTCTGATTTAACAGGTAGCGGTGAGCCTGCCAGCGCACCGACATGGGCAGGTTGCCCATCAGCGTCTGATGCACCACCAGGGAGCGCCCGGCGTTGGCCAGAGGTATGACCACCAGCATAAATATCGACATGGCCACCAGGGTGCGCCAGGTTTCAGCAACAAAGGTTTCCGGATCGCTAGTGGCCAGCCAATCCACAACCTGACCCAGGATGCCAATCAACATGGCCTCGGAAATTGCTGTAATCGCGGTCAATATGGCCATCAGCATCAACCAACGCTCCATACCGCGCACATGGTGACGGCAAAACTGGTAGATTCCACGGGGCGGTTGCCCGGGTGTTGCGCCCGGAAACGGGTCGACCAGACGTTCAAAAAAACCGAACATTTAGGATCCTATGTTAAAGCGATGGAGTTCATACTCGTCAGAAGAACTTGGGGCGGGCATAATAACAATTTCCAGAGCCCGTCAGGAGAAACAAATGACATTTAAACGTTCTATTTACACGCAGATCCTCTGCTTTGCGGTTTTTTTCACCACAACCCCAACTCTAGCGGTGGATCTCGATGCGGAACGGATGATTGACTCCCTCGCCAACCTAGAGTTTGATCAGCTCGGCAGCCCCCAGGTCAAGACCGATTCAATCAAACCAGTGCTGGCCGGTATAGAACGCCCCCACCGGCTGCTGGTGATCGCTGTAGAGTTTCCCGAGTTGGGTTATGACCGTTTTGCTGGGGACAAAAAGCAGAACAACAAAAACCGCGACTATCTGCAGAGACTATTATTTGGCGGCAGCATCAAGCGCCCCAAGGCTGGCACCCTGTCCCACTATTACCGCCACCAATCCAAGGGCCTCTACAATGTCACCGGCAAAGTGATGCCCATCGCCAAGGTGAGCAAGCCATTAGCCTATTACGGCCGACCCCTACAAAATGCCGACGGCAGCTGGCGCAACGATGATCACACTGATGAGCTGGTCATTGAAGCTCTGCAGGCAGCCTATAGAGACAACCCCAAGTTTCCCTGGAAAGATTACGATATCTGGGACCCCAAGGACTTTGATGGCGATGGCAATCGCGCCGAGGCCGATGGCTATCTGGATCACCTAGTGATCGTCTATGCCGGTAAAGCTCAGTCTTCCTGTCAGGGACTCTACAAACTCAACGAAAAATTCACTGTCAACGCCGAGAGCAATGTCTTTGACAGCCTGCCAGCAGCAGAGCAGGACTGTGCCGATCGTATCTGGCCCCATCGCAGCTCGCTGAATCGCGGACTTGGCAAAGGTCCCGTTCTCGAGGGCATGGTCAATGGGCGCGGTGGCCACGAGATCGAAGAGGGGCTGTGGCTCTACGACTACAACATGCAGTCCGAGTACACCGAGGTCTCCACCTTTATTCACGAGTTTGGTCATTCTCTGGGGCTGCCGGATATCTACGCCCGGGCGACCAACAATTCCAGCGCCTCTTGGGAAGCCATGTCAGCAACCGCCTCGCCAGAGCCTCAGGAACTTAGTGCCTGGTCGCGAATGGTACTCGGCTGGCTCAACCCCTGCATTGTTCGCCCACCGGCTTTTGGCGGCAACAAGCGCAGTTCCATGTACCTAAAAACCATGAATGACTGGTCGAATAAGGCGGGCACTGAAAACAGCAGCGGCGTCTGCGATGCGACAATGATTATTCTGCCACCGAAAATTCGTGAGCTGCAGCTTGGACCCCTGAGCAAAGATCAGGGTAAGTATGCCGTCTACACAGGTCAGGGCAACGACCTGCACCACTTCCTGAGCCGCAGCTTTGACCTGACAAAAGTGGATGCCGAGCAGCAGCTAATACTGAGTTTTGACACCTGGTTTAAAATTGAGTCGGACTGGGATTACCTCTACATAGAAGCATCCGTGGATGGCGATGGCGGGGAGTACCAACGCCTGCTGCCCACAGACAAAGACAATGCCGCCGATACCAATAGCACCATGCCATCGAGAAAGGGCCACGAGGGTGAAGGTTCCCTACCGGGCTTTAGCGGTCGCTCCGGCGATATGGATGGCGACGGTAAAGTCGAGATCGCCAGCGGCTGTGATCCATCCGCAAACAAAGTGCTAGCCGAAGATCGAGTGGGTGAAAATCTAGAGGATGCCTGCGAAACCGCCCAGTGGATTGCCGCCAAATTTGATCTTGAAGCCTATCGCGGCAAACAGGTCTCCATTCGCCTGCACTACTTTGCCGATGGCGCCGCCGTTGAAGATGGTGCCCTTATCGACAATATCCGTATTGACGCCCTTGCCTATAACGAAGACTTTGAGTCTGGCGCAATCAAGGGCTGGAGCAGCGATGGCTTTACCCTGAGTGGTGGAGAGCACCGCATTGCCGTGCCGCATTATTATCTGCTCGAATATCGCGACCCCTACGCCAGTTTCGATTCAGTGAAAAACTATGATGCGGGTATAGCCAAGCCAGGGTTTTCCTTCTTTAAAGACAGCGACGGTGACATGAAGGCTTTTAGTGCCAACTATCGCCCCGGCGTCTTGGCCTGGTATTACAACGGCGAATATCTCTGGAGCCAAAATGAACCGGCCCAGTTCGGACCCGGCAATGGTTTCTTATTACTGGTGGATGCCAATCCCCAGGAATTTAATCTGCCTAGTGTGCCTGAACAGTACTTTGTCGACGACCAGGGCTGGACCTCTTACCAGTTCGATGAGAGCGCTCAACCCTGGCTAGAGCAAAGCTATGTCGACGTTATGTGCCATCAGCGCCGCTCGGCGTTCTACTCCAGTGATGTCAGTGTCCCAGATCGAAAGCGCTGCTACGAGTCTCTGGTTGATGGCCGACCAGCGGTGGAGTCTCTGAACTGGGAGGGCCGTCAGCTGATGTATGGCTACACTTTGATCAATAGCCTGTTACCCGGCGCCGACCGCCTGAAATATAAAGGCGTCAGCTCGTTATTTGACCTGCGTATCCGCGGCGGAAAAACTGAATACCGGCTCTATGATCGCGCCCTCAGAAATCGTCATTCCGGTGATGCCCCCTTTGCCCTAGAGAGCTTTGCCAAGGGCAGCTCGGTGTATTCCATTGATGGCGATCGCCTAGTTGAGCAGAGCAGTGAAGCCTACCCGCCAGTCAGTGAGTTTTCAGATGCGCGGCCGAATCGCTATCAGAATCCAAAACTGCCCTTTGGCGGCGCTAACATTCCAGAAGAGGGCCTGCGCTTTAAGCTCGGACAGCCATCGGCAGAAGCACCTGAGGAGGCGCGAGTAAAAGTGGTTATAGATTGGGATCAGTAGTTAAGTAGTGAGTGAGGTAGTGAGTGAGGTAGCGAACTAGGTAGCAAGGCCTAAAGACTAATCGGAGAGTCCCCGTCCTGCCAGGGCGGGGACTTTTTCATTGCAGCCAGAAACAGCTCAGAATTTATTAG
>Ga0307488_10000297_pt1 | contig 39624 bp, 25 predicted proteins | sample SB02metaG_FD_202248 | JGI IMG/M metagenome (GOLD analysis project Ga0307488, IMG submission 202248) | Sea-ice brine microbial communities from Beaufort Sea near Barrow, Alaska, United States - SB 0.2 | ecosystem: Environmental > Aquatic > Marine > Coastal | place: USA: Alaska | collected... | reverse complement strand
ATGGACCTACCAATATCAAAATTATCATTAAATATGCTAAATTTCTTAAGAAGTAAGCTTATAAGAGAGTCGAGGCAATCAAGAGGTCTATTTATTGTCGACATATCCGCTACCTCCAGTACAATCTCCCCAAAACCGAGTCGGTATCGTTCCTCAATATTCAACAGAAAATCATGGGACTTAGAATTAGAAAATAAATTCGTAAAGGAATTAATCGCAATCAGTAAATTTTTTCCTTTTACGCCCATTCGAAGGGTATAATCCTTAAAATTGCGACAAATTTCAAGGCTCTCTTTACATGAACCCAGCTCAAGAACAGACAGTAAAACTGAAAGTTTTCGTAGTAGATGACGAGGCTCGTATTTCAAGTATTCTCAAACGAATAATCGAGAAAATGGGTTGCGAAGTTAAGTGCATCGAAGATGGAAGTCAAGTTGGTAATGCGCTAATTGCGTATGAGCCCGATGTTATTTTTCTGGATCTCGCCATGCCAGGAATCGACGGCGTGGAAGTCATTAGTGGCTTGGGTCAAGCCGGATGTAAATCCAAGATCGTTCTAATGAGTGGGATAGACAAAAGAACTCTCTCTTCTGTCAGCGAAGGAGCGCGACAAAATCAGCTTGATGTGATTCACGCCATAACCAAGCCTTTCGCGCTCGGGCAAGTAGAAGGTATATTGCAGCCACTGATTGAAGCGAAAATATTAAGCGCAGGCATTCAACCGATTTCGAGCTTTGGGCCTCAGGCAGTTTTTGAACCAGAATTGAACCTTGATATAGACTCAAGTAATAGCAATTATTGGGTAAGAGCAAACCTAGTATGGCGCATGGACGACGGCCAGATAGTCAGCATGAGCACTCTGGCTGAAGACATATACCATCCTAGAATAGCGAAGGGATTAGTAGCAACACTACTACGCTACACGCCGAACACTCAGGGAATATTCAAGGATAACGCAAAGGAAACAAGCTTAAAAATACCACTACCTAGCGAATTGCTCCATGACAATTCCACTCCAGACTATTTAGAGAAAATTGTTAAACAGGCTAATTTGGGTAACAGTAATGTTCAGTTTGAAATAGACGAGCAGGTCATAGTCGATTCAGCCAAATCCATTAGCTACGTACTTTCAAGGCTGAAAATAAAGGGTTTTGGGCTTGGCGTCAGTGTTAAAGAAAACCCAGATGAAATACTGTCTTTGCTGAACAAACTCCCGATCGATGAGCTTACGTTAAATATGGCCGATGATAGATTCAGGCCCGGTCAGATAGACGATGCTGAAACTGAATATCAGGTCGCGTCATTCGTATCCTATGTTTCTGGTGTGAACTTAGTGGCATCGGTAAAGAACGTGCTCAATAAACAACAAATGGATTTCGCAAAACGCTGTAAGTTTCTCAAGGCTAGTGGCAGATTTATAAGAGAACCCGGGAGCGCAGACGAAATCCGAGAATATTTTGGTAAGATATGAATCGACGAAGTATTGACAAATTTACTCTCAAAATCGGCAAGATGCACCATACGCGGCCTCTGCCTTTTCAGACGATGCAAAGGCACGAAGTCAAAAATATCGATAGGTTTCTGCTGGCATCAGTCGGCGCACCAGATTGAAAAAATTGTAAGCCCCTGCCTGCGCACCTTAAAACCTTTGCACTTGCTCTACCGCTTTATACGCTCGCATGCCCCGGGCCCTCTCCCGCGCAGTCTCCCGCTGCAACTCAGCTCGATTGTCGACATATTGAGGTGTGTCATGGAAGCATTTGGGATGAGCCACGTTGTAACTGCTCAATTTATCCCTAGCTATCTTATACGGCCCACCTCAGTGTTGGCGCAATAGCCCCTCAAAGAAACGTTTCGCAAATTTGGTTATCCCGACTCTTCAGCAGAAATACATCAGCCAATTTTGCGTCCTGATCAACGTCCAGCCACAAGGAATACCGCTCCTCATGAATCAAAATGAACGACCCTGGTGCCCCGTCTTTGACATTGTGGTGACCCAGCTTGAATCGAGATATAGCTACTTGACAGCGTGAGTTATTTGAGAAAAAAAATGACATTCGAGCATTTTTGATTGGGTCATTCACCAAACCCTGACAGATTGGGGTTAACTTGCCAGTATTGGGCGAGCTGCTAAAGGCTATCGCCTTAAGTCCAAATCGCGTTATGTTTAGAGATCAGCTGATGAATAACAAGGAAGGGCCTGGATGCCAAGTGACAAAAAAGTTGATGTAACGGTCGGCAAACTAAGGAAAGAATTGAAAAGGTCTCAAATAGACTATCCCTAATTAAAACCATTCGCGGTGCCCGGCACAAACTCACGGCAAGAATCCAATAGTAGCCCTCTAATTTTCGTCAAATGCACCCTGAATAGCCATGGCCAACTCATCTACGCGATATGGCTTTCTAATTATAGGATGCCTTAAGAAATCCTCATTACTTAATGATTCTTTTAAAACGCCCCTACCTTCACTATAGCCAGAAGTTAAAACGACTTTTATCTCTGGGTAGTACTTCTCAACCCAGTCTTCCAACATTCGGCCGTCCATATCACCGGGCATCAATATATCACTAAAAACGAGATCAATTTTTTCCCCGGATTTAATAATCGATACTGCTATATCTGCATTTCCAGCCTCGACAGTTTTGTAGTTCAATCCCTGTAAATCTCTAATTGCAACCCTACGCACCCTTGGCTCATCTTCTACAACTAATATGATCTTAGAAAAAGCAGATTTACTACTTGCTGCAATCGTCTCAGTCGTGGAACTCTTTTCTCCTCTAACTAAAGGAAAATACATTTCCACCACCGTGCCTTCTCCAACCACGCTGTCTATTCGCAGAAAGCCACCCGAGGTTTTTAGAAAGCTGTATACCATGCTGAGTCCTAGCCCAGTGCCAGCACCAACGCCTTTTGTAGTGAAAAATGGCTCAGTGATCCTACCGATAACACTTGGCTGAATCCCCGCCCCATGGTCGCTAACTGCTATCCTCACAAATTCTTGGCTAAGCAATTCATTCATTCCAGTTTGTTTAGCTTCTTGCTTTGCCTCCTCATAACCTACCCTTTCTGCCGTAATGCTAATCTCCCCCCCGCCAGGCATAGCGTCGCGGGCATTAATCACCAAGTTAAGCAACGAAGTCTCAAGCTGAGACGGTTCAACATTAACAAAAAGCTCTTCTTCAGCTAAATTCACATCTAATGAAATTTTTTCTCCAATAGTTCTAAACATAAGACGGTAGAGTTTTTCTATTGATTCATTTATCCCTTGTATATCAGCTTGTAAGTGTCTCTTGCTAGAAAATTGCAGAAGGCGCCCAGTTAGCTCTTTGCCGTCGTCAACTGCAGATAATGCGTCTTCAAAAAGTAGCTTAATATCATCATCAATTTCTTCTAAATCATCTTGAAGAAATCTCAAATTACCCCGAATAACACTCAGCAAATTGTTGAAGTCATGGGCAAGCCCACCTGTCAGCTGCCCTACAGCCTCCATTTTCTGGGCTTGTTGAAGCGCATTCTCTTTCTCCCTTAACATCGAGACATCCTGACCTACTCCGATAACGCCAATGATGTTGCCTTCTAAATCTTTGCGTGTGCTTGCATTCAACAGAATATCAAGGTGACTCCCGCCCTTGCTGTTAAGTGGGAACTCAAAGTTTGCAGTTTCTTCACCCCGTAACGCATTGTCCAAAACCTCTTTGACCGAAGCTTTGTGCTCTTCAGTAATAAAATTCTGCACCAGATCACGGCCTAATACTTCCGATTTCTCAAAACCGGAGATCCTAACTGCTGACTGGTTCCACTCAGTGACTTGACCCCCAGCGTCAATGCCAAAAATAGGCGCGTTTGCTGTATCGATCAACTGCGTCAGTTCGGCCGATGTTCGCTCACTTTCCTTCCGAGCCAGGCTCTCTGCGCTAATATCTCTTATTACCGAAATAACCATTTCTCGACCATTTACTAAAAAATCGTCAGTACTAAGAGATATAGGAAATAACTCGCCATTTTTCTTTAGGCCTACAAGTTCGATGGGGCCCGCGCCGATTAATCTGCTTTCCTTCCCTGAAAAATAACCTTTAATTCCGTTTGCGTGAGCATCCCGATACTTTTCAGGCATCAATATCTCTGCTTTTCTACCGACAATCTCCTGGGGTTCATAGCCAAATAATCGCTCGGCTGCCGGGTTAATTGTGACAATCACACCCTGCTTGTCCAGGGTTATTATGCCATCAGAAATTTTAACCAAAGATACGCGATCCATCAACGCTAAGTTAGTTTCCTCAAGGGCTCTCTCAAGACTGTGAGTTGAAATTGTAACAGCGGTAAGAACTATCCCTGCGGCTATGGCATAAACGGCGAATTGATTAATCCATGCAGGTAAACTGATTGCATATTCACCCACATTAAAATCGAGAGTGAGATAACCTTTCGTATACAATATAGCGACTACTGCGAAAGAAACTCCTTCCGCCAGCGCCATACCTAAACCAACTCTCGAGCTAAAAAGAATTACGGAGACGACTGGAATTACAACAAACCATGCTCCCGGGGCTAGCAAGCCGAATTGCATCAAGCCTGTTATGGCAACAATATATATTCCAAAGAGAATAAGAGTGGCACGAAACCAATAGGGCAAACGCTTTCTAGCAAGAAATGACACCCAAATGGTTATCACGACTAGGACTTGGAAGAACATAACCGGCTTTGTGCCTATCTCGGTTATGCGAGAGAGGCTGCCGGCAAGAGCAGGGATGGACAGCATAGCCATGACGAGCAATGTGCCATCGCATATCCTCTCCCTCACCTGACGCATATTCCCATCGTGATTTAGCATACAAATTTACCCTCAATCACAGCCTTAACATCATTATTTGATAATTGGTTGACGGCACCATCCAAGTTTAGCAAGGTTGATTGCTCAAAATCAGAGAAATTAATCTTAATGTATGACTCTTGGAAACTGGGGTATTGGTTCGCCATCTTGATATATCTTAGCTCTCTAAGCTTTGACTCTTTATTAATAGAACGATTATTAATGATACCAGTGCGTAGACGGTGAAAAGGCAATTAAAAATCCATCCATTGCTCACGCTTATGACTCCTGAAGAGCCCGGTATGTCAGGCGTTTTTTGTCTTACTAACTGTACACTTTCTTCCCAGTCAACCCATACAAGGTTTATAGGGACATCGTTGGTTTCAGACCATAGCTCCTGAAATTCAACATAGAGTCGAGACGGAACGCCGTCAGGTAGCTCAACGGCTAACCATCCTTATGCGCCCCTACGGCAAGGGCACCGGACTGCCCTTGCCTTAGGTTCTTTCGAGAACAAAGGAACACTACAAAAAAATAATATACTAAGTAGAAGGAAATGAGAAATTCTTAGTATCATACTGTTCATATTAGTCTAGAAAACCGATTTTTTTTGATTTATTCTTTCCCCGCTATATTTCTTGGCCTTGTTACTCAAAACTTTTATTCCAAATCGGAAAACCGGTCTTTACAAAGCTGCCAGTCCAAAATTTCTAAAGCCACATTAAGCCCATGCCTATATTCCTGCTTACACAAAATGCAAATTAAATGGCTATTAAAAAGGGAAATAGGCGCCTAGAAAACGTTTCGCTTGCCCCATAAAACTGAATTCCTACATAACTTATTCTCTGATTTGAGCCGTCTCTTGCAAGAATTTCAATCGATTGTTAGCGTATTGCGATGCGTCCTAAATCGCATATGAGACAAGTTCTTTGTACGCCATCTTGTAGCCTTTCAATTTGTACGCGTGAATCTCCCTGCGTTCTCGTCGAGCTTCCGCAACAGCCACTGAAAGAAACGCTTTGAAGATATGCCATTTAGACCGACCGGTTATTCTCTAGGTATCAAGTAGCTACGGTTTCGATCAATATGCGTGGATCCATCTTGCTTTTTGGTCTATTGTAATATTTACCGATACCAGTTCGATTTTTCTGACAACAATATTTCATAACCATTTATTAATACCATAAGACCGCACTCGAGGAACTGATAATGCGACCAACAATTGACTCTATACGCTTCTCTCAATTTTTGTCGGCGATAGTACTGACCTGCTTTAGTGCTGTGGTGACAGCACAATCCTATCGTGTCCTGCTTTCAAACGATGATGGAATAGAATCTCCACGCCTTCATGCCCTGCATGAGGCTCTTTCGCAGCTGGACAATGTAGAAGTAGTAGTCTCCGCTCCGAATTCGAATCAGTCTGGCGCAAGCCAGTCCTCAATAGGATCTGTAACGGTCGACAATTTTGAGCAAGATGGTCGTTTCTTCGGCTACGCCGTTCACGGCAGACCAGCCGATGCGGTACGCTTCGGAATAAAGGAGCTTGGGAAAGATCAGCCCTTCGATATCGTCGTATCCGGCATTAATCGCGGTGCAAACGTTGGGGACGTTTCTCATTTGTCTGGAACTATAGGAGCCGCGATGGAAGGCCTGTATCACGGGCTAGCTGCAATCGCAGTATCGGAAGCTCCTAATAGTGAAAATACCGGCATCACTGCAAAGTTCGCTGCCGACCTAGTCGATCGATATCGCCGGCTTGGCGCACCTATTGGCACCATGATCTCTATCAACGTCCCAGCAGGGCCCCTAAAGGGAATAGCCGTAAGACCCATGGGGGATTCGTATCTGCAAACTGGCAGCTATGAGATAGTCGAGCAATCTGGGCAGAGCACGGATTATGAGTCAGTTCGATTGATTGTGAATTCCGAAAATCCAACCACAGATACCTACGCCTATCAGCAAGGCTATATATCGGTAACCCCTCTTAAATTCGATTGGACAGATTTCGAAATGTTAGATGAAGTAGAATCATGGAATTTACAGCTAGACTAGTCAATGAATCTAGAGAAAGGCTTTGTTAAAAATTAAACTGATAATTCAATTAAACGATCTGGCAACAAAAGGTTTTCGGTTCTCACGCGTATCCAGCACCAAAACGCTCGCTGCTGCGCGTCCGAAAATGTTCTAATAAGATTATCGATAGCTTCCGATGATACCAGATCGCGAACTTCCCGATTTCCCGGGGCTTAAGCTCCTCTCTGCGCAAAGTCTAATTTTTCTGTTTGGTATCGGATCCTTGCTCCGCCAGAGGACGGATTTGAACCCTACCACTTACGCGGTTCGATCAATATTTAGATATCAGGAGTATCAGGAGGAAGTCGGCCCCAGAAGCGACGTAAACATGAAGCAGAGATCATAAACTTACAGAGTCAAGCAGCCATGAGTTACGCAAACTCGCCACCCATTTTCTCGAAGCTCGAGCAACCAAGGGCCCGCCATTTTTCTGCTATTTTATTGCTCTGGTGATTTGGGATAGAGGACTATGGAGCCGAAAGCTTGCCGGCTGATTTCAGACAAAAAAAATTCGCCGAAACTATTCATAACCCGAGTTTGTAAGTAAGAATCGACTGAATTTACTCGTTCAAACAGGTTGATCGATTAGCACTTGCCGCATTTCGCAACTCTCTTTTGAACGCGAATTGAGGCCAGTCCTTTTGATTTTCGAGCACCGCAACGGTGAGACCAATAGAGTCGTTAAGGTCCAGCTTCCCCTTCATCGCGAAGTTGCATGATGGCGACTGCGGTAAATAATATCGAAATCGAAGCGGCATGGAAATGTTGGGGGGGAGCCGTGTTGCTTTAAATTTGCGACCCTGTAAAACATACATCCTCTTTTAACCAAACCGATGCATCCACGCTAAGATGCGTTCGACTCATATTCGAGCTGATTTAACAGCGCATTGAATTCAACTGTCTGCGAGTATGCCCATTGGCTCAAAATGAAGATAATACTCAGCAGGAATTTCTTCGAGTCAATCGCATTCATGCCTTTGGAGCTAAGTTTTTTAGTCATATCTCCCTCTTTTCTTGCCGTTGAATTTCAACCATGCCAAACCTCAGCAGACTCATCTAGTGACCACAAGTTGAAGGGCCCAACATCACCGCCATATGCCTCCAGCCTGATTCACGGCTAACTTGGCTGCACCGATTCTAGTTTAGCGGAGTGGGAGCTTCAGGACTGGTCAGGTTCTCTGCCAAGTAAGTCATGACGCTGGTGTATTCAGCATCCGTGAGCTCCATGCCGATGCCGGCCATTGTGCCGACAACCTGCGTCCACTCGTCGAGCGAACGTCGCTGGGCGACAATGACATCGATGCCGTGGCACCGAGTGCAGGATTCAACGATCTGCTGCTTCCCCGAGGCTTCAGGCAGGGCAACGCCCTCGGCGGAGGCCATCGCGGCTGCTGCTGAAGGGGGTTCAAGCCGCAGCAACATACCGTCGCTATCCTTTGGTCCTCGTAACCGACCTTCAGTAAGGACGTAGATATACCCGTCCGGCCCCTGCCGAATATCTCGGAAACGAACGTTCAACTCATTCAGCATAGTATCGCCCTGCTTTATGAAGTCGCCATTGATGAGCATCTGGGCGACTGTTTTCGATCCCGCGCCCGCGATCATAAGACTGCCACTCAAGCGAGGGAATTTGTCGCCGGTGTAATAGAACATATTCTCTGGGTTAAATGCCGGGTTCCAGAAAAATAACGGGTCGTCCATGCCGTCTCTGTGCCAGGGCTGATCAGAGACGAGACTGCCGGAATAGTGTCTGCCCATCGACACCAGCGGCCACCCATAATTGTGCCCGGGGATTATGCGGTTGATCTCGTCGCCGCCCGCAGGGCCGAATTCGGATGCCAACATTTCTCCGGTCCTTGGGTCCCACGCAATACCATACACATTGCGATGCCCATAGCTATAGATCTCGCTCTTCGCATCGGGAGTATTCACGAAAGGGTTGTCGGCAGGAACTGAACCATCCTCTCGCACACGCAGAATCTTACCAATATGATTGTCTAGTTTTTGCGCCTGTGGCCGCGCGCTAGATTGGTCACTGGACGTCGTGCCATCACGATCGCCAACGCTAATGTAGAGCATCCCGTCGGGACCGAACACCATCCGCCCGCCGTAAGTGCCCAGAGGGCTTTCCCATGCATCAGCAACGAGAATGTCTTGAACGGCTGTTAGCCGACCCCGATCAAAGCGGGCACGCAAGATCGCAAGCGTCGTTTCTTTCTGTGGTTCCCGCTCCTTCGTATAGGAAATGTATAAAAGCTGGTTGTTTGCGAAGTCGGGATGCAAAACGATATCGTGCAGCCCCCCGAGCCCAACGTTATTAATCGCTGGCAGGCCTGTAACAGGGGTCGGATCGAGAACACCGCCCTTAATGAGGCGTAAACGCCCTGGGCGCTCTGTGACAAGCATGGAGTCCCCGCCGGGCAAAAAAACCAGCCCATCGGGATGAGACAAACCTTCCGCCAATTTAACAACCCGAACGGACATGCCACCCTTGCTCTTGAGAAGCAATGGCTTATCGACCGCAGCACCGGTAAGCGCATCTTGTGGATAGGCGCGAGCGATTTGGGCGGTGGTAAGCGGCGATGTGACGCCTGGCGTGTCGATTGCTGTGCCTATTGAGGTGTCGATGTTTTGGGCGAGTGCGCCAAGCGGTATCATAGTCGCTAGTGCTAGGATCGCGATAGTTTCAAAAATGGATCGAATCAAGCTTTCTCCAAAAGAGTCTTATAGACGTCATTACTATTTCTCAAGAATAAACAGTTGGTCCTAGGCTGTCCAGTTAGCAGCGTTGCAGTGAAATTCTAGACATGTTTTGGCATTGCGCACCAATTGATAAGCAACCCCCTTTGATGCGCCCAGATGTCACAGATAATTTGTCTTGAGCATGAGCCGCCGGCAACGGACAAATCTGCTCCTTCGAACACCCTTGTTAACCGTTACAGGAAGGGCTGCCTTAAACAGTTGACTTAAAGGCCAAAGAGTTAGTTGAAAAGCTTCTCGGCAACGCAAATTTTTCAACCAACGCCGGTTTTTTCAATGTTTTAGTAACTCAGGTTGAATCGTTGGCGAAGCACCACAGAATATTGAATATATATCCCACAAAAACTGAGATAGTTGATTATTTTGATTTGGCCATGGGCTAAACCCTAGCTTGTTAGCATGCTTTTCGGGGGAAATATAATTGAACGTTCCATCGCATACACAGACTAAATAATGTTCTTCAACCCCTCGCCTAAAAGTCTAGGATACGTAAGCTAGCAGCCGAACCATAGATAGTGCAGACAAGGGGCTAGCTAGTCATTACTGATGAGCTTTATATCACGCACAAAAGGAATCGACTTAGACCCAATATTTTTTTCAAATTCGAGCCACAAGAAAATCCACCATCGCTTTCACCTTTGGCACGAGGTATTGCTGTTTTTGGTACAAAAGGTAAATCGCAAGATCTGGATTCTGGCTAATCTGAAGCTTCGGCTCAAAAAATAATTCCTGTAACGTGCCACTTTCCAAACGTTCGGCAATGGACCAGCGTGGCGCCATCATAATCCCATGGCCTGCATCAGCCTGATCTCCCAGCCAACTTCCGTTAGTTGACACCGCCACCGGTGGTGCCGACACGTCATGCCATTCACCTTCAGATTGATAAAGCCAAGGCGTAGGGCCGTTTGGCGTTCGAAAAAACAACCCTCTGTGCTGTCGTAATTCGAAGGCGCTTTTCGGCGTACCCATCTCGCTTAAATAGCTCGCTGCGGCAACGGGGATAAAGTCGTTATCCATCAAGCGCACCGCCTGCACCCTTTCGTTTGGAGCGTAACCTCCACGTATAGCCACATCAACATCATCCCGCGTTAGCGTCGACAAGCCATCGTCGAGACTCACATCCAGAACAACCTCTGGATACTGTGTCTTGAATTCCTCCAGCATTGGCAGCAGCACACGCTCGCCAAAACTCACCATAGAACTGATCCTCAAAAGACCCATGGGTTTAGCCTGATAACTGCGCACTGATTCATCGCTTTGCTTGAGCTGATGCAGAATGTCTTGCACCTGTTGGTAATACAGCTGACCGATCTCGGTAACCTGCACAACGCGTGTGCTACGTTTTAGCAGGTTTGCTCCTAGGCTTTTCTCCAGATCGGCTATACGTCTGGACAAAGACGATGGTGGCACTGAAAAGCTTGCAGCCGCCTTGGTAAAGCTACCGGTCTCCACGACTTTGGTGAAATATCGCAATGCCCTCAATTGATCCATCGTAAGTTACCCTTACAAAGCTCTATTATTGTCTTAAAGACAATAGATTAACGCCTTTTGGCTTATTTATATAGATGATAAGTAGAGTAATAATGCGCACAAAGCCTATATGACACGAATGGAGAACCTAATGAGCACCTATACCAGCATCAATCTTGCCGCCCGCCCCAAGCCTGGCCCCATCACTCCGGATTTATTCGAAGTGGTACAGAATGAGATCACCAATGCCGGACCTGAACAAATTCTTATCAAGCAGACCCATATGTCACTTGATCCTGCCATGCTTGGCTGGATGAGCCCTGACCCTGAAAGCTACATCCCGCCGGTTGCACTGGGCGATGTCATGCGATCCTCTGGTGTCGGCGTCGTCGTCGAGTCCAACCACCCCAATTTCGCCTCAGGTGATGAGGTTCGCGGTATGTTCGGCTGGACCGAGTACCTGATTAGTAATGGTGAGGGAGTTTCGAAATTACAGCCCGGCTTAGATCCGGAAACAGTACTGGCGGTATTCGCTTTGCCCGGGTTGACAGCGACACAAGGGTTATATGGTTTTGGCAAGCCCAAGGCAGGCGAAACAATCGTGGTGAGTGGAGCAGCCGGATCTGTAGGGTCCATCGTTGGTCAACTTGCTAAAGCCGACGGCCTAAAAGTCATAGGCGTGGCCGGTGATGACGAAAAGTGCCAGTGGATCTGTGATGACTTAGGCTTTGACGCCGCGATTAATTATAAAACCGATAACGTCATCGCAAAACTTGCCGAACTGGCGCCCCAAGGCGTTGATATTTACTTTGAAAATACCGGTGGTCCAATCCAGAATGCAGTATTCGAGCGGATGAATACCCATGGGAGAATTGTTGTCTGCGGAATGATCGCAGATTACAGCAGGGCCACGCCGGCACCTGGCCCGAATTGGATTGGGCTGATCAAAAAACGCATCACCGTTCGTGGCTTCGCCATGCCAGACCATTTTGGTGATGCTCCTGCTCTATTAGAGAAACTCACGCCTTACGTAATGAGCGGAAAAATCAAATACCGCACACATGTTTTGAGCGGGCTAGAGTCCTCGATTGAAGGCCTCAATCTATTTTTTACAGGAGGCAATCGCGGAAAATTAATTGTCAAACTATAGACATCCCGAAATCTACGATAGGTTATTGATGATCAACCTCAATGGGTGCTTCATAACTTAGTGAGATTTTTGAACTGAAATTGGCGCGGCCCACTTACAACTCTTTTTCCAGAGCTAGTAGTCCCAGTGGACCCGCCATTTTTTATTCCCTACGATCGGAACAGATAACTTAACTATTCCCACTTTCAAAATCTACTCATTAGCTACTTCTATGTCACCCCAGCCTTTCCCAAAGGGCAAATTTACGTGTCCTGAGGCACCCATAGGCTACAGCAAAAAATGCCCATCCCCCCAAGATTGAATCAATACTAAAAACAAACAACAGTTTGAATGATCAATGTTTAAGGTTAATAATTAGGGTCAGAGTAAAATACAGTAGTTAAGGGCAGGTCAATGATTGGGATCGGGATAAGAAGTAGACTGAGAAACACTAATAGATGAGTAGCTTTAGACTTTTTAGCCATTGAATTTCGAACTGCTTTCAATGAATACCAGAGATTAGCTGGCCACCTCTCCCTAGCGCTTATTATGACGCCATAGGTCACGATTTGAAGAGGCGCTATATCTTAAATATACTGGCCACAATCTGATCGAATTTAAAACTGTCGTTCGGTTTTAAATCGACTTGCAAATAGTGACTGAAGTTTTGCACAAATAGGTCGGATGCCAAAAAATTAGCTGGCATGACTTGAGGCAGACTAAGGTAAAATTCTGACTCTGCCTTAGCCCGACCGCCCCTGCTTTTTCAAGAAACAAAAGGTCACCGCCGGATATATTGCTAGGTCGTCATTTCTCCCAACGCCTATCTCAGTGGTCTCGCTTTCAATATCTCGGTGACCGAGGCTGAATCGCTGATAGAGCAAAAAAAGTGTTTGAATGATTGCTGACTGGAGTCGATCATGCTTGTACATTCTTTATAATGTCACGCACTAATTTATGACAAACTGTGCGCGATTTTGTCAGCGCTTTGAGAAGGGTTGCTGTTGTGACGGCGATCCTCTTAGCCATTCTTATAATAAATGTCTGTACAGCTTATCGACTAATTTTGAACGCTTTATTACTCAGCTTTCGCCAGCCAAGCGCTAGCTTGTCAATAACAGCAGGAGTGTTGCAAGACAGCCGTGACGCTGTATCCTTGTATTTACGTTAAACAAATTGCCGACTATGCCCTTGATTAAACCCTATACCTCATTACAAAAATCTGTGCTGGTCATGGTGCTATTAAATGCACTCTCAGTGCCGATTATGCTGTCCTCCGTCAATGTGGCCTTACCCTATATTGCCGCAGACCTCGAGCTCTCTGCGCTTAGTGTAAGCTGGATTCCCACTGCCTTTTTGATGGCAAGCGCGATGTTTATTCTCGTCTTCGGTCGCCTCGCAGACATGTTCGGCCGTAAAAAGGTATTTCTTATAGGCGCGGTTTTTGTAGTATTTGCATCGTGCCTAGCCGCGGCAGCAACCGGCGCTATAAGCCTGCTTGGCGCTCGATTTTTACAGGGTCTTGGCGCTGCCATGCTCTACGCAACGCAGATGGCTATTGTATCTTCAGTATTCCCGGTGGCGACCCGCGGGCGTGTAATCGGCCTGGTTATTGCGTTCATCTATATCGGCTTAGCCACCGGCCCGCTCCTAGGCGGCATCATTGTCGACCAGCTTGGCTGGCGGGTTAATTTCCTTCTACAGATTCCCTTGGCTGTTCTGGTGTTCTTTATCGGCGTCTACAAGGTAGAAGGCGACTGGGCGGCAGATGAAAGAGGCTCATTCGACTTTACCGGAGCGCTGATTTATTGCTCAGCTATATTCATTATATGCATCGGAGTTTCATTCCTGCCGGACCCAAGAGGGTATGTGTTGATAACAGGGGGCCTAATCGGCGTTGGGGTTTTCTTTCAACAAGCTAGATTAAGCAAACATCCACTTATGGACGTGCAGCTTTTCTTTAGCAATAAAACCTTCACTTTTTCATGCCTTGCGTCTCTCATCATGTACAGCGCGACCTTTATGAATGTTGTCTTGCTGAGCCTATACCTGCAGTACCTTAAAGGCTTATCGCCCACCGCAGCAGGGCTTCTAATGATGGTTCAGCCACTAACAATGGCCATTTTTTCACCACTCATGGGCAGATTATCAGACCACACCGAACCACGGATTCTAGCGTCCGCTGGAATGAGCATCACCGCTATGGGGCTAGTGCTGCTAGCTATGCTGAGTAGCGGCTCTGAGACCATAAGTATTGTAGTCGCACTGGTTGTGACCGGCCTTGGATTTAGTCTCTTTTCGTCGCCCAACGTGAACGCCATAATGAGCTCGGTGTCCCGAAAACATTTAGGTGCCGCCGCCGCCGCTGTCTCGACAACGCGCATCCTTGGCCAACTATCGAGCATGGTATTGGTGACTCTAGTGATGGCTCTCAATTTTGGTACTGCCCAGATCGAACCCGCTAGCTACATTGAGCTGGAAAAAACAATTAGCTTTAGTTTTTATTTGGCCGCCGCTATTTGCCTTCCCGGGCTTGTGCTATCGGCGGTACGCGGAACAATCCACAAAACGGAGTAGAGTTCAATGACTGAGAAATTGAAACAGGGTTACGGTTGTTGGGCTTCGCTATTGACCGCCCAAAGTGTCAGTCTCGATTCTGGAGACATTAACTTTCTGCGCGCAGATTCTAGCGGAGTCTGCTTCATCAACTCTGTAGATGGCGAAAAAGATAAACAAGCTGTTTGGCACCTGTCCTCCAAAGGAGAGCTAAATAGACTTACCCCAAAGCGCTTCAATGTTAGAAGCCGTGTCCATGAGTACGGCGGACTCCCTTACTGCGTAGAAGGCAACACTCTTTGGTTTTGCAACCTTAGCGATCAGGCAATCTACAAGCAAGATCTCCCTATCGATCGATTACCTCAGTTGGATGCTGTAACAGAGACGAAACCATTAACGCCCGTTCAGCCGGCTCTAGCAACTCAACTTCGATATGCCGATTTTCTGATCGATCATCGGTTAAATCGCCTAATTTGTGTTCGGGAAGATCATCGGCTTGTAGACCCAAGCGACTTTGATGCCAATTGCGTGGTCAACACCCTAGTTTCTATAGACCTAGAATCCGGTGGTGAAGGCGAAATCTTATATGCAGATTCCGACTTTGTCTCGTCCCCGCGGCTGTCGCCTGACGGTAAAACTCTAGTTTGGCAGACATGGTCGCATCCCAATATGCCATGGGATAACACTGAAATCAGGATTGCCAATTTCGATGACCAAGGCAATTTAACGAATATCAAACAAATTCAGCAACCGAAACCCGGCTCACTAATCCAGCCATTATTTGATAAGCAGGGCCAGTTATATTTCATTGCTGACTGGTCCGACTGGTGGAATTTGTATCGGATCAGCACAAAAGAGCTAGAGACCACTTGCAAAGCGGAAGCCATTTATCCGTTGCCGGCCGACTTTGCTCCACCACAATGGTTGCTTGGCCATCGTAACTACATTCCATTGGATGATGGATCGATACTGGCAAGCTTTACGCAGAATAGCCAATGGCAACTGGGCTTGCTTAGATACTCATCAAGCGGCACTTGGATAATGCAAAATGTAGCAGATGGCTACGGTGAAATTGAGAATCTTTGCGGCACTAACGAAGCCATATTTTTTTCGGCGGCAACAGCAACGCAAGAAAATGCTATTCACTGTTTGCGCTTAGAAGAAAAAACACAATCCGCTGACGTTACTATCAAACGAATGTCGTTAAGCGAAGATTCTCATACAGAGACATACGGATTCTCCATTGCCACAACGATCTGCTTTAAGACAGAGAACGATGAATTAGCCTATGGAAATTATTATCCACCGCGCAATTCACAATACACCGGCTTAGCAGATTCTCTGCCACCGTTAATTGTCAGCGTGCATGGCGGTCCTACAAGCAGCGCTAAAACTTCTCTTAATCTTAAACTGCAATACTGGACCAACCGTGGTTTCGCGGTCATCGATGTCAATCATCGCGGGAGTAGCGGATTTGGAAGAGAGTTCCGTCAAAGCCTTTACCCCAACTGGGGGTTATTCGACCTTCAGGACATTGAGTTTGCCGTTCGCCACCTCATCCGTGAAGGCTTGGTGGATGCAGAGAAAGTCGTTATACGTGGAGGCAGTGCTGGAGGCTATTCCGTGATGGCCGCCTTGAGTGAGAGCGACCTTTTTGCCGCGGGGGCCAGCTACTACGGCATAAGTGATTTGGAAGTGCTAACTAAAGGAACGCATAAGTTCGAGTCCCGCTACCTCGATCAACTGATTGGACCCTACCCTGAAGCTCGGGATATCTATATTAGCCGCTCTCCGATTTACAACATCGATAAAATAAACGCCCCCCTGCTTTTGCTTCAGGGTCTGGAGGACAAAGTCGTTCCCCCTGATCAGGCAGAAGGAATTTCCAAGAAATTGAAAAACAACGGTGTTGATGTTCGTTATATTGCCTTTGAGGGTGAGGGGCATGGTTTTAGGCAATTGCAAAACCAAGTATTGGCAATGGAATCCGAACTTAGCTTTTATCAAGAGACCTTAAGACTGAAAGCTTAGCAGTATCGAAGAGGTCACCTGCAGATTCTTTTAATTCATTATATTCAATGAGTTAAGTGAATTTTTAGAATCTAACTAGCGCAAAAAAAACAGCGCACTAAATTAGGGCAAGATCAATTCATCGTAGAAACCTTGTCGATTCACCCGAGGCACAGTGGTACTGACAAATATTTTCTGATAGTTTCTATAATGTTGTAGTTGCTACAGCGTTTAACTAACTGAATTATTAGCTCGGAGATTAAAGATATGTGGACTAAACCTTCTTATCAAGAACTGCGCCTTGGCTTTGAAATCACTATGTATTTCAAAACTCGCTAAGGAAGAAAATTTCTTTTACGCGAAATGCTAAGTGAAATCGGCTTGTATTTAGCGTGCTAGGATCTCTAGCATCGTTGAATTGTCAGCTGGTTTATAAAAAACGCCCGACTCAGTCTGGCGTTTTTTTTGACTCATTTTTAAGTCAGTACGACAGTCACCTCAATCCTTCCATTAGATAACGGTATCAATCGATGTTTGTTAGAGTTTTAGGATCAGCGGCAGGCGGCGGTTTCCCACAATGGAACTGCAATTGCCCCAATTGCAACGGCGTCCGCAACAAGACTATCAACGCCGTTACAAGAACCCAGTCATCCATAGCCGTGAGCGCCGATGGGATAGATTGGGTACTGTTCAACACATCCCCTGATTTACTCGCACAACTTGCCGCCTTTCCGGCATTACAACCCGCCCGTGCAATCCGGGATACGGCGATAAAGGCGATCGTTTATATCGATAGCCAGATCGATCATACGACTGGCTTGCTAATGCTTCGCGAAGGCTGCCCTCACGAAGTCTATTGCACCGACATGGTTTATGAAGACCTAACTACCGGTTTCCCCCTGTTCACCATGTTGAAACACTGGAACGGTGGAATTAATCGACACCCTATCCCACTAAATGGCAGTAGTTTCAATATCGCCGGCATTAATGGCTTGAGCTTCACTGCCATCCCAGTTACCGGTAAAGCGCCACCTTATTCGCCGCATCGAAACAACGCCCACATAGGCGACAATATAGGCATAAAGGTAACCGATGAGAGAAGCGGTAAGAACCTTTTCTATTCGCCAGGCCTCGGAGATCTTACCGATCAGACACGGCAACTTATGAGCGAAGCCGATTGCCTTTTAGTCGACGGCACCTTTTGGCAAGAAGATGAGATGCAGGCCGTTGGTGTTGGCGATAAAAGAGCTGAAGACATGGGCCACTTACCACAATCCGGCGAAAACGGCATGATCAATGTTTTGAAGCCCATGAACAAACCCAGAAAGATCTTAATTCACATAAACAATACCAACCCCATACTCGATGAAGATTCTGAACAACGGAAAATTTTAGCCAGTGAAGGAATTGAGGTCTCGTTCGATGGCATGGATGTAGAACTGTAAGCTCCCGATCAATATACCGACTAGCCGAATAGACTTTAACTAACGAGAAGCATTTATTTCTTATGAGTGAATTTAATCTTGAGACTGCGACATTCAAACTGAACCCCCGATATCAATTTCAATGGGAAGAGGCGCAGCAGTGCCATGTACTACTTTATCCCGAGGGTTTAATTAAATTAAGTGGCAGCGCAGCTGAAATTTTGCAACGCTGCGTGGCACCAACCACCACGCTCAAACTCATAGATGAACTCAATAACCAATTCCCCGGAGCGGAGGGCTTGGCAAATGATGTTAGAGAGTTTCTAATCGATGCTCAAAATCAATTATGGATAGTGGCGGCGGGTGAATAAAGAAATGGACAAACCTAATTCCCATATCCCAATGTGGTTGCTAGCAGAACTCACCTTTGCATGCCCCGTGCAGTGCTCCTATTGCTCCAACCCACTTGAGCTTTCGGCTTCTCGTAAAAACGAGTTAAGCACCGAGGAATGGATCAGTGTCATGCGCCAGGCGCGCAAGTTAGGCGCCGTGCAATTAGGCTTCTCCGGCGGCGAACCATTGGTACGAAACGATCTCGAAGAATTAGTTATCGAGGCAAAGTCGCTGGGTTTCTACATTAACCTGATTACGTCCTCAATAGGCTTAACTGCCGAAAAAATAACCACGCTTAAAGCAGCCGGGCTTGGCCATATACAAATCAGTTTTCAAGGCAGTAACCGCGAGTCAAATAAACTTTTAGGCGGCACCGATAGCTTCGACCATAAAGTAGCGATGACCAAAGAGGTCATTAAACAAGACCTCGCGCTGGGTCTAAATTTTGTGCTGCATCGGCAGAACCTGCACCAAGTAGAAGAATTCTTAAATATGGCGCAATCCGTAGGTGCAGAATTTGTAGAATTAGCTAACTGCCAATATTATGGCTGGGGCTTACACAACAGAGAGCACCTGCTGCCCAGCCAGGAACAGTTAATCGAAGCTGAGCGGGTCACCAACGAATTTAGAGAAAGATATAAGGGTGACATGGATGTTTTTTTTGTCGCGCCTGATTACTATGACGATAGACCAAAAAAATGCAGCAACGGTTGGGGCACAACCTTTATGACGGTTAACCCCGACGGCGAGGTACTACCCTGCCAAGCTGCTAAAGTAATCCCAGGCCTGGAATTCCCCAATGTTCGCGATCATGAGCTAAAGGAAATCTGGGAAAACTCAGATCTCTTCAACCGCTTTCGTGGCACGCACTGGATGAAAGAGCCCTGTAAGAGCTGCCCGGAAAAAGAAATTGATCTGGGCGGATGTCGCTGCCAGGCGCTTATGCTTACTGGCGATGCGACCAATGCCGACCCGGTTTGCAGCCTCTCGCCACATCATGACGAGGTGTTGAAAATCACCGAGAAAGCGCAGAGACCCTTCCGAGAAGATGAAACCAGACAGCTGATATTTCGAAACCCCGGAAACTCAAAAAAGATACAGAAAGAAAAGTCCGAATTGGCCAGTGCAACGGATCTTACCAATAGCAGCACACAACTAAATTGAGATCGACATGACTGAAGCTTGGAGTAGAGAAGAGTTCGAGAAAAAACTCAAAGACAAGGGCCGGCTGTATCACATTCACCACCCCTTTCAACTGAACATGAATTCGGGCAAGAGCAGCAAAGCCCAAATTCAGGGATGGGTGGCAAATCGCTTCTATTACCAGACCACAATCCCCATGAAAGATGCCGCCATCATGGCTAACTGCACTGAGCGCGAAGTGCGCAGGCATTGGGTCCAAAGAATTCTGGATCACGACGGTGCCGACGGCGAGGACGGAGGCATAGAGGCGTGGCTGCGGTTAAGCGAAGCGGTGGGCATGAACCGTCAAGAAATAATCTCTCATGAACACGTGTTACCTGGCGTCCGATTCGCCTGTGATGCCTATTTGAATTTTGCTCGCACGGCGAGTTGGCAGGAAGCAGCCTGCTCATCACTAACCGAACTCTTCGCCCCGGAAATTCACCAAAAAAGATTGGATACCTGGCCAGATCACTATGACTGGATTGATATCCAAGGCTACCAATATTTCAGAAAACGCCTCTCGGAAGCCCGGCGCGACGTTCAACATGGGTTAAATATCACCCTAGATTACTTTAAAACTAGAGAACAACAGGAACATGCATTGGGTATCCTTCAATTTAAATTGGACGTACTTTGGTCTATGCTCGATGCAATGCAGATTGCTTATGTTTATGCGGAACCTCCCTTTCACAGCTGCCCAGAAACCTGATCGATAGGGACTAAAGTAAAATAGAGTAACGCCGGCGAGGCTTTTAATAAAAAAGCTCCAAGCTCGGTAAAACACCGCCTAAGTTACTTCGGTCACTGCTGCCTGCTCTCAAATACAAGAGTACGAGTTCTGAAATACCTATGCTTTACTGTTGAAGCTAAACGGTGCTCGGGAGTGAGTGCATATTTGGAGCGGTTTGAACACGCAGAAACCGTTGCCATACTTTGTTGGTTACGATTTCTATTTCAACTTCCACATGGCCTTGCCCTTAGATTGTTTCTTAGTCTTCCGTGCTCAGCAAAAAATATTGCCAACCGGTCTGTCATGAACGTGGCTCTCAGGATCTCAGCGTCATAATCTGCTGATTCAAAGTTAGATTCATCGCCGGGACACCTTATTCCCTGCGTTTATTTTGCTTTTTTACGTTTGTCTTACCCTTGAGTAGGCATAACCGACTTTCAAATTATTCAAGTCTATTACTCGAAATCTGTTTAGCTGCTGAGGAAAATTTCGCATTTCTTCTGAAGAGATGTCAACATGGAAGCTATTCACACAAACACCTTAACCGTTTCGTCTTTTGTTTATTCATTTTTACTAGAGAATTACAGTAGTGGCAAAGCAAAAGTATTACGTTGTGTGGCAAGGTAGAAAGACTGGAATCTTTACGGACTGGCCTTCTACGCAGGCATCAGTCGCTGGTTTTTCTGGGGCCTCCCATAAGAGCTTCTTAACTCGGGCGGAAGCAGAAGCTGCTTATCAGGCAAAGCCTGCACCGGCACGAAGGCTTTCAGTGTCACCAGCTAAGCCCACACAATCAACTACTTCAACACCATCATCTTCATACCTTTTCGATCCAACTTTTGAAATCCATATTTTTTGCGATGGGGGCTGCGATCCTAATCCAGGAAAATCAGGTTCTGGCGTTGCTGTCTATGAATCAGGAAAACTCAGTAAGATGTACCATGGCCTGCACGCAGTTAAAGGCACTAACAATACTGCTGAGCTAAATGCCTTGCATCAGGCCATGCTGATTGCTATAGAGAAGCTTAAAGAAAACAAAAAGGTTCAGATTTTGTCAGACTCAACCTATTCAATTAAAGCCATGACGCAGTGGGGACAAAGCTGGAAGCGAACTGGTCGAATGGATGGCAAGGGAAAACCTTTGGCTAATGCTGAGCTTATCCGGGAGATGTTTGATGTCTACAGCATGATAGGTTCAAAAATCGACATAACACATGTGTCAGCTCACATCGGCATTGAGGGCAATGAGCTTGCAGATCGATTATCTACACTGGCGATCAGAGGAAAAGTAACAGACTTTGTAGAATATGGTGATTTGAGCGTGAGCGAGTTGCTGGCAATTTAAAAGCCCAATGCCCAAACTTGGACTGCTAGCCGCTTTACCAAAGACTCGGTATCGTAGCTTAACTATTCAAACACAGATTCGGTCTGGTTTTGTGAAGCCGCTATTTTTTCCCATAGCATTTTCAACCTTCCTCGACTTTCTATTGCCACTACCTATTGCCGCTACCTATTGCCGCTACCTAATGCCGCTACCTATTGCCGCCACCTATTGCTCAGCAGGCTTAAGGCATTAACAGTATTTAATAATGACTTACGGTAAATATGACACTTCTGTCAGGATAAAAATCGTCAAAAGCCTCGTCAACATAGTCACCGCTGACCTCGTATTCCCGCACCTGCAAATAAATACCTCTCACAAATAAATACTCATCTCCTCGAACGATAGGTAGTCGGCACGTCTATCAGTGCCCTTCGTTGCCAACAGGCTGTTGCGTGAGGGCACGTGATCTATTGCGGGAATCTGCTCAATACTGCATCTACACTAAAACCGAAAGCGTCACAGGCCGTGTTCGGACCAAAAAAAAGCTCAGCTCATAAGAATGTTCGATTTTTAAAATAACCAAGGCATGGGTACAAAAGGTAATAAGCTAAACCTATTCATCATTCCCTGGTGGTTTTATAGAGCGTAGAAGGAGCTGCTAAATTCTACCAACGAAACCTTCCACACTTCATAACACTGATTTTATTGAGTTTATCAAGCCAACGCACCGCTTCAATCTTCTAGATAGTGGCGCAATTTTTATTTTTCAAACACATTTTCTATGACAAATATTTTGTAATTCCCAAAGGAGGAGTTACTATAGCTAAGTGAAAACGTATAAATCAAAAGTGCTCGCGTTATTTTTACTGGTCGCTATGTGCGGCCAAATTGCTGCGTACCCTTTATTATTATGCCCTGACATGGAGTCCAATCCTGTCATGACTAATCCTGCGCATGCTTCAAGCATGGATCATCACGCCGGTCATATCGCGGACAATACGTCTCAAAGTGACGAAGTAGAAAACCATATTTGCAAACTATGCGTCAGCTGCAGCTCCGTTTCAGTTACCGAATATGGGACAGCTAACAATCAATTAGCCGCCAACATCACAGTTACCGGCTACACAAACCCCCTTCCCAACTCAAGCCTTGAAAATCCATTTAGACCACCAATAGCGGCCTAACATAGGATTAGTGCGCCTGCACTTTCTCTATAGGCATTCCTATTAAGAATAGCTCTTCGCTCTAATTCAGTACTGAACCTCCGTTGGTCAGGAGTTTTTTATGCTGTGGATTTTTTAAGCGAAGAGTATTTCAATGAATATTTCGAAATCACGACTATTTTTAGCTGCCTATTTATCAATTTTTCTCAACCTTGGGCCAAGTATTAGCTGGGCCCAAAATGAACTGTCACTGGAGCAAGCGGTCTCGCGAGCGGTGACAGATGATGATTGGATAATAGCAAATGAGTTAATTGAACTCTCGTTATCGCAGGAGTCAATATCGGCAGGCCAGCTTCCCGACCCTAGAATGTCTATTGGTTTATCAAACATCCCTGTTGATACCTTTAACTTCAACCAAGAGCCGATGACTCAACTTCGTATTGGCATCAATCAGACATTCCCTCGTGGCGACACGCTCGCATTGCAACAACGCCAAAAAATGCAGCAAAGCGAAATAAACCCTTACTTACGGGATGACCGCAAAGCCAATGTAGCTGTTCAGGTTTCTATTTTGTGGCTTAATACTTTCTTGGCTCAACGGTCGATTGAGCTAATACAAAATGACAGAGAATTGTTCGAGCAGTTGGTTGATCTAACCGGCGTCAGATACACCTCCGCAGCAGGGTTAGCGCGACAGCAAGATTTAGTAAGATCTGAGTTAGAGCTGACCCGATTAGATGATCGGCTCGCTATGCTTCGTCAACTACAGAACACTAATAAACAAAAGCTATCACAGTGGCTGCCCTATCAACTGCTAGGCAACTCGCTTTCTTCAGTAACACCAGACATCGAACCTCCCGCAACTCGCCTAACTAGTTTAGGCCAAGCAACCGATTTTTTTGCCAATCACCCCACAGTTCGTGCGCACGATAAACGAATACAAATTGCTCAGACAAAAGTTTCGTTAACACAGCAGAGCACAAAGCCAGCGTACAGTGTAGGGGCATCTTATGGCTACCGAGAAAACGCTCCGATGGGCATACAGCGAGCAGACTTTATCAGTCTCGATTTGAGCTTTGATATCCCATATTTCACTGAGAAGCGACAGCAACCAAAGATCAGAGCTAGCCGCTATACCGCTTCAGCCAGGCAAACCGAGCGGATACTCCTGTTTAAGGAACTTTTCTCTAACTACCAGCAAGCAAACGCTCAACTCGACGTACTCGATGAACGAAAAACACTTTTCGAAGACGTTTTGTTAGATCAAATGAGCGACTTAACCGAGACAACATTATCAGCATACACTGCGGATGAAGGGGATTTTGAAGAAGTAATGCGAGCTTATATCGGCGAGCTAAACACCAAAATCGAACTTCTTGAGATCGATGTAGAGCGCCAAAAGGTAATCTCTAGGCTTAACTATCTAACAGCAACTTCAGAAAATTAAGGAGCTTGAAAAATGACTAAGACAATAACATTCGTAATTTTAGCTGGAGTTACAGGCGCAATTTTAGGTGGAGGCGGAAGTTTCCTTTTGACAGGTTCTAGCAACACAGCTCAACCGCAAGAGGAAAAACCCCTTTATTGGGTTGCCCCCATGGACCCAACTTATCGTCGAGACCAACCGGGGAAGTCACCTATGGGCATGGAACTCGTCGCTGTTTTTGACAGTGGGCAAGAAGATTTAAGTGGCAAAGGCATAGTTTCTATTTCTCCTGTGGTTGAAAACAACCTTGGGGTTCGCACTGGAGAAGTTGAACTCGGACCTTTCAAGAGCAGCATCAGAACCGTGGGGTATGTCCGCTTTGATGAAGACAAGCTTATACACATGCACCCAAGAATAGAGGGCTGGATAGAGGAGTTAAATGTTAAAACAGAAGGAGAGTTTATCAATAACGGCCAGCCAATCTATTCAATATACTCACCAGAACTTGTCAGCGCGCAAGAAGAATTATTGCTGGTCATGGATCGTCAAAATCAACGATTGCGCCTTGTACAATCTGCTGAGGAGCGCTTATTAGCATTACAGGTACCCCAGAGCCTTATCGACCGGGTGAAAAGCGAGAAAAAAGTATTTAGAAACGTAACCGTGTATGCACCTCAGGGCGGCCTTGTAGCTGAACTGGGTGTGCGCGAAGGACAGTTTGTTCAACCTGGCAATCCTATACTCTCAATTGGTGTTCTTGATGAGGTATGGGTCATAGCGGAGGTGTTTGAGCGTCAGGTGTCTCTTGTATCCGAAGGAGACCCAGTGACGATGACATTAGATTATTTACCGGGTCGAACTTGGCAAGGGGTAGTGGACTTTATCTACCCCACTCTAGATGCAGACACGCGCACTGTAGCGGTGAGATTACGTTTTAGCAACCCAGATCAGGAACTAAAGCCTAATATGTTTGCACAGATCACTATTCAACACAGCGAGGAAAATGAGCTAGCCCTGCTTGTGCCGAATGAATCGATAATTCGAACCGGCATTCAAGACAAGGTCGTAATTGCTATGGGCGAGGGGAAGTTCAAATCTGTCAACGTCGCTTTAGGTCGGCGAGGGGATTCTAAAACTGAAATTCTACAGGGACTTAGGGCTGGCGACCGCGTTGTGACATCTGCACATTTTCTTATTGATTCTGAATCAAGTATCACCTCTGACTTTTTGCGCATGGCGCCTAGGGAGGAGCTCCCTATGAACCATTCCGAACATGAAGGAATGAACTTAATAGATGACTCAGAGCAAGAAAAAATGAACGCAATGGATCACTCAGAGCATCAGCAAATGAATGCCGATGAAAGTGCTATGCCTGCGGCACCTGCTCCCGCTGCGCATAATCATTAAGGCTAAGGAGGCTGAAAAAAAATGATTGCAAATATTATTCATTGGTCGATTAACAACCGATCTTTTGTGTTGCTACTGACAGCAATACTGATTGCCGTGGGCGCGTACTCCATTCGCCAAACTCCGATAGACGCCATTCCGGACCTGTCAGATGTCCAAGTGATTATTAAGACATCTTACCCTGGCCAAGCCCCCCAGGTGGTTGAAGACCAAGTAACTTATCCGCTGACCACTGCAATGTTATCAGTTCCAGGCGCTGTTACAGTTCGTGGCTACTCGTTTTTCGGCGACTCTTATGTGTACGTAATTTTTGAAGATGATACCGATTTGTACTGGGCTCGCAGCCGCGTACTGGAATATCTCAATCAGGTCTCTGCTGACCTGCCGGCAACGGCAAAGCCGCAACTCGGGCCGGATGCGACAGGTGTTGGCTGGGTATATCTCTATGCCTTGATTGATCGTACTGGCCAGCATGATCTAAGTGAGCTCCGAAGCATCCAAGACTGGTTCTTAAAGTATGAGTTACAAACTGTTTCAGGGGTATCCGAGGTTTCTACTATCGGCGGGATGGTCAAGCAGTATCAAATCCAAGTGGATCCAGAAAAGCTTAGAGCATTCGATATCCCACTAAGCCATATCCAAAGCGCGATACGCCAAGGCAACCAAGAGGCAGGGGCTTCGGTGGTTGAGATGGCTGAGGCGGAATACATGGTAGTAGCCGATGGCTATTTATCGAGCATCGAAGATCTTCAAAGCATACCTCTTGGGATGAACAAGAACGGCACTCCGATTCTTTTAAAAGACATCGCTGACATTAACTTAGGTCCACAAATGCGAAGAGGTATAGCAGAACTTAACGGCGAGGGGGAAGCCGTGGGTGGAGTGATTATCATGCGCTCAGGTGAAAATGCGGCCGAGGTCATTCAGACAATTAAAGACAAACTCGAAGAACTAAAAGGAGGCCTGCCGCCGGGGGTCGAAATTGTAACGGTTTACGATAGATCAGGGCTTATTAACCGTGCAGTTAATAATATTTGGGAGAAGTTAGTAGAAGAGTTTATTGTCGTTGCCCTAGTCTGCATAATCTTCTTATTTCACTTTCGCTCATCACTTGTTGCGATTATTAGCCTGCCAATCGGCATACTGGCAGCCTTTACCGTCATGTATTGGCAAGGTATCAATGCCAATATTATGTCCCTAGGCGGAATTGCCATAGCAATAGGCGCAATGATTGACGGCGCCATTGTGATGATTGAAAATATGCACAAGCAAATAGAAAAAACCCCGCTCACTAACGAAAATCGTTGGGAGATTGTTGCAAAATCTGCAACCGAAGTCGGACCGGCCCTATTTTTTAGCTTGCTTATAATTGCACTTAGTTTCCTGCCAGTGTTTGCCCTTGAAGCACAGGAGGGGCGCATGTTTTCTCCACTTGCCTACACAAAAACCTATGCAATGGCCGCATCTGCATTCTTGGCTATCACTCTGGTTCCGGTTTTAATGGGGTATTTTATTCGTGGCAATATCCGCGCCGAAAATAAAAACCCGCTTAACCGCATGATCATGGCAATCTACCGACCTGCGATACGAGGGGTGTTGAAGTTTCCGAAGTTCACTCTGATATCGGCCATGCTGATAACGATTGCTGGGTTTTGGCCTGTATCCCAAATAGGGAGTGAATTTATACCGCCTTTGGATGAAGGAGATCTTATGTACATGCCAACCACGTATCCTGGGATTTCAATAGGTAAAGCAAGAGAGTTACTACAGCAGACAGACAAGCTAATAAAGACTGTGCCGGAAGTAGACACTGTTTTTGGTAAAATGGGCCGAGCTGAAAGTGCCACCGACCCCGCCCCACTGACTATGATTGAAACGTTTATCCAATTGAAACCCCAAGAGCAATGGCGGGAAGGGTTAACAACGGCTAGCTTAATCCAAGAGTTGAATTCCCTAGTACAGATACCTGGCCTGACAAACGCTTTTGTGATGCCTATCAAGACGCGGATAGATATGCTGGCCACGGGAATCAAAACACCCGTAGGTATCAAAATTGCTGGCCCGGACCTGTCGGTTATTCAATCAATCGGCCAGGAGTTAGAGCGGGCATTAGAAAATGTACCTGGCACTGCCTCCGTGTATTCTGAGCGAGTCGCTGGCGGTCGCTACATTAAAGTCGACATACAGCGAGATCAAGCGGCGCGCTACGGATTGAACATTGCCGACATCCAGCAGATCGTATCCACAGCTATTGGCGGAATGAATATCAGTGAGTCAGTCGAAGGGCTTGAACGCTACCCCATTCGGCTTCGCTACCCTCAAGCCTACCGAGATTCTGTGGAATCTATCGCTATGCTCCCCCTTGTAACGGCTAACGGCCAACGACTTGCTTTATCTGATGTCGCAGAGGTCTATATTGAAGATGGCCCGCCAGGGATCAAAAGCGAGAATGCACGTCTGAATGGCTGGACGTTTGTCGATATACAAAATGTAGATGTTGGCTCCTATGTTGAGAATGCCCAAAAAATAGTAAGAGATCAGGTTGAATTACCTCCAGGTTATTCGCTTAACTGGTCGGGCCAGTATGAATATATGTTACGGGCAAAAGAAAAACTGACCTACGTTATTCCTTTAACACTGGCAATCATCATAATTCTTCTTTACGCGAATTTTAGAAGTTTTATAGAAGTCGCGCTTATTATCGGGACGCTCCCCCTCGCGCTCATTGGCGGAATTTGGCTGATATATTTAAGTGACTTTAATTTTTCTGTTGCAGTTGGGGTTGGATTTATTGCGTTGGCGGGAGTGTCACTGGAAATTGGCATGATCATGCTTATTTACCTCAACCAGTCCTATCACGCCATGCTGGATGACTGTAGGTCTCATTCGAAAACTCCAACCCAAGAAATGCTTAGCGAAAGCGTCATTCATGGTGCGGTCATGCGTGTACGCCCAGTTATGATGACGTCAGTGGCAACAATCGCAGGCCTACTTCCCATCTTCTTTGGCACGGGAACAGGCTCAGAAGTCATGAGCCGCATCGCCGCCCCGATGGTTGGAGGAATGGTTTCGGCTATTATTCTCACTCTACTTGTGCTGCCCGGCGTTTATTTTTTCTGGCGCAGCTATGATTTAAAAAACTTTACCTCTAACTCTCTTAAGTAGAATACGAAACAATAAAACAAACCTACTTGGTTTACTCATCACCTTAACAGTTAGTGTATTTACTGCAAGCTCGGTGATAGCTCACACGGCATTAGCAATAGCCGAACCAAAGGATGGTGCAATGGCTATGGAAGCCCCTAAGCAGCTTGACTTAACATTCACTAAATCAGTACGGCTATTGAAAGTGAGAATGCAGAGGGATGGGACAGAGTTAGACATCGGATTTAACCTGTTTGCAGCCGCAACTAATATTTTGCGGTTTCGTTGCCTGAACTTAAAAACGGAAACTATGAGGTCAATTGGACTGTAATGGGCAGCGATAGACATCAAGTTCAGGGCAAGCATTCGTCTACTGTTGGAACGCATAGCGAGCATAGCAATCATGCCTCCCATGAAGGAGCTAGCCATGAGACCCGTGAAAGCGACTCTACAAGAACCCCAGCCGCAAAAAGTGCAACTGAGCCGGATATCGAAAATTTATGCTCTCACAGAACCACAGAGCAGCGTAGTGGCAGAGCAACAAGGCGCAGTTAACGTAAAACCTTGCCTCTTTTAGCCCATATGTTGGGTTCGCTGACCTGCCTCAGAAATCTCACAAAACTAGACTGACACCTAAGCTACCCATTCAGAACTTCTTGCTGGACTATGTATTTTTTTAGCCTGTTTTCTTTACCCGCTTAAATAGAGATCACTCTCTATTAATTGCAGGCGACCCTGTGGCGATGAATACAAAAGGGATAAGAGGAGCAGTTAAAAAAATTGAATTGATACGTTACTCGCTCTGCCTAACCGTCTCTGCCTAACTGTCTCTGCCTAAACGCGATTACACCAAGGCCAAGCTTGGTAAACTATTTTTTATTAAGTGACTTCTTACTAATTAAATTCTTAAGAAGACTTCTTTTTCCCGCCTGATGCGGCACGTTTTTTAAGGCAACTAATACCGATCTTTCTCTCATTTATTACACTCATCTAACATAACGGACTGCCACTTTCAGAAGTCCGTTAAAGGGTTAACAATGAAAGGACTATGGGCCAATAAGATGATCGCCATTGCGGTACGGATGACCGTCGTACTTATACCTATCCCCGTGCTTCTTTGGTGATATGCCTCCACGCTATGGGCACTAGAAAATAGGCAACCTAGCAGGTTGACTGAACTGTAATATTCCAGCTAAAAACCGCAATCCTCCAGCGCTACTGAAATTGTAGGGACAGTGATCCCATCGCTCGCTTTGTAGACGAAATCAATAACCACACCCATTTTCAAAAAAGACAGGTTATCGTCCAATCCGCATGCATTGCTGACTATTGCTGCGTTAACTTGCTGCAAAAACGAGACTTCTTCAACCTCAACAGAAGAACGAGATGATAGCGTATAGTTGTATTGAAACCGGTCGGCTGAGGCAACAGCACTGTTTAAGCGAATATTTGAATCGGTCATCATAGGCAACGTAGAATTGATACGTTCTGCGGCCGCGTTGAGCACATCAAGTTTACTTGGCGAGTCCGCCATCGATCGTTGAGATTCTAAGGCGATAAAAGCACTAGATTCTTGCGAATCGTACCTTTCTTCAGATAATGATCCTAGGTTTACGTATACACTCGCCACTGCCACAACTGTTAACACAGCCCCAACTTGCTTGAATCTCAAAAATTTAAAATAGTATCCATAAAACAGAGCCCAAGTGCCGCAAAAAATTGCGCCCACCTCAACACCCGGACCAGGCCCATAATCGATGGCTAAGAGGATATACAAAAGACCACTCGCAATCACTAGTGCAGGCGCTAGTAGCGCAATTGATACTCCAATTTTTTTCCCAGTATTAGTCAATTTTTTACTCTCGATGCTATTTCGACGGGATACACGCAGCGTCTAGTTAATGGGCACACAAATCAGATACGTTAAAAGGCTTGTGACGGATTAAAAAAGGGGGCACTAGCTAGTTATTAGTTTAAGGTACTAACCCCCATCCAAATGATGATAACAATAAGGACGAGTATGTTCAGTTATTAACTTACCATTAAGGGATTAGTGGCCTCTTAACACCTCGTGCTTTTCTAAAACACCGTCGCGGGCGCGCGTGCCAACACACTGGAGAGCTACAGATAATCACTTTTAGATGAGTGCTCAGTGGGGTTGACCGCTGACCTGCTCGCAGCTAAGCTGCAAGGAATGTTTTTATTGTTACCATCATTAGTAAAGTGACATGATAGAATTTGACCTTACTTACTACTTAATCTCTTCCGCCTTTATAGTCACCTTAAACTTGGTGGCTTTCGCCAGCCTCAGAGCAAGCTACTCAAGCAACAAAAAAGCCTACTTAGCGCTATCAAGCTGGGCCTTGGTTGTTGAGGCCCTGCGGCAACTCCCTGAGAATTATATTGGACTCTACCCAGATTCGAATATTCTCTATCTTTTGTGCGCTCTTTTTCAGTTTGCTGCAACACTGATTTTCCTATGCGCAATCAACCTTGTTAAGGGTCGACTCACCAGACGAATTAGGATTCAAACCTTCAGCTTTATTGGCTTTTTTGCACTTTGTTCTTCCGTGCAGCTGATAAATGGGCTCCCTACAAATATGGCGATGTGGTACCTGATTAGTGCGCCTATCATACTTATTAGCGCAGCTGTTGCTTTGAAAATTATTACTATCGCCACGAGAGACTCTGCAAGCCGAAGTCTTTTAATCCTAAGTAGCATGTTGCTTTTGCTAGCGCGCATCTCGATTCCAGCGATTGAGTCGATTGCTCTAATCGATCTCATTTATTACATAGAGGTTCTTTTGTTTCCTATTATGTTAATGGCTCTCAACCTCGTCGATGTTGAAAAAACACAGAAAATGGTTTCTGAGCTACTTACTGAGAAAACACAATCAGAAGAAGATCTTCAGTTCATACTTGATAATTCAATCGACATAATACTAACCGCCAATAACGTAGGCTTACTCATTTCTTGGAATAAGCGTGCCCAAGGAATGTTTGGCTACAGCAGACTCCAAGCGATCGGCAAAGTGCATATAGACGAATTGTTTTATGACAACTACTGGCATCAAAACACGGACGAATTTAGCGACTTCGACTCAACAATGGAAAACATTGACGGCATAAGTTTTCCCGTCAATGTGCGAATGAAAACTGTAAGCAAAGAAGGCAAAGCTTATAGTCTCTATGTAATCCACCAGGCTTCAATAGGAACGCCGAATCAGAATATTTCGGCTAATTCTATGAGGAGCGCAATAAAAAAAACGACATTAGGTTAGGAAGGGGATATGAAAAAATAGTCAAACTTACAACGATGGATGGACTGACTAACAACCGATCATTCGGCTGAAGGCCTAGAAGCGCTTCAATTAGGTGATGTGACTTTCTTTAGCTCGGTTGTTCTTACACCACAAGTTGGAAATATAATTACAATGGCGTACTTGCTTTCAGCAGAAAACACTATAAGCAACGATACGTTTCGCTACAGGCAAGAACTGGACTGCGGTAAACATGCGGTTTTGAAGTTTGAACCAGAGATGGCTGGCATCCATGTTAACGGTGTTGACATACTCGAATGGTATTCCAATGGAAAAATCATTAAATTCAAGGTTATGCTCTGGCCTCTGAAAGCCGCACAAATAATTCACTCCCAGATGGGAACAATGCTCGAGACCATGAAATAGCACGCACCTTGAAGTACTCTATAACCTGAGATGTTCGGCTCCGCCCTTGCACCGCTTGAATCTTAAAAGCACGGCCCTTCGATTGGCTTGAAGCATTCATTCACTTGATAGCACTTGCAGATTTGAGAGCAAGCAACTAATTAGCTGCCAACAAACCGGCTAAATCAAAATCCAGATAAAACGTAGCTTATTTGCTATGTCTCCATCAAAGCAGCACTGCAACGCCAAAAAATACTGGATCGCGGTTTCTCAGCGCTATGATTTTTATGCTCTACCCCAGCCAAAGTAGTCTTGAGGCCAAAGCTAACCTGCCTGCGCCTTTCCCTGCGCTCGTCTTTAGATTTGCAGCCTTCAGACCCGTAACAATTGACCCACAGGTTAACGCAGGGCAACATACCTCTAGGGTAAACGGTAAGCTACTAATGATCCCGGAAAATCAGTTCGTGAACTGCCAATTTGAACAACGATGTACTGCTTGCCCTCGTGCAAATAAGTCATCATTCCATATTGAGCCGGCGCCGGCAGCGCAACGCTTGCCAAAAGCTCACCTGAAAACTTATCTCTGGCATTTAGGGTAAGCGGCTCATCTGGAATGAACTGCACTCCCCCTTCGCTCATTGCTCTGGCTTGCACTAACACATCACCGGTCACCATTTGAATGGACCAACCTAAGCCACCACTTTCAGGTACATCTACTTCTGCTAGCAAAGGGTGATTTGTAATCTGCTCTAAGGTGGGGCCAATAGGCAGTGACCATGTTTTTTCCCCGGTATTCATTTGGTAGGCTGTAAGCTGGCTATCCATAGGTTTAAACAATCGTAAACCATCGATTGTCGGCATGCCACCACCGCCACGAGGTAACCATGCGGCTACTGTTCGACCAGTTGTTGGCGTGCTGTTTGGCGTCACACCTCCTTCTCCGGGCTTAGGATAGTTTGGATTATCTCTGTCCGTGCCATTGGTCGGCTCCATAAATCCTGGAGCAAAACAGCTGCGACTGTGAGAGCTGTACATCATGCCGGTGCTGGGGTCGGCGACCGGCGGATGAGGAATAACATTACCTGCACCGAGACAACCTATATTGTTAGTAAATTCATTGCCGTGATTTCTAGGCAACGCGGGAACATACAAACCACCGATACGAAAGTCTTCAAGTAATGCTAGGGCCTGCTGTTTTAATTCTGGCGTATAGTCGATCACGAACTCTTCCGTCAATCCGTCGATGACAATCGGATCGACAGGTTGTGGCCATGTTGGATAGGGCTGAGTAGCAGCGGTCCAATTTCCGGGGACTTCTGTCTGCATAACCGAACGTTCTTCAATCGGCCAAATAGGCTCTCCGGTTTCGCGGTTAAACGCAAAGACTAAACCCTGCTTTGTATTTTGAATAAGAGCAGGGATCTTCTGACCGTCCACAGTCAAATCCATTAGCATCGGCGGAGTCGGCAGATCATAGTTCCATTGATCGCTGCGATGTATTTGATAGTGCCACCTGCGCTCACCGGTTTTGACATCCAGCGCCAATACACTACCGCCAAATAGATTATTCCCGGGGCGATGGCCTGAGTAGGCCTGCACCGTTGATGCATTAGTTACCATGTACACAAGCCCAAGTTCTGGGTCTGCCGACGCCGGTGCCCAGGTAGAAATATCGCCTGAAAAACGCCACGCATCATTGAGCCAAGTTTCATGCCCAACTTCCCCCGGCCTCGGGATGGAATGAAATTTCCAAAGGAATTCCCCAGTTTCAGCATCAAAGCCCATGATATCCCCCGGCACATTCTCAATTCGGGTTTGACCGTAGCTAGGCTGATGACCAACAAGGACCACCACCACACCATTCACGACAATAGGCGGTGCCGAAGCGGTGACCATGCCTAGCTCGCGCGGAATACCATAATCGGGATCGTACTGACCGCCTGCTACCACATAGTCCTGCCATGGACCCCAGTCTTCGACCAGCTTTGGAATCAAATCTATCACGCCGGTTTCAGGAAACTGACCAACGGGAAATTCAGACCCCCAATTCTCTAAAGGACGTCCTGTTTTGGCATCAAGCGCCCACAGAAAAAAACCAGGGCTAGTGACATAGATAACACCTCGACCATTCACTTCAGCATAGGCAACACCTTTTCCGTAGGCCTGGCGTGGCGAGCGCTGATGGCGAATAGTTTCCGGCTCGCGAAAAGTCCAAAGGTTTTCCCCTGTCTCCGGATCAATAGCCACAACCTGCCTACGTGGGGTGGCCACTGTATACAGAATGCCATCAACATAAATAGGGGTAGAGCGAGAGAAAAAGTCTAAATTCGAGCCGAAATTATCGCCGCGCCATATCCAAGCCTGCTCTAGATCAGCGAAATTACTGCGATTTATTTGATCTAGAGGCGAGGAGCGAGTATGGCCAGCATCGCCTCCCAAATAGCGCCATTCACCATTTTCAGTTCCAGGCAAGCCTTGCCCAAAACTGACGCTGCCAACAAGGCAGCAAATAGCACCGGCAATTAGTTTAATATAGCGACTAGTGATTTCAAGCCTGCGGGTAATCGTCATGGAACTATCCTCTGCTTTCTCATTATTATAGCAATAGAGTAAAAGCTTGAGATTAGGAAGTCCACTCGAACAAGCGGTAATAACTGCTTGCGCTCAGCTTAGGTAAACAAGCCAATACCAGCCTATTTAAGCCCAGACTTAAACAAGGCGAGACTAAAAGACACAGCTTATGCCCGGTAATAGTTCGGCTAAGTGATTACTAGGGTAAAGTGATATTGCCGGATCGCTGGGCCACATAATGGGCCCTTACGTAATTGAAATACTCGGTTTTATAGAACTTTTTTATCTCTACGAAAAACGAGGGCTGGCAATTTAAGGCATATCAATCTGTCACCCCGTTGACGCTTCGTGCCGAAGAAATGGAAGTGGGTTACGTTCTTTTAGTAAGTGATGGGCGCAACGATATGAAGGATTTTTATGTGCCCTTAATTGACCTTCCAACAACAATTTTGGTCTATCGAGATGGCAACATCTGCAACTCCCATTTTCGCTATGGCCCAAAGACAAAATTTGAAGCTGAAATTCTATCCTCGTTATAGCTAAATGCTTAAACCTTTGGTTATTAGCAGCTTAAGTCTAATCCTACTCAAGCAGTTGAAGCCAGTAGCATCGCGTTGAACGATTTGTGATTGGAGTGAATTCCTGCTGAGCTGCAGTAAGGTAAAATAATATAACGCGCAGAACTAAATTGACTTTTACTCCGATCGCCACATCACAAAACTATCAACTGCCTTGGCACTGTGTAGCATTTTCATAAGCGGAACAGCACGAGCATTCAGGGGCAGCAGCGGCTCAATTTCTTCATCTTGAGGCAAGGCTTCCCTTTTCACTTCATTTGACATCGACACTTCAGCTTCTGACTGTTGTGCCAGCGCTTCTTTAAGCTTGGAAATTGCTTCTAAAATAGCTGGGCCGCTAATCGACCCATCAATTCCTGTTCCCTGGCCCATCATTGACACAAGCTGCTGGGCAATCCCGCTTTGCATAATGAAGGGCGCTGACCCATTACTTTCAAATTTAATAAACATAACTTTCTCTTTGCAGTTGAATGAATAGCCCCCGACCCCGGCAACTGAAAAGCTGCACTCTTTCTCACGGTCTAGCTGACCATGACTACCCTCAGTTTGATAGCCGTTTTACGTTTTAGCCTCACAATTAGCCGAATCCCCCACCCAGAAACCAATAAGGTCAGTGCCTTTGATAGGTGAGTATACAATCCAGCTCAGCAACGGTCACATTAGAAGCTGGCCGCCAACTATGCAAGCGCATCGCTGCTGTGTTTTAGAAAAGCTCGTCAAAGCATTTATTAACAAACGCTCCATCAGCCCGCTATTAGTCTGCTTGAGCGACACCTGAATAAAGACTTGGTCCGCAACAAACAACGCACTAGAAATACCCAGCCCACTGCATTAAGCTCAAGGAATGTCAGCACTAATTCACCCAACCACTAATCTCAAACACTCCGACCACCTGAATGTGGTACGCGGCGAAGGTATTTATGTCTTCGACGACAAAGGTAACCGTTATCTGGAAGGCCTTGCAGGCCTTTGGTGTTCGGCCCTAGGCTACGGCAATGATGAACTAATCGACGCCATTACTGCGCAGCTCAAAACTCTGCCATATAGTCATATGTTCGGCGGGCGTACCCATCAAATGGGCATAGACCTAGCAGATAAGCTTGCTGAAATGGTCCCTATCTCTGACGCTAAGGTATTTTTTGCCAATTCAGGCAGTGAGGCAAATGATTCCCAGCTCAAGATGTTGCATTACTATTTCAATGTCATTGGCAAACCGAAGAAGAAAAAAGTCATCAGCCTTGAGCGCTCTTATCATGGAGTCACTATGGCCTCCGCAGCCCTTACTGGCCTGCCGACCATGCACACCCACTTCGATATCCCTGTCGACGCGCTCGGCATATTAAGAGCTGCGACCCCTTCTTATTATCACGGCCAGCAAGATAACGAGACAGAAGAAGGATTCGTGGCTCGTCTAGCCGGCGACTTAGAAGCAATGATTGAACGGGAAGGCAGCGATACCATCGCCGCCTTTGTGGCGGAACCCGTAGGCGGCGCGGCCGGTGTTATTGTCCCTCCTGACAGCTATTTCCCAGCAATACAGGAAATTTTGGAACGCCACGATATTTTGTTTTGGGCCGATGAAGTTATTTGCGGCTTTGGCCGCACTGGCAATGACTTTGGCTCAACCACAATGCACGCAAAGCCGCAACTGATGAGCCTCGCCAAACAACTGTCATCTGCTTATATCCCCATTAGCGCAGCCATCATTCCTGGTTTTATGTATGAGGCTATGCGCGAACCCAGCGCACAAGTAGGAGTCTTTGGCCATGGCTATACCTACACAGGCCATCCTACTGCCTGCGCTGCAGCCTTAAAAACCATTGAGATTTATCAGCGTGACAAGCTTTTCGAACACGCGGCCATTGTCGGCGCTTACATGCAGTCTCGCCTGCACGAGTTTGCAGATCACCCCTTAGTCGGTCATGTGCGCGGCAAAGGACTGATCGGCGCCATTGAGCTAGTCGCAGACAAGAAAACACGAACACCATTTGCAGACGCCAGTATCGGTGCACTTCTGAAGCAAACTTGCCAAGACCATGGCTTGTTAATCAGGGCCGTTGGCGGCAACTGCATCGCTTTCTGTCCACCTCTTATTATCACCGAATTACAGATTGACGAAATGATGGGCCTGTTTAACACCGCATTGGATGAAGCACTGATTTACGCAAACGCACAGGGCCTATTAACCCCTCGCTAAAACGCAGCTCGCAAATCAATTACTGCGGACCCGCTGCGAAAAAAAATAATAAATGGAGCCAAGCATGGCAACTAACCCCCTAAACCTGACATTAGCACAATCGTTTTCAAAAACCAGAATTGCCCTCCTTTTGTGTGGCACCTTCTTTCTCGGTGCATGCGATCAAGCTGCCAGACCAGCACAGCCCAGTTCAAGCCAAGGCTCTCCTGTAAAAACCGTAGATATGATCCTCACCAACGGAAAGGTTCTCACCGTTGATAATCAATTCTCCATTCACAACACTGTCATAGTCGATGCCGGCCTGATCGTTGAAACAGGCACAGCGGCGTTACTGGAGAACTATCAAAGTGACAATAAAATAAACCTTGCTGGCAAAACCTTGATGCCGGGTTTTATCGATTCTCACACCCATATACGAGGCCGGCCTCAGCGCTATATTGAATTATCAGAGGTAACATCTATTACTGAAATTCAGGATCTTATCCGCGCTAAAGTTAAAGAGATAGGTGAGGGGGAATGGATCACAGGCTATGGCTGGTCGGAGGATGAATTGGACGAAGGCCGTCGTCCTCTTAAAAGTGATTTAGATTTAGCCGCACCACTTAATCCAGTGACCTTTACCCGGGCTGGTGGTCACAGCGCAGTGGTCAATACGCTAGCGCTGCAGCAAGCGAAAATCAGCCTCGAGACCGAGCAACCGGAAGGAGGGATTATTGAGAGAGGAGAGAATGGGGAGCTCAATGGTATTATTCGCGAGCGCCAGGAAATCGTTGGAAAATTGGTTCCAGATTCCACTTATGAAGAACTTATCGCCAGCTTAGAAATCAATTTGAACGCCTTGCTTGAAAAGGGCATCACCAGCATTACCGACGCGTCGAAAAGGCCCGATGAATATCTGATGTTTGAGGAATTGTATGACAACCCAGAGCTACCCCTTCCGCGGGCAGCTATTCAGTTTCAATGGAGCGACCCCGATGCCATTAACAACCTAAAGGCTCGTGTTGGGGGTGGCACCGACATGCTCAAGATTGGCCCTATAAAGGTGTTTGCTGATGGCGGCTTTACCGGGCCGGCTGCTTATACTCTGGAGCCTTATGTCAATCAGGGTGAATACCGTGGTTATTTGAATATGCCTGAGTCAGAGCTGGTGGCTTTGTTGAATGAAATCCATGACGCCGGCTGGCAAATGGGTATTCACGCAATCGGTGATGCCGCCATTGTGTTGGTGGTGAACACACTAGCCGACACCCTAGAGCGCAACCCTCGCGCTGATCACCGCCACTACCTCAACCATTTTTCTATGCGGCCCCCTGAGCTGACTATGGAATTGATGGCAGAACATGCTATTCATATTACTCAACAGCCTAACTTCACCTATACCCTTGAAGGTCGCTATGTGGAGAACCTTGACGGCTGGCGCTTGCAACACAACAACCCTATTCGCTCCCCAATGGATCATGGAATCACTGTAGCCATTTCAAGCGATATCCTCCCTGTAGGTCCTTTAGTAGGCTTATATGCTGCCGTGACCCGCAAGGGCATGACAGGATCTGTTTACGGTCCAGACGAAGCCATCTCTATGGCTGAGGCTATCCGCGGTTACACCCT
>Ga0307488_10000296_pt1 | contig 39739 bp, 35 predicted proteins | sample SB02metaG_FD_202248 | JGI IMG/M metagenome (GOLD analysis project Ga0307488, IMG submission 202248) | Sea-ice brine microbial communities from Beaufort Sea near Barrow, Alaska, United States - SB 0.2 | ecosystem: Environmental > Aquatic > Marine > Coastal | place: USA: Alaska | collected... | reverse complement strand
TTGTCTTTATCACTACCTTTAATAAGCGCTTGTAATTGCTGTCTTAATAGCGATTGTTGTTTGTAAATTTCATAAAGCGCTCCATCTAAATCATCATTCTCTCCATTAAATTTTGATCCACTATTCACGGAGTTCTCTTGCGCTCCATTTTTGCCCATACCTTTGCTATTTCCTTTATCTCCCGGTTTCTCGGATTTTTTCCCATCACCCTTATTATCGCCTATTTTACCTCTTTGATTTTTTCTTTTTTTCAATCCGTCTCTCATTTTCTCTGAAATCTCGGATTGCTTTCTAATAATATCTGGTAAACTAAATCCACTTCCTTTGCCCTTGCCCTTGCCCATTTTCATCGAAGCATTCTTCATACTATTTAGCAGTGTACTTAAATAATCTGCTAAATTATTGGTAGCCGTCATCACATACCGCTGATTGGAAACTCCAAGATTAAACCTATCCTCAGAAAAATTTTCTAAAGATTGACCTAAATTATAATGCGCCGTAGCTAGATCGTCCTGTATATTCCCTGAAATTTTTTGCAAACGCATAGAAAGAACATACAAACTATCATCAATATGCTCAAAATAGGTTCTAATATCATTTTGTTTTGTTAAGTTTTTTCCAAAATCAGGATGCCCTGCGGCAATACCACTGAACGTATTCATTAAACTTTCTTGCCGAAAGGAAAAACTGATCAAGTTCTCTACTATTTTTCGCAAATCATCCATGTTCTCTTCAATAGAATCCGCTTGCATTTCAAGCAAAGACTTCTTCATTTTGCCACTCATTTCTAACAACTTTTGTGCGCTTTTTTCTTGATTTTTTTTTGCACCCAAAAAATATTTCTCCTTTAAATTCAATTCTGCCTTCTTTAAGGACCGGTCAATAACCTCCTTATATACCTCATAATCAAATAGTTCCATTGGATCTTTTAAACTCTCATTGTCTTTTTCAAGTTCTTTCAATTGCTCTTTTAAACCTCCAAACACCTTAGCAATTTTAACTTGTTCATTTAGGGGCGTTTCCTCTTTGTTTCCTAAGACCTTCTGTTGTTTTGCCAATGCTGCTAAATTAGTAGCGATTTGCATGGTTTTTTGCTCGATATAAAAACGCTTTACCAATTCGAGTGTCCTTTCCAAACTACGCTCTTGTTGTTTGTTTTGCTGCGCTAATTCTTTTGCTTTTTTTAGCAAATCTTCTTTATTTAATTTGGCTCCTAACTTAGCAATTTCATCCAGTAACCTCTGTTGCTTAGCTGTCTTCTTTACCTCTTCAATCCGTTTCTTTAATTCCTCTTTTTTCGCAAGAAGACTTTTATCTTCCTCCTTTTCGTTACCTAAATTATCTAGCAGCCTCTTTATCTGATGTTGCCTCCTATTTTTGTACTGCTCTTGCCGTTGTATAAAACTTTCGAGCTTCTTTTTATCCTTCCAGCTTACCTTTTTCCTCTGCTGTAAACCCTTTTCTATTTTGTCTAAAACCTTTTGTTGATTTTGCTGCTTTTGAATTGAATTTTCTAAACTATTAATGGTATTTTTTTGTTCTTCCAACAACTCTTCGTCCACCTTATCCTTTGTTTTTTGTCGATAGCTATAAACTTTACTTTTTGCTTTTTTATTTCCATTTACCGCATCGTTATCGTAAACCTCGAAAAAGAGTTCATAGTTCGTTCCACTTTTGAGCTTCAATCCTTTTGGAAATTGATAAAAAAAAGTTTGAATATTGGCTTTAGATATTGGCAACTCCACTGTTCTTGTATCTTGCGGGGTATCCTCCTCATAATATACCACTTGCAATTTGTTCAAGCCGTAATCGTCTGAGACTTGTCCCACAAATTCAACAGCACCTCTAGAAACAGCTTCAATATTAGTTTGAACCAAAATTTTCGGTGGCTCGTCTTTTATAACAGCCAAAGAAAACTGCAAATTCTCATACTCTTGTAAATCTGTATTTGATGATGAAATTTGATACCTCAATGAATTATAAACTCTTTTTGAAAGCTCGAAATTATTTGCAGTTGTCTTTATAAAGGGTGCACTGTTTTCACGCTGAGTCCAAACAACCCGCTCCGTATTAGCTGCAGTTACCTTCCAAGTAATTTTAGTCCCTTCTGGAACTAATAAGTCTGCCGTATTTTGAATAATTTCCTCTTTTTTTCCAAGATAATACGGATATTTTAAATGGAAAAAAATAGAATGAATGGATGGAGTATTGAGCACCTCTATTTGATACTCTTGAGAGGTAACTCCGTTAGCTTCCAAGTAAAATTTTATAGGATGCTGCACATCCGTAAAAACATACGAAAAGCCACTATCACTATCCTTCTGTAAAAAATATTGCTTTTTGTCAAAAATTATTTTGACCTCAGACGGAAAAACCTCCCCTTTTATTTCTACAGCAATACCGAATGATTCTCCTTGAATCACTTCCAAATTTTTATTTTTTAAAACAAAGGAAAAAAGTGCTGGTGGCACATATGCTGTGCTGTAATTTACAACTCTATCTAAACTTTCACTAAAAACAAGAATATTTCCGGTACATAAAGTAACACCCCAAATTAAAACAGGGAATATTGCATATTTCAAATATTTTACGTTATTCCGTAAATTTAAGGCTTTCACGAAAGAAACCGGTTGTAACTCTTCTGCTTTTTGATGGATCCCTGCCGATACCAAATCAGACGGATATTCAATATTCTTTAATTGTAATATATTAAGTAGCTTGTCCTTTACTTCTGGAAAATGATTTCCTATAATTTTTGAAGCAATTTCTACTGAAATTCCTTTTCGTAAACCGAACAATTTCAAAGCAGGAGCTAAAATAAAAAAGGTTAATAATGAGGCTTCCACTAAAATAAAAAACCAAAATAACAGGGTTCTGGCAATCGGCTTTAACCAGAGAAAATACTCTAAAAATAACGTGAAAAATAAATACAAGCATCCCAAAGAAAAGAACAAGATACTTCCTTTAATTAATTCGTTTACATAATATTTTCTTATAAACTGATGTAGCTTTTCTTTTATCGTATTGTATCCCACCATAATTAACCAATAAAAATAGCCATTTTGCGTTGATTTACAAAGGAATTATTTCCGAAAACTATTTGAACTTTATAAACCTACATTTATACGCATTTGGCAGTTGCCCTAAAGTGTCATCACACTTTTATAAAAATATCCTTTTTTTTTACGATTCGGGATTAAAATCAGGTCTGTTTATCAATAGTCCACCATACGCAACGGTCATATTATTTATTATCATTACAACAAACGATACCATGCCCTATGTTCTACCCGTATTCTTCTTTGGAATTCTCTATAAAACGTAATCTTAAGATTCGTATAATTCTTACAAAAAAATAATTAAAACTCCTCCATATTGAAATACACAGCCCTTATACACCATAAAAATCCAAATTTTTAGGTGTAAAACTTATTCTATATTATAGATACAATAATTATAGAATTGGCGGGAATAATTTTTCAGAAAAACTATCTTTGCTGTATCAAAAAAAAACAAAAATATGGAATCTAATGTTCGCGTTCGCTTTGCACCAAGTCCTACAGGACCTTTACATATCGGTGGCGTAAGAACCGCTTTATACAATTATTTATTTGCCAAAAAACATAACGGCACTTTTGTCTTAAGAATAGAAGATACCGATCAATCACGATATGTTGCCAATGCGGAACAATATATAATTGACGCTTTAGAGTGGTGTAATATTCCTTTTGACGAGGGTCCAAAAAAAAATGAGAAATTTGGACCTTACAGACAGTCCGAACGGAAGGAGTTGTACAAAAAATATGCAGACACCTTGATAAATTCTGGATGGGCATATTATGCTTTTGACACTTCAGAGCAGCTAGATGTGCATAGAAAGGAGCACGACGCAGCAGGAAAAACCTTTATTTATAATTGGCATAATAGACAAAAAGGAAGTTTGGTAAACTCTTTAGTTTTAACTGATACTGAAGTTAAAGAAAAAATAGCTGCTGGTAAAAATTATGTAATTCGTTTCAAAACACCACAAGATGAAATTTTACGAATGACTGATGAAATTCGTGGAAGTATTATTATTGACACTAATACGTTAGATGACAAAATTTTATTTAAAAGTGATGGTATGCCAACCTATCATCTGGCAAATATTGTAGATGATCATTTAATGAAAATTTCACACGTTATTCGTGGTGAAGAATGGTTACCATCCATGCCTTTGCATGTTTTATTGTATCGGGCTTTTGGATGGAATGCTCCAAATTTTGCACATTTACCACTAATTTTAAAGCCTATTGGAAAAGGAAAATTAAGCAAAAGAGATGGAGATAAATTAGGCTTTCCTGTATTTCCTTTAGCATACACAAATGAAGACTCCGGAAACATTTCTCGTGGTTACAAAGAAGACGGTTATTTTTCAGATGCCTTTATAAATATGCTTGCCTTTTTAGGCTGGAATCCTGGTACAGAACAGGAAATATTTACTTTAGAAGCATTAATTGAAAATTTTGATTTACATCGCGTTAGTAAATCTGGTGCAAAATTTAGTCCAGAAAAAGCACGTTGGTTCAATCAACAATATATGCAAACAAGCAATAATGAAACATTAACCGATTTATACCTGCCAATTCTTAAAGAAAAAGGAATCTCTAAGGACAAAGATTTTGTTTTAAAAGTGGTTGCATCTATAAAAGAAAGAGCCGTTTTTGTAAACGATTTTTGGGACTTATCCAACTTTTTCTTTGAAACTCCAACAGCATTTGATCCAAAAGCATCTAAAAAAAATTGGAAAACAGAAACTGGATCTTTAATGAATGAAGTGATTAGTATCCTTAAAAATATTGAAGACTTTTCATCAGAAAATACGGAAAGAGAAGTTAAAAAATGGATTACTACTAAAGAAATTAACTTTGGTAAAGTAATGCAGCCACTGCGTTTAAGTTTGGTTGGTAAATTAGCTGGACCCCATTTATTTGATATTATAGCAATGATTGGAAAACAAGAAACAATTAAAAGAATTGAAAATGCAATTAATAAATTATAATCCTTTCTTTATTTAAAGCAAAAAAAAAACTCAATCATATTGAGTTTTTTTTTTGCTTTAAATGTAACATTTATATAAATAAATGTGTCCTATAATTGATCCTAAAATTCAGTACCTTTACTAATATATAGTATTAATTAATAAAAAAAACAGCTATGCCTACAATTCCATTGATTATTATCGTCTTACTTGGTCTTATTCTTTTTGCTTCGTTATTTACTGTTAAACAACAAACAGCTGCAATTTTAGAACGTTTCGGAAAGTTTAACATTATTAGACCTTCTGGTCTACATTTTAAAATACCTGTAATAGATAAAGTTGCAGGAAGGTTAAGTTTAAAAATTCAACAATTAGATGTTATTATTGAAACAAAAACCTTAGATGATGTTTTTGTAAAACTAAAGGTATCTGTACAATACAAGGTGCTTGCAGATAAAGTGTATGACGCTTTTTACAAATTAGACTATCCTCATGATCAAATAACTTCTTATGTGTTTGATGTGGTAAGAGCAGAGGTACCTAAAATGAAATTAGATGATGTTTTTGTAAAAAAAGATGACATTGCGCTGGCTGTAAAAGCAGAACTAAACGATGCCATGATAAACTATGGGTTTGATATTATTAGAACCTTAGTAACAGATATTGATCCAGATCCTCAAGTAAAAATAGCAATGAACAGAATTAATGCTTCTGAAAGAGAAAAAGTCGCTGCACAATACGAAGGAGATGCACAACGTATCTTAATTGTAGAGCGCGCAAAAGCAGAAGCCGAAAGCAAACGTTTGCAAGGACAGGGTATTGCAGATCAAAGAAGAGAAATTGCACGTGGTTTAGAAGAGTCTGTAGAAGTTTTGAATAAAGTAGGTATCAATTCTCAAGAGGCCTCTGCACTAATTGTAGTTACGCAGCACTATGACACTTTACAGTCTATTGGGCAACAAACAAATAGTAATTTAATATTGTTACCAAATTCGCCACAAGCTGGGAGTACGATGCTAAATGATATGGTTGCTAGTTTTACCGCAAGTAATCAAATTGGGGAGGCAATGAAAAATAACAAATTAAAAGAAGAAAATGACTAAACTAATAATTACTACAACACCCGCTATAGAAGGGTCTCCAGTATCCCAATATTTAGGAATTGTTTCAGGAGAAACCATAATTGCTGCTAATATAATTAAAGATTTCTTTGCAGGGATCAGAGATATTATTGGTGGCAGATCTGGATCTTATGAAAAAGTTTTACGTGAGGCTAAAGAATCTTCCTTGAAAGAAATGGAAGAAATGGCTATTGCTTTAGGTGCAAATGCTATTGTAGGCGTAGATTTAGATTACCAAACTATGGGTCCTAATGGAGGAATGCTTATGGTTACTTCTTCAGGTACCGCAGTAAAATTATAGATTAATTGAAACGTGTTTACAGAAAAGCTCAACGTATTATATACGTTGAGCTTTTTACGTTTTTAAAATAATAGTAAGCTTATTTCTTGTCTTCTATTTTTTGTTCTGTCTTTTCTTCGGACTCTTCTTTAGCAGCATTTTTAAACTCTTTGATTCCGCTTCCTAAGCCTTTCATTAATTCTGGTATTTTTTTACCTCCAAAAAAAAGTAAAACAACCACAACAATTATCGCTATTTGCATTCCGCCTATCATTCCGAAATATATTGATAAACTATTCATTATATAAAATTTTGTGAGTTACAAAGATACAAAAAAGGTTGTTATTTAAAACTTTTCTAATTCTTCTATTCGTTTCTTTTTTCTATAATACCCCCAATTACTTTTTTATCTTTAACTACCTTTGGATTTCCTTTATAAAAAATAGCACCACCAAAACTAACTTTCGCATTTAAAGTTGCCCCTGCGGTAATTTCTGCCTTTGCACCAGTACCGGCTTTAACGGAAGAATTACCAGTAACTTTTAGATTAAAACCGTGATAGATTCCATATAAATCTGCATCTACTTCCTGATTTTTTGCAGTTCCTGAAACCTTAATGATACCTCCAGAAGAAGCCCTAACCGTTATATAATTAGTTGTGGTTGTAATATTAATAAATGCTCTCTCTTGAGCATTTAATTCTATATTATCTTGATTAAAATCTTTACTTGTAATTGTTGCACCTTCGTTGGCATCAATAATATTGATGTTTTTACTATAGAAAAGTTTGATTAAAACTTCACCTTCTGCCGAATTATTTAGGGGTTTTAGAGAAAAAGGTAATGATAATTTTAAAGTATTATTTACGTTTTTAATTTTCACCATTTCAGATTTTCCCCCTGTAATTTCCAATCTTTGTTCAGTGCCTTTAATTAATTCTACTTCAATGCCGTTGTACACTTTTAGTATGGTATAATCACCTAAATTTTCGGTTACCGTAGACTGTGCAATTGTTGCTGTACACACAAATAAGGCACAAATAAAAATTATTTTTTTCATAGCTTGATATTTTATTTTGGCAATTAAATCAATAATAATAAAACAGTAAAGGTTTTTTAAGCCTTTTATTGTTGTAATTTAAAATAAATTACTAATTTTTAAATGTAAAATTAATTTTAACACCTCTTTTAAAAGTATTAATAACTTAGAATTTGTAAGTAAAGAATATTAAAGAGATGCTTCAATTAAATTAAAATCTAAATGTTTGCGCTCTAAATCTGTTTTTTTAACTTTAATTCTTACTTCAGCTCCTAACTGGTATATTTTTTTTGTGGATTGACCAACAATAGCATATTGCTTTTCATCAAAAACGAAATAATCACTTTTTATGTCTCTAATTCTTACCATTCCCTCGCACTTGTTTGCGGAAATCTCTACATAAATACCCCATTCTGTAACCCCTGTAATTACACCATCAAAAACTTCATCCTTATGATCTTGCATGTATTTTACTTGCATGTACTTAATAGATGATCTTTCTGCTTTAGATGCTAATTCTTCTCGGTTTGATGAATGTTTACACTTTTCTTCATATATAATTGGTTTTGGCGTATCTCCGCCATCTAAATAATGTTGTAATAGTCTGTGTGTAATTACATCTGGATACCGTCTAATTGGTGATGTAAAATGGCTGTAATAATCAAAAGATAAACCATAATGACCGATATTCTGAGTGGTATACACAGCTTTAGACATTGTTCTAATTGTCAATGTTTCAATCATGTTGGACTCTGCTTTACCATGCACATCATTTAACAACTGATTCAAAGATTCTGAAGTAGTTTCTTTAGTGTCTGTATTTATAGTATATCCAAATTTACGAACCATATTTTGTAAAGAAGCTAATTTTTCTTCATTTGGTTCATCATGAACTCTATAAATAAAAGTTTTATTAGTAGCTTTTCCTTTTGAAAAACCAATAAACTCGGCAACTTTTCTATTTGCTAACAACATAAATTCTTCAATTAGTTTATTAGCATCTTTAGATTCTTTGAAAAAAACACCAACTGGATTCGCTTTTTCATCTAAATTAAACTTCACTTCTACCCTATCAAAAGAAATTGCGCCCTCCTTCATTCGTTTTTTACGAAGAATTTTTGCCAATCCATCTAATTTTAAAGTTGCTTCTACAATTTCTTTAGTTACTGTATATTCTTTATCAATAATTGAGATATCAACAGGCATTTTGTAGGGTTGCATAGCGTCAGATAAAACGCAATTCTCTAGTATAGATTGTGCTTCTTCGTAAGCAAAACGCTGATCTGAGTTTGTTACTGTTCTACCAAACCATTGCTTTACAATATGCGCTTTTTCATTAATTTCAAACACCGCAGAAAAAGTTAATTTTTCTTCATTTGGTCTTAGAGAACAAACTCCATTACTTAACATTTCAGGCAACATTGGTACTACTCTATCGACAAGATAAACTGATGTTGCTCTTTTATAAGCTTCATCATCTAAGATAGTTTTTGGTTCTAAATAATGAGAAACGTCTGCAATATGAATGCCTATTTCATAATTCCCATTTTCTAATTTTTTAAATGATAAAGCATCATCAAAATCTTTAGCATCCTTAGGATCAATCGTAAAAGTTAAATCTTTACGCATGTCTCTTCGTTTAGAAATTTCTTCTTTAGTAATTTCTAATGGTATACTTTTCGCTGCTGTCTCTACCTCTGGTTCAAATTCATAAGGCAAATCATATTCTAACAATATAGAATGCATTTCTGTATTATGGTCACCTGGTTTTCCAAGAACGGTAGTAATTTTTCCAAAAGGATTTTTAGAATTTTGTGGCCAATCTATAATTTTAGCCTGCACTTTATCTCCATTTTCTGCACCATTCATCTTGCTTTCTGGAACAAAAATATCTGCATACATTTTATTGTTATCAGGAACAACAAAACCGAAGTTTTTATCTTTATTTTTTTGTAACACACCTACAAAATCTACTTTTGCCCGTTCAACTATTTCTACAACATCCGCCTCCATTTTTTTTCCACTGCGATTTTTAAAAACATATGCTTTTACAGTGTCTTGATGCAAACCTTTACCAAGGCTTTTGTTTGGAATAAAAATATCATCTTCATAATCTTCCGTAATAAAATAACCATTTCCGTTAGAAGTAATATCTAAAGTACCAACAGCATATTTTCTATCTGTATTAATTATAAATTTTCCTCTTTCTACTTCTTTAATTTTTTTAGTAGTAGCTAATTCTGCTAACTTCTGAATTACCTGATTTTTACCATCTGAATCAGAAATTTTTAGTTTTGCAGCAACTTGTTTATAATTAAAAGATTTTGTGCCATCTTCATTAAAAACTCTAATTATATTTTTGGTGATATCTTTTACAACATTGCCTTTCTTTTTGTATATTTTTTTCTTCTTTTTTGTCATTTGTACTGTATTATTTATGCGTTGGTTTCTAATTTTTAATACACCAAGCTATTCTGCAAATTACAATTATTCAATAGATATTAACTTAAAAAAATGTTGTCAATCTATTTTGCAATTTACCATATTATTATTATTTTTTAATGTCTCATATTGATACCATCAATACGTATTCTTAGTTTGTAATTGCAAACCCCCTACTTCTGGAAATTAGAACTTTTCTAAACGATGGAAAGAAATTCAACAATCACTAAAAAACAAGAATTTGGACTATTCTTTTGCTTTTACTCAGTTTTCTAAACATGCACTTGAATTGGCTAAAAACGCCATCCAAAAAGGTTTTAGAAACATTATTTCTGTTGGTGGAGATGGAACATTACATCACGTAGTTAATGGAGCAATGCCTCAAAGGTATGTAAAATCTTCTGATATAACTATTGCCATGATTCCTTTAGGAACTGGTAACGATTGGATTAAAATAGAGAACATACCTAATTCTATTGAAATTAAATATCAAAATAAAATAAGATTACAAAATATTGGCCGTTTACAAAAGGCTTATATAAAAATACCTATTTAACAATGTGCCTCGTATAATCCGTGATGAATAGGTTGTTAACAAACTAGCATCTTTAAAATATTTTGCCTTAATAGCATATTTACTGCGTGGTTTGGCCGGTTATTTCTTTTCTAAAAAAGAGTTTTAAAAATAAAACGCTAGAACTAAATGTTTCATAGCAGTATTTGGAATTTGTAAGTTTTCTAGCGGTTGTATGCAGATTTCGAAAGAACTAGAATTCAAAAATGACGTGTTAAAAAGAACCTTTGTTCAAAATATAAATGTAATTCACTTCATTTTATTATTAAAAAATTATACAATGGTCAAATTGTAGAGCACCATAAAGTAAAAATCTAAAAGATCTATTATACAAAATAAGTACCGATCGTTTCAGAAACCACTGAACCTTATCTTCAAGTAGACATAAAAATAATTGCTACGGAAGACAGAATTTTTATGGTTAAGAAAAAAATATTCCAATGTACTTTAAATTAAAATGTTTAGGATACCAACCTTTTATGTTGTCATTATAATTTTAACAAAGTTAAAAACTTAACTTTATTGTAACGTACTATAAAATAATACATCTGTCCTAGAAGACTACTTATTAAATGAAAAATTTATATAAAATTATAACTTTATTTGCAATTATTTTTATGGCAGGTATTTATGTAATGGGAATAACAGTAAACTTTTCTTTAAGTAAATTTGAAAGCCAATAAAAAAAATCAAGTTCAAAAAGATACGATATGTGTTTTAAAAGCTAAAAATAAGACAGTTTAAAAATAAAAAAATCCTGTTAAATTTGGCTTTTCATTTTTTGAAATGCACTAAATTAAAAAGAACCTTTCTTTCTTTTTTTACACTTATTAACATTCTATACTATAGTACTTATTTCTTTTATTAAATTTTAAAAAACAATGCTGTTTATAATAGCATGTGAATAGCTACTATAAGATTTTGCTTTTTAATTTTAATACGTGACTTATTAAAAAGTATCTACATTTTGTGAGGTATTTAAAAGCTTATAAATCAATATTAAAATAGACTTGTTAACAATACTTATAAACAGCTATTAACTTATTTTTTTAATAACTAAATAGGTTTTCTATGTAAACAAGATATTAATTTTATGTTGATAAACTTTTATTAAAAACTAATAAAAAAAGTTGTGTATGTGATTACATCCGCTGTATTGAAATAAAAATTAAAAGAACCAAATAAACTTATCTCTTTTCTATCACAACTTCTCAACATTCTCTTAATATACTAATAACTTAAAAATTAAAGAGTTATTAAAACGTATAAATTTTGGTTGTTTATAAGTGTGGATACCCTTTAGTTTCTGTATTTTTGTGGCATTCAACTAAATTAAAATCAATCTATTATGACAATTGCCATTGGTAACGACCACGCTGGAACAATATATAAATTCGAAATTATAAAACACTTAGAAAAGAAAGGTTATAAAGTGATTAATTTTGGAACAAATCTAAATGATTCTATGGATTATCCAGATGCAATTCATCCAACGGTAAATGCCGTAGAAACTGGTGAAGCAAATTTTGGTGTTATCTTATGTGGAAGTGGAAATGGTGCACAAATGACAGCAAACAAACATCAAGGTATTAGAGCTGCGCTTTGTTGGAATAATGAATTGGTTGCATTAACAAGACAACACAATAATGCAAATGTTCTTGCCATCCCTGCGCGTTTTGTTTCTTTACAACAGGCAATTGGTTTTGTAGATATTTTTCTTACTACAAAGTTTGAAGGCGGAAGGCATGGTGTAAGAGTTGAGAAAATTTCTTGTTAAACTTTTTGTTATTCCTATAAAAAAGGAATCTATTTTCTTATGTGTATGAATTTTATAGTAAAAACTTTTTCAGAATTAAATACTACAGAACTGTACGAAATTTTGCAATTGCGGTCGGAAATTTTTGTGGTAGAACAAGACTGTGTCTATCAAGATATAGATTTTAAAGATCAAAACGCATTGCATGTTTTTAGTAGAAAAAACAACAAAATAATAACGTACACACGCATTTTTAAACCTGGAGATTATTTTAAAAACGCTAGTATTGGTAGGGTGTTGGTTTTAGGCTCAGAAAGAAAATTTGGTTTTGGTCACGATGTAATGAAAGCTTCAATAGCAGCTATAAAAACACACTTTAAAGTAGATACCATTACAATTTCAGCTCAAAAATATTTAATAGCATTCTACGAAACTCATAACTTTGTGCAAGTAGGAGAAGGATATTTAGAAGATGGTATTCCACATATAGAAATGTTGTACGAGGTTAAAATAAAAAGGAATACTTAAAAACACTAAATTACAGCGCTCTCACCTAAGGATCTATCTTGAATCTTACATTGGTAAATATCTTTTTGTTCAACCATAAATTTTACACGTTTAGTAAGGGTGTAAAATTATAGAGGAGGAGGAATCTTTTACGCAAAAGTTAATTTATTTAAAGATTCCATGGATGTTCAAATTATTCCCTAGAAAAAGTTTCTTTTAGAGGCAGAACTAAAGATAAGATTTTCAACATCACACAATAAAGTGTATGATTCTGATTTTATATTGAAGATACATCAAGAAAATTAGAGCCAAATAATTTTGATTGGTTTTTAATTTAGGTGCAGGTTTTAAAAGCGAAGTAGGCTTAACTTTGGCAGCAAGATATCAAATAGAAAAGAGTACTATTTATGAAGAAAAGAAGCCAAAAATAAACTTTGGCAAATTTTTGTAAGATTTGAATTTTTATACATTAAAAAGAGAAGTAATTTTACTTCTCTTTTTTTTTGCTTATATTTTAACTAGACTGACGACTTCTTTTACTTCACCAACTTTTAAGTTTTGTAACTTTATATCACCAATTCTTATTCTAATTAAACGTAAAGTTGGCAAACCCACTGCTGCAGTCATTTTACGAACTTGCCGAAATTTTCCTTCTCTAATAATGATAGCAATCCAACTTGTTGGGCCATGTCTTTTATCTCTAATTTTCATGCTTCTTAAGGGAAATTTAGGATCCTCTATACAGAAAGCTTTCCCTGGTTTTGTCAAATACTTTTTACCGTTAAAACCAATTGTAACACCTGCTTTTAATTTTTCTATAGCCTCTTGTGTCGGTACTCCATCAACTTGTATATAGTATTCTTTTTCATATTTACTACCTCTAATATCTGCAGAAACCTTGCCATCTGTCGTTAATAAAAGCAACCCTTCAGAAGGTACATCTAAGCGTCCAATAGCCATTGTACCCTTCGGAAAGTCATGTAAATCTCCCAATAATTTTTTCTTCCTTTTTGCAGGATTTATAAATTGAGAAATCATGCCCCAAGGTTTATGAATTATAAAATGACGGTGTTTTTTTTCCAAATTATAAAACTTTAATTTCAAAAGAAAAATTATTTTTTCCTTCGGACAGCCGCATGTTTTTTTCTGAGAATTTTTCGTCAGTATAAGAGGTGTATTGGGTAATTGGTTCTATACAAAGCATATTATTCACAGGAGACCAAATCATAAAATTATGAAAGCCTGTTGTTGTTATCTCTAAGTGTTTTCTACCAATATTTTCCAATGTAATTTGATTACAGTCTAAGAAAGGAAAAGCATTATCTCCTGCTTTTTGAATTTCAGATAAAGTAGTTTTTTTAGTATGGGACGTTAAAATCTCGTTTCCTGTATTTGAGAGTAAGAATGCCGGGTGATACCCCAACATAAAAGGCATTTTTTCTTCTGAGGTAAGAATAAAGTCTATTTTTAAAGTATTATTTTCTAAGCGAAATTGTTTTTCAAAGGTAAAATCAAAAGGCCAGGATAGTTGCGCTTCAGAAGATTTTTTTGGAAACTTACTGTTGGTTATCGGTGTTTTTTTTTGATATTTTTTAATAAATTTAGCAGTATTTTCACTGGACGAAACCAAGGCATAGTCAAGCTCGCGTAACATACCATGCTGATCTTGAATGGCATCTCCTTTTTGGGTATGTATTCTAAAATTATTTTTAGAAATGGGTCCAATTACAGGAAACATTTCAATATCAGAGTTTCGCCAACCTTTGCTTCCTTTTTGATGAATATATTCTAGATTGTCTTTCTCAAAGCTAATTAACTCTCCTGCTTCAATGGCAACTTTACAGGCTTTATTTTTTAAATATAGTATGGAATTCATGAGGTCTATTTTTTCTACAAAAATAGTGCAAATTTGAGTGTTATTTTCTTGGAAATTAATTTTAGATTTTCGTATCTTGTACCTCTTATTCAAAATTAAAAAAAGCACGATTAATGGCCACAGATAAAGAAAAGCAAGCAAAATTAAAAGCACTTCAACTTACCTTAGACAAATTAGATAAGACTTATGGCAAGGGAGCTGTAATGAAATTGGGTGATGTAGTTACAGAAGAGATTGATGCAATTTCATCGGGTTCTTTAGGGTTGGATTTAGCCTTGGGCGTTGGTGGGTATCCAAGAGGAAGAGTTATTGAAATTTATGGTCCAGAATCTTCGGGTAAAACAACGTTAACATTACATGCAATTGCAGAAGCGCAAAAAGCAGGGGGAATTGCAGCATTTATTGATGCCGAGCACGCATTTGATAAATTTTATGCAGAGAATTTAGGAGTAGATATAGATAATTTAATTATTTCTCAACCAGATCATGGTGAGCAAGCTTTGGAAATTGCAGAAAACTTAATTCGTTCTGGTGCAATAGATATTGTGGTGATAGATTCCGTTGCCGCATTAACTCCAAAAGCAGAAATTGAAGGAGAAATGGGAGATTCTAAAATGGGTCTGCACGCACGTTTAATGTCACAAGCATTGCGTAAATTAACAGGTACTATTTCTAAAACAAAATGTACGGTTATTTTTATCAACCAGTTAAGAGAAAAAATTGGTGTAATGTTCGGAAATCCAGAAACAACAACTGGTGGAAACGCGTTAAAGTTTTATGCTTCTGTTCGTTTAGACATTAGAAGAAGAACACAAATTAAAGATGGAGATAAGGTTCTTGGAAACAGTACTAAGGTTAAAGTGGTAAAAAATAAAGTAGCACCGCCTTTTCAAATTGCAGAATTTGATATTATGTATGGTTTAGGAATTTCTAAAGTTGGTGAGATTTTAGATATTGGTGTAGAATTAGGAATTGTTAAGAAAAGTGGTTCTTGGTTTAGCTACGGCGAAACAAAACTAGGCCAAGGTAGAGATGCAGTAAAAGGTTTGATAAAAGACAATCCTGAATTAGCAGATGAACTAGAAGGAAAAATAAGAGCTGCTATTGAAAATCAAGAGTAAACATTAAAGATATAATTTTTATAAACTGCTGTGGAAGTAATTATTCACAGCAGTTTTATTTTTATTTTATGATTAAAATAACAGAAGACTTACAATTAAGAACCGTTTTTAGTTCTGATACCGAAGCGCTTTCTAAATTAATGACAGACATTTACTACGCTACTTATCGTCAGTTTTGGACTGATAACGGAGATTGGTATGTAAAGACACAATATTCTAAAGAAAGCCTTTTAAAAGAACTGTCAGAAGAAAAAGCAGAAAACTATTTCATTCTTTTTAAGGATGAAATAATTGGTAACTTTAGAGTTGTCTGGGATGAGAAGCTTGCTAGTTTATCCGAAGAAAAGCAAGTAAAATTGCACCGAATTTATTTGCATCAAAAAACACAAGGAAGCGGAATTGGAAAAAAACTACTGTCTTGGTTAGATAAAAAAGCCATTAAAAAAGGCTATGAAATTATTTGGTTAGATGCAATGAATGGACAACCACAAGCTTTTCAGTTTTACAAAAAGCTAGGGTATAAATATCATTCTCACGTTTTCTTAACTTTCAGTTTTTTACGTGAAAGCGTCCGTGAAATGAGTCAGTTATATAAAATACTTTAAATTATTATTACTCACATAAGCCCTTTATAAACCAACTAATTAGATTTTAACGAACTCTAAAACACGAAACTAAAACAGAAATTAGGCCACGGTTTTTGCTTTAAAAACTAAACTCCAGTGCTTCCAAAGCCACTAGCACCGCGTTCCGTTTCGCTTAGAGTTTCAACTTCTCTCCAATGCACACGTTCGTGTTTTGCAATGATTAATTGTGCTATTCTTTCTCCATCTTTTACAACAAATTCGGTATTTGAAAGATTCACTAAAATTACGCCAATTTCTCCTCTATAATCTGCATCTACAGTTCCTGGAGCGTTTAAAACAGTAATTCCTTTTTTAGCAGCCAAACCACTTCTTGGTCTAACTTGTGCTTCAAAGCCAACGGGCAACGCTATAAATAAGCCAGTTTTTACAATGGCTCTTTCTAAAGGTTTTAATGTAATTGGTTCTTCAATATTTGCTCGTAAATCCATTCCTGCAGCACCCTCAGTTTCGTAATTGGGCGTTGCGTGTTTAGATTTATTTATGATTTGTACGTTCATTTTGTATCTAATGTTTTGCTACAAATATAATAATTCATAATAGCATTCATCATTAGGGACTAATTTACTTACTTTTGAATTTTTAAAATGATTAAAGAATGAGTGATCACAAAAGAATAGCGGTTTTAGGAGGTGGAAGTTGGGCAACCGCCATTGTAAAAATGTTGTCAGAAAATTTAGAAACTGTTGGCTGGTATATGAGGAGTAAAACCGCCATCGATCATATAAAGAAGAACAATCACAATCCTAAGTATCTTAGAGCTGCAGATGTGTATGCAAGTCAGTTAGACTTATCTAGTGATATAAATAAAATAGTTGCAAATTATGATGTGCTTATTTTTGCAATTCCGTCAGCTTTTCTAATAAGTGAGCTTGAAAAGTTAAAAAGACCATTAAAAGAGAAGATTGTTTTTTCTGCTATTAAAGGAATTGTTCCTGAAACAGGCTTAATTGTTGGCGAACATTTTCATAAAGAATATGATATCCCTTTAGAAAATATTGGTGTTATAACAGGTCCTTGCCACGCAGAAGAAGTAGCAATGGAACGGTTATCGTATTTAACGATTGCTTGTCAGAACGCAGAGAATGCAAAATTAATGAGCAAATGTTTGAAAAGTTGGTATATAAAAACTAAAATTTCTGATGATATTATAGGTGCTGAATATGCAGCAATGTTAAAAAATATTTATGCGGTTGCTGCTGGTATTGCCCATGGTTTAGGGTATGGAGATAATTTTCAATCAGTATTGATGAGCAATGCTATTCGTGAAATGAAACGGTTTATTAAGAAAGTTCATAAAATGAAAAGGAATATTAATAATTCTGCTTATTTAGGCGATTTATTAGTAACGGGTTATTCTACTTTTAGTAGAAATAGGCAGTTTGGTAACATGGTTGGTAAAGGGTACACTGTAAAATCTGCTCAAATGGAAATGAGTATGATTGCAGAGGGTTATTACGCTACAAAGAGCGCTTTTGAAATGAAAGAAGAAAACGGCGCAAATACACCAATTATTAACGCTGTTTTTAATGTTTTGTACAACAATAAAGATGTAAAAAAAGAATTTAAAAAGTTGACAAATAAACTAGATTAAATGTTTAAATTTGAACATAATATGTTTTATGAAAACAATCCAAGAGGTTATTGAAAGTACAATAAGGAAAACACCATTTATTGAAGAAGCATTAAATGAAAAATTAATAAACGTTTCTTCTTTGGCAAGAGTCATTCTGCCAGAAGTTTCTTTGGCTTTAAAGAAAGATGTAAAATTGGGTGCAGTAATGATGGCAATTAACAGATTGTCTCCTGCAAGTGAATTGCGCATTAGAAAAAATATTAAAAAGTTAGCTTTAGATTTAGGAGATGTGATTGTTCGTTCAGACTTGTGTGATTTTACATTTAAAAATACACCTTCACTTTTAAAAGAAATCGCAAAGATTTTAACCAAAACATCAGAAAACTATGATTACTTTTTAACGGTTTCTCAAGGTATTTTTGAAACAAATATTGTTACAAGTAAAAATTTACAACCTTTTGTAAACGAAATTTTTGAAAAAGAAACGCTAATCTCTAATGTATCAGAACTGGCATCTATTACGATAAAACTTCCGAAGGAAAACTTAGAGCAATCAGGTATTTACTACTTTATTTTAAAGCAATTGGCTTGGGCAAATATTTCTTTACAAGAAATTATTTCTACTACAAATGAAATGACAATTGTTGTAAAAGAGAAAGATATCAACCAAACTTTTGCCTTGTTAATGGATATGAAATTAAGTTAATAAATGGGTAAACAAGATCCGTATGCAGCATTGCGAATAAAAGAATTTAATATCTTTTTATGCGTACGGTTTTTATTAGTTTTTGGTTGGTCTATGCAATTCATTGTCATAGAGTGGGAAGTATATTCAATTACAAAAGATCCACTTTCTTTAGGAATTATTGGTTTAATGGAAATTATTCCAGCTTTTTCAATAGCATTATTTGCGGGTCATATTGTAGACCAAAAAGAAAAAAGAAACTTATTAGCCATTTGTACAGCTGCTTTTTCTTTGATTAGTTTAGGTTTGTTTTTAGTAACTACAGAAAGTATCGTTGGAAGTTGGTCTAAAAATAAGGTTTTATATTCCATTTATGGATTGGTCTTTTTTGGTGGATGTTTACGCTCCTTTTTTGGCCCAACAATTTTTTCTTTAGTCGCTTTGTTAGTTCCTAAGAAAATATATCATAATGCCGCAACTTGGAGCACAAGTACCTGGAAAACAGCCTCTGTTTCTGGTGCGCTTGCAGCGGGTTTTTTAATTAGCTTGATTGGTGTAGATAAAACTTTATGTCTTGTTTTTATTTTAGTATTACTGTCTTTAAGTGGTACTTTTTTGATTACAAAGAAGCCAATTTTAAATAAAAAGATAGGGGAACCAATCAAAGAAAGCTTAAAAGTAGGCATTCGTTTTGTTTTCCAGAACAAAGCAATTTTAGGGGTGCTAACTTTAGATATGATTGCCGTTTTATTTGGTGGAACTGTAGCAATTTTATCTGTTTTTGCGCAAGATGTTTTAAAAGTAGGTCCTGAAGGTTTTGGCCTTTTAAATGCTTCTATTTCTATGGGAAGTATTCTTACCATGTTTCTAACAACGTACATTCCTATCAACAAAAAAACAGGTAAAAAAATGCTTATTTCTGTGTTTATTTTCGGGTTAAGTATTATTGCTTTTGGCGTATCGTCAATTTTTTGGGTTAGTATTTTGGCTTTATTTGTAAGTGGAGCGGCAGACGGAATTTCTATGGTTATTAGACAAACTATTTTACAATTAAAAACACCAGATGAAATGCGAGGCAGAGTTTCTTCTGTAAACTCTATGTTTGTAGGCTCTTCTAATGAGTTAGGTGCCTTTGAAAGTGGCTTGGCCGCAAAATTAATTGGGCCAGTGGCTGCTGTAGTTTTTGGGGGAACAATGACTGTAATAACAGTGGTTACAACAGGAATTGCAAATCCTGTTTTGTTAGATCTTGATTTAACGAAAGAGATTGAAGAAAACGAAAAAAAGGGCTAAAAGAGCATATTTCTTCAGCTGAAGAAATATGCTCTTTTATTAGTATCGATAGTTTTAAAGTGTTTCTTCTTGGTAAGTTCCGTGAAAGTTGTTCTTTTAGATTGTTATTATAATTAGGTTGTTTTAGTAATTTTGACCTATTTTCTCTCAGTTTCCAAAAAGTTAAAGTTTGCTTATTAAGCGCATTAAACACTACCTTTAGTTTTTTTAAAAATAAACACATAAATTTTTATGACGTGTAAATCTTTCTATTTTTATATCTTTTTACTTTTATCTTTATCAGTGACTGCTCAAAACCAGCGAGATAAAAAACAAATAATAAAAAACTACAAACTATCAGAGTTAACTATTTTAAAAGAAAAATACGCAACAACTTTTTACAACGAGAAAAACATAGCACTTGCCACTGCCTCTCAAAAAGGCTGGAAAGTAAACTATACAGATGCTAAAGGTTCTTATTACGAATTGATGCGGGTCTCTGAAGAAGGGAAACCGATGTATTATAAAACATTCAATGTTAATGCCGCTGCGTCTACAAGAACTAATTTTTTACATAATAATGGAGGTCTTGGACTAAATATTGAAGGACAAGGTATGATTGCACATATTTGGGATGGAGGTATCGCAAGGACTACGCATCAAGAATATGTTGGAGATGGAGAGGAAAGTAGGTTTTCAATAGGAGATGGCTCTTCAGAGTTAAATTTTCATGCTGCGCACGTTACAGGTACAGTGATTGCTTCTGGAGTAGACCCGTTAGCGAAGGGTATGGCACCGAAAGCCACTGCTGTTGGTTATAATTGGTCAAATGACGAATCTGAGGCAACTTTAGCAGCAGCAAATGGAATGTTAATATCAAATCATTCTTATGGACTAAGTGTTAGGGATGAAGATGACAATCCTTCACTTCCAGCATACTATTTTGGAGGATACATTACTGATTCTAGAGATTGGGATGCTATTATGTATAATGCGCCATATTATTTAATGGTGGTTGCTGCAGGAAACGAAGGGAATGATAATTCCGCAAATGAAAACCCTTTAGAGGGAGATTTTACTTTTGATAAATTGACCGGACACTCTACATCAAAAAATAATTTAGTAATTGCAAATGGAAATGACGCTATAATAAATGCAGACGGTACGTTGTTTTCTGCTACAGTAAATTCATCTAGTTCTGAGGGGCCTACAGATGATCTCAGGGTAAAACCAGATCTTATGGGAAATGGAACCGATTTGTACTCTACTTATGACACAAGTGATAGTGCGTATAATTCAATTACAGGCACTTCAATGGCGTCTCCAAATGTTGCGGGTTCTCTGCTGTTGTTACAACAGTATTACAAAGAAACATATGGGAATTTTATGAGGTCCGCTACTTTAAAAGGCTTGGCTTTGCACTCGGCGGATGACGTTGCTATTTCTGGACCTGATGCTGCTTCAGGCTGGGGGTTAATGAATACTAAAAAAGCAGCAGAAACAGTTACAAAAAAAGATTTTCAATCTATAATTTCAGAAATTGAAATAGTAGAGGGAGGCACGTACACCAAAGTTGTGAAATCAGATGGGATATCGCCTTTGTTGGCTTCTATATCCTGGACAGATTTGCCAGGGGTTGCAAATACGGGAGTAGTAAATGACTCAATTCCGGTTTTAGTGCATGATTTAGATATTAAGGTTACAAATTCTTCCGGAGACACTACAGCAACTTTTTTGCCTTGGAAACTTACTTCTGTTAATTCAAATGAAAAAGGAGATAACATAGTGGACCCTTTTGAAAGAGTAGATATAGAAAATGCTTCTGGAGAATATACGATTACAATTAGTCATAAGGGAACTTTGCAAGGAGGTGCCCAAAAAGTGTCGTTAATTGTTACAGGGGTGTCTTCTGGAATCGCTTTATTGACAAGCCAAAGTAATCAAACAACATGTGCTAATACAGCCATATTTGATTTTAATTATGTTGAAACAATTGGAGGAACTACCGACTTCTCAGTTACAGGCCTTCCGGCAAATGCAAATGTAGATTTATCTGAAAGCTCCATGAGTTCAGATGGAAACTTTACAGCTACTTTTGGAAATTTAGACAATGTTATGCCTGGTTTGTATACTATAAATTTAACAGGAACCAACGGCAATGAGACTACAACAACACCGATTCAGTTAAGAGTTATACACCAATCCTTTTTAGGTGCAAAAATTTTACTCTCATACCCTACAAATGGTTTGTCTGGAGTTACAGCGTCAAAAATGGATTTTTCTTGGCAAAAAAACAGCAATGCAGAAACGTATTTGGTAGAGGTTTCAGAGAGTCCATCGTTCAATACAATTCTTTTTACAGAAGAGAGTTACGACTTAAAATTTACTATTTATGCAGTGGAAAGTGAAACTATTTACTATTGGCGAGTAAAACCTCAAAATTCTTGTGCTTCTGGAGACTACTCACCAATATATAGTTTTCAAACAGGAATAAGTGATTGTTCTAGAACATATCAGGCGACAGAATTTTCATCAGCAAGCATGGATACTATCGCGGGTGTTACTGCCTTTGTTCCAATGAACGTCTTAGATAATACAATTATTGATAAGATTATCGTAAACACAGATATTAGTCATACGTGGCCGGGAGATTTGACAATTTCATTAAAGGCACCAGAAAGTATAAATACTAAAGTTGTTTTATTCACAAGCCCTTGTTCAGAAGATGGTGTTGATAACATTCAAAACCTTACCATTGATGATGCTGGGGATGAGTTAACGTGCAGTGATACAGCACCTGCAATTTTTGGATCTGCTGCTCCAGAAAATAACATGAGCCTACCTTTTTACGGAGAAGATGCTATTGGTGTTTGGGAGCTAGTTCTTTTTGACGAATACGATGGGGACGGAGGACAAATAAACAGTGCTAGCATTACTTTTTGTGATTTGAAAGTAAACACAAATATACCCTCTTTGGAGCTTTCAGATATTATTGTTGATAAGAATACCAGCCATACAATTTCGGCTGAAAATATGCTTGCCACTTCAGTAGGAGGGTTTGCTAGTGGACAAGTATATACTTTAGTAACGTTGCCTCAAAAAGGATTTTTAGAATATGAGGGAACTATTTTATCTGTTGGAGATACATTTGTGCAAAAAAAACTAACAAAAGGTGCTTTAAAATACATCAATACACAGGACACTTCTTTTAGTGACGAATTTAAAGTAGATGTAGTGAACGCAGCAAAAGGATGGTTGCCAGATAATACAGTAAACATACGAGAGGCGTCTACTTTAAGTTTAGATAGCGATATTATAGAAGGCGTTTCCTTTTGGCCAAACCCTGTTAAAAATGTTTTTAATGTTAAAATTATAAATGTAGATCCTGCAAAAGTATTCATAAGTTTGTTTGATCTACGAGGAAGAAAAATAATTCAGGTTTCTGAAGCGTCCTCAAACAATACTTTTACAAAAGAAATAAATCTTAATGGTATTGTACCTGGTGTTTATTTGTTAAATATTCAGCAAGGAAATAAGAAAACAATAAAGAAGATTATAGTTTCTAACTAATTAGATTCAAAGCGTATTTAAAAAGCTAAAACAAATTGTTTTGGCTTTTTTTAAGTGGAGTTTCAGAACAAATTTTCAAGAAGTTTTACAAACTAGTTTACAATTAAAAACACCAGATGAAATGCGAGGCAGCGTTTTTAGGATATGCCGTTTGTAGGCTTTTCTAATGAGTTAGAAGCCTTTGAAAGTAGTTTGGTAGGAAAATTAATTGAGCCAGTGGCTGCTGTAGTTTTTGGGGGAACAATGACTCTAATAACAGTGGTTGTAACAGGAATTGCAAATCTTGTTTTGCTAGACCTTGATTTAACGAAAGAGATTGAAGAAAAGGAAGCATCGCATTTTATTTTTAAGACATAATTTTTGACGAATAATAGGAAAAATATCTTGTGAAAAAGCTTTATATATTTTGTTTTTTACTGTATTCAATTGGTTTTTTTTCTCAAAAAATTACTTTGAAAGTTCTAGACTTTGATACCAATACACCTATAGCGAAAGCACATATTTTTTTTATAAATAAAACAATATATTCTAATGAAAAGGGCTGTTTTTCTTTTCTACTAAAGAAGAATGAACGTATTTCTTTTTCTGTTACGCATCTCAAGTATGAAACAAAGCAAGTTGTTTTTGAAAGAGGTGTAACGCCTGCTGTAATACATCTTAAAGAAAGACAAGAGATGTTAAAAGGGATAGAAATTTATTCCAAAAGAAACCTGAAAGCGGCTATCGATTTTAAAAAGTTACTAGAGCTACCAAAGTCAGTTTATTCTTTTGCCTCGGTTATCAGTGATCATAAAATTCACATCTTTGGTGGTGATACTTCAAGTGAGTACGAAAAAAATAAAGAAGGACTAAGTCAGCTACAGTTTAGCAATGCAGCAGAGATTCTGAAGTTTCTACAAAAACCGAAACCAATTAGTTTTAATAACTTTTCAGGAGACATTCAATCGTATGATTTTTCTGATAAAAAATGGAGTATTCAAAAAGAGAAGCTTCTAAAAAGAGCTTATCATAACGCAATTTTTTACCGTGACACTGTTCTTTTAATTGGTGGAAAGGCCCTGTCTAAGACAAAAACAAGAGAATTATTATCGCCTCAAATAGAATTGGTCTCATTAAAAGATTGGTCTTTAAAGGTAGATGAAACAAACCCACACCAAGCCGTAGATTTTGGCAGTGTTTTATATAAGGGTAAAGTATTGGTTTTTGGTGGTTCTATAAAAAAGTATAAAAACGGCAGCATAAAATATTCTAATGAAATTCATTTTTTTGATTTAAAAACAGGCTACTGGTATTTACTCACTAAAATGACGAAAGGGAAAGAGGTAACGGGTATTGTTTTTGAAGATAAATTGTATTTATTTGGTGGTTACAACAAAAAAAATCTTATAGAAATTGAGTCTTTCGACTTAAAAACAGCCAAGTGGAAAAAAGAAGGAACTCTCTTTAGAGGGATGAGAAAACCAGCAATAACTAAGGACAAAGAATTTATTTATTTGCAAGAGGATGGCAAAATAATAACATTTAAACCAAAAACAAAAACCTTAAAAGAATATAAAATTGATTTAAATTTAAAAGGGTCTGAAATGCATTTCAGTAATGAAACGCTATATATTGTTGGAGGCTTTCATGTAGAAGATTATAGAAAGGCGCCTTCCAATGGTTTTTATAGCGTAAAGGTGTCAGAGTTTTTTAAAACGAATCCAATTAAAACTAAAACATTTTAATGGTATCAATGAAACTTGGAAAATTAGTTTTAAAAAAGCAACTATTTTCGAACACCTTTTTTTATCTCTTTAACAACTAAGAATTGTTATTGATTTAATCCGTTTCGTAGGTTCGTTTAATTTGTTTATTCGTCCAAGTAACAACAAAATTCTTGTGAGCTTCTCTAAAATGAAAGTAACTTTTTTATGGTACCGCTATAGAAGTGGAATTTACACACAATTTATTTTAGTAAAACACACATTAAATAGGGTTCATCTGACTTTTTTGAATACTTCCCTGTTTTTTTTTAATAGGACTTACATTTTAGGGTACTTGTTTTTATAAAAAAAACATACCTAGAGATATCAGATTTGTATACTAGCGGACAGCACAAACAAGAGATTGGTCATTTTGCCAATATTGTAAAAATTGCAAAAGCAGATGGTGAAATGCCTGAATCTGAAAAATAATTGCGAATTAGAGCTGGAAAAAGATTACATATAATTAGAGGAATCTATCCTTATTTTAAGGAGTCCAGAAAAACACCCAATGCATCCACCAGCGAATTCAGAGGACAGAATAGAACGTTTATTTCGTTGGACTAAAATGATTTTGGTAGATGTAGATGTCAAGCTAATTGAAGTTTAATGAATGCGAAAAATTTCGATTGGTTTAAACTTTTCTATCGACAAGGCAGAAAAAATTTGTAATGTAGCGGTTAAGAAGGTAGCTAGTGATTAAAATGCAGTATCTTTTTATTTTAATTTTGTAGGCAAACCAGTCGCTTAACTTTAATTTTTGCGACTCTAATACTGTTTCATTTTTTTAACAGAGCGTTAAAGGACTATTTTTAGCAACACCTTTTTATGATTTCTTCTGTTTGGTGATAAATTAAATTCTTGTTACTTGTTGCAATTGTTAAAAAAAGATGTTTCTTTAGCTTTAATAAAACTGTGAAGTTTTCATTTTATTTTTATGTCGAATTTTCACATGCAAATAATCTTTTTTAAACTTTAATTATAGTGTGTCAATTAATAAAAGTCATTTAATTGTTACCTTTAACTCAATTTAAATTTCTTTTATGGAATACGGATTTCTTTCAGTAATACCCCCAATTGTTGCTATTATTTTAGCATTAAAAACAAAACAAGTATACATAGCACTCTTATTTGGTATTTGGTTTTCTTGGTTGATTATAGCGGGCTGGAATCCTTTGAACGGCACTTTAGCAATGATTGAAGGAATGGTAAATGTTTTTCAATCTAAAGGAAATACAAGAACAATTATGTTTAGTGCTTTGGTGGGCGCCTTGTTAATTTTTATTCAATATTCGAAAGGAGTAGAAGGTTTTATCAATATCATCAACAGAAAATTAGTAAAGCTAGAAGATAAAAAAACAGGGTATAGTAGAATAACGGTGCAGGTTTTAGCAACTTTTACAGGATTATTATTGTTTGTAGAAACAAGTATTAGTTCTTTAACCGTAGGAACTTTATACCGGCCAATCTTTGATAAATTAGGAATTCCACGTGAAAAACTGGCCTATATAGCGGACTCTAGTTCTGCACCTTCCTCTATCTTAATCCCTTTTAATGCTTGGGGTGCATTTATTATGGGTCTTTTATTAACCCAAGGAATAGACAAACCATTTTCTGTGTTGATTGCATCTGTTAAATACAACTTTTATCCGCTGTTGGCTATCGCAATTGTTTTCATTATCATTTTTACAAAAAAGGATTTTGGACCAATGAAAAAAGCCGAAAAAAGAACCAAAGAAACCGGTTTGTTAATGAACAAAGGTTCTAAACCGATGGTTTCTGATGAAATCACTTCATTTCCACCAAAAGAAGGAATTGAAGCGAAAGCTTATAATATGATTGTGCCGCTTTTAGTTATGGTTTTTATGATGCCAATAAATCTAATGTATACAGGTTGGAGCGCTGTTGAAAACCCAGTATCATTTTTTAATCATGCTTCTGAAGCAATTGGGAAAGGCTCTGGCTCGTCTGCTGTGTTATACGCCGTAATTACGGCCCTATTGGTTGCTGCCACCATGTATTTTATACAAGGAATTATGAAACCAAAAGAGGTTGTAAACTTAACATTAAAGGGAATAAGCGAGTTAATGCCATTGGCTTTGTTAATGTTATTGGCATTCGCAATTGGGGATGCCTGTAAAGAATTAGAAACAGGATTGTATGTTGCCAATGTAACGAAAGATTGGCTATCACCAGAACTATTACCAGCAGTTGTTTTTATTATTAGTTCTTTTATAGCATTTTCTACAGGAACGTCTTGGGGAACATTTGCAATCATGTTGGCAATTTCTATACCAATGTCTAGCATTCATGGAGCAGAGGTAAGTATTGTGGTTGCTGCCACTTTAGGAGGTGGCATTTTTGGAGACCATTGCTCACCTATTTCAGATACTTCTATCATTTCTTCCATGGCATCTGCAAGTGATCATATAGACCATGTGAAAACACAGTTGCCGTATGCTTTAGTTGGAGGCGCAATTACGGTTGTGATGTATTTGATTATTGGTTTTTTTGGATAATTAAAAAAGGAAAGAAGTTAATTAATTGTAGACACACTTTTTTTACTCTGCTAAAACACCACGTTTTTTAATTTCAGAAATGGTGTGTAAGGCACTTTCTTTGACCGTATTTTCTTTAAAAAGGAATGTTTTTTCAAAAACTTTATTTCCTTCAAAAAAACTAACTTGAAAACGGTTATTTAGTTTGAACAGTTCAGGTTGCATAAACTCAATTTTAGCAAAAGAGTTTGCAGGTAAACGCTCTAATTTTTTGCGCAATAAAGAGGTTGTTTTTGTGTCAGAAAATCCCTGAGAAACAATTACAACCATCTCTAAATCAATGTTTTTATTGTTAATGAGGTATACGTTCCAATCATCTGTTTTATAAATATCATTATATTCATAAACTACTGCCATCTCCACGTTTGTAACTTCAGGTATTTGTATGTCTTTTTTCATAGCAACATTTTCCCGAAGGGAGTATTTATTAAATGAATGATTGTTTATTTTTTTACTTTTTAAAACAAAAGATTTTTGTCAAAAGTATGACTTTCTAAACGTGCAAAATCCTTGCTTTATTTTTTGTTGATGCTGGACGAAATGGAAATGTTTGGATGGGCTGTTATTTCTTACCAAAGAGCATAAAATGCTTCTTTAGAGATGCTTTTACCATCACATTCTTCAAGCGTTAATTTGTGATCATCTAAAACACCAAATTCATCTATAAGGTTGTCTTCACTATATTTTAAAACTTTTTCGCTTTTATAAATAGTAATTTGTTTTAATATTTCGTCGGTATCATCTGTTTCAAAATACCAAGTTGACGTTCCCCAATCTGCATATTTGTCGTCTCTATTTTTATTCCAAAACTGTGTAAAATAATTCATTATATCACGGATTTAAACTGTTCTAAGAAACGTTTGTCATTTTCATAAAACATTCTAATATCCGGTATTTGATAAAGTAACATTGCAATACGTTCTATTCCCATTCCGAAGGCGTAACCAGAATATTTTGTTGGATCGATGTTCGCATTTTTAAGAACGTTTGGATCTACCATCCCACAACCCATAATTTCTAACCAACCAGTTCCTTTTGTAATTTTATAGTCGGTTTCGGTCTCTAATCCCCAATAAATGTCTACTTCTGCACTTGGCTCTGTAAACGGAAAATAAGAAGGACGTAAGCGTATTTTAGACTTTCCAAACATCTCTTTTGTGAAGTATAAAAGGGTCTGTTTTAAATCAGCAAAAGAAACATCTGTATCAATATATAAACCCTCAACTTGATTAAAAATACAGTGCGCTCTTGAAGAAATATCTTCATTTCTAAAAACTCTTCCTGGAGAAATTGTTCTAATTGGAGGTTTGTTTTCTTCCATGTAACGTACTTGTACAGAGGAAGTATGTGTTCTTAATAAAATATCAGGATTTTGTTCAATAAAAAACGTGTCTTGCATGTCTCTTGCAGGATGATATTCCGGTAAATTTAATGCGGTAAAATTATGCCAATCATCTTCAATTTCTGGACCTTCAGAAACGGTAAAACCAATTCTATTAAAAACTTCAATAATTTGATTTTTTACCAAAGAGATAGGGTGTCTAGAGCCTAACTCAATAGGTTCTGATGGACGTGTTAAATCTCCATAAAAAGATTTTTCACTTGCAGCACCTTCTAAAGTAGCTGTTAAATCGGTTACTTTAATTTCTGCAGATTTTTTTAAGTTATTTAACGCTTGTCCAAAATCTTTACGCAATGTGGGCTCTACATTTTTAAATTCTGCAAATAGGTCTTTAAGCAAACCTTTGCTTCCTAAATATTTAATTCTAAATGTTTCTACTTCATCTTTGGTTGTTGCTTGAAAAACTTCAACATCACCAATAAGTTCTTTTACTTTATCTAACATTCTTGGGTAAAATTAAAGTGCAAAGCTAGTCTTTTTTATAGAGCTTTATGAGCCTAAAGTTAAGAAAACACCAACAGCTTTCGAAATCGATTGAAATAAGGCCCTATAAAGAATAAATTAAAATCCTTTTTTTATTTGAGAATTCAGAAATTAACTATCTTTGTGTCGTTAAATTTTTATTAAATTCATAAAAAAGATGGCTAACAATTCAGAATTAAAGGTTGATGAGTTTATGGAAATGGTTAAAAAAAGAAATAACCATGAGCCAGAATTCTTACAAGCTGTACAAGAAGTTGCAGAAACAGTAATTCCTTATATCGTAAATCATAAGATTTACCATGGTAAAAACCTTCTCTTAAGAATGGTGGAGCCAGAAAGATTAATTTCTTTTAGAGTTTCTTGGGTAGATGATCAAGGGGAAGTGCAAGTAAATAGAGGGTATAGAATTCAAATGAATTCTGCAATTGGCCCTTATAAAGGAGGTTTGCGTTTTCATCCATCAGTAAATGCAAGTATTCTAAAGTTCTTGGCTTTTGAGCAAGTATTTAAAAATTCTTTAACAACTTTACCAATGGGTGGAGGAAAAGGAGGTTCTGATTTTGATCCTAAAGGGAAATCAGACAATGAAATTATGCGTTTTTGTCACGCTTTTATGAGTGAATTGTTTAGACATATTGGACATAACACCGATGTGCCAGCGGGAGATATTGGTGTTGGAGGAAGGGAAATTGGCTTTATGTTTGGAATGTATAAAAAGTTAAACAATACATTTACTGGAGTTTTAACCGGTAAAGGTGCATCTTGGGGTGGTTCTTTAATTAGACCAGAAGCAACAGGATATGGTACGGTATATTTTGCACAAAACATGTTGTTGCGTAAAGACGATTCTTTTGAAGGTAAAAAAGTAGTGATTTCCGGTTCTGGAAACGTAGCGCAGTATGCTGCTGAAAAAGCGATAGAATTAGGTGCAACTGTTTTAACACTGTCAGATTCTGGAGGGTATATTTTCGATGAAGAAGGTATCAACACAGAGAAGTTGAAGCATGTAATGTATATCAAAAACGAAAAAAGAGGAAGAATTAGTGAATATACAGAGAAGTATCCAAATGCAAAATTTATTGCAGGAGACAGACCTTGGTCTGTAAAATGTGATATTGCTTTGCCTTGTGCAACTCAGAATGAGCTAGATGGAGATGAAGCAAAAGAATTAATTAAAAACGGGTGTATGTGTATTTCTGAAGGGGCTAATATGCCTTCTACACCAGAAGCAATCCACGAATTTCAAAAAGGTAAAATTTTATTTGCCCCAGGAAAAGCAAGTAACGCCGGTGGTGTTGCAACTTCTGGTTTAGAAATGAGTCAGAATTCATTGCGTTTAAGCTGGTCTCGTAAAGAAGTAGATGACAAATTACAAGATATTATGGAAGATATTCATGATTCTTGTGTACAATATGGAGAAAACGAAGACGGAACCATAGATTATATAAAAGGTGCAAATATTGCCGGTTTTGTTAAGGTTGCAGACGCAATGTTAGCGCAAGGAATCGTATAAAAATTTATAAATCAATCAAAATTATTCAAACGCATCAAATTTTTTTGATGCGTTTTTTTGTACAGCTTATTTTTAAAGGCAATCTTTACAGCTCAATTTTTTATGGATGCTATTATTCAATCTTTTTTTCTTTGGACTTTTCTTTTCTTTTGCAGGTTCCATAACACCAAGCATGCTCAACATGACTGCTTTAAAAATTAGTTTAGAAAAAGGAAGAAAAGCTACGAATAGTTATGCTTTAGGCGTTGCTATTATTGCCATACCACAGGCGATCGTAGCTGTTATTTTAACCAGATATATTGCAGACAACCCAATCATTTTAGAAACCTTAGAAAAAGCAGGAATCTTTATTTTTATACTGTTGTCTTATTATTTTTATAGGGAGTCTAAGAAAGCTAAAATTAAAGTTGAGGAAGTAAAAACGAAAAAAGAAAATCATTTTTTAACGGGGATTACGTTGTCGGTTATAAACATGTTCGCCATTCCTTTTTTTTGCGGAATAGTACTATTATTAGAAACATTTGAGCTATTTAGTTTTCACTTTATACCAGTATTCTTTTTTATATTAGGTTCTGTAATAGGTACCTTTTATATTCTTTTTTTATACGGGAAATACGCTAAAATAATTCAACGAAAAACGGGAAGACTCACAAATGACATCAATTTGATCCTTTCAATTTTAACAGCAGCAGTCGCTGTTTTTACAATATTAAAATTATTTTTTTAAATAAAATATGAAAAAAATACAGCAAATAATTATTGAGGGAAAACACTTAAAACCAATAGTGACAGATGTTTTTTATAAAGAAACAAAAACGCCTAAGAAAATAATTATTTTTTGTCACGGGTATAAAGGTTTCAAAGATTGGGGTGCTTGGAATTTAATGGCAGCAGCATTTGCAAATGCAGGTTTTTTCTTTATAAAATTCAATTTTTCTCACAATGGAGGAACCGTTGCCCAACCCATAGATTTTCCAGATTTAGAGGCGTTTGGAAACAATAATTATACAAAAGAATTAGACGATTTAGAAAGCGTTATCGACTGGATTTCTGCGAATACTGCTTTTAAAAACGAAGTGGACATTAACGATATCTCAATTATTGGTCATAGTAGAGGTGGTGGAATTGTATTGCTGAAAGCAAATGAAGATGCGCGCGTTCAAAAAGTAATTTCTTTAGCAGGAGTTTCAGATTATAAAAGTAGATTTCCAAAAAAGGAGAAGTTTCAAGAGTGGGCCGAAAAGGGTGTTTATTTTGTAAAAAATGGACGAACGCATCAAGAAATGCCTCATTTTTATCAATTTTATGAAGATTTTAAAAAAAATGAACAGCGCTTAAATATTCAAAAAGCAACTATAAATTTAAAGATTCCGTTCTTAATAATTCATGGAAATAAGGATACTTCTGTTTCAATTAAGGAAGCAGAAAATTTACACAAATGGAACCTAAAAAGTAGCTTTAAAATTATCGAGAGTGCAGACCATGTTTTTAATGTTTCGCATCCTTGGGAAAATCAAAAAATGTCTAAAGCATTAGAAGAGGTTACAAAACGTTGTGTTGCTTTTTTAAAGTAAGAAGACGTTGTTTCAAAAGCATACAATTATTATGGTTTCCTGCATTGGCAGGAACGACAACCAATATCTTTTTCCGTATTTTTGATAGATGGAACAGCAGGCTCCTTTTAGAAAAATAATTCATGTAGATATGGATGCTTTTTATGCATCTGTAGCAGAATTAGACCATCCAGAGTTGCGTGGAAAAGCAATTGCTGTAGGTGGAAGTGAATTAAGAGGTGTGGTGTCTGCGGCAAGTTATGAAGCAAGAAAATTTGGTGTTAAATCTGCCATGAGTAGTTTTTTAGCCAAACAGAAATGTCCGCATCTTATTTTTGTAAAATCCGATTTTGAGCGTTACAAAGAACTGTCTGTAAGAATTAGAGAAATATTTTACGAATATACAGACTTGGTGGAGCCGCTTTCTCTAGATGAGGCCTATTTAGATGTTACAGAAAATAAGAAAGGAAATCCGTCTGCAAACGCTATTGCTAGAGAAATTAGAGAACGCATCTATGAGGAAACTGGTCTGCGCGCTTCTGCCGGAATTTCCATTAATAAGTTTATAGCAAAAGTAGCTTCAGATATTAATAAACCAAACGGACAAAAAACAATTCATCCAGAAGAGGTACTTCAATTTCTAGAAGAATTACCAGTCAATAAGTTTTATGGTGTTGGCAAAGTTACCGCCGCAAAAATGTACAATCTAGGAATTTTTGTAGGGAATGATTTAAAGAAGAAAACAGTAGAAGAGTTGGTCAAGTCTTTTGGGAAGTCGGGCGCACATTATTATAATATTGTTCGTGGAATTCACAATAGTGAGGTGAAACCGAATAGAATTCGAAAATCTATTGCAGCAGAAAGAACGTTTAGTGAAAATATTTCTTCAGAAATCTTCATGATAGAGCGTTTGGATAAAATTGCAGATGAATTAGAAAGGCGCATGAAAAAAGGGGATACAAAAGGAAAAACCGTTACCTTAAAAATAAAATACTCCGATTTTACACAGCAAACAAGAAGTAAAACAAAACCGGATTTTATGCAAACGAAAAAAGAGTTTTTCCCTGTGGTAAAAGAATTGCTGTATCAAAATAAATTAACAAATTCTGTTCGTTTATTAGGACTTTCTTTCGGAAATTTAAACACAGAAAAGAAAGAACCTTTTTGGGTGCAGTTACAATTTGAATTTTAATGCAATGTGCTAGTTCAGTTCATCAAGAAAAAGATAAAATGAGCATAAAAATTAGAAGAACAAATTCAGAAAACAAGGATTTTATCCAATTGATAAAAGAGTTAGACGCGTATTTAAAGATTACAGATGAAGACGAACATGATTTTTACAATCAGTTTCATAATACGGATGTTTTAAAAAACATTGTTGTAATTTATGTTGATGAAATTGCGGTAGGTTGTGGAGCGATAAAGAAGTTTGATGAGACTTCGGTGGAGATAAAAAGAATGTTTGTTGCGTTAAATAAAAGAGGTTCAGGAGTGGCGCAAAAAATGCTGCAAGAATTAGAAATGTGTGCAAAAGAATTAGGGTATCAAAAGTGCGTATTAGAAACAGGAGTGCGTCAAGTTGAGGCCGTACAATTTTATAAAAAGTGTGAATATCAGGTAATACCAAATTACGGACAATATCAAGGTATGGAAAATAGTATTTGTTTTGAAAAACAGTTGTAAATGAATTATAGTTATTGGGAATTAAAAGAGTGGTTTTCTAACATTGATTTTACAATTGTTGGGAGTGGAATTGTAGGTTTAAACTGTGCTTTAGAATTGAAGAAAAGGCATCCAAAAGCTAAAATTTTAATCTTAGAAAAGGGAATGTTGCCACAAGGGGCAAGTACAAAAAATGCCGGTTTTGCCTGCTTCGGCAGTTTGTCAGAAATTATGGATGATTTAAATTCTCATACCACGCAAGAAGTCTACGATTTAATTGACAAACGTTGGAGAGGCGTGCAATTGTTGCGGAATAATTTAGGAGATAAAAACATCGATTTTCAACAGAATAAAGGTTTTGAACTCTGCGAAAGCGAGGGTTTTTTTGAGGAGTGTATTGCTGAACAAACCACTATAAATAACCTATTAAAACCTATTTTTAAGGAGGCCGTTTTCTCAACTTCCGAGAATACATTTAATTTTCAAAAAGTGCATTCAAAATATATTGTCAATAATTTTGAAGGTCAGATTGATACTGGAAAAATGGCGTACGCATTGTTGCATAAAGTCCAAAAACTAGGCATCAAAATTTTAAATAATATTTCCGTTGAAAGTTTTGTTGGGCTGGATACGTCTGTAGAAGTAAAAACAAGTAAAATCAACTTCAAAACGAATAAATTATTCATTGCTACCAATGGTTTTGCAAACCAATTGTTAGCAGAGAAAGTGCAACCAGCAAGAGCACAAGTTCTAATAACAAAACCCATAGAAAATTTGCAGGTAAAGGGAACTTTTCATTTAGACAAAGGCTACTATTATTTTAGAAATATAGACAACAGAATTCTGTTTGGAGGCGGAAGAAATCTTGATTTTAAGAATGAAGAGACTGCTGAATTTGGGCAAACAGCAATTATTCAAAATGAATTAGATAAAATTTTAAAGGAAACTATCTTACCCAATACTCCTTTTGAAATAGCACAGAGATGGAGTGGAATTATGGGTGTTGGAAATCAGAAAAAAGCAATTGTAAAACAGCATTCTGATAATGTTTTTTGCGGAGTTCGTTTGGGTGGAATGGGAATTGCTATTGGTAGTTTGGTTGGTAAAGAATTGGCAGAATTAATAAGTTAGAACGGTTTTTCGATTGGTATGAATTTTAAATTTAGTCGAAAGTTGCGATAGGTGAAAAGATATGAAAAACGGGTTTGACGTTATTATAATTGGTGGTGGTTTGGCAGGATTGTGCAATGCAATCCATATCTCTAAATTTGGTAAAAATGTTTTATTGATAGAGAAAAACGAGTATCCAAAACACAAGGTTTGTGGTGAATATATTTCAAATGAGGTATTGCCTTATTTGGCATTTCTAGATGTAAATCCGTTTGATTTTGGTGCTGTTAAAATTAAAAACTTCCAATTATCAACAACTAAAAGTAAACTTATTGCTGCTAAATTACCTTTGGGTGGATTTGGAATTTCTCGGCATCAATTAGATTTTGTTTTATCAGAAAAAGCAAAAGAGAACGGGGTAAGAATTTTGAAGGATTCTGTTGTAAATATTGAGTTTTTGGACAATATATTTTCTATTGAAACAAAAGAAAACAAGAAGTTTACTTCAAAAATAGCGATTGGAGCTTTTGGGAAACGGTCTTTATTAGATGTAAAAATGAATCGGAAATTCATTCAAAAAAAAGCTCCCTATTTAGGTGTGAAAGTCCATGTAAAAGGAGATTTCCCTGAAGATTTAGTAGCACTTCATAATTTTAAAGGCGGCTATTGTGGTGTTTCTAAAGTTGAAAAAAATGCCATTAATTTATGTTATATCACAAATTACGCATCCTTTAAAAAGTATAAGAATATTGAAGATTTTCAAGAGCAGGTTGTTTTTAAAAACAAATTTTTAAAAGAGATATATCAAAATTCAGAGGCCATATTTGAAAAGCCATTGACGATTAGTCAGATTTCTTTCGAAACAAAAAAACCTGTAGAAAATCATGTTTTAATGTGCGGTGATGCTGCAGGAATGATTCATCCACTTTGTGGAAATGGAATGAGTATGGCTATTCAATCTGCGCAGTTTGCGTCTGTACTCATTCTAAATTATTTAAATGGCGATTTGAACTCGAGAAAAGAATTTGAAAAGGAATATATTAGGGCGTGGAATAAAAAGTTTGGTGTGCGTTTAAAGGCAGGTCATTTTATTGCAATGCTCTTTAGAAAGGACAGAATTGCCGCTATTTTGCTCCAGATTTTAAAGAAATTGCCTTTTTTGTTACCTATGATTATCAAACAAACACACGGAAAACCAATGAACGTATAATGGATTTTTTTATCAGCACAAAAGAGAGAACAGACAAAGCCGAATTGATGGACGATTTCTCTATCGGTGGCGATTTATTAAAAGATACGCTAGATAAGTTAGAAAATATCAATCGGTGGTTGGGTGGAAACGTAATGACCGTAAATTCGCTAAAGAAAGTTTTAAAAAACCATCCAAAAGAACAGCCACTAAGTATTGTAGATATTGGCTGTGGTCATGGAGATATTTTAAGGGATGTTGCCAAGTTTGGGAGAAAAAACGGATATAAAATGACTTTGTTAGGTGTGGATGCAAATCCAACAGCAATTGCATATGCAAATGAATTATCAATAGCATATCCCGAGGTACATTTTAAAACGGAAGACATTTTTTCTGAGGCGTTTAAAAAGAGAGAATTTGACGTGGTTTTAGCAACCTTATTTCTGCACCATTTCAAAGAAGAACCCTTGGTTTCTTTTTTAGAAAACACACTAAAACAGACTAAAATAGGAGTGGTTGTAAACGATTTACACAGACATACATTGGCCTATTATTTATTTATGCTGCTGTCGGTTTTTATTAAAAATAAAATGATTATTGAAGACGGTTTAACATCGGTTTTAAGAGGTTTTAAGAGAAAAGATTTGATACAGTTCTCAGAGAGGTTGCAGGTAAAGCCACAAATTTCATGGAAATGGGCTTTTCGTTTTCAATGGATATTGAAGCGCTAAAAACTGAAAGAGAAATTTAAATGCTGAGAAACGTTGTGAAATTACATTTTTCTTAGTGAAAAAAATAGATATGAAAGTAAGAATAACGTCGGTAGCAAAACAGCTTCCAAAATATGATAGAGAAACAAAAGACATCATTCCGTTTGTTAAACTGTGGATGCAAGATCAAGATGCCCGTTTTCAGCGCAAAGTGATCAAACTTTTTGAGGGCGCAGGAGTTGATAAACGCTATTCAATTATGGATCCTGAAGAAGTTTTTGTAGCGACTTCTTTTGAAGAAAAAAACAACATATACGCAAGAGAGGTTGTAAAATTAGCAGAGCAATCGCTTAAAAAATCTTTAGACAAAGCGCAGTTAAAAGCAACGGATATTGACTATATAATTACCGTGAGTTGCACGGGTATTATGATTCCTTCAATGGATGCTTATTTAATTAATTCGTTGCAAATGAAGCAAGATATTGTGCGTTTGCCGGTTACAGAAATGGGTTGTGCAGCTGGAGTTTCTGGGATTATTTATGCCAAGAACTTTTTGAAAGCAAATCCAAATAAAAGAGCGGCCGTGGTTGCAGTAGAAGCACCAACGGCAACTTTTCAATTAGAGGACTATTCCATGTCAAATATTGTAAGTGCTGCTATTTTTGGTGATGGGGCGTCTGCCGTTATTTTGTCCTCTTATGAAGATGATCAAGGGCCAGAAATTATTGATGAAGCGATGTATCATTTTTACGATGCTACAAATATGATGGGTTTTAACCTTGTAAATACAGGTTTGCAAATGATTTTAGATAAGGAAGTTCCGCAGAAAATTTCGGATCACTTTCCAGCAATTGTGCATCCTTTTTTAGAGCGAAATAACGTAACAATCGAAGACGTAGACCATTTAATTTTTCATCCAGGAGGAAAGAAAATTGTACAAACTGTAGAAGATTTGTTTGGTGTTTTAGGGAAGAATATAGACGATACAAAAGAAGTGTTGCGCTTGTATGGAAACATGTCTAGTGCAACAGTGTTGTATGTTTTAGAACGATTTATGGATAAAAACCCTGCAAAAGGAGAAAGAGGTTTAATGCTGAGTTTTGGACCTGGATTTTCTGCGCAAAGGATTTTGTTGGAGTGGTAACTAATTGAGACCTTACAGGTTTTTAAAACCTGTAAGGTCTGCTAAACAGAGGAAATGAACCAAACAGAAATCATAAAAAATTTACCGTATCAAAAACCTTTTTTGTTTGTTGATGAACTCATTGAAATTTCAGAAAATGGAGTTTCAGGGACATACACGTTCCAAGAAGACGCGTTTTTTTACGAGGGTCACTTTAAAGAAAACCCAATAACCCCAGGAGTTATTTTAACAGAAACCATGGCGCAAATTGGGGTTGTTTGTCTAGGTATTTATTTACTGAAAGATGAAATTTCATTGCAAAAAAAACCGCAAATTGCGTTGACTTCTAATGAAGTTGATTTTTATGTACCTGTCTTGCCAAATGAAAAAGTAACCGTAATTTCAGAAAAAGAATATTTTAGATTCAATAAGTTAAAGTGTACTGTAAAAATGACGAATTCTAAAAACGAATTGGTTTGTAGAGGCAGCATTTCTGGAATGATGATCGCTAAATAAAAATTTCAGTTCGAGTGACGATACGGAATATAAAATTTTATTGAGAACAAGTTAAAAATAATTAAAAGTTGAAAAACAGAGTTGTAATTACAGGTTTAGGAGTTGTAGCGCCAAATGGCGTTGGCTTGCAAGCATTTACAAACGCCATAAAATCGGGAATTTCAGGAATTACATATCATCAGAATTTAAAAGAAAAAGGGTTCTCTTGCTGCATTGGGGGCATTCCTCAAGTTTCTGAAGAAAAAATATCAGCGTACTTAACACCTTTGCAATTGCGTGGGTTTAACAGCACTTCAATTCTATACGGTTGCATGGCGGGAATTGATGCATGGAAAGATGCAGGGTTTTCTGTGGATGAAAACTCGAAATTAGATTATGATTCAGGGTTGATTTTTGGAACAGGAAATTCAGGAATAGAAAAATTAAGAGAAGCTATTTATAAAATAGACGACCAAAAGGTAAGGCGCTTGGGAAGTACCTCTGTGGTGCAAACAATGGCAAGTGGCATTTCTGCCTATCTAGGTGGAATCCTAGGATTAGGAAATCAAGTGACTACAAATTCTTCTGCTTGCACCACCGGAACTGAAGCCTTATTACTGGGTTTTGATCGGATTAAAAACGGGAAAGCAAAACGAATGTTAGTGGGCAGCTCAAGCGACAGTAGTTTGTATACTTGGGGTGGCTTTGACGCCATGC